>Ga0209514_10001298_pt1 | contig 44147 bp, 63 predicted proteins | sample Subgrocontami58m_FD_187452 | JGI IMG/M metagenome (GOLD analysis project Ga0209514, IMG submission 187452) | Subsurface groundwater microbial communities from S. Glens Falls, New York, USA - GMW37 contaminated, 5.8 m (SPAdes) (version 3) | ecosystem: Environmental > Aquatic > Deep subsurface >... | reverse complement strand
CCGGTGCCTGTTACTGCGTTCGATAGGGTTACGCCGCCGTAGGTAATCGCGGCGTTGAAAGTCTGTGGTCCAGAAAACGTATTGGCCCCGAGGGTGGCCGGATTGCCTGCCGCAATCGCATGGAAGTTGGGGCTTTCGTACCTGACCGCGAGCGGAACATCTTTGACGATCTGGCCGGAGATTACGTTCGTTCCGCCGAGAAATATCGTCGTTGCGCCAACCCCGTCAGGATTTAGCGTCACTGGCCCGGTATTGGTCTGGCTCGGGACGAAGCTGAAAATCTGGCCGTTAGCGAGTGCGCTCAGTGTCAGCGTCGCATTGCGTGCCGTGATGGTGTTCGTACCAAGCGTCGATGTCAGTGTGCGGAATACGTCGTTCTGAATTTGGGACGCAATCGGGAAGTGTGTCGCTGCCGTTGCAGCGATCCCGGCCTGCACTGCGGTAAACGTGTTCGCCGCGGCGAGTTGCGGGGTGAGTGAGAGTTGCGCCGCATTCGCGTTCACCTGATCTACGATATGATTCAGGTCCGACATGAGCGGCGTTGCATCCGCTACCTGACCGTTCGCCAGCGTATTGGGCAGAGAAGATATAATCGTCGCGGGATGGAGGAAATTACGCATGATTATTCCTAGCCGATTCGCGTGTAGAGTCCTGCGTTATATCCATTTGGCACGGCGTAGGAAAAAGCCGTGAGGCCGAAGTTTGCCGTTGAAAGTGACGCGGCCGCGTTTATGCAACCGTCCATCGCATAATATGGAGCGGTCAGACCCGTTAGCGTCATGGTTCCTTGGCTAGAATCGTTTTTCAGAAATTCGACAGTTCCAGCGGTTGCATCCAATTTAACACCGAGAATATCTCCAGCCAAAAACTCTAACCCGAAAACACTGGCGCTACTGTTGTAAATTTTAGCGCCATCTATTCCGTTGTACCTTAACTGATAAGCGTACATATGTGTATCGAAACCTGGGCGAGTATCCAATCCAGCGGAGCTATCAGCAATTCCGGGGGCCGAGTTTAAGGCGCTGGTCATGGTGATTTCCCAATACCATTTTCCAGATGATTTACCAATTGCACTCCGCACGATCCCGACATTGCTTATTGTCGCAGTCAGATTACCATTACTCAGAGTTACGGCAGCCCCTTTGTCCAGCGGATTCCACCCGGTGTATATTTTCTTCACTCCGAGCGGAGGCATGTTCCCTATCGGCATCATGCGACCGCCGTTTGCATAGTGCAGGTAGCGAATGCGCCAGTCGAACCCACAACGTAGCAAAGCACGTTCACGGAGCCTACCGTAGCTGAGATAGCAACCGAAGTTCCTGAATCCCACTTCCAGAAAGCGTTGTAGGCAAGTGTCTTTGCCGCGCTCGCATGTTGGGTAATCTCGATCACGCCCGCTTGTCCGGCCACCGCATTGGTAGGCGCCGCGAGCGTGGTATTTTCCGTCATCGTGTGGTTGAAATTGTTGGCGAGGCTCAAATCAACCGCGATGGATGCGCCGCTGCTGGTCAGGGCAACGTACGCGCCGCGCTGCGCTTTTGTCCACGTATGAGCGGTCGAATAGATGAGATCATCAGCACCCCCGATGACATGGAATCGCGGCGACTCATATCGAACCGCCAGCGGCACGTCCCTCACGATCTGCCCCGACGTGACGTTTGTGCCACCAAAAAATATGGCGGCAGCGCCCGCGCCGTCCGGGTTCAACGTGACCGGCCCTGTGTTCGTTTGCGATGGAACGAAGGTGAAAATCTGGCCATTCGTCAGGGAACCGATGGTAAGGGCCGCACAGCGCGCGGTAATCGTGTTGGTGCCCAAAGTCGAAGTGAGGCTCAGGTACGCCGAATTCTGCAACTGGACTTTCGAGGGGTCTTGATCCGACCATTCCGGCGCGGTGGCTCCGGCATTGACGCGCAGTAGTTGCAGCGCCGTCCCTATGCCAAGTCTCGCGATGGTGCTCGACATCGTTCCGTAGAGCAAATCTCCGGCGGCTTGAATGACGGTATTCTGCGTATCAGCCACCCATTCGGGGGCCGTTGCCCCGGCGTTAACCGCAAGCCGCCGGTAAGCAGCCCCGATTGCAAGCCGCGCCGCCGTGTTGGCGGCAGTCCCAATAATCAGATCGCCAGCCGCGTCAATCAGGCTTTCCTTGATCGCATCCACGGCCTCGCCCCCGACGACGTGGAACCTTGGACTCTGGTAGCGAACGGCTATCGGCAGGTCTTTTACGATCTGCCCGGAAGTGACATTGGTGCCGCCAAGGAAGATCGCAGCCGCCCCCACGCCGTCCGGGTTGAGCGTCACGGGTCCGGTATTCGTCTGCGAGGGCACGAAAGTAAAGACCTGTCCGTTTGCCAGAGCACCTATCGTCAGCGTGGCGCAGCGTGCCGTGATCGTGTTCGTCCCGAGCGTGGAAGTGAGCGTATTGAACGCCCAATCCTGCACCTGAGTTGCAATCGGGAAGTTGGCGGGTAGCGTGGCCGAGACACCCGATTGTCTGGCGGTGAAGGTGTTGGCACTCGCAAGCTGCGGAGTCAGAGACAATTGCGCCGCGTTGGCGTTGACCTGGGCTACGATATGGTTGAAGTTCGCCGTGACTTCGGAGGCGTCCGCCGTCGTGCCGTTCGTGATCGCATCCGGCAGAGCCGAGATGATCGTCGGGAGTCGCAGGAAATAGCCGAGCGCCTTCATGCCGGCTCCTTGTTCGTGTAACCCGTGTCCTGATATCTCGCAAAAAACGTCCCGATGGCAAGCGCGGTGGTCGAGGAAGCCGTGATCTTCAAAGCCACTTTCTTGAACACAAGCGGCAACGACCACGGGACATTGTAGACGCCGGGCCGATTGGTTGAGCGCGACCATAGCGTGCCATCCCCCCACACGAAGGAACCCCACAGACCACCGCCCCCGCCCACGGAAACGCTCACCGTGTCCAGCGCAGTTTCCCGCTCGTCCTGCGCCTCGATCTGGTAGGAGGTCGTCTGCCCGGCCGCAGCGAGTTCTATCGTTGACTCGATCACCTGCTTTTCAGTCATGCGCCCCGTTTTCGGAAAGGTGGATGATTGCAGAATCGCCGAAGTAGCAACGCCGTTGTCGGTGTAGGCGCTCCCGGCATCCGGTATCACCTGACTTTTGAACAGTTTTCCCGAGGCGTCATTCGAGCACAGGATGAAGTAATTGCTGTACTGTGAGGCGCAATCGTAGGAAAAGCTGTGCGGCCCCGTCCAGCGGCGGCGGCGCTCATCGAACCAGTAATCGTTTTTCGCCTGCGTGCCCCGGATGATCGTTTCCATGCAGACACGGTAAATGCCGTTCGAGTATCCGCCCGCGATGCGCGAAGGCGTGACCGCGTTCTGGAATGGCGAGACGATATCCGGGTCCGTTACCTGTCCTGAGTTCGTCACCGCCTCGACATTGCCAAGCTGGCCTATGAAGTAGGGGCCGGCGATCGACGCGAAGTATAGCCCCCGCGGGGAAAGCGCGATCGAGCGAGGCGACGAAGTGCCGACCGTCAGGGACAGGAAGTTTATCAAAAGATTGGAGGTCGCCGAGTCCCCGGTCACTTGCCAGACCTGAAACGCCTTGAATACCATCAACGCCTGAAACACGCCGCTGGAGCTTGTCTGCACCGGCAAGCCCTGCAACGCGCTGATCGTATTGGTGTCGCCTATGGTCAGCGCCTGCGTTGCGTTCGTGACCGTGCGCGGAACCAGCACATCAGAATAGACGAGGTATTGTCCGCAGGCATAATAGGCGCGGTTGGCGAAGTTTGCCACCGCAGTCGGGGTTGAGGGCAGCGCATTGGTCGCCGTATCCCCCGCATCCCATGTCGGCGAACCTACCGTCGAAATATCGAAGTATCCGAACTTGGTTGCGCCGCCCGGAAAACCGGGATGCGTCACGATGATCTGCGTGCCGATGACCGCCATCGTCGGCGGCGTCCATGCCCCGGTCGTCGGTTGCGTCGTGGGCGAATTGGCGTTCGTGATTCCCGACACCGTATCGAACGTATTGGTATCGTTATTGTAGGAAAACGGCTCGTCCTTGCCCGCGTTCCGCGCGCTCGAAATCATCCCGTAGGTGCGGGTTCCTACCGTGATCTGTACCGAAACTACGCCGGGCGTCGTGATGCCGGAAAATGATGTGATGGACGCGGCGCCGGGCCGCGATACCATCAGTTCAGGATTCGACTGATCGAATACTAGATTGGTGAGCGCAAGACACGCGCCGGGAAACTTGTCGGTCGCATCAAGCGAATCAACAAGTCCTTTCGGTGTGAAACGAATAGGATATTGGGGCTGCGCGATAGGCATTCATAACCCCGTCTCAATAGCCCTGCACTTTGGTCGCTCGCAGGCGTCCGTGGACGCGGAAGCGCCGCGGGTCGAGACGCACCTCCTTCACTACCTGCTGTTCGTCGCCCTCCATAATCAGATGCGTTCTCAGCATATTCTCGGCGTCCGTATTGTATTTGTCGTAGCGCGCATCATCCGTCAACTTCATCAGCCGCACGGCGGTTGCGTGGATCAGATAATCCTGATCTGGAAACCACGGTATGCTGCTTGACGATGAAGGCGAAGAAATGTCCGCCCTGCGGATCATGTAGCGGTGCGTGAGGGTGAGCGCGCTGTTCGTCTGCGGGTAGATGTAGATGAGCGCTATGCCCGTGTCAGGGGTGGCGGCCTGCGGTTGCAGATCGGTCTGATATTCGTACGGGTAATTCGCAACCCCTGCGCTATGAAACTCCGCGTCCATCTGCTCGGTAGAAACCGGGCGCAGGAAATAGCGCTGCCCGTCGATATCGTAGAAAAGATCGTAGGTGCGAAGATAATCGGCAGGGAGATTGAACGGGCCGGTGGAGCCGGAAGTGACGCTGATGCTGCCGGAATACCTGTTGATCTTGAGGTCCCTGTGCAGGACCAGATCGTTCAGGACAAGGTTAAGATCCTGACCCCCCTGCGCAGTGAAGCCCGGTGCTTTTGCGATCGCACACGCCTTGGTGACAATTTGGGCAGCGGTGAGCACACCTATGCAACCCCTGCCTTCAACTTCGCGTCCCGGATCGCCACCTCGCCCTTGTCGATGTCCTCAGAAACCTTCTTGAGGTTGACCTGCATGTTCTTCAGCGTCATGCGCTCCTGACTGGAAATCTTGCCGGACTGCTGCTTGCCAGCGAGATCATCCATGACTTCCTTCATCTGGCGAAGCGCCGTGATGCGCTGCTCGCGCGCCGCTTCGAGTTCAGGGATTTCACAGCGCAGGCGCTGGCGTTCGATCGCTTCCTGACACAAGTCGAGCCGCTCGTTGATCGAGGTAAGCGCCTCGCCCTCGTAGAAGTATCCGGCAACCGCAATCGAGCGGTTGTTAGGCAGTTGGGCGGCGAGGTTGAAGTTGCCGATGATCGGGCGCGCGCCAGTATCCAGCGGTTTCTTTTCGTCGTCCATCAGTGCATAACCTTCCCGCTCAATACCCGGTTCTGCGGCCGGCGAAATACGTTTTCGTTGGAGCCTTTGATGGTGGCTTCGTGCCCCCATGCGCGAGCAACCATGTCCTTGACGGTACGCAGCTCGTCCATGGTGAATTCGTAGGTCTGCCCGTGATACTTGGACTCGCCGTTGATCTTCAGGTCAACGCCACCGGAGGCCGGAAGGTCGATCTTGTAGTAGTAGGTAGGAACTTCGAGCGTCTCGAATTCCAGCTTCTTCGCGTCCCTCACCCACGGGTTTTTCGCGCGCTCGATTGACACCCGCCGGCCAGTCGGGACTTCTGCCATCGTGTTCTGCATGAAGGGCACGCCTTGGCCTTCAGCCGAGAGGCGCGCGGCTTCGACAGCCACGTCGAGTTGTTCGTCGCGTTCAGCGAGCTTTTGGTTTAACTGCGCGACCTGCGCACGCAGTTCCTCAAGCTCGCTCTCAGGAGTGATCTCCTTCTTTTGAAAACCAGCCATCAAGGCTCCTTATCAGGCGTTTACGGAGTAGCCGGGGGTGAACGCACTGGACGATTCGATGCGGACCAGAAAATTCTGATTTTCGATAATACTCCCGTAGAACACCTTCCACCCGACCACCCGCGTCTGATTCAGCGGGTCCGACTTGTCGGCGTCCTTCAGGTAGTAGAACTGCTTGTTTTCCAGCAGCACTTGCCCGTAGGCGTTCTTGCCGATCACGATGGTCGGAAACACGTAGACGCCGGTTGCCGGTGCCGCAGGCGGAGTTTGCGCGACTCCCGTGCCGGTAATGACGACGGTGGCACCTGACGCAAGCTGAGTCGCCTGTCCGGCAAACGAGCCTGTCGCAGGACCGGAGGCCGTGAGGCCAAGGTTCGTCGGGCTTGTGGTCGTGCCGATGTAGACGTTGAACAGGTAGTTCGCCAAGGTCGGCAGCACCACCGAGATCGAGCTTGTCGAGCCGGTCGTGGTGATCGCGCCGGACACCTGATAGATGCGGCGCTCGACCGAGGTCTGCGCCGGCATGCCGGTGATCTGGATGTAGTAGGTTCCGGCCGTCAGGGACCCCCCGGCGGTCGAAGCTGTGTTGGTCGCCGGATCTGCAACGCCGAGCCAGTAGGGAACCATGTTCGACTTGCAGAAGCGCACCCCACCCCATTCGCCCAACTCGCTGTTGTATAGACGGTCAACGTCGTTGTGCGTCCACGCGGCAACCACCGTCGCGTTCTCCCGCATGTCCTGCACCGGGAACGGGTGGATCAGCGCGACGTAATGCGGCATGGCGCTGGCGGTCTTGGATTTCCTGTACGCGCCCGCGTCCTTCATCATGTCCTCGCGCTCGTCGCCATTGAAGGCGGGCGCGCCGTAATCTTCCAGCGAACCCACGAGCCGGTTGATTTCGTGCGGAGAGAGAACGTCCGTTGCGACCAGCGCAGCGCGGTTCGCGCGTCCGTTCGCATAATTGACCTGAGTGGCCGCAACCAGCGTATTGAAGGTGTTGCGCTCCAGAGTCTCGGGAAGCTGCATCGCCACAAGGTTCGTCGCCTGCTTGAACAGCGGGTGCTTGATCGTGAGGTTCGCCACGTCCGTAATCACCACGCGGTCGCCCCATTGCTGGGCGGTGGCCGAAATCTGCGCGACACTCATCGCTTCGCCGGGAGGCGCGATGCCTTCCTGCAACGCGGCGTACGGCAGCGGCAGGCGCTCGTAGCGGCTCGCGGTGTAGGTCGTGCCGCGGTGCGCATCAAGGCTGAGAGGATCACCGAACTGGTAGGCGACCAGTTGGCGCTGCGCGAGCGGCAGCACCTTGTCGGCGATGAAATTCTCGATATCCGCCGAGAACGTCGCCGATTGGTTCGTCACGCCGAGACACACAAAACCGCCAATCAGGCCGGCCGCAACGGTGAGGAATCTATTTTTCAGTGGTTTCATGATTTTGCTCCGTTCAGATTTGCATGCCATCAAGGCGCTTTTCGCGCTTCTGTGCTTCGGTAAGACGCCCACGTGAAGCCACATCCGAGCGGGCGCCGGGCGAGCGTCCGCGGTCAATCGTGCTTTGCTCCGCAGCGGGTTTCGGAGTTTTCTTGGCCGAGAGCTTTCCGTCCAGCGCATCGTTGCCAATCAGATAGCGCAACACCGCTTCGCGCGGCGCATTTTGGCCGCTCGCGCGCATTCGGACGATTTCGGCTTCGACCCGTTCGGCGTACCGCTTGTGGATCGCGGGCTTGGTAATCGCCAATTGATTGAACGCCGTTCGGTCGGCGACATCATGCGCTTGAAACAGCGCCATATTGGACGCATGCTTGTTGGCGCGCAGCGTGCGGTTCGAGTTGATCTGCCAGCGCTCAAGTTCCGTGGTCTTTGGATCGCGCAGCCGCTCTTCTTCCTGCTGGTGGACGCGCTGCTCCTCGGTGGGGGTAGGCGCTCCGGGCGGGGGCCGGCGGGCGGCGGCGAGATCGGCTTGCAGGCGCGCATTTTCCTCTTTGAGAGCCTTCGCCTGTTCTGCGGCGGTGGCAGCCGGATCGTCATCGTCATCTCCGGGCGGCGTTTCGTCGCCGGCACCGTCCAGACTCAAATCGTCGTCGGGAGGGGGTTCATCTCCGGGCGGGTCATCGCCCGGCGGATCGTCAGGCGGAGGCTCATCGCCCGGCGGATCATCTCCGGGAACGGTGAGGCAGAAAAAACCGAGCAGCCACGCAAGCAGCGTTTTCACAGGCTCAAACTCCCGATGTTGGTAAAGCTAACCGCCGCCGAATTCATCACGCGCATCACGAATGAGCGCTTGGTATCGGTGGCAATCGTCGCGGTCCCGACGACGGTCACGCCCGCCGCTCCGGTCAGCGTTCCTGTCTGGCCGACATTGTTGTTGACGAAATGAATGATCTTCTGGAACCTGCCGCCCATCGGAACGGTGTCGCCCAATTCCGCCGTGATCGCGCTCGCGGTGGGCGTGTCGATGGTGAAAGCGCCGGTCGCCCCGGCGTTCAGTTGTGCAACGCCGCCGACGATGTTTGCAGCCGACAACGTGACCGACGATGCGCCGGTTGCGGTCGAACTCATCGTTTGCGCGTACTTGTTCACGTTTTGCATCAGGCCGGGCAGCCCCAAATTCGCCGTCTTGTCGGGCGTCAAGCCCAAGGGAATCGGAAAAACGATGGCCGGACGCACGAAGGATGGAATGAACGCGAGAATGTTCTTCATGATTTTCTTCCCTCAGGCCGCCATATCTTCATCCGACAACTGCGGAATATTGACGTGCGTGAAATTGAATTGCCCGATGTGCCCGATTTCACGCGACAGGCCATGATCGACGTACACCTCATGCCCAGCGGCTTCGAGCTTGCCGATGAAATACCAGTCCTCGCCGATGAACTGGTTGTTCTTGGCGGAGTAGCAAATCTCGAACCACGGTTTTGGAATCCCGGCGAGCGCCGACAGGTCGATCAGCATGACGCCGCAACCGATGCGCCAGACTTTCTCCAATCCCATTTTGGGAGCTTCGGAAGTGATCGGCACGCCAAAGCACGTCGCGCCCCTCGCACGCGCAGTCGGGAATGAGGGGTTGGTCTTGACCGCGATGTTACAGGCAACCACCGGCTTTTTCCACGCAAGCAGCCGGTGCGCCGTGTCAATCGGGAACGCCTGATCGGAATCGAGAAAAAGCGCATGCGTGCAGGACTGAAGCAAGGAATCTTCAAGGCATTCCTGCCGAGAGCGCGGCAGCATGGAAGTGCGCTTATCGAGTACGATGCATTGCCGGTCCTGCCCGGTCTCGAACAGCGTGCCAGAGATGTAGACCAGCATTTGACAGAGCGACATGCCGAAGTCCGCGTGCCACATTCCGTTCGACGGAATGCAGATCGCCAGCTTTACCGCGGGCTTTTGTTCTTCGACTCGATTCAGCATTTCAGGATAACGCTATTCCGCCGGGGCCAGCGCCGCCGAATTGGAAGCAAGCGGTCAGACTCACCGCAGCACTCCCGGTTACACGGCCAAGGTACAGTTTGGCGCATTGCATCGAAATGGTGGTCGTGCCGACCAAGGTAACGCCCGTGCCGCCAGCCGGGGTGGCGGTGCCAAGCCCCATGTTGGCCACCCACAAGGGAAACGTCTGATTGACCTTCGCCCCCGGAATCGAATTGACGATGTTGGTCGCGGTATCGGTCAAGTCGGCGGATGACTGCGCGCCGTAGCGGCGTATGATGCCTCCGACCATGGCCGCCGCGGACCAAGTGTTTGTAACTCCGGATAAAGGAACCTGATCGGCGTTTCCGAACGCTGGAGCCGCGTTATTGATGAGGTCCGTAACAGCGCCGACCAGACCCGCCTGCGTGGGCATCGCGCCCAAGACTTCGATTGAGCCGGGGGGCGTTGTGGTCTTGACGCTGGTGATGGCAAGGCGCAGGAAAGAGCACATGAGCGCCACGAAAAACCGGATCAGAAATGACAGTGGAAGCATGGTTCTCTCCTGTTCACGACTACCAAAAAATGCGAGCACTCACTTCACTTTATGTCCAAAAAAACAGGATGTCAAGTCATCAGTCAAAACCATCTCCCGGAGTCACCGTGAGTTCGGCCTTTCCTGAAGCGACAACCGCGCAGAAAAAAAGCAGCGGGGAGAGGGTAAAAACCTTCACGGTTCCGTTGGGAATCGGCAGTGACGGTTGTGGTGATCCGACCGCAGGAATGACGGCGTTTGCAAGCGCGGCGGCAGAAGTCATGCCGTATCCCACCCACGCATCCACGGCCCCCGGATTGTGGATACGGTAGGTTACCTCGCCTGCCGCCGGGCCTCCCGCGCGAGTCACGTAGCCCGTCGCGGGCGTTGAACCGAGCACCATGAAGGTGTCGCCTGCCGGCCTGAATGGTTTCATCCCGTCCATAATCAATCTCCTTTTTGCAACCGCGCAATGCGCTCTTTCAGTTCGGGGTTATAAAACCGCTGCACTCGCCGAATTATCCGGTGTTCCTCATTCTCAGGATCCGGGTACAGATCGAGAAATCCATCCATCTTCTGATACAACTCGATCAACGCCTGCCGGTATCCCATCTTCGCCGCGAATAAATCAGCCTCGTGCTCCTGCTCCCTGTAGAATTTGGACGCGCTTGGTGGCCATAATAGCATCCAGAAGCGCAGGAAGCGCGCTTCGTGGTGCTTCAACCGCACATGCCCGACTTCGTGGGCAAGAATCGCAGCCTGAAAACGCGGCAGTATTTTGGCCCAAGCGGCTCCCACGACGATCTTTTTCCACCGGCCAACCCCGCAGGTATGCGCGAAAACATGACGCAGGCCATCGTCATAGAATACCGGCACGCCCATGCACGGGCTCAAGGCGCTTCTCACTATCCGCGCCCCCCTACGGCCGCATCAACCATGGTGTCAGCGTGGACTGCGCCAGCCGGCTGTTGCACCGGACGGCCCGGAGCCGGCATTGCGCCGGGCCTTGGCGTTCCAGCCATGCCCGGTTGAGCCGCGCCGCCGGCCGATGGGCCGGGCGCTCCGGGCACTCCGGGGGCCGGCTGCTGCTGCCCCATCGCCATTTCCTGCTTGATCTTCATGGCCATCACGTGTTTCGCCAAGTGGGCGCGCATGCGGCCGCCGGGGTCCTGAGTCATCCGCGCCGCGGACTGATGCGACTGGATGTGTGCCACATCTTCATCGGCCTCGTGCACTTCGACCGGAATTCCGTTATGCATGATCTCGTTTTCGACCTCCGGGGGGATCGTGAACTTGTTGCGTTCGTCGATCAGGATGCGCGGCGTCAATTCTGGCCCGAACACGTTTTCGACCAGTTTTTCGATAATCGGCGAAATGTCGAGCTTGCGGCCGTTCAATTGCTGCGGCGGCACGCCGCGCAGCACGTTCATGGTCGCGATTTGCTGTTGCATGCGCTGCATGCCCATCACTTCACTGGTGCCCGCCCACTGGAAGTAATAGCGCTCGCCAAACTGCTGTGGCTGGATTTCCATCATGGCAGCCTTTGCCCCGACCTCTCCTTTCGTCAGCACGGTCAACGAGGTTGTGCGGAACTGTCGGTCATACTCGAAAAGCCGCTCCACCAGCGGGTCAAGCATCTCGCCTTCGTAGCGCTCGGCGTGGTCCATGATGTTGGTCATCTGCTCCTGCTGCACGCTGCCGATCATGGCGTTGTTCTTGCGCCCCGGCGGCATGCGGCCCATCATCATTTCGTTTACATCCATCGACTCCCAAATCTGGCGCTTCATGTTGTCGCAGATGTTGGCCGCGTCTTTCCACAACTGCGGGAATTCCGCGAACTTGGTCTTGGTTGGGTCCACCGCCCACACGGCCGCTAATCCGTATACCATGGAGGCATAGTTGGGATTCGACAGCGGATCGGTCATCACGATCGGCAGCATCGAGTACATGCCCGAATCCTGCCCCATATTCCAGAAGTCCACGAGCTGCCACTGCATGAACTTGACCGGCTCGATTTTCGACACCCCACGGAAGGAACCCTTGATGCGCTCGATGGGCGCAGAGAGAATCGGGCGCTTGCCGCCCCACCACGGGGCCTTGATGATGCCGACGATATCCTGCTCCCCGGCGTAGTAAATCAGCCCGAGCTGCTTCACCGATTTCTCGCCCTTTGGTTGGTCCTCGAAATCCAGCATCGCGGCCACTTCGTAAATCGCCGCGTGCTCATCGGTGCCTTCCACCCGGATACCCGCGTTCTCGCAGCGCTGATCCGCCGGCGGCTTCGCGCGCTCGCTACCCGTCCATTTGCCTTGCGCCTCAATCCAAGCGGAAATGTCTTTTTTCTCCGGCAGCAGGAACACCCCTTCGTCCACCATCTGCTTCACGCGGGATTTCGACATGCGCAGGATGATGGAAGTCGCGGTCGCTTTTTCGATATCGTTACAGGTAGGCGGCACCACCGCCAAATCCTCGGTCGCAAAATCGACGACCTCAGGCCCCTCTTCCACGATCTCGGTTTGTTGCGTCTCCTCGATTTCCTCGTTCGGGTCGGTCAGCCCGATTTCCTCGCCCTCGACGGTGGAGAGGATGGGGTTGCGCTTGACGAGTTCCGTCACGCGCCGATAACTCTTGGTCCAGTCAATATACAGATTCCACTGTCCCGTCACGTCCCCCGCCACGAGGTCCGAACGCACGATGTCCTTCAGCTTCAGCTTGCGAATATAGTGCTCAAGGAGTGCGAGTTGCGGGTACGGCGTCTCGGCGTCTGAGCCGACCGCTTCGACGTGTTTGTGCTTGACCGGAAACAACTGCTTCAAAGCCCGCTTGGCGCGAGCATTTACCGCGTCCCGCACCACCGGAACGTAGCCCTGCGAGTTGCCAGCGTATTGAAGGTTCGAGTCGGGTTGGCCGTTATAAATATTCCAGAATTCCTCGATCTGGCGAGCCGCTTCTGCCTGATTATCGTAGGCCGACTGGATCAACGGGTAGAGCCGCAGCGCTTCGATATAGGCGGCGGACTCCGGTTTGTCCGCCCAATTTTTGAGATCGGATTCGCCCGTTTCCAATGTCTCGGGAGCGGCACGGGAGTCAACCGTTTCCGATTTCGGCTCGGGTTTCTTCTTTTTAGCCATTACCTGTTCCTGTGCGGCAATGCTGTCATGTACGATTGCCCCTGTACATTCACGCCGTAGTGCGCGCCCTCGGGTTTTGCATCCGCGGCGCCGCGCTGCAACGTGCTTATCAGACACTCAATTGATTCGGCTGTCAAACGCGCGACCCCCGGCTCGGGTTCAGCCCCGCTCTTGCCGCCAGCCCCGACCGGGAACTTATAACCCCCGGCGAGCGCCGCAATCGTGTTCCTCGCCCCCGCATCCACCGTCAGGCAGCGCCGGCGCCGCACCGTGGCGCGGATCAACTCAGCGAGCGAGCCGCGCGCCTGTGCTACGTGCTCGGCCCGAAACGGGGTGAACTTCAACTCCCGGAGCGCCGGAACCAGCGCGATGCGGCTCCAGTTGTCATGCAGTTCGGACGGCACGTAAGTTTCAAGCCGGGCACGCGCGTATTTCACCCTCAAGTCCAGCGCAATTCCCCGCGCCGCATCGAGCGTCGGGCCGCCGGCCGCCCAATCCGCGCAGACGGAGTAATGCCGCCCGCTGCGGGTCATCGCTACGCAGACGACTTCGGCGGGAGAGGCGTTCCACGCGCAGTACACCGTCTCGCCGGCATGCGCGGGCAGCGCCTCGAGGACATTTTCGTCCCCAAAATCCTCGTAAACCGGCTGACCTGCAAACATTCGCAGACTGTAGGCGAGCGCGTTCAGAATATCAAGCCTGCCGCCCGGAAAATTCAGTAATTCAGCCGTCAATTGCGGGTGAGAGCCGCGCCCCCCCACAAAAACGACATCACCGGCGGCAAAAAACGGGTGCAGCCCCATGATAAAGCTCTGTTTATTGCGGTCCTGCGGGGCCTGCAACCCTTTGAGAGAAAAAAACACGCCGCGCCTCAGCATTTCGAATCGAATCGGCTGCAACAGGAATTCATCGAGCGAATTTTTTTCGATTCCGACTTCACAATGATGTTTTTCCACGGTATCAAACACGTCTTTGCGGATTGCGTCGGGCTTCCAGAACTCGCCCGCCGATTCATGCACGATGATTTGGGAGCCCAGGCGTGAAACGACGACCTTTCCGGTGCGATCCGACTTCGACAGGCTCGCCGTTCGCGCGGGGTCGAAAATCGCGATCTTGGGCAGCCACGCGCAGGGCGCAACGTCAACCGCGCGCAGCATTTCCTCAGTGAAGGGCTTGGTATGCGCTGAATCGACTTGCAGCATGCGCTCCTGCATGAATTCGCGCAGCATGCCAGCGGCGGCATAGCGGTCGCGCTCGGCCCGTATCCATTCCATCGGAAAGCGATCCGGCCACGCCGACTCTGTTTTCGGATCGTCCAAATCACCATTGGCGACCGGAAACGAGCGCGTGATGAAGTCCGGGGTCGCTTTCAGTCGCACCACCATGCAGTCGGCGGCAAGCGGGGTCTGCGTGATGCGGACCTTGCGATTCGCACTATCCATCGCGGGAATCAGCTCTCGCCATATTTTACGCATCGTGGCATCTACCGCCTCGATCGAGCGCACGCGTTCCAGATTTTCGATATCATCGAGATACGCGCGATCCGGGCGGCGGTCGCGGTGCTTGTAGCCGCGCAATTCCTGCTCCCACCCCACCGCCTCGATCATGGCCCCGCTTGCGAACCACACCTTGTTCTCGATCGGTTTTTTTTCGAGCACCTTACCGAAGAGCGCCTTCAGCTTGACATTGTGCCGCGCCTCGAATGCAATCGACTCAAGCCGCTGGCAGGCTTTGGCGTAGGTTTCCCCGATAAGCAGCGTGTAGTGAAAGTTGCCGTACGCGCCTTCAAGACACAGAAATTCTTCGGAAAGCGTGGATTTAGCCGCATCCCGGAACGCTTCGATCAGAACCAATTCGTCCTGACAGCGCCACAGGTCTATAATTTCCAAATGCATGGCCGGCGAGAGGTGCGTGTGCCGGTGCGCGAATACGATTGAGCAGCCGAGCGCCCGGTCTGCCGATATTGCCGCAAGGAGCGTCTTGTCTGTCATTCAGACATTATCGCTCATTCATGAATATCGTCTGTGTGCCGGAAAAATCGAAGCCGAACGGGATTTCGAGAAAACCGTTGAGCGCGCCTCGCACCCGCTTGTGATCGTCAGGGGCTGCCATCAGCATCATGAAGCCGCCGCCGCCCGCGCCCAACAGTTTACCCCCCAAAGCGCCCGCGTGCCGCGCCGCCCAGTACATTTCATCAATCGCCTCATTACTGACCTGAGGCGACATGCGCCGCTTGATGGTCCAGGACAAGTCCAGCATCCGGCCCCACTCGCGCAAGTCCGCGCCGTTACATAGTATATCCAGCGCCTCAGTCGCCATGCCCGCGAGCTTGTGCAACTCCGGGTCTTTCTCACCGCTCGCGATACGCTCGACGGTAGTCGCCGTAATCGCGCTGGAGAAGCGCGTCTGTCCGGTGTAAAAAAGCATGAACCAGCGCCCGAACTCAACGAGCCGCGGCTTAGGCAGCGCAACCGGCGCGACCGTCCACTCTCCGCGCGGCGAGATTTCGATCAGATTAAGCCCACCGTGCGCGCATTCGATCTGGTCCTGAATGCCGACCGCCTCCTTGAGCACCTGCTGCTCGACATGAATGGCTTCCTCACTCAAACACCGCTTCGATCGCGTCTCGCCCTTCAAGCCGTGCAGCGCGTGCAAGAGGCCCACGGTAAACGCGGATGAGGATCCAAGCCCCGAGCGCGCCGGCAAGTCGCCGTCATGATGAACCTCGACTCCCGCATTGACGCCAAGATGCTGGAGGCAGGCGCGCACCGCCGGGTGCTCGATTTCCTCCAGAAAATTCACCGTCTCAAGTTTCGACCAGACGATCCTGTGCCGATACTCGAAAAAAGGCGGCAGGCGGCGCGCCGACAGGTAGCAGTATTTGTCTATCGAAGAAGTGAGAATACGACCGCCATGCCGCTCGTACCACTGCCGATGATCCGTGCCGCCCCCGAAGAAGGACATGCGGTATGGCGTGCGTGTCAGGATCACAATTATGTCTGCTGCCGCGTGACTTCGGTTCGAGTTTCGTTGTTTTGGACGTAGTGGCTACCGCCGGGAGTCGGAACGGTCATCGGGGTAATCGCCTTGAGCGTCTCCCTGATCTCCGCATTGCGAAACACCAGCGCAAAGCACTCCTGATACGTCTGGCTCTTGCCGGCAGCGACGGCGGCATCCTTTTCCAGCTTCGTAATTTCCAGTTCGCGCTTAACGAGGGCGGCTTCGCGGGCAGTCCACGCCGCAATACTTGACGTGAGCGATACGTTCGCGCTGTTGGCCGTGCCGAGTTGGCCCTCAAGCACTCTGACACGCGACGCGCTTTCCTGTCCACTCGATTCAAGCGCAATCACCTTCACCCTCAGCGCCTCCATCGCTTTTACACCGGCACCGGATAACGTGTTCGCTTCGACCAGCTTGTCGATTTCCTGGGAAATGCTTTGTATCGTCGTCATTTAAACCTCCTGTGATGTCAATTACGAATGTCAAGTTCGATCACCGCGGGTCTCCATCGAATTCATGGTGATCGGCCTGACGGGAGGCGCTGCGTGCCGCAGCCACCAGGTGGCTTGAGCTTTGAATCTTGCCGCCGCCCACGCCGAACAACTCGCGGGCGCCCACGGTAAAGCAGGAAGTTCTCTCGCGCGGGTCGCCCACCGTTCGGTCACCTCCGTTGCAGAACACGTCCGGCCGCACGCGCTCAATCGCCTCGCACACGGTCCCGTCCCGGTCATCCACCGGCACCACGCTTGCGACCATCGAGAGGGATGCCATAATCTCGAAACGATCAGCCCACGGCATGAATACGAAACCCTTCTTGCGCCTCAACCACGCATCCGAATTCAAAGCGACAATCAGCGTGCCGTATTTCGCAGCGGCGGCGAGATAGCGCACGTGGCCGACGTGCAGCGGGTCGAAACCGCCGCTTACTAGCGCGATCATCGCGTGAGATGCGCCTGCGTTTTCACGCGCGCTCGCCAAAAATCGAGAAGATCGCTCATCGTGCGCTCGAACGGAATCTCGGGCTTCCAGCCGGTGTGTTCGGTGAACTTGGAAGTGTCTGGAACCTGAAGATCAGCGTCCAGAGGGCGCAGGCGCGCAGGGTCAAGTTCCAGCTTTGCGCGAGTGCCGGAAAGCCCAAGTAGCGTCGAGAGAATATCTCCAACCTTACAGGTATGCGTGCCACCGATATTGTAGACGGCTCCCGGATCAGGGTTCACGGTCAACAGCATGTGGTAGGCGCGCACAGCATCCCGCACGTCCGCAATCGTTCGCAGCGAATCGAGATTGCCGTGCCGGACCACCGGCTCGATTCTCCCGGCCTCGATCATCGCGATCTGCTTAGCGAACGAGGATTCGGCAAATACATCGCCCCGCCGCGGGCCCGTGTGCGTGAACATGCGAGTCACCAGCACCCGCATCCCGTACGCCTGCGCGTAATGCTGCGCCATCAGGTCAGCGCCAACCTTCGATACCGCATAGGGCGAGGCCGGATGAAACGGGCAATCCTCGCGAATCGGCAATCGTTCGTGCGGCGCCCGTCCATACACCTCTGACGATGAGCAGACGTGAATCAGGGTTTCCTCCCGGATCCTGCGGCCGGGGTGCGTTCTGATTGTCTCCAACACCCGCACCGTTCCCTGTACATTGGTCTCCAGCGTGTCGCAGGGCGAGTCGAAGGACACCAGCGGATACGACTGCGCCGCCAGGTGAAACACGTAATCCGGCTGCGCGTCCAACACACACTTGCGGACCGCGTCGGAGTCCCGCAAGTCGGCATAGTGAAACACCACCCGCCCCGAACGATCGTTCGCCAACGGCAGCAACGCCTGCACATTATCCAGCGGCGAACGCCACCGCAACATCCCGTGAATTTCCCAATCCGTGTTTGCAAGCAGGTAATCCGCAAGATGACTTCCCACCATTCCAGTTATTCCTGTAATCAGCGCGCGTGGCATTCCATGAACCTTTCAATCACTCCCGACTATCGACACCGTCACCTCAACCACGATCAACTACTGAACGTCAAAACCAATGAAAGAGATCAAGATCAACACCGACGCACGAAACCTATCACGTTGGAATGTTAGCAGTCACTATCATTTGAAAAAAGGTGGGGATGGTTCACATTTGAGCGGGGAGGTTACCGCTCTCGCCACCCCGTCCCCCGTCTACCCAAGAGGTCCCACAGTTGAAAGCCCAAGCATCAAGACCCGATCACTATCACCCGTCAGCACAACGACACACCTCAATGGCAAACAACTGGACAGGCATACAGTAGCGCAACCGAATGACCAAGCAACCGCTCACAATGTTCCACGTGAAACATCGACGCAGAAAGGAGGGGGACGCGTAAGAGGGGGCGGAAGAAGTTACTCTATCCCATTGTTTATTATAGTGGAAACTTGCACGCGAAGTGGAGCGCACGATAGAAGGTCGAAAGCGGCAAGTAATTCGCCGGCGAGACCGCGATGCTAACCAGTCACCAGCAGGGCAAAGCAGCACTCCGTGGAAATGCCAGATTGTCTATAGGGAAAGATCAAAAACCAAACCGTCAAATAACAACGGACAAGCGCTCCCCCCTTACCCCCCTCAGGTGGTTTCAGACGCCTATCGCCGAGGCTCCCAGTTCGTAGGGGCTTGCCTCGCGTGCTTCGCCTGGCTCTGGCCTGGCGTGCCTTGATCTCGTATTGTTCCACGTGGAACTTGCGCGATCGGCGCCGAGGTTGACAAGCGAGGCAGTGGGGATTTAGAGTACCGACAATCTCCGATTGCGGTCGCGCGCAACTTCGGAAACAGAGCGGACACCTGGTGATAAGCCTTGTGTCCGTTCGCATTTCTGTGGCTACTGTCTTCCCTTCCGTGCGTCTTGTCAAGACACAACATCTTGTGGTTTTCGATCAGCCGACCACAAGTACAAATTGCGTCACATTCTGCCGTGCCTGCTCACCCCCTATAGTGATCTCGTTAGTTGGTGTCCGCTCACTCTCCCCGCAACGCCCTGTTCACGCGTGCAGATATTTACCCGCTTTCGCTCGAACTGGCCCGATATTCGCTAAAGTATTGTCATACCGGCGCTGTGCCGGATAACTGGAGGATAGATCATGAACCTCACGCGGAATCAGCATCAAGGGACATTCGTTGATTTTCTCGGTTTCGATGGCAACACCTACCGCGCGGCGCATGTTGTCAAGATCAACAAGCGCGTGGCACAGATACGCTACCGCGTGACGCTTCCATCATCGGGGGAGCGGCGCATCGTCACCGCGTATGTGCCAAAAACGGAATGGCACAGATTCACCGCTGAATCTGCCTAGAACCTCCAGGATACGCCCGCGCGTATCTTGGATGTTTTCGTAACTCAACTGGAGGGCATCATGAGCAAAACTGGCCATTGGATTACGCTGCTGTGCCTCACGCTGTTGTTTGCCGTAAGCGGTTCATTCCTGCTGTTTTGTGGTGCGCTTGCTGTCGCGTATCCGCTGGTTAGTTTCGTGCTGATTACCGCTGGCATAATCGGCTGGATCGGCGCAGTGTGTTCGATGCAATTGATGGAGTCATACGTCTAAACCGCGCCGCGCGGCTCGCGGCAATCTGTGAACGAGGTGACAAAATGATGAACCTGTACGACACCGTGACCGCGCGCATTATCGCGGAACTCGAAAAAGGTGCTGCACCGTGGGTTAAGCCGTGGCGCGTTGACGCGAGCGCAGATCAAAACTACGTTAGCAAAAAAGCATATCGCGGCATCAATCGGCTTCTGCTCGGAATGTCCAGCATGGCGCAGGGTTTCACGTCTCCGCATTGGGCAACCTACAAGCAATGGCAGGAAAATGGCGCGCAGGTGCAATCCGGGCAGCATGGCACAAACATCGTGTTTTTCAAACCCATCGCGGGCAAGGAAAATGCGGAGACTGGCGAAACCGAAGCGGGTTATTGCGTCATTCGCGGATATACGGTATTCAATGCGACGCAAACAAACTTGCCGATCCCTGCAACGGTCACGCCAGAAGTGCAGTTTAACCCGATACCGGCCTGCGAGCAATTTATCATCAGGACCGGCGCGCAAGTCACACACGGCGGCGATGCGGCTTTCTACATGCCCAGCATGGACCGCATCCAGTTACCGAACAAACCTGCCTTTGACGGCGCGCAGTCTTACTACGCTACGGCATTCCACGAACTCACGCATTGGACTGGCGCGAAGCACCGGCTAGACCGCAATCTTAGCGCGGGCAGATTCGGCAATCCGGCTTACGCGTTTGAAGAGTTAGTCGCGGAAATCGGCAGCGCGTTTCTATGCCAGGATCACGGCATACAAGGCGAGCTACGCCATGCCGGTTATATTGAGCATTGGCTGAAAGCCTGCCGCGAAGATAGCAAGGCCATTTTCAAAGCCGCAGCACTGTCGCAGAAAGCCGCCGATTACCTGCTCGGGCTTGATGCGAGCCAGGAACAGATTGCCGCCTAACTCACCGCAGCCGATGCCCTTTCGGTGAGAGGGCATCCACGGCGGATTGCCGGTAACGAAACGAAAGGATTAACATGACGCACACGAAACGCACTACGCCGCAAGACATACAGCTTTCCGGCATCAAGCACGCCAAAGAAGCGATCGCGGATTTATTGAACGACCAAGCGAAAATGGCCGAAGTCAATGCAGAACTGCTCGCGGCTTTGCGTGGCCTGAACGCATGGGGGCATGACTATAATCACTTTTGCGCGTGCCCGATAATGGACGCTGTAACCGATACGGCAATACATTCCACGGCCTGCCAACAAGCCCGCGCCGCCCTCGCCAAAGCAGGTGCAGCATGACCCGCGACTGGTCCAGCAAACAGTGGCTCCACCCTCCCGGCGAGACCTGGGACGATGGGCTGGTAGTCGTTGGCGTGCTGCTGATGGTGGCGGCGCTGGCGGTGATATGAGCCGCCACGCCCTCTCCCTGCTGCTGCGCTGGCTCGGGAGCCTTCAAGCGTGGTATTGGGATAATGTCGCGCTGGCCGGTGCAGCCTGCCTTCAGCGGGCGAGGCAGGCCATCGTGCGGCGACTCGCCAAACCGGGCTAATCAAGTCTCGATTATTTCGATGCCATGAATAGCCAGCATGAGCTTGCGCTTGAGGCGGTAGATTTCAGTCCTGAAACCCTTGGCGTCTTGGACAATCTGCTGGCCCGATCGAACGAACACGAAATCAGCGACATAATCGCAGATATGGACCCCGTTGATATCGAGGGCAAACGGCACTTGGCGCCGCAGCTCGCTGATCTGGCCCGCTTGCTGCATCAGACACAGATCCTGCCACGCGCGAGCCTCGCGAGTGGACGCAAACTCGATGCCGTTGATTACTTTGCGCCTGACGTTGCGGATGCGCGGCTGTTTTTTTTGCGACCTGGCCTGATACTCGGCAGCGGTCATGCGCAGCGCGCGTCCGCTCATTTGCAGCAGACGTGCTTATCGTATAGCTGCTGCGCTCGCTGGCGGCTGATCTTGAATTGCCGGGCGATGGCGGGCCACGAAGCGCCGGCATCGCGCAGGCTGATAATCTTAAGGGCCCGCTCTGCGGCCCGCTCGTGCAACCGCTGGTTGGATGAATGGTTTCCTGCCATGACGGGATTTATACTCCGATCAACAATTATTTTCAAGTGCCCCTTGCGTTTTCCATAAATTGAGCGCAAGATACCAATATACACGGAGGCAATTATGCTGAAAACCGCACACCCTGACGCTGGCCGCTTTGACCACCTGCACGGCGACGAAGATGACGCGCCGGAACTTACCGCAGCCGAGCAAGCGCAAGTCGATGCCCGCGCCGGCGAACTGATGCGGGAGCGCATGGACGATATCGCGCAATTCGACGATCTGCTGGACGGCATCGAGCCGACGCTGATATCGCATCCGCTGCACCGCGCGCTTCGCAATCTCGACAACGCATGCAGCGGCGACAGGATCGGCATCAACGCCGTGTTGACGGCCATCGCGCAGATTCAGTTGACCGTCAACAATGAAGCCGAGCGCATGTGGCGGCAGAAGTGTATTGATCAGGCGGAAGGGGAATTGCCAAAGTGGGGTATCGAGGCGGCGCTTAAATCGACACGGGGGCGGATATGAGCAACCAAGAAAAGACGCTTTTTTGCGATTACTGCGGTGATGAAATGGGGATTGGCGTGCGCGGGTATCGCGAAAAGTTAACTTGCGGAAAGCGAGAATGCGAACGATGGGCGCGCGACGAAGAACAGCAAGAACGCCAAGAAGCTCACGATCAACTTGATGCAGATATGGGGTGGTGATGGCAAAGCATAAGCCGAGCGTCCTGTATTGCACGCACAAGTTGGGCGTATATCCGAACGCGCAAATCAGCACTGCCGACGGAGCGCACATCAAGATTTGCGTATTCCCTCTGGATCGTTATGACGGGGCATCTTTTACCATGTCGCGCCAATTCGCAAAGATGCTCGCGCGCCGCATCAATCAATGCTTGGAGGATACGAAATGACCGCCCGCATCCTCCGCACATGGGCCGAACAAGAGCGCATCCGTCGCGCCCGCAATCGGTTCCTCGCCGCGTGCGTGATGCTGGCGATGGCGGTGCTCGCAGGGTATTTTATTCAATGAACGTCGCGCTCCCGATCATCCTAACCCTGCTGGCGATCTACGCAGTCACGTCAACCGCCGAGCATCGCGACGCAATCGAAGCCGAGAATGCCGACCTGATAGCGCAGGTCAGAAAGTTGAAAGCACAGGTCGCTGATCCGCCCAAACTGTGTCGGGAATTTTACCGCAGCAAACTTAAAGGAAAATGACATGCCTGACTATCGCATTACCGTATCCGTGCCCGTTGCAACCGACAAGCAATTCGAGAAAATCGAACGCCTCGTGCGCGCGAAGAACGAAGCGCGGGCCATCGCGCACGTGGTCAAGGATACCGTGCAGATCGAGCGTTGCAGCGCCGACGATCTGATCAGGCTGACCAAGGCCGGCGTTGAGATCGAGGTTGCGAGCGAGCAGCCGTGAATCCCGGCCTGTATCCCGACATGCCGCTGGCCGAATACTTGGCCATCAAGGCGCTATCGTCGGGGATGTGCTTTACCATCCTGTCTCAGTGCCCGATCGAGGCGTGGATTGATTCGCCGTGGAATCCGAAGCGCGAACAGTCCCAAGGCGATGTTGCCGACATCGGCACTTACGCGCATGCCTGCCTGTTGGAAGGCGGGACTGACAAGCTGTTCGCTATCGACCCTAACGATTATCCCGCCAAGAACGGGAACATCCCTGTCGGATGGGGCAACAAGTCCATCAGGGCGGCCCGAGACTTAGCGCGCGGCGAGGGTCTACTCCCCGTGCTCAAAGACAACGTGGACGCCGTAAAAGCGATGGTGGACGTGGCTATGGACTATATTGCCCACAGCGACTATGCCGGGGTCTTTGAAACCGGGGCGTCCGAGCAAACCGTCGTATGGGACGAGAACGGCGTGCTTTGCAAGGCTCGCCCTGACCGGCTGACGGATAATGGTTGCATCCACTACAAGACCACCAAGCGCAGCGTCCGGCCAGAAACATTCGAGCGTGTTGTCATCAGCTCCGGCTACGACGTTTCTCTGGCATTCTATTCGCGCGGTATCCAGAGAGGGCATCACCTGATCCTCGCGCAGCAGCAATGGGGCTCATACGCCTGCAAGTGGTTCGGTTTGTCCAACGCGCAATCCGACATATCGGCGCGCAAGGTCGAGCGGGCGCTGGCAATCTGGGCGGCATGCATCAAGGCCGGCAAGTTCCCGGCCTATAGTGGCGAGGTTCACTACATCGAGCCTACGCCGTGGGATATGGCGAAAGCCGAGCATGACATGGTCGAATCCGAGCAGTTCAGCGAAAAGGAGTTGAGCGATGGCATCCCCCTTTAAGCCTGCCGTGCGTGAAAACGTCTGTTCGGTTGACGGTTGTGCGTCCGCAATTTACTGCAAAGGCATGTGCGCCCTGCATTACAAAAGGTTGTGGTATAGCGGAGACGTTCACGCCGGGGATTTTGACCGGAAATTTGAGTCGAAGATAGACAAGCGCGGCGACTGCTGGATCTGGACTGGCGCATTATTTGTTAGTGGCTACGGCAAAATCCAAAGGGGCGGCAAGCGACTACGGGCGCATCGCGTTTCATACGAGCTATTCGTAGGGGAGATACCGGACGGCCTGCATGTCCTGCACGATTGTGATAACCCACCATGCGTTAAGCCGGCGCATTTGTTTCTTGGAACGCATCTTGACAACATGATGGACATGGAGCGCAAGGGGCGCGCAAAGTGGATTCAGGAAAACTTGAGGAGGGCGGCATGAAATTCAGGCAGGCAACACGCGAAAATGTTTCCCTTCTGGTCGGGCTGGCCGGCGCAAGCGGAAGCGGGAAAACCTACACCGCTATGCGCCTTGCTTCTGGAATAGCTGGAGAAAAGCGTTTCGCTGTTATTGATACTGAAAATGGCAGGGCGAGCCATTACGCTGATTTGTTCGCGTTCGATGTTCTTGAATTACGCGAGCCGTTCACGCCAGAGGCGTATGCCGAGGCAATTAAGGCCGCTGATGATGCTGGCTATCCGGTAATCGTCGTTGATAGCGCATCTCACGAATATGCAGGGGCAGGCGGAATTCTTGATATGCAAGAATCTGAATTCGAGCGCATGGGCGGTCGTGACACCGCAAAAATGGCGTCTTGGGTGAAACCGAAAATGGCGCATAAGCGCATGATGCAAAGGCTGCTGCAAACGAAAGCGCACTTAATCCTGTGTTTCCGCGCCGAAGCCAAAATTGAAATGGTAAAAAAAGACGGGAAGCTGGTCGTGCAGCCAAAGCAGTCACTCATTGGCCTTGATGGCTGGGTACCCGTGACCGAAAAAACGGTGCCGTTCGAGCTTACCGTTTCATTTCTGCTTACACCTGACCATCCCGGCATCCCGCACCCGATCAAATTGCAGGAGCAGCACAAGGCGCTATTCCCGCTAGATCAACCGATCACCGAAAAGTCAGGCCAGATGCTCGCAGCATGGGCATCCGGCGCACCGAAAGCCGCGGCGCCGGTCGCAGAGCCTCCACTGCCGGTGCGCTCCGCCAGTGCTGCGCCGGACGCTGCGGCCCCTTACATCACGCCAGATCAGGCCATCCACCTTGATGATCTGTGCAAAGAGCGAAACATCAAGCGCGCGGCGCTGCTCAACGCGATAGGCGCACAGGTTAATCGGCTGTCGCTGCTGCCGGCAGAGCAGTATGCGCCGGCTCTCGCATGGATCGAGAGGGCGAGCGCAGCATAACCGAACCCGCAGCGCAGATGCCGTCACCCGCGAGGGCCGGGCGGAACCTTAGAACCGCACAGACATCTGCGAGGCGGGCCATACAGGAGATGAAATGGACGTTGTCAGACTAATCGGCACCGAGGACGTGATCCGCGCAGGCCATGCGATGAAAGGTGCTGCCGATACGATGCTCGCCGCATCGCGCAACATGGACTCGTCGCTGGTCGCGCATCAGCGGTTTATGGATGATTGGCTGCAACGATTTGAGGCCACGATGGAGAGGGCGAAATGAGCAGACGACATATCAGCCAACGCGAAGCGCATCGACTCGAAAAACTAGTTGCCGAACTTGAGCGGCAGCAGAACAGGCAGCGGTTTCGTTGGGCGCAGGATCACCCCGGCGGGACTCACTTGGGTTACATCAAGAGGGATCGCGATTGGTTCAGCGGTCGGCTTGAATGCGCGGCCAAGTTAGGGCACGCGATTGTCGCAAAGCCTGATGACAACGGCCAGATAGACTTCTACGCATTGGAGTTGCCAAAATGACGGAAATGAACCGAATCTGGATTGTCGAATTGTGGAACGACGCCCGCGACAGATTTGAACCGACTATCGGAGCGGCCATCACAAAAGAGGAATGCTACGCCGTGCGTCGGGACTGGCTGCGTCGCAATCCGACAGATCGTTTTCGGGTGTGGCGTTACGAGGCCAAATCGACGAAGCCGAAAGGACGGAGATGAGCAAAAACCGTAATGAGACTCGCAAGATCGAACTGGTAGAAACTGACAATATCGCGCGCAGCTTGGATCGGCTTTGCACTCCGTTTTCGAGCGATCGATGGAGGCGCGCTTTGTATCACGCACTTGCCATGTCGAACATAACTAATAGGGAAATCTTGGAAAAGATTCGCATCGCTTTGAGTTTGCCATGACCACCGACCGCATTGCCGAACTGGAGTTGCCGGATGAGCCTGATAGCGCCCCTTGCTACGAGGAATCAAGTCGCATCAACACTGAGTGGGTTGAATACACCGACAAACTCCGCGCCGCCGCCGTGGCGCTGAAGGTGGAGAATGGGAGTCTTTCCAGCGAATTGAACGCAGCGAGACTTGCTCAAACGTCGGCAGAAGATTCCGAGGCGCACTGGGAAAAGTGCTTACGTATTGAACAGGGAGAACATGCCGGGGCGTTAGCGGCGCGGGATAAGGCCGAAGCCGCGCTCGCCACAGCCCGGCAGCAGGAGCGGGAGAGGTGCCTGGATATTTGCTATGAGTTTCTTAATCAATATGACAATCCAACAGAGGTTGTCATGGAAAGAATCCGCGCCCTTGGCGAACAGGAGTCCTGAAATGAACGATAAAGTGATGGTGCCGGTTGATCTGATAGGCCGCTTGCGTTACTGGGCAGACCGCTACGATGACTTCTTCCCCCCGATTCATGGGGATGAAAATACGCGAATGTCTGGCACTATGCGTGAAGCTGCTGATGCGCTCGCAGCCGGCCCAACCGAGCGCCGGGTGGCACAGAGGCGCAGCGGAAAATGGACTGGTCACTCCCGACGCCAGAATGAAAGACGTGCCGCCGCACCTGATTACTCATCAGTTCCGATGGGGCCAGTAGGAGCCACATACCCGACCGAACCCACCGACCACCTATCCGACCCCGATAGCAAGCAACGCGAAGCACAAGCCCGCCAAGCTCGCGGCGAGGGACTGCCTGGAGATGCGATTGTGGCGCACCCGGAAAGTATCACCGCGCCTGACCCGTCGCCGTATAGCATAACCGGAGCGCAGCATTTCAATATGGAGAACACGCAGGTGGTGACGAAGCCGAGCAAGAGCACGCTGCCGCTGAGCAAGCAGGAAATCGAGGGGATGTTCGTCTGGAATAAATGGGCGGAGAGTAACGCGCCGCTTTTTGAACAGGCCCTGCGCGCCATCGAGCTTGAGCAACGTGTTGCCAACTTGGATCAGGCGCTGAAGGATCAGATTGAGGAATATACAAAATGCCTTGGTGACAAGCTGGAAGCAGAGCGCGAGAACGCGGAACTGAAAGCGAGGATGAAATGAGTGACACGCCGAAAACGGATGCACGAGTTGAAGAACGCTATGGCAACTTGAAGGCTTTGCAGGGCATAGAGGTTGTTGATGCCGACTTTGCCAGGCAACTCGAACGCGAACTCGCCGCCTACAAAGCGAAGATGCCGGAAGAACCTGCATGGTGGTGGGATACGAATTGCATACCAAGACTTGCGGTTGTCCATAAGACCGACTACGACGCCCTCGCCAAGCGATGCGCGAGGCTGACGGTGGAGCTTGAGGCGGCGAGGAAGGATGCGGAGAGGTATCGGTGGCTGCGTATAGGAGATAATCCGCAAGTCGATCTAATGGACAAGCATTACGGTGTCGAGCTTGACGAGGCAATCGACGCCGCAATTGCGAGGGGAAAGGCATGAAAGAAATCGTTGCAGCAATGATCGGGACCATTATCACCACACAGCCGAGGCAAATAATGTCAGCGATAGAACTCGGACTGGTAAAGGAATTCATAGATCGTGACCGCATGAAGTTTATGGCAGCGTTCGATCTAGGCCCGCAATGGGAGCGTTTGGCAAAAGCACCAACCTTGTTTATCGTAGATGATAACGGTGAACCGCAATCTAGGAACTTTAACGCCGCAATTGCGAAGGGGGAATGAGATGAAGCCATGGCTGCAAGTAATTACATCTGTGTTGCTTATACTTGCGCTGATCGCCTTGGCGCTTGCTTACGGCGTTACTGCGGGATGGAGATAACATGACCGACAAACTCAATGGCTGCTACAAGGATACCAGCGACAGCACGCAAGCCGCCGCAATCTGCTTCGGCGGGATCGTGGTGTGCCTGCTGATCGCGGGAGTGTTCGCGGTGGCTAGGGCGATTTGGGGGATGATTTGAAAACACTGTTTCTCAGCACGTCTAGCAACGAGACAACGAAGTACCTTGAAAGCCTCGCCTGCCTAAATCTCGGGCCTTGCGAGATGCTGCGCTATGACGCACCCAACGAAACAGACGAAAGCGTGTACGCGAAAGCGAAAGAATATGCGCCCGATCTGGTCGTCTATATCGGGGGGTGTTTCGGTAAACAGCCAGCAACCGCCACGCTCGCCCGCATCAACAGCAAGATTGCGCCGATGGTGCACATTTGTTCGGACGCGGCTGATGCGCCTTGGTGGCCGCTATTGCGCGAGTATCACTTGGCCGGGGCCTTTGCCGTGCAGGTGGCGATTGATGGCAACGCGAACTGGCCCGGCGCCGAAGTTGGCATGACGCTCCTGACGCCGATTGACCCCGAGCATTTCAACGGCTCAGTCAAGCCGCATGCGGAACGCGATTATGTCTGTGGATGGGCTGGCAATGCCGGGAGCGAGGGCGGCCGAAGGCGGGCCATCCTTACCGAGTTGATGCTGCGCAATCTGCTGCGCGTGCGGATGCGAAACGAGGAAACCGACAGCTACAATGGCATGTGCGCGTTCCTTGGCAACTGCCGGATGAGCTTGAACATACCCTACAGCGGCACCGAGCAGGCGATGCAGGTTAAAGGGCGCGTCATTGAGACCGGGCTTGCCGCTGGCGTGCTGCTGGAAGTGAGGGGCTCCCCGACCGCGCAGTGGTTCACGCCCGGAGTAGACTACCTCGAATACTCCAGCATGGACGAGCTGATCGAGGCCATCAAGGTGTACGAATTGCAGCTCCCCGAGTGGGGCGAGGAAATGGGCAAGCGGTTTCAGGCGCGCGTGCTGGCCGAGCATCATCCGCGCGTGTTTTGGTCGAAAATTCTTAGGAGGATAGGGCTTTGAAAAGCGAAGAACTCGAATCGAAGATCGAGCGCATCCCGTTCAGTGGATGTTGGTTGTGGACGGGGGCGCTCGTCTCAGGATACGGACAAAAGACAGAAAACGGCAAGCAGCAATATACGCACCGCCTTAGTTGGGAGTTGCATCGCGGCCATATACCGGACGGCCTTTATGTGTTGCATCGCTGTGATGTGCGGTGCTGCGTAAACCCTGACCACCTATTCCTAGGGACGTACAGCGACAACACATTAGACGCCGTAGCTAAAGGACGGTGGGCTAATTCAAAAAAAACTCATTGCCCAAAGGGGCATCCTTACGATGATGTGAATACTACTCGCAGCGGTGGTCGCAGGCATTGCCGGGCATGTAATAATCAACGCGGGAGGGACGCACGTGCAAATTGACGTCTTGTTAATCAGCCCCGGATCACTATCGCAGACCTATCAAGAATTGGGAAATGAGTGGAGCGCAGTAGAGCCGCCGTCGCTCTCCGCGCTGTTCGCGACATACCTGCGGCGGCATGACATCAGTGTTGCCATTATCGACGCGCCAGCGCAAGGATTCACGCCGTCGCAAGTCGCAGATGCGGTGTGCGATGTATTCGAGCCGACGCTTGTGGTGATGGTAGTTTATGGCTTCCAGCCGTCAAGTTCTACCCAAACGATGTGCGCAGCAGGCGAGACATGCCGCGCGATCAAGGAGCGGCGCCCGGACTTCAAGATCATGATGACGGGCACCCATCCGGCGGCACTCCCGCGGCGCACGATGGAGGATGAGGCAATTGACTACGTGTGTGATGGCGAAGGACCGCCGACGATCAGGCGCGTAATAACCGCCATCAAAGAAAAGTGGCTGACGCTGCACCCGATTCCGAATCTGTGGTATCGGGAGAACGGGCACATTCTCCAGAACAAGGGCGGCGATCTGATAAAAGACTTGGACGAAACAATGCCCGGCGCTGCTTGGGACTTGCTGCCGATGGACAAATACCGCGCGCACAACTGGCACTCCTTCGAGCGCACCCAGCGCACCTTCGAGTTTCCCCAGCGCACGCCGTATGCCTCAATCCATACATCGCTCGGATGCCCGTATCGGTGCAACTTCTGCTGCATCAACGCGCCGTTCGGCAAGTCGAGTTACCGCATGTGGTCACCGGCCACGATCGGGAAAGAGATTGAACTTTTGATCGGCCGATACGGTGTGCGAAACCTCAAGTTTGTTGACGAGATGTTTATTCTCAACCGGGATCATGTGCTCGGCGTGTGCAAGGAAATCGCCGACCGCAAGCTCGGCGACTCACTCAACATTTGGGCGTATGCCCGCGTGGACACCGTGAAGGACGAATATCTGGACAAACTCCGTGCGGCCGGTTTCCGCTGGCTCGCGCTCGGCATCGAGTCAGGGTCGAAGCATGTGCGGGACGGGTCCGACAAGGCGTTGAAGTCGGAGGACATCATCGGCACCGTGCGCCGGATTCAAGCCGCGGGCATCAACGTGATCGGCAATTACATCTTCGGGCTGCCTGACGATACGATCGAATCCATGCAGGAAACCTACGCGCTGGCCGTCGAGGCAAACTGCGAGTTCGCCAACTTCTACTCCGCAATGGCGTATCCCGGCTCGAAGCTCTACACGATGGCGGTCGAGAAGGGTCTGGCGCTGCCGGAGAAGTGGAGCGGCTATTCGCAGCACTCGTACGACTGCACACCACTTCCGACCGACACATTAACAGGGGGGGAGGTACTAAATTTCCGGGACACCGCTTTTCAACTTTATTACCGCAACCCGGATTACCTGCGGATGATCGAGCGCAAGTTCGGGTCTGCGGTCGTCGAACACATCGGGCGCATGGTTGCCGTGCCGTTACGGCGCAAACTGCTGGAGCAATGAGATGCGATGGCCGCTCATGAATGAGAATGTATCCCGCGACGATTTGCGGGAGGTCGTGGACCTTGTTTACCCGTGCCCTATGGACCCCGAGTACAGCGGAAAGGTCCCGCAACTCACCAATGGCCCACAGGTCGCCGCCTTCGAGCGCGAGTTCGCTGACTGGCTCGGCGTCAAGTATGCCGTCATGGTGAACAGCGGGGCGAGTGCCAACCTGATTACCATGCACGCGCTGCGTGAGCTTTACGGGCCGGGCGAAGTGATCGCGCCCTGCATCACGTGGTCGTCCGACATCATGAGCGTGATTCATGCGGGGCTGACGCCTGTATTCGTGGACATTGATCCGCGCACGCTCGGGATGGACTTGAAACAGGCGCTCGACAAGGTGTGCGCCGGGACGCTGGCTGTATTTATGACGCATTGCCTTGGCTTCAACGCGCTGACGCAGCCTTTCCCTGGCGGCGTGCGTTTGGTCGAGGACTGCTGCGAATCTATTGGGGCAACGGTCTGCGATAATCTCAAGCTCGGGTCAGAAGGGTATGCCAGCAACTTCAGCTTCTACTACGGCCACCACATGACGACCATAGAGGGCGGCATGATCTGTACGAGTGATGAGGGCTTCTACGAAACCTGCCGCGTGCTGCGCTCGCACGGTATGACGCGCGAGATTGCCGGAGCCGAGACGCGCAAGGCTTACGAAAACCCGCTGACGTGGCCTGATTTCACGTTCGAGCATTGCGGATTCAACATGCGCTCGACCGAGATAAACGCCGTCATCGGGCGCTCGCAGTTGAAGCGGCTGGATGCCAATGTCGCCAAGCGCACGGAGAACTTGCTGCTATTCCTGTCGCTGCTCGACCCGCAGAAATACCGCACCGACTACGCGGTAGAGGGAAGCTCCAACTTCGCGCTGCCGCTGGTGCTGCAAGAGCCAGATGCCCACCTGATGCGGCGCGTGCTGTTGACGCTCGATCAGTGCGGGGTCGAATACCGCCGCGGCACTGCGGGCGGCGGGAACCAGTTGCGCCAGCCATACCTGCGGCGCATCTTTGGGGGCGATTCTCGCTATCACTACGCGGCTTTCCAGCAGGCCGAGCATGTGCACAACTATGGCTTATACGTTGGGAATTACCCAACGCTCGACCAACAGATGATCGCGGAAGTGTGCGACAAACTGAATCGCAACGGCGGCGTTCGCCTGATGGACGATTCATGCTCGACTCAGAGCCCGGTATGAACAAAGCCGACCTGATAGCGTTCGAGGAAGATATTGCGCGTGAGTATGACGCTGGACACATCCGCGCGCCTATTCATTTATCTCAGGGGAACGAAGATCAACTGATCGAGGTATTCAAGACCGTCGCGCCGCGCGATTGGATTTGCTGTTCGTGGCGTAGTCACCTGCATTGTCTGCTCAAAGGCGTGCCACCGGACAGGCTCAAGTACGAGATCATGATGGGCCGCTCGATCAGTCTTTGCTTCCCCAAGTTCCGCATCATCTCGTCAGCCATCGTCGGCGGCATCATTCCAATCGCGGTAGGCATTGCGATGGGCATGAAGCGCGCGGGTGATCCGGCGAAAGTGCATGTGTTCTTAGGGGATATGACTTGGCGCACTGGCATCGCGCAAGAGTGTGTGCAGTACGCTTCTGGACACACGTTAAATATGCGGTTCATCCGGGAGAATAATGAAATCTCCGTTTGCACTCCTACGAAAGTTACTTGGGGTGACGTTCTTCCGACGACGCTAGATGGTGCGCTTGAATTTTCAAGCTATGATTACAAGTCTAAATGGCCACACAGTGGGGCCGGAAAGAGAATAGAGTTTTAATCATGCCATTCAAATACGCATCCATGAAAGAGCGCATCCTGAAAAACTCGCGCATCAACATGAAGGAAATCCACCTTGGCGTGCCGTGCCGGGACTGGACCGGAAGTGTATTCCCGCCGCCGTATCCGGGCGCTCCGCGCTTCAAATGCTACGGGCGCATCGCAGTCCGATTCAAGCGTGGGCCACGGCGCGGAAAAGTGAAGTCAACTCAGGCGCACCGGGAATCGCAAAAGGCGTGGAAGCAATTCTTGCGTGTCGGCAGTAAAAACGTCGTCATGCACCTATGCCACAGACCGATCTGCGTTGAGCCGCAGCACCTGCTCGGCGGGGTGCAGCGGCAGAACGTCAGGCAGGCCGTGGAAGCCGGGCACCACAAGACTCCATTTCGGAGAACCAACGGCGAACGCTATACCGCGCGGGTGGCAACATGAATTATAGGGAAGAACTATGCCGCGCCATGACGCTGCTTGGGCAGCATCCGCGAACGCTGTTTCTAGGGCAAGCGGTGGCTTATCCCGGCACCAGCATGTCAGGCACGCTCGCCGCCGTGCCTCCCGAGAAGCTGATCGAGTTGCCCGTCATGGAAGAAAGCCAGCTTGGAATGAGCATCGGGCTTGCCGTTGCAGGCTTCGTGCCGATAACGATCTATCCAAGATGGAACTTCCTGCTGCTCGCGGCGAACCAGATCGTCAACCATCTCGACAAGCTGCCGATCATCAGCAACGGCGGCTATACGCCAAAGGTCATCATCCGCGTCGGCATTGCCGCTGACACGCCGCTCAATCCGCAGGCACAGCACTTGGGCGACTTCACCGCAGCGTTCAAGTCCATGTGCCATACCGTCGAGGTAATCCGGCTCGACCGTCCGGGCGACATTGTGCCAGCCTACGAGCACGCCCTTGCGCGTGACGACGGGCGCAGCACCATGCTGGTCGAGCACACCGCGAGGCTCGCGCTGTGATCTTCCAAACATCAAACAAGAAGGAGGCCGCCAGAATCTTGGCCGCTCATTTCCGCTGCGTGCTGGTGCGTTGCTACTATCGTATTGAAAAACCGATACGATTGCGGGCGGACCTATTGAATAAACTCGAACCCTACGTCGCAAGACACGATAACCCGGCGACTCAGAGACAGATCGACCAGTGGATGAGGTCGGGCGGGGTCCTGCTCGATTACCGTTACCGCCGACCGACTGAGGAAATACTGTATGACGCGCATCTGTACTGCGAGTGCCCGTTTTCCCTCTACGAGTTGCCGTATCTGGACACCACCGTGGTGATATACCGACCGCCGTCATGGCGATCACATGAAAAGGAAGTGTCGCGCCGGCAACCGCCAGCGGAGCTTTGCCGGAAGCTGCGCGCTCTGATGGGTTCGGTCGGGCTTTCTCCAGAGCATGCCGCCGTTTGCGATGCGCTCGGCCTTGACACGAAGGGCATATCCTCACTCACCAACAAGGAAATATGTGCGAGGCTTGGCATCACGCCCCATCAGTTGATCCGCGTGCGGCGTTACGCGTTTCCGGGATCAGGCAATTCCGCGATGAACAATCGTTCTCAGCTTGTCGTGTTACCAATAATCCCGAGAATCGAACCGGAGAAAAAAGACGAACTTCTCATGTATCGGGCCATTCTGAAACTGCCTGAATTGAATGGCGCACGCTTGGCCGTGGGCGGCGTCTTGGGAAATACAATCAAGTACTGGACCGTGATGATTCGCGCGCTTGCTCGCACCGGAAGCATTTCTCTGATGGATACAATTGGATTGTATTCGATGAACTGGCGAGTGCCAGATTACGATGCGCTCAAAATCGCGCATGACAGAGCGCGAGAAAAGCTGGACGCCGTGATTGCGACTGTCGAAGCCGCGCCCGAGCTTACGGCTGCGGCGTTACGTCCCTTTCCCCCGGTGCGAGTTCCACCGTCAGTTTCTCGCGCACGATCCGAAGCCGTGGCGCATGCTCATGGTACGCCTGATTGAGCGCCCGCAATGCCTCCCCCACTTCTCCGCCAGCGCCGCCTTCTTCGGGCGAGCCAGCGAGCCGCGCAGCGGCAGCGAGCTTCACTTGGTTCTGCGCCGAGTTCTTGTCCAGCGGCATCGTCGCCAGTTCGTGCAGCGCATCAAGACCCGCTACTCTATAAATACCAAGCCGCTGCTCAATCGCTTCATTCAGCAATTCTTTCGACAGACCCTTATGCGCTGTGGCGGTGGTATCAAGGGTCGCCTGTAATAGAGGTGATAGTTGAATCGCCCGATTCAGACGAAGCGCGGTTATACCGAGAAGCTGGCTTGCTATGAAGATGTCGCCACGCGCCTCGATGAGCGCGTCCTTCATGCCGCCTTCGGTGACGGTCAGATAGGACGGCCCGCCAGCCTCTTTTCCCGCGCCGCTGCGGACGAGCAGCCCATCATTTTCTTGTGCTCCACTGGCTTGTGCATCGGCGGCTTGCCCGTCGCCAGCGCCTGCCCCGTTTTCGACTGCGCTACCCGCGCCGCTTTTCCCTTGTCCATTCCCTCCCGCGTCATCGCGTCGTACATTTTCCCGACCTTCGAGTTCTTCGGCATGTTTGCTGCTCCTTTTCATTGCGGTGGTGGTGCGATCTCGCCCGCGCGGGCGGCCGGCCTGCGCCTTGATTCCTGTTGCGGATAGAGCGCCGCCATTTCGCGCTCGCTGAAGCCTAGGCGTTTGGCGAAGCTGGATACGGCCTGCGGAGTCGCGCGCATCGAGAGGTTGTAGGCCATGTCGGCGTCCGCGATTGCACCGGAGGTCATGAGTTCGGCAATGCGCTTCTCCATGCCCTTCTTCGTCACCTTTTGCCCGATTTCCCTAGCGAAGTGCGAACCCACGAACGGGTGCCCTACGCTCAGACCAGCGAAGAACCCGCCTACGGTAGCCTGCATCCTGCCCGTTGCTCCAGAGCGTTCAGCGCGCCGTATGTCCTCGATAAGCGTATCGACGTTCTTGATGTGCCGCGCGTCCATCAGGCCGGACTTCTGAACGGATTGGCGAACCTCGTTCCAGTTTTTCACCAAAGACTTCGGGGAAGGTATTTTCGTCATCGGGTCAGGTTTCGTAACCCATTCGCCAAGAGCCTGTCGCACACTCTGAACTTGCGCCGGGTCGTGTCTGACGGTATCCATCAAGTTCTTGAAATCCCGTTCGCGCGCCTCGCCCGTGAATATCGTTTCGAGCTTGCGCTGCGCATCGCCGCCCTCGCGTGACGCGGCACCCGACTCAGCGGCTGTCGTCCTGCTCAAAACACTTTCTTGCCCTTTGAATTTCCCGAGTTGCTGAGACAGTTTGCCGTACTCATCAAGCCACTTCCCGTACTCGCTCGATGCTTTTCTGGCGCTCCCCGTGACGGCGTTCTGGATATTGGTGAGTAGCGCAGCGGTGCGCGCGGCCAGCGCCTTGTCCTCGATCTTGGCGCGCACGTCGCTGACTATGGCGTTAATTGATTGCCGAACCTCGTCGGCCATTTCAAGAGACAGGGACGGCGCGGCCTTATTGCCTTCGAGCATCTGCCTGTACTCTGCCGCCGTCATTCTCGCGGGGGCTTCCGCGGGCTGACTTTTTGCCACCGCCCGCTCGATAACGCCGCGCGCTTCTTTGATCGGCCCGGTCATGCTCTTATGCAGCGCCTTCTGCTCGGCCTGATCGACGGCGGCAAGTGCGTTCTTCAAATCAACCGGCTTGGCAGCGGCGAAAATCTCCGGCAAGCGGCTCGTCGCCGCCGTGCGCTCGGCAAGCAATTGCTCCGGCTCTGAGAGCACCGCGCCCGCTGGCGGCGTATCGAGTTGGCTCTTTCCGACCGCCGCCCGGATACGCTGCAATTCTCCGCTGACTCGCTCTGCCCCCTCGCCTGTTGGCTTCGGGGCGGGAGCAGCGGACGGTGGCTTCGTCAGTTGCCCGTGCGCCGCCCTGACGCCAGCCGGGAGCCTGAAGGCACCCTCGATCACGCTCGCAAGACCGGCCCCCGTTGCGGCCCCTTTGCCGGTAACCGCCTCGCCGGGCGTCGTCAATTCGCTGAGTTCCCCGACGCCAGCGCCCTGAACGATTCGGCCTGCCGCCGAGGGAGCGGTAGCGAGTTTCGCGGCGCCGACGCCAAGCGGGCCAATGAGTGAGCCTGAAATGTCGGCCACCGTTTCAGAAAGCGGAGAGAAGCCAAGTGCTTTGCTGCCCCGCTCCTGCATGCCTTTCAACTGCTTGTTGCGCTCGGCCCATGCGGTCCCGCCGAACGGTCGCTCGATGCGCTCCATCGCCCCGGCAATCGGGCTTCCCGCAGCGATTAACGCACGCACGATCGGGTTCGCGGAGATCCGTTCAGCACTGGTCGATCCAGCTATGTCCTGCGCTTCCTGCTCGAACGGTTCCAACGGCGCACGCGCGGCTTTCGGAGCCGCGCCAGCGTTCGGGTCCGTCGAAAGATACTTCCCGGCGTTTGGGTCGGTGGAAAGGTACTCGGCCATGATGGTTTAATCCGGCAACCAGCCCTTGCCATCCCAATGAGCCGGGGTTCCGTTGATAACTCGTTTTTCCCCTACGGCCGGTCCAGCGCCGCCAGTCAAAGCTGTTCTCGGGATAGGCGTACCCGCGCCACCGCCAACGGTAGCGTTCTTCGTGATAGACGAATTCAGGTCGCGCATCTGTTTCTGCATCCCTTTCAGCTTGGTGACGACCGTAGGATAGTCGTCGCCGTCGCGCGGGATAAACGGGGCGATGTTCTTCAATTCCTGCGCGGTCTGCGCGGTTCCGGCGCGGTCCCTGATCGTCATGCTGGTCAGGTTGGCAATCGACGCACGGATGGGCGTGCCTTCAGGGTCTGCGCGATTCAGCGCGATACCGGGTATGAGTGTCTTGAAACCAACTGCCTCCGGGTTTTTCTCTAGTTCATTGATGATTTCCGAAATAGAGTCGATGTTCGATTCGTTGTGCACGTAGGAGTCGAGCATCTTGCCCTTCAGTCCGCTGGCCGTGCCATTGGTTCTCGCCAACGCAATGCGCTCGCGCGCAACGGCGTTTCTGTCACGAGCGGATTCCTCTGTAGCTACGTTGTGGCGCTCGGTCTCGGACAGCCGCCTGCGACCTTGCCCGAGCCTTTCGTCGCCCTGTCTTTCCGCAGTGGCGGCGCGAGCAGCCGCAGTGTCCGCATTGGTCACAGCGGCCCCGGCCCGAGTACCGGAAGCCGCTGCCGTAGTAGTCGCCGCGGCGGCCCTTTCGGCCGCTATGGGCTCCATCGCCCTGTTGTGCCGGAGTTGTTCTTGCGTCCTCAAAAGGCTGATTTCCTGCGTTGCCGCCTTCAGCGCCTGTTGAGCCTCCGAGTTCAGCATCGGGGCTATTTCGAGAATCGAGCGCGTCAGATCGCCACCCGTGACGCCGCGATCGACTTGCCCCTTCACAAAACGCTGAAGCGCCGAGACTGATGGGCTTGCTTTGGGGGCGGCACCCGCCGGCGCGGGCGCAGGCGCGGCCGGCACCGGGGGCGCCGGTATGTCTCCGCTGATATCCACCTGTTTGGCCGGGTCGTAATTCCCGAAAGTGGCTTGAAACCGTTCCGCGCCCGGACGGGCGGCGGCAACCATGTCCGGGACGAGCGGAGCATGGGCAGCCGGGATATCAGGAGGCTGTCCGTTTTGGCCGACTTGGGCGCGCACCAATGGCGGCGACGGCATTGCCTCGTACGGGGGCGTCTGAGGTTCGCCAAGAGGCTGCTGCGGCGGCGTTGCTGGAACTGAGGGTTGCCCTACCCCCGGCGGCATAGGGTTCGCTGGCGAGCCTTGCGGCGCGGGCGGCTGAGCGATCTGAGGGGAAGGCCCGAACATGGCAGGGAGTCCGAAGCCCGCGTGCTCTTGCGCCTGCAACTTGCGTTGCACCGCCTCCCGCTCCATTGCCTGCTGCACTGCGGCACGCATTTGCGCCTGCTGCATCTGCGCGACCTGCTGCTGGTACATGCCGCGCAAGTTCGCGCTGTTGATCGCTGACGTATATCCGCCCTCGTACCCGGCCATGATTACGCTCCCGCTCCGAAGTAGTCCATGTTGAAGCCGCCGGTAGGTGTCGTGCCCGGCGCGTAATTCGGCGTGCCACCTCCCCACAGGTTCGACAACCACGATCCGGCTTGACTGATAAGGCCCGGATTACCTCCAGAGGACCCCCACTGGCCGGTTGCCGGGTTATAACTCATGCCGCCGGGCGTGCCGGTCAGAGCGGTCGTCAGGTTGTTCAGTCCGGTCTGATTCTGGAGGAAGGCTTGCGCATTGTTGGCGATACCAGCGTTTGCCGCGACATTGCCTGCACCGGCAAAGGCCCCGGCACCCTGCGTTTGGCGCTGAAGTTGCTGGTTCTGCCAGTCGATATTGAAGTCCGACATCGCCTTGTTCTCGATCCCCGCCGCAAACGGCGACATGGCCGTGCCGCGGACCGATTGCGATGCACGCACCTGTTCGGCCAGTTGCTGCTGCGTGCGCCGGTATAGGTCGCCCTGCGGGTCGAGCGAAGTGTTGTAGGTATTTTGGCCGGCTTTCCAAAGAGCGCCGACCATGGCCGGGTCTACCGCATCGGAGCGGTTGAACATCGTGTTCAAACCCGAGCCAGCGCCGATTATGTTCGGGAGCGCCCCCAATATGGAGCCCGCCCCGCCACCAGCGCCAGCACCTCCCGCCAAGGCGTTTGCACCGGCAGCAACCGCGCCGGGTGCCCCGCCGATCGACGGCATGCCTGGGGTTGCGCCAGCGCCCGTGCCCATCGTAACAGGCGAGTTGATTGGAAGCCCCGTCGCGGGATTGGTGATGACGCCCGGATTGTAGACAGTGGTCCCCGGCGTAGCACCCGGCGTCGTGCGAGACTCAACCGGAGCCGGTGCTTGAGTGGAAGGCTGCCATTGCCCAGCGACCGGATTAAAAGCCATGCCGCCAGTATCTCCGGCGACCCCTGAGTTCGCGACGACTTCCGCGTTCCCGCTGGCCCACGGATCGGTATAGTTTCCGAACTGATAGCCGCCTGCGCCGCCAGCCCCTCCGGCAGCCCCGACTGGCGTGGTGACTCCGGGCGCAGTTTCCATCGCCAGATCGGCAAAGTTCGCGCCCTCGAATCCGGCACCAGCACCGGCACCCGCACCGCTGAAAAGACCGCTCAGGCCAGCGCCGATGCCGGCGGTCATGCCTGCGCCGATGAGGCCGGGCATCGCAACGCCTAGAAACTTGTCGAAGCCGCTTTCATGGTTTTGCGCGTAATTCGGGTCATGAGCTTGGTCAAAGGCTGCATTTTGGGGAACAATCCAGCCGTATTCTGGATCGTTGACAGGGTTGATTCCAAATCCCCTGAGGTAATCGGTCTCCATCCGCAACGCTTTAGCGGGGTCTGGATCATTGTTCGCAAAGCCTTCGATATTACGGTACTGCATCCCGTCGATCAACGGATCGGCATCGGGAACCAGAGGGTGTAGCTGAGTAATTTGATCGGTATCTAGGAAGCTCTCCCCGTCCGGCGTCATCCAGCGACCATCTTCCATCGGGATGTAGCCCATCGCCTGAATTTGCGCAGGCGTGCGATTGTGCATCGTTTGAAAGCCTTTTTTAGCCATGTCGTTCTCCGATTACCTTCGGCAGATCGTTGATCGCCCACGCACGGAAGGCGTCACGGTAAAAGATACTCGCATTGTGGGCGTCGCGATAGGTCTTGTCCCATTTTCCGGTCCCGAACAGGGGGTGCAGGTGCGTATAGGTCAAATCCGGCCGGTAGCGCAGGCAACCGAGTTTTCGCCCGATTTCGTGCCACACGCAGTCTACCCCCCAGTGAATCAGGTTCCGCGGCGCGAGATAACCGACGCGGCGCACCAAGTCCCCGCCCATGCAGGGCATCGTGCAGATCGCCTCGCCGTGGTGCTGGTCGTTGGCGTAGGCGACGTTCTCGCTGCCCGCCTCCCGTTCAAGTTCGGCCAGCATGCCGGGAATGTCGAGCGTGATGTCGTCGGCCAATAATCCGAAACACTTTTCGTTCGGGTAGCGGCGCAGGATTTCGTTGTAGGTTGGGCCGTTACCGAGCATGCCCACGGTCTCGATGCTCCAATTCTCAGGCCAGCGCTGATCGAGGTATTCCTGCAAACGCTTGTCGCCGGAGTAGAGCGTGAGCAGCACCTGAGACTCGCCGCCCCACTGGTAGGCATCCACCACGCGGCGGATCAGGTCAGGTCTCCCGAGACTGGAAAATATCCACATGGCTATTTCTCCTTCGCCCACATCTTAGCACTATTCAGGTCGGCTATCGCTTCATCGCACCGCCTGTTGCGCCCTGACCCATTCCTGAAGCGCGTCTAGCCGGTCTGCCGTGCGGTTGCAGGCTCCGTAGTTTTCGGTGACTGTTTTGATGGTGGCAGCGGCTTCGGGCGCTCGGACGGTTTCATCAGGCTTGAATCTATCGCCGGGAAGGGTGTTAAGGGCGGCGGAGTCGTGGAGCACGCGCCAAGCAGGATCAAGGCAATTGCTGGTATTAGTTTCCGCATATTTGATTACCTCTTTTTCGACTGTTTCAGTTACGACTTGCGTAGCGCCTGCGACTTGAATGTAACGATTCACCACCTTGACCGTCGCCTTTCCCTGCTTGACGATCAGCGCTACGCTTTCGATTGCCTGCTTTCCGATGTAGGCGTCGAGCTTGGCTGTGCCGTGTTCATTGCCCTTCACCCATGCGGTCGTAAGTGCCGCAGCGAGCAGTAGCGCGATGATTCCCCACTTAGCGAGCATGGCGTAGGGGCCGGTGAACAAGTTTGTAATGAAGCCCATCACGCCACCTCAATCCAGACTTGCTCGCCGTTCGCCAGAGCTTCCTGAATATCGGCGAATAGTTCGTTGAACGCGATGCGGCTTTCGAGTATCGACGTTGCCGTGCGCTTGGTGCCTACGAGGATGCAGCCTTCCGTGTCCGCCTCAGTGTTGCCCGCATGAATTCTGATCCCCTCGAATCCCGGCACGTTCAGGAACAATGGAAGATCACGGCCGAACCGCTGCGAGTGATTGACGATTACCCGATATCGGCCGCGCGGGATCGCCGTGTCGCCCTTGATTTTCCAGTTGTCCACGGTAGCGCCCTCAACCTCGCGCACCGGGTCCTCAAGGGTTTCGCATTGCTTCGCGCCATCAACGAATAGCTGGCCGAAGGTGCGATGCTGTAGCTGGTCAGAATCGCGGGTTAGTTTCAGTTCCATTATTGCAGACTACTCATGCGCTGGCAGAATGAATTCGGCTGCGTGAATTCCTGCTCCCGGCGTTCTTGCGGCAAGCTGATAATGCAGGTCATTAGCCGTTGTGCCGCAGCGCTCTGCTTGATCGAAACGGATATTTGCTTGCTGCTTTCTACCGCGTCACCTGCGTGCGATTTCGCAATATCGTATGCGTAGAATGCGAATAACGACAGCCCGATGACAAGGCATAGCGTAATCAGCCCGATCATGTCCGAGACACGGATTCCCTTCGCTGCCAGTCTGCCAAGCACCGGATTGCTGATTTCAATGTCCTGCGTATCTTCAGCCATGATTCACCCTTTCTTCGTTTTGTTATTTCAAAAGCAACAGCCCGTTCCTCGCCGCCACCGGACACGTAATCCCTGACGACACCATGTTGACCGTAGGATTATCCAGCCAGTAAACGATTCCCACGTATGCCGCGCTGACTATTATGAACGGCATGAAGCCGTGAGCGCCTCCCATCAACGCGTTCATTATCGGGTTAAGCTCATGGAAGGTGCCCGTGTTCAGCGCGGCAATAGTCAGCCCCACATCCGCAGCCTTGCACAAGGCAACCGTTTCCTTCTTGCTGGCAACGTCCTTAACGCTCTCAAGAGTCGCGCAGCCAGAAAGCGCGAGCATCAGGCTTGCTATCAGTAGGCGTTTCACGCCGAATCTTTCACGCTTTTCAAATCAGGCTCGCTCTCCAGCAAATCAGCCGTGCGCCCGAAGATCAGTATCGGATAGAGTTTCGCTGCCCGTTCCTTGATCAGCGCAATATCCTCTGCCGACAGGTCAGACACGCCGCCCGCGTTGATCTTTTGCAGCAACGCGTATTGCTTCATCTTCTTGTCCATCGGCAGCGCGTCGTCGCCTTGAATCGGATTCGACACCGCGCCGAAGCACACCATCTTCAGCGTTGCCTTGTCCGCGAATTCCTTGCCGTCTAGGTCGGTCATAACTTGGTCGAGATTGCGTTTCATCATTTCTCCTTGGGTTGATACTGATTTGCTACTACGGTCAAAGCGTCCATGTGGCTCCTTGGTTACTGTTGTCTTTCGAGGGCTTCCAATCTTGCCGCCAATTCCTGCACCGCTCCGACTACCGGAGCCATCAGAAATTCGTAGCGAGCCTGCCAAGGCAATCCGGTGTCGCCCTGCGTGTGAACGGCCCACGGCGCGACCTTTTGCACTGCCCGCGCTCCGAAGCCAACGTAGTGCCCGATATGCCCGAATGGCCTATTTTCGTCTTGGTCAAACTCAATCGGCTGAAGCTGTTTGACGAGAGCAAGCCCGCTCTTAAATGGCTGAATGTTGTATTTCAAGTTTTCATCCGATGTGACGTTGATCGAGGCATTTCCGATGTAGAGCGTTGCCGTGCCTGCGCCCGTGCTGGCATCGTCAATCAGATTATTCGTGGAGTCTGCGCCGATTCTCAATCCATCTACCGCACGGCTTGATGCAGAATTCAGCGTTGTCGCCCCCGTGACTGCGAGGGTGCTGCTCATGGTGACAGCGCCGGTAATATTTGTGTTGGTATCGTTTACCTGCAAATAATTTGCCTGATTTGGCGAGTAGATAGTTGTTCCACTAGCAGCAAGCGGATTAAGGATTATTCCTGTGCCGGTTTGCCCGGCTCCAGTCATCCAGCTAACGTTATTAGCATTGGAATTGAAATACCCCGTCTTTGGAGTCGCGCCGCCGTTAGTAAAAGAAATAACATCGCCAGCGGCGGCTTTGGTAAACGCTGCGGTAATCCCAGCAAACGCTGCGATGTTCGTAAACGTGCCAGTCGTCGCAGCTACTGACAGGAACCCGCTGATCGTGCTGCTGGCTACCGTGCCGGTTAGGGCTTGGCTGGCGGCTATTACTGCGCCGGCGGAGAAGGTTTGGGCGCCGGACCAAGAGAGTGCACCGCCTACGGTGCCGGAGAGGGTGGGGGAGGCAGACAGCACCATGTTGCCGGTGCCTGTTACTGCGTTCGATAGGGTTACGCCGCCGTAGGTAATCGCGGCGTTGAAAGTCTGTGGTCCAGAAAACGTATTGGCCCCGAGGGTGGCCGGATTGCCTGCCGCAATCGCATGGAAGGTG
>Ga0209514_10001296_pt1 | contig 44216 bp, 42 predicted proteins | sample Subgrocontami58m_FD_187452 | JGI IMG/M metagenome (GOLD analysis project Ga0209514, IMG submission 187452) | Subsurface groundwater microbial communities from S. Glens Falls, New York, USA - GMW37 contaminated, 5.8 m (SPAdes) (version 3) | ecosystem: Environmental > Aquatic > Deep subsurface >... | reverse complement strand
TGCGTAGGGCGCGGCTTTAGCGCGCCGGATCGCGTGGCTTTAGCGCGCCGGATCGCGCGGCTTTAGCGCGCCGTCCAACTCACCGCGGCGCCGGCGCGGTCTGCGCATGCGGCGGCTGCCCTTGCGCGGCCACTGCCAGAGTCGAGACCAAAGCCAAAATCAAGCTGATAACTGCGAAGCGCAATTGCATTACTGACCTGCCCCCTAGTGGCGGTCCAAATTGCTTTGCGATTTCACAGTTCTCTCAACAATTCCATCCACGCCTTGAACGCGATCCTCTTGTCGTAGCGCTCGCACAACAGCGCTCGCGCGCGTGCCCCCATCGCCTCGCGCAACGCCGCATCGCCCGCGATCCGCAGCAACTCGGCAGCGAGCCCCGCCGCATCGCCCTCGCGCACCGCCACGCCGATGCCCTCGCGCTTCGCGAGCAAGCTGATCTCACCCTCGCGATCGCCGATGAACACCAGCGGCCGCCCGGCGGCGAGAATGCCGTAGAGCTTGCTCGGGAACACGTAGCCCTCGACTTCCGGCCGCTGCGACACCAGATGCACGTCGCCGACGCCGAGGCTGAAGGAGAGGCCGGCGCGGTCCTGGTAGGGCCGGAACTGCACGTTGGGGAGCCCCTTGCGGCGCACTTCGTCCTCGAGCATGCCGCGCTGCGCGCCGCCGCCGATGAACTGGAACGCAATCGTCTCTGCCTTGCCCGCCAGGCGCTCGGCCGCGCCGAGAATGGTATCGAACTCATGCGCGCGGCCCATGTTCCCCGAATAGCAGGCGACGAACTTGCCCTCCAGCCCCCATTCGCGCCGCAATGGGTTATTTGCCGCGGCGACCGGGCGGATCGCCTCCATGTCCGCCCAGTTGGGGATTACGCGAATACGCTCCGCCAATCCTCCCGATGCACTGTTCGCGCGCAAGCTCGCTCCCACCACCCCGGTGTTGTCGGAGCGAGCTCGCGCCCTGAAAGAAGTCCCCTTGGGGGACTCGCGAACGATCTGCGCACTCTCGCGCGCCACAACCTCCGCCATGCCCTCGCTCAGGACTACATTCGCCGCCGCCGACCTGAACGCCCCATTGCGCAAGCTGCGCAGCAGCCCCGCCTGCGGCCCCTTGAGCGCGCGCACGCCGAGCGCCTCGGCCACTTCCGGAAACACGTCCTGCACCCAGTTGACGAGCCGCGCGCCGCGCCGGCGCGCGACCAGCGCCGCTACCACCGAGATCAGCGGCGGGTCGGTCTTCGCGACGATCACATCGCCCGCGCGGGCGATGCGCCGCAGCCGCCATCCCGCGGCAAGATAGAAGCTCGCGTAGTCCGCTGCGCGCCCGAGGAGATTGTCGCGCCCGAAGCGCGTGGTGCGCACGCGATGGACCTCGACCCCGTCGATGCGCTCGCGCAGCGCCAACCCCGCTGCCGCGTCGTCGTAGCGCTGGCAGCTCGTGACCACGCACACCTCATGCCCGGCGCCGGCCAAAAAAAAAGCCAGATCGGAAAGCATCTGGCTTGTCGCAGAATGGTCGGGGTAGAAGTAGCGGTTGATGAAGACTATCCTGGGCACTGATTTACGCAGAGTAGCGGTCTCGGACGGCATTGTCCCGGTCAAGCCGCCTTCCGGTCGCCGCCCTCAAAGGGCATGAACCCCGCCTTCACCGCGTCCAGAATCACCAGCTGCACGACGGAACCGTCCTCGGCGTAGCTGACATTCACATTCCAGTCTTGCGACACCTCGCGGGCAACGGGCTTGTCGCTCAGGACGATTTCCAGAATGTCGTCCTGCGGATAGTAAATTGTCTTCATGATCCAGATCCCCACGAAAAGTGATGCATTACCGTCTTGATCACCAACGCCGTTTCCAACACGGCCACCACACAAAGCAAATTGTCGGCACGCTCATCATAGTGCTTGGCAATCCAGATCCGTGTCTCGTCCTTGTGCCGTACTTCGCCCGTCTCGATCAAGTCGCGCAGCAGCGATTCGCTTATGGCACGTGCGGCTATGCGCCTGCGCGCATGGTCCGTTATCACTATCGATCTACCAAATCGCTCGCTGAACATTGCAGCATATGCTATCACGCACCTCGCGATAATTCATACCGCGCAACGATTTTGTAGGAGCGGCGCCCTCGCCGCGACCCTCACGGGACTCACTACATCACCCCCGCTCCACCACCCACTCCCCCATCACCAGCACATCCATCTTCGTGCGCAAAAAACAATCCAGCGCCTCCTCGGGCTTGCACACCACCGGTTCGTTCTCGTTGAACGAGGTGTTCAGCACCATCGGCACGCCGGTCAGCTCGCGAAACGCCTCGATCAGCGCGTAATACCGTGGATTCGTATCGCGCGTCACGGTCTGCAGGCGCCCGGAGCCGTCCACGTGGGTCACCGCCGGAATGAGCGCGCGCTTGGCCGCGCGGATCGGATACACCTGCATCATGAAGGGCACATCGTCGTCCACCTCGAACCACTCTGCCACCGCCTCGCGCAGGATCGAGGGCGCGAACGGCCGAAACGAATCGCGCCGCTTGATCTTGAGATTGAGCGTGTCCTTCATGTCCGCCCGGCGCGGGTCGCACACAATGCTGCGGTTCCCCAGTGCACGCGGACCCCATTCCATCCGCCCCTGGAACCAGCCCACCACCTCGCCATCGGCAATCGCCTTCGCCGTTCGGCGGCATAGCGCATCCCCGTCCCCCATCCGCCAGGCCGGTGCACTTAGAAGGCGCACCGTCGCCAGACCGGTGCGTTGTCCGCGGCGTGGTCCGCTTTGTCGTCCTGATACCCGCTTTGGGCATATTGCAATTGCCGGGTCAGTGGGGGTGGCCGGGAAACAGGCTTCGGGTGTGGATTTCGCGGTCCCGTCGGCAATCGCCGCGCAGGCGACCCGGCGCGGCTCGTCGCCGCCAACGAACGAATCAAAGCCGCCTTCGGCCGGCAGCCGTGCGGTACCGGCCTGGACGCGATTACGCGGTCAGCGCTGGCCTGGGAAGAGCGGCTGCTCGAAACGACACCCTAGGCTTTGCTATCCAACCAGTCCACGACGGTCAATCCCTTGATGCGAGAAAATTCCCTGGTGTGGTTCGTGGCGAGAATTGCGCCCAAGGCCACCTTCCTGATAAAGCCGCCACCGCAACAACACCAGTGTAAACTCGCGTCATCCAAAATTTCCAGTCCGGAGCAGCGCATGTCTATCCACTCGGTGTTGGTCGCATTCGGTATTTCATTTACTACCGTGCCACACCCGAGGCACTCGAAGTGCTGACAGTTTGGCACGTGAGCCGTGGCAAACAACCCTCCTTGTAGCTGCATGACGCCGAACTTTAGCCGCACCGGACGCGCTAAAGCGCGCCGGTGAGCATTGACAAGCTTGCAGTCAACGCCTCGCCGCTGATCACGCTATTTCGTAGTGGGCAGGCCGGGCTCGCCCCGGTTGTTGCAGAAGATCGTCGTGCCCAACGCTGTTTGGACCTTGGCTGTATGAACCACGCGGTAGCGGAGCGAACTGCCTCGTGCCCGAGCCGCTTTCAAGGCATCGATGATCGGCGCGATCTTCACGACCGATTGACATCCGCCCTCCTTTGTTCTCTAATTCGCGTTCACGAGTTGAACGCATAGCACTAACCATGGCTTCCGCCTCCCCAATCGAGCAGACCCCGATCATGCCAACCATGATTGATCGCCCCATCGAAGACACCCATCTGCGCTTACTGAGGCTGCTCGAAGCCAGGCCCGAGCTGAGCCAGCGCATTCTCGCGCGCGAACTGGGCACCAGCCTCGGCAAAGTCAACTACTGCCTGAATGCCCTCATCGACAAGGGCTGGGTCAAGATGCGCAACTTCCGCGACAATCAGAATAAGCTCGGCTATGCCTACCTGCTCACCCCACGCGGCATCGAACGCAAGGCCGCCATCACGGTGCAGTTCCTGCGCCGCAAGATGGACGAGTACGAAGCTCTCAAGCGCGAGATCGAGCAATTGCAGCTCGAACTCGCCGCAATCGAAAAGCGCGATTCCGAATGAACGCGTGGTACGCCGTATTGTGCAAGCCGCGCCGCGAATGGCTGGCGCCCGCGGACTGGTCCGATATTCGGGAGTCGTAGCAGCGCACGCAGTAGGAGCAACCTTGTGCCCCGGAGGTCTCGATCCCCCTTGAGGGGAAAATCCTCCTGGGGGACTCGCGAATTGTGCAGCAGAATCAGATTTATGCGAAACACGCAAGTGTTTTGCAGGGCGGTAGCGTGCCCGAAGCCGATCTCGCCTTTGTCGGAGCAAGCTTCCGCCCCGGAAATCTCGATCCCCTCTGAGGGAAAAATTACCCCTGCGGGCGCGCGAATACTGTTCGCGAATAGAATCCCCAAAGAGTAGATCCATGCGCACCTACAGCACCCGCAAACGCATCCTCGTAACCGGCGGCGCCGGCTTCCTCGGCTCGCACCTGTGCGAGCGCCTGCTGGCCGAAGGCAACGACGTCCTGTGCGCGGACAACTTCTTCACCGGCACCAAGGACAACATCGCCCATTTGCTGCCCGACCCGCACTTCGAACTGATGCGCCACGACATCACCTTCCCGCTGTTTGTCGAGGTAGACGAAATCTACAACCTCGCCTGCCCTGCTTCGCCCATTCACTACCAGTTCGACCCGGTGCAGACCACCAAGACCAGCGTGCACGGCGCCATCAACATGCTGGGGCTCGCCAAGCGCGTAAAGGCCAAGATCCTGCAAGCCTCCACCAGCGAAGTCTACGGCGACCCGAAAGTCCATCCGCAGACCGAAGACTACTGGGGCCACGTGAACCCCATCGGGATCCGCTCCTGCTACGACGAAGGCAAGCGCTGCGCCGAGACCCTGTTCTTCGATTACCACCGCCAGTACAAACTCAGGATCAAGGTGGCCCGCATCTTCAATACCTACGGCCCGCGCATGCACCAGAACGATGGTCGGGTCGTCTCGAACTTCATTATGCAGGCACTAAGAGGCGACCCGATTACTATTTTCGGTGATGGCAGACAGACGCGCTCATTTTGTTATGTGGACGATCTCGTCGAAGCTCTAGTCCGGATCATGGCGACGGCGGACGAGTTCACCGGACCTGCAAACATCGGCAACCCCGGCGAATTCACCATCCTCGAACTTGCGCAGAAGGTGATCGAGCTGACGGGGTCAAGGTCAGAAATCATATTCCATCCACTGCCGAGCGACGACCCGACGCAGCGCAAACCGGACATTACTTTGGCCAAGTCCGCACTGGACTGGGAGCCAAGCGTAAAACTCGAAGAGGGCCTGCTGAAGACGATCGACTATTTTCAAAACCTTCTTTGATGCGCCAACTGAGCTTCCCGCTTGATTGTCTTCTTCCGATCATATGTTACGGGAACAGCGCCCTCGCCGACGCCGGCGCCACTGCTGTAGCGCGTTTGACCACAGCCCGGACATCCCATGGCCTTGAACCGAAATTCAATGGGACCAGGCAATTTCTGATCTGCAATAGATCGACAATATGTGCGGCATAGCAGCCATTTTCGCATACAACTATTCGGCCCCGCCGGTTAACCGGGACGAACTCCTCCGTATCCGCGAGCACATGATCACCCGCGGTCCGGACGGCGCCGGCATGTGGATCTCGCCTGACAACCGATTAGGTCTCGCTCATCGTCGTCTAGCCATTATCGACCTCAGCATTACCGGCGCTCAGCCGATGGCGACCATCGACGGCCAATATTGCATCACCTTCAATGGCGAGATCTACAACTATCGTGAACTACGCCGAGAGCTCGAGAGCAAGGGGTATGCGTTCCACTCCACCAGCGATACCGAGGTGCTGCTCCACCTCTACGCCGACCGCGGAGTTGATATGGTGCACGCGTTGCGCGGCATGTACGCCTTTGCGATTTGGGACCAACGCCGCCAAGGCGTATTTGTCGCCCGTGACCCCTTTGGGATAAAGCCGCTCTACTATGCCGATGACGGAAGCACCGTCCGTGTCGCCTCCCAAGTCAAGGCGTTGCTGAAAGGGGGGGCAATTGATACCACTCCCGCGCCTGCTGGGCACGTCGGTTTCTTCCTCTGGGGCCACGTGCCCGAACCTTACACGCTCTACAGGGACATCCGCGCACTTGAGGCGGGAACCAGCCTATGGATCGATGCGGGGGGCCGAAAGGAAAAGAAGCAATTCTTTAACGTCACCGAGGAAATAGCGACCGCGAGTACAACGCGACTCTCCCTGACGCGAGAAGAAATGCACGAGCGCTTGCGCGCGGCTCTTTGCGATAGCGTGCGCCACCATATGATCGCTGACGTGCCGGTCGGCATCTTTCTTTCCGCGGGACTAGATTCATCAACTCTGATAGCTCTCGCCACGGAAACTGAAAATGCCGATCTACGTACCATCACTTTGGGATTCAAAGAATTTCAGGGGACGAGCGACGACGAAGTGCCGCTAGCCGAAATCGTCGCGAAGCATTACGGCTCGATTCACGAAACCCGCTGGATAGCAAAAGAAGACTTCCACCGTGCGCGCCTAAAGTTCCTGGACGCCATGGACCAACCTTCTACCGACGCCGTAAACAGCTATTTCATCTCCAAAGCGGCTGCGGAAGCAGGACTCAAAGTCGCCATGTCCGGACTAGGTGGCGACGAATTATTCGGGGGCTATCCGTCATTTCGTCAGATTCCAATTGCGGCCAAGGTTCTTGGCCATTTCCAAATGGCTCCTTTCATTGGAAAGGGCTTCCGCATTCTTTCGGCACCGATTCTGAGGCGGTTTACCTCTCCCAAATATGCCAGTCTCTTCGAGTATGGCAGCACCTACGAAAGCGCCTACCTGCTGCGGCGCGGCATGTTCATGCCTTGGGAATTGCCCGACGTGCTCGACGGCGATATGATTCGCCAGGGCTGGCAAGAACTGAAGACGACCTCGCACCTGCAACAATCAACCGACGGCATATCCAACGTGCCCCTCAAGATCACAGCTCTGGAAACAATCTGGTACATGCGCAACCAATTGTTACGCGATGCAGACTGGGCGAGCATGGCGCATTCGATCGAAATCCGAGTCCCGCTAGTGGATATCGAACTGTTTCGCGCGACGGTGCCATTGTTGAATTCGACCTGTGCTCCGGGAAAGATCGCGATGGCCGAAACACCTCTGAAACCGCTTCCGGTCAAGATAATGCGGCGGAAGAAAACCGGGTTTTCGGTCCCACTAATTGAGTGGTTGACACCAAACGCACAGACATCGCATTTTTCGCGTGGATTAAGAGTTTGGTCGGCTATCGTCTATCGAGAATCCACGGGTAGCAAATCCAGTATCTCGGGCGAAGCGTTGCCCACTGCTTTGATTTTCAGGACTGGCCAATTGGGAGACACGTTGGTTGCACTGCCTGCCATTGAGTGTATCCGGAAATCCTATCCCAAGCACCAATTTGTGCTTTTAACCGATCGCCATAAGTCCGCTGCTGGCTACGTCTCCTCCTGGGATCTATGCAAGTCCACAGGGTGGTTTGATCGCGTGATTTTCTACGAACCAGACGATAGAGTATGGCACGCGCTAAGGATATGGTTTTCTCTTCTAATCGAACTCCGTACGCTGAAAGTGGACCAACTCTTCAATCTGGCGCCGGACCGTTCCGGACGGCAGGCCTTGAGGGATTTATGCTACTTCCGCTACTTGGCCGGAGCGCGGAATTACCACGCACCAGTTCCCATCGATCATCCTAAACCGACCACTAGTCACTCCCTGCCTTGGCGGGAGCCAGAGTGGCGAGTCCTCCTGCGCAATGTCAGTACTGAAGAGCCCAAGGATCCTGGATTTCGTCTTCCAATTCCAGAGTCAGAGCGCGAATCGGCGATCCAAGTGGCATTGGCAGCCGGAATCAATTTCGGCAATAGAATGCTCGCGGTGGGACCGGGGTCCAAAATGCCAGCAAAGAGATGGCCAATCGAACGATTTGCAGAACTAGGGATGCGAATACGAGGGCAATTCTCAGACCTGCATATTGTCGTATTTGGCGGCAGCGAAGACGTCGCACTTGGACATGAACTTTGCGCCAAATGGGGAGAAAAGGCCTATAACCTCGCGGGAAAGCTTTCCGTTTGCGGCTCTGCCAGCATATTGGAAAAGTGCATTGCGTATGTGGGCAACGACACTGGCACTATGCATCTTGCAGCAATAAGTGGGACACCTTGTGTCGCGATATTCAGCGCTCGAGATAATCCTGGAAAATGGGAGCCATACGGCAAAGGGCATGTGGTGCTTCGGCAAGACGTGGAATGCGCAGGATGCATGCTGCAAGTATGCGAGAAGTACAACAACAAGTGCCTAAAATTAATCGGCGTGGAAGAGGTTTATGCCGCAACGCGAGGCGTCATCGAGTCAATGGCCGATGCGGTCATTCAATAAGCGGGGGCAGACAAATCGATGGCGATCTTGCATTCCTCTGAATAGCGAAGATTTGGAACTGTTGCATTGCGCTCCGGAAGCTTGACTGAGTCGTTTCACAATCGCGGCCGCAGTAGTGGCGATCATAGGATTTAGAACTCCCCGCCCTCTGGAGTGCCGACCCGGTCTCAGTCGCTCGCGAGGGAGCCCGTCTGAGATCTACCTGGCGCTCTAGACGCCAGAATGGGACCAAGACATCCATCGACCTTGTAGGGAATCTCATCAAAATCATCCAGTTCTTCGAACGCCCTCTACGAAATGAGCGACTTTGAGGTTGGGACATAGAAATGTTGAGAGTAAACATCGGTTGCGGACAGTCCCCCACGCCAGGTTGGCGAAATTTTGACAATTCACCCAGCCTGTGGCTCGCTCGTCATCCAATCCTGGTGTCTACGTTGAGAACGTTTCGTCTTATCGACAAGACTCAACTTGACAATATTGCGTTCAATCGCAGAAATTCCATCGACTGGGCAGATGCGACAAAGCATGTTCAATTGGCCGACGGCTCGGTCGAAGTGCTCTACAGCTCCCACATGCTGGAACACCTGGACCGGGCGGAAGCGATTTCCTTCTTGAAAGAAGCGAAGCGGATTCTACGTAAGGGAGGGATCATCCGGATCGTCGTTCCTGATCTTCGATTATACGTACGCAAGTACCTGGATAATGGAGACGCCGACGCACTGGTCGGAGCAAGTTATCTAGCGCAACCAAAGCCGAAAACGATATCCGAGAAGCTGAAATTGTTGATCGTCGGTGGGCGCCACCATTACTGGATGTATGACGGTGTCTCCTTGTGTCGGCTGCTCGAACAAGCCGGTTTTGAAGGCGCTAACGTGCTCGAACCCGGGCAGACGCGAATTCCAGTCCCGGGGCAGCTCAATCTCTTTGAGCGCGCTGACGAGAGCGCGTACGTAGAAGCCTTTTGTCCTTAGGGAGAAAATGGCAGAAATCTTGAGACGCAAAGCTGCCAGCACGAATAGATTGAACCGCTTCCCTTCTGCGATCTAGCTACCCGAGGCAAGGGAGATTCGGCCAGTGAAAGCAAATTTTATTGAGGGCGGGCTACCAGACTTGTTGGTACGTCTGTTCAGACATTTGAGCCGGCACCGGCGACGTCAGTTCGGGCTGCTCTTGGGATTGATGCTGGTAAGCGCGATTTCGGAGGTTATTAGTCTAGGTGCTGTACTGCCGTTTCTCGGCGTACTCGCAGCCCCGGAACGCGTGTTTGCCCACCCTATCGTCGCGAATATGGCACAGGCCTGGGGGATCACTTCCGCCGAACAATTGACCTTGCCCCTTACCGTTGCATTTGCCGCGGCTGCCGTTGCCGCAGGCGCAATCCGCATTCTCCTTCTATGGGTCAGCAACCGACTCGCATTTGCCGCCGGCGCAGACCTGAGCATCGACGTCTATCGCCGCACGCTCTATCAGCCATACGCGGTGCATATAGCGCGGAACAGCAGTGCGGTAATAAGCGGCATCGTCGACAAGATCTACGGAGCGACGACCGTATTGCATACCTTGCTGACACTTAGCAGTTCAGTCGTATTGCTTGCGGCCATCATGATTGTCTTGATCGCCATTGATCCACTTGTGGCATCCCTGACCGCCCTCGCTTTCGGAATCAGCTACACTTTGATCGCTTGGCCGGCGCGGCGCCATCTGGAGCGCAATAGTAGGCGTATAGCCCACGAGCAAACCCAGGTTGTGAAGGCTCTGCAAGAAGGATTGGGCGGAATACGCGATGTCCTGCTGGATGGAACGCAAGAAGCTTATTGCGACATCTACCGCCAAGCCGACCTGCCCCTTCGGCGGGCAGCCGGCAACAACACATTCATCGGCCAAAGTCCGCGCTACGCCATGGAAGCCTTGGGCATGGTAATCATCGCCGTTTTAGCGTATGGCCTTAGCCGGCAGGCCGGAGGACTTGCGCCGGCGCTCCCATTGCTTGGCGCGCTGGCTCTCGGCGGACAACGCCTGCTACCTGCTCTGCAGCAAGCCTATAGTAACTGGGCGGGCATAATGAGTAGTCGCGCCTCGCTTGCGATAGCTTTGGAGCTGCTTGACCAGCCTCTCCCAGCGGAGCTATCGCAGCCAGCGCCCGCCCCCCTGATCTTTCAGGACGCCGTTCGGTTCAGGGCATTAGGATTCCGCTACAGCAGCAATGGCCCCTGGGTCCTGGATGACCTCAATTTGACCATCCCCAAGGGAGCGAGAATCGGTTTCGTGGGCACCACCGGCAGCGGCAAGAGCACCGCCCTGGATCTATTGATGGGGCTGCTGGCCCCGACCGTGGGAGAATTGCTCGTGGATGGCCAGCCCCTTGACGGAAGCCGCCTCAGGGCCTGGCAGCGGGCCCTCGCGCACGTGCCGCAAAGCATCTACCTCGCGGATACGACCCTGGCTGAGAATATCGCCTTCGGCGTCCCACGCCAGGCGATCGATTTTGAGCGGGTGCAGCTGGCCGCGCGTCAGGCACAGATCGCGGAATTCATCGAAAGCCAGCGCGAAGGCTACAATGCCCGCGTAGGAGAACGCGGCATTCGGCTTAGTGGAGGGCAGCGACAACGCATCGGCATCGCGCGAGCGCTCTACAAGCAGGCGAGCGTCCTGGTGTTTGACGAAGCCACTAGCGCCCTTGACAATGCCACCGAACAGTCGGTGATGAATGCCATCGAAGAACTGAACCGTGACCTCACCATCTTGCTTATCGCCCATCGGCTTACCACCGTGCGGCGCTGCGACACAATCGTGGAACTGGAAAACGGTCGATTGGTCGCTCAGGGCACGTACGAAGAACTGTTGAATCGCAGCCCGAGCTTTCGGCAAATCGCTGATGGCGCATGATAGCAAAGTATCGGCGGCAGCGCCTTGGAGGAACTGGCCGTCCGGGGTGAGAAGACCCAAGCCAATCGCGGAAATCACCCGAAACGATCGGCGGACAACGCCCGAACACCCGTCGTTTTGCTCGCATCATCCGTTCGTCAATTTGCCCCCTCGCCCGAATTCACTGCCAATCGCCGACACTGCGCGACCGCCAACGCAGGAGTACAACCGATGAGCGTCGAAGCCGGACTCTATCTGGACTTGATGAAGAAATGCTTGACCAACACAATTTACGGCGACCGTGAATACTTCGAGGTCGCTCCGAAAGGGAGCATAAAGAGGGCGATTAGCAAGATATTCAATGCTGCGGGAGTTACGCTTGTAAGGGCTCATACCTATTCATCCTCATTACGGGAGAAAGGCCTGGACTGGCCGCCCTACGCGCACACGATGATCGGATTGGCGCGTCTGAACAACCTCCAGGACTGCGTTGAAGACGTATTGAAGACAAACGTACCCGGCGACCTCATTGAAACCGGTGTCTGGCGTGGTGGCGCCACGATCTTTATGCGTGCCATCCTCCAGGCATATAGGGTCGCGGATCGGCTCGTTTGGGTTGCGGATTCTTTTGAAGGGCTTCCTCCGCCCAATCCGGCAATGTACCCTGAGGACGAAGGCGACCGACATTACACGGTAGACCAATTGGCGATATCCGTTGAAGAGGTGAAAGAGAATTTCAAGAAATACGATCTACTTGACGATCAAGTCCGATTCCTCAAAGGCTGGTTTAGCGAAACCTTGCCGCAGGCCCCGATCCGGCACCTTGCCTTGATTCGCCTTGACGGCGACATGTATGGATCGACGATGGAAGCGCTCGTCAATCTCTATCCGAAGCTGTCCCCGGGAGGCTATGTCATCGTCGACGACTGGGGCGCTGTCGACGCCTGCCGCCGAGCGATCGAAGACTACCGATCTACGCATTCGATTACCGACGAGATTCGCCCGATAGACGGCAAGGGCGTTTACTGGAAACGCTCGGCCTAAGAAACGCCAGAAGCGGCCTCTTGGGCTTGACGTGCGACTGCCCCGCGCACACGCGATTCGGCCTTAGATCGGATACCTGCAACTAGTGCATTCGCAAAAAATGAAAATCCTCCACTTTCTGCCCTTTTTTTCACCGCATGCCAAGGGCGGAACGGAAATATTCTTGCTGAACCTGGCGAGGACTCAAATCGAACACGGACATCAAGTTCAAATTATCTGTCCGAACATGAAGGAAGAAGCCGCATTCGATCACATTGAAGGCATACGCATCACCTATTTCCCCTTTCCCTACGGGGAAACGGATAACGGCTTTCTGTCGGGCATCGACGCGCACCGTACTACTACTGCCTTCTGCCAGATCGTAGCCGGCATCGACCCGGATGTCATTCATCTCCACGGCCTTTACTCCCATTTCCTGAAGTACTTCGAGGCCCTGCAGCAAGAGTCGAAGCGCAAACTGATTCTCACCGTACATCTGGTGAATATCGTCTGTCCAAATCAAACCCTGGTCAATTGGAGGAACGAATACTGCGAAGGAAAGGTCGATTTCGCGATCTGCTCGAAGTGCGTCAGCTCGGCCAAAGGGGGCTCGACGCTAAGCCGCTTGGCCAGCAGCATGACACTCCCTATCAATGACCGCCTGTACAGGATGTTTGGCATAGCCGCCTGCGCAAACCAGATCCCGACCCAGCGACGAGTCCATTCTGAAATCAGGCTGCTGAACTTCCTTAGGGACAATGCCTGGATTGACGTGCTCAATCCGTGGTTCTACGCGGTGTTCGCTCTAAACGGATTCTCAACGCAAAGGCTGAGTTACTTTCCCAGCCCATTTTTCGAGACAAACCGCTTTGTTCCGGATCCTCCCTCCCTAGACGAGGGCGCGAAGGTGAAATTTCTTTTTGTCGGCAGGCTTTCGGTACAGAAGGGCGTTGACCTCTTGCTTCAGGCTCTGGAACTGCTAGGGGAATTCAAGCACCGATTCTCCGTATGCTTCGTCGGAAAGCATACCGATCCGGAATTGATCCAAAGGATTCAGCGGCTCGCGGATTGTGGTTTCGCCCTGACCCTGGCAGGCGAAATTGAAAATAAGGCCATGGCACTGCATTATCGTGACGCCGATTATCTTCTGTTTCCATCCTTGCGAGGCAGTGGCGACATGCTGCCGTTGGTTATTCAAGAAGCATTGCAAAGCGATCTGGCTGTCGTCTCGTCGGATATTCCTGCCGCAAAAGCCCTTGTGAAGGACGGAGTGAATGGGTACCTATTTGGCGTCGGCGACAAATACGATTTATGCAGAGTCATACGAAAGATCATTGAGACCCCTGGGGCCTTGAAATTCAAATATCGCGGGCAATTGTGCGGTGGCAGTGATAAATATCACTACTATGACGCGATTTATCGATGGAATTCATCCCATGTGCACTTCTCTTGATGACGAGAACAAGCGACGATATTACTTTGAATGCAAGCGGGAGGATATGCTGCGGTTCTTGCCTAGCAACATGATTTCGATACTTGATGTCGGGTGTGCAGCAGGCAACTTCTTAGGCGCCCTGGAAAGACCAAATGTGTATAGAGCTGGCATCGAACCGGATGTCGAGGCATTTAAAAGCGCCAAGGCGAAAATGGAGGAGTGCATCAATTCCACTTTTGACGAAGAACTGGTCAAATCCATTGAGAACAGATCGTTGCACAATCGATTTGACTGCATCGTCTTCAACGACCTTCTGGAGCATTTGATTGACCCTTGGGGCGCGTTCCGATTGGCCAAGCGCATATTAAGTACAAACGGAGTGGTAGTCGCTTCCATCCCGAACATTCTTTTCTATAGCGGCTTAGTGAATATGATAAGAACACAAGATTTCAAGTACGAAAGCGCCGGAATCACGGATATTACGCACCTCAGGTTCTTTTCCAAGAAATCGATTATCAGGATGTTTGAAGAGGCGGGATATGATCTATTGCGCATTGAAGGCATCTCGTCCGCCGCGAGCCTAAAATTCAAATTACTCAATTTCCTATTGTTGAATAGGATCGCCGATATGAAATACATGCAATTCGCTGTTGTCGCCACACCCGTGAAGAGCATGTAGTGGCATTCTCCATTCAAATGGTTCAAGGGGCGTACGGTTGTTCTTGGTAGAGCGTGCGGCACATCTCTGGCTGACTGAAGATCAGGTCGGTCTCACTACAAGCCACGTCCTCGCTGGCGCCCTTCTGGTCATCACTGCACACGATCGGTAATGGACAATTGTTGCGTCGTAATATCGTCCACGATCGCCCCCAGGCAGGCTCGGGACAAATCCGTCGTCAAGTCGGTCTATTCGACCGAAGAGAGAATTCTCCAAACGCAAGAAACCGTACAATCGCTGGAGCGGCTCGGGTACGGGAATATCTATCTATTCGACAACTCCGGACGGGAGCATCAAGCAGCGCTCGAGAGCGCGTTCCCCGGCATACGCGTAAGGCTATTCGACCATCATCAGTTTGACAACAAGGGGATATCGGAAACGTTTCTTCTGCTGGCCGGAATCAGGGACGTACCCGACGACTGCCAGATAATCAAAATCTCCGGCAGGTACCAGATCGCAAAGCGGCTAGAGTTCGATACGGGCGATTACGACTTGGCGGCAAGAGTCTACCGGCATCCACGCGGCTTCTTTAGGAGCACCGAAACCATGGCGACAAGATGCTACGGCTTCAAGAACAAGGCAATCTACCAATCGTACTTGACCGCTCTTCTGGAGGAAATGTACGCGTATTCCTCACGAATTGTCGGATTCGGCTCGTTGAGGAGATTCCTGACTAATCAATTTTTCCCTCGAAAAAACGTATATTCGTTTCTTGATCCGTCGCTTTCCGTTGAGGCGGCGAGCGTCAGGGTAATAAGAAACCTGGGCCTGAGACTGTTTCGGCTGGAGGCGATCGGTTTAAGCGGTCTAGCCGGCACGTTTGACAACTTGGTAATCACGGATTAGCCATGGCCGTTTCAATGCGTTCTAGACACGGTATGGAGCGTAGCCCGCTTTGGTCTGCCCCAAGCAAGGGCGCGATCTCGGCGTGTTCGTGAACGCCGACACCAGGAATATTCAAAGTGAGGACCATACGAAATTGCCCGATTTGCGGCAATTCAAAATTCCACTTCCTGGGCGCCGCGGAGGCCGGCAGCGGCCTGCATACGGCGCAGGTCATCTGCAGGGAATGCCGCTTAATCATCTCGCAGCCGCAGGCCGACGTAGCCGAAATGAACGAGTACTACCGAAACGTTTATTACCAGCAGATTTGGAAAGAGGATACGATTGAGCTCGATTCTAGCCGCAACCACCTCCGCGTTATTCATGAGCTGATCGGGGAAACTATGTCGGGCAAACGGGTTCTGGACGTCGGGTGCGGGTACGGGAAAATGCTGCGGGTATTGAAGGATCTCGGGAACGAATGCTACGGCTGTGACCTTTCGGAAAAGGCCGTGCAATATGCCGTAAACAACTTTGATCTGCCTGGGGTCCGCTGCGGCGACATCTCCACGTTCTTCGGCAAAGCATTCGACGTCGTGTTGTCGTTTCACACGATTGAGCATCTGCCAGAACCACGGATGTTTTGCCGTGATCTCATCGCCTTGGCCGCCCCTGGTGGACTGGTCATTGTAGGGACGGAGAATGCACGCTCTTTCCAAGCGTTTTTTGAGCGGAATCTATCTGCCCTTTCCGGAAGGGGAAAGCCATTTTTTACTTCTCAGGAACACACTTTCGTGTTTGATACGACGAATATCCGCCGGTTGCTTACGGACTGCGGTTTAGAGGACGTTCGCAGTGCCGCCTATCATGAAGTCCCGGATGCATGCGGAGTTGCGCCCAAGGAAAGCGTGCATTGGGCCCTGTATAAGAAGTTGTGTCGCACGGTGGATCGCTGCTCCCGGGGGACGGGACCCTATCTTGTCGCGGCCGGCAGGACGCCTTCGATACGCGGCAATGAGTGAACGCGTACTCTTTCGATTGCTGTGGATCTTGGTTCGTCGGGCCGCAGCAATATTTATGCAGCAGCCCCCGATCGCGAACTGAGGACAATTCGCCATTTAACTTTCATCTCGGCACCATCAAAAAACATCTCGCGGAAGCGCTGACGCACTTGCGATCGCATGCGACCGGAAGAAAAGCAATGTCCGCAGGCCCTCCCGGGCAAAGCTGGCGACCCGAGATGCCTTTGGTGAGATTTGTTGCCGAATGCGCGTGAGCAAAAGACAATATTGTCTCTACACCGACAGACCTGCATTAGCCAGCACCTGTTTAGGCGCTACCCCGAGAATGGGAACCGATTGTCATAATGACCTGCCCGGGTTTTCAGGACCAGCCGTAAGTTGAGTTCCGTGACGAATGCCTTTCGATCGAATAGTTTCGTAGCCGCGCCGAAGCGCGCGTCGTGATTGAGACCTGGCGGCGTCACTACAGTCACGTTCGCCCTAATTCGAGTCTGCAAGAATTGACACCAATCGAATTCAAAACGCATTACCATTCCATCAACCCGGGGGCCGTTCTCCAGTTATGAATGGTCCGAAAATCCCTGGGCAGGTCATTTCTGCAATTTGGCAATTGAGGATTAGCATCATTGGTCATCAATCACTCAACTGCGGTTGACCCACGCGAACGGCGGATCGAAGCGAAGATAAAGTTCAATTATTCCAAATGATAAGACAATTTCAAATTTATTCTGAAGAAGAATTAAGCGAAGCAAAAATAAATTTTGGACAAAATGTACATATCTGTAATGACGTAATCTTGCATAATCCTCACAATATGATCATTGGAGATAATGTAAGAATAGACTCTCAATCTATAATTATGGCAGGAAACAGTACGAAAATTATTTTAGGCAATAATGTTCATATTTCTGCTGGGTGTTATTTCTTTGGGGGCTCAGCAAATATCATTTTCGAAGATTTCTGTGGAACTGCGGCGAATGTGATCTTACACACCGGAACTGATGACTATACCGAAGGATATATGACAAATCCAATGGTAAGCGACGAATATAAGAAAGTGAGAAAAGGAGACATCATTCTAAGAAAGCATTGCGTTGTTGGTAGTGGTTCAATAATTTTGCCAAATGTCACCTTAGAATTCGCAACTTCAGTAGGGGCCAATTCTTTAGTAACCAAATCCACAAAACCATTTGATGTCCTATTTGGCTCTCCAGCCAAAGTTATTAGAAAAAGGAAAAATGTTTTTTTGAAATAGTTACCTATTTAGCGACCTACCTTCGCAAGCGCATCCTGCGAGCCTGCAAGGCCACCACGGTCCTGGCGATGCTCAACTGGCTGGGCGTCAAGCCCTCTTACTCCCGGCCGCGCGTCAGCGACGACAATGCCTATGCCGAGTCGTTGTTTCGTACCGCCAAGTACCGGCCCGAGTTCCCCGCCAAGGGGTTCGCCGATCTCGACGAAGCGCGTATTTGGGTGGCTGGCTTCGCCCACTGGTACAACTTCGATCATCGTCACAGCGGTATTCGGTACGTCAGCCCGGCTCAGCGCCACGCAGGCGACGATCACGCGATTCTCGCTGCGCGACATATCTTGAATTTGCAGGCTCGCGAACGCAACCCGGCGCGCTGGTCTGGCAATACTCGAAACTGGGCGCCTATCGGTGCTGTCACCCTCAATCCCGAACGAGACTCCATCATAAAGACGCATATGCCCAGTAACGATATTCAACCGTTGGCTGCATGACCGAGGCGACAACTACCTTGACGCGCGCCGCAGCCTAGGTACACTTTGCGGGTAGGCGGTCTGCTCGGATAAGAATCAAGCTGTCGCAAATACTCGACCGGCGCAGTGCTGTTATACGAGATCTGTCTGTGCAACCACCTCAGGAATCTCTAAGCGGAGATAGACGTTGCCACGCTAATGTAAAATTAGTAACTGCAAGAGGATGACATGGCCAAGCCCCCGAAAAATGATCTCCCGATGATGTCCAGCGAAGATGGCATTGTGCTCTTTCATCCGCACATGCCCAAGAAGGCAAAGGAATACGTCTGCGACACCCTCGATAGTCGTTGGATCGGACAGGGACCGAAAGTGGATCTATTTGAAACCCGCTTTCGGTTGCAGTTCTGTCAGCCAGGCCCCTGTGTGTCGGTGGGTTCCGGCACCGATGCACTTCACCTGGCATATCTGCTTGCTGGTATCAAGGCCGGCGACGAAGTGCTGGTACCGCTCTTTACCTGCACTGCGACGAATATCCCATTGCTTTACATTGGAGCCAAGCCGATATTTGTCGATGTTGATCCCCGAACGCTAAACCTCTCAGTCGAGGATCTGAAGCGCAAGATTTCTCACCGAACGAAGGCGATCGTCTGCGTTCATTACGGTGGACTTCCCTGCGATATGGCCGAGCTACGTAGCCTAGCCGACCAGTATGGCATTCCGATCATCGAAGACGCGGCCCATGCGCTAGGCGCAAGCTATGACGGCAAGCCAATAGGCGCACTTTCTGAGTTCACCATGTACAGTTTCCAAGCAATCAAGCATCTGACGACAGGCGACGGCGGCTTGATTACATTCCTTGACGAAAGCCTGGCCCCTCTTGCTCGCAGGCTTCGCTGGTTCGGCATTGACCGAACGGACAAACAAAAAGGAATTTGGGAAAACAACATCACTGAGGTTGGCTACAAGTATCAGATGACCGACATAGGCGCGGCCATTGGGCTCGCGGGGCTCGAGGAGTTTGATGAGACACTTGCTTTTCGCCGCGCACTCTATCGGCGCTACGTCGAAAATCTGAAAAACGCGTCCGACGTCACCATCGTCGACGACTTCGATCCGCGAAAGGAACACGCCGCGTGGCTATTTACCATTCTGGTCGAAGCACGCCTGGACTGCGAACTTAAACTCCGCAGTCGCAGAATCGAATCTGCACAATCGCATTTTCGCAACGACCGGTATTCTATCTTCGAATGCAACGATGTTTTCCCCGCGATGGATTCAATCGACGACAAGTATCTCATCCTGCCTCTCCATACCAAGATGACTCTCGAGGACGTGGACTATGTCTGCGACACATTGAAGCAAGGCTGGTGACATATGGTAGAAGTTATTTACGATGGGGGCTTAGGTAATTGGCTTTTTCAATATTGCTTTGGCAGAATCCTGGCCGAAACACTTGGGTACAAACTTGTTGCGAAGCCAATTCCGGTATTTCCTGGAACATATGATTTGGTAGATGGGCATGACTTTTCTTTAGAGAAAATGTTGATCTTACGTGGTCAGAAACCAGACCTTACGTTCATCAAAAATGTCGATTCCAAATACCACCTCTTACTTACTGGCTATTTCCAACGCTATGAATACTATGAGCACCATGCTCAGCGAATACGAGATTGGTTGGCTGTTAAGGATCACATACAATTTAATGCTCGGGTAAATGATGTTATATTAAGCATCAGAAGAGGTAGGGATTACATACCTCAATATGGTTTGCCTATTTCGTATTATGAAGACGCATTAGCTTCAATAGATTTTGACCGCGTTTTTATTTGCACAAATGAGCCTGATGACCCATTTATTCAATTTCTTAAGAAGAAATATAATGCCACAGTGAGGGGGGGAGGGTTTCAACGGGGTCTTGTCGGTGAGAATTATTTGTCAGAAGCATTGGATAATTTTCTTTTCATAAAGAAATTCAACAAAATCGTTATATCCAACAGCTCATTTCCTTGGTGGGCGGCTTTTTTGTCAGATGCGAGCGAAATTGTGTTTCCCCGCCCGACTAATGGCCTATGGTCGCCGAATGATCTCAATAGCAAGAATATTAGTCTTGAAGTCAATGAGGATAGATATAGATATTTGAATTGCGAGAAATACAAGAGCGAATTCTTGTCTGAAATAATCCGGAATTATTATGACGAGACTATTGTTAGCGCGAAGTCACAATTAAAGAAATGGTTTCCCGTTTTAAGAAAGAAAAGGCAAGCGAAAGAAGGCAGGGTCTTCCGCTTTCATGAGGATAGCGACGACCAAAACCGCTCGGTTGGCACGACCCCATGAGACTGGCTTTCGAGACTCACCCGCTTGGCAATTGCCCAACTGCGCATCTATTCCAGCCAAGCGAATCCATGCTCTGAAACTTCCGCGTTGATTCTCGATGATCCAATCTGCGTTTGTTTGTAACTGATCTTTGATACCAGTTATCTACCGAGAAGAAGCCGATCGATGGCTAAAGGGGGACAGGTATGTTCGCCCTTTGGTAAGACGGATTATCAGGGGCAGGCCTAGGCGTCGTAGCGGCATGCAGAAGGTTGTCGACAACTTCCTTAAGGGACTCGATCGCTTGGGTATTGAGTACACATTTAATAGATCACCGCTCCTGGCGAAGCGGTCGGAGAAGACAATTTCCTTCGGCTTGGGAATACTGGGGCTGGAGGGAGTGAAAAAGGATACCCCGGTCATTGCCGCTATTGGATTCCCTTACCCGCTGGAATTGCCGGAGCTGTGCAAAGAATATAATATCAAGAAATTCCTGCAGCATTCCGAGTGGGTGCTCGATCTGGCGAAATCCGCGAAGGTCTACGACGAAGAGATCTTCGATTTGTGGAGCGCGGGAATCGACACTGCCGAATGGCGGCCCGAAACGGACCTGCGCTCGAGGGAGCTCGATGTCCTGATTTACAACAAGCTGTATTGGGACAGGGAGCGGCAGGATATGCAACTCGCGCAACCCATTCGCGAGTTCCTGACTTCGCGGGGCTATTCATATGCCGAAATAAGCTACGGCAATTACTTCAATGACGAATACAAGGACATGTTGAGCCGGTCGAAGGTCATGATCTTCCTGTCGGCGCACGAAAGCCAGGGGATTGCCTATCAGGAGTGCCTGTCGAGCGGTGTGCCGGTCATCGCGTGGGACCAAGGCGAATGGTTGGATCCGATCCGCTTCCAATACGATCGACCGCTCGTGGCCGCGACCTCCGTGCCCTTCTTCGACGAACGCTGCGGCACCACGTTCAGCAATGCACGCGAATTCACTTCGAAGTTTCAACAGTTTTTCGACGACGCGATGTGCAGCAGATTCTCTCCCAGGGAGTTCATCCTGGAGAATCTTTCCATCGAAAAATCGACGAAGCGCATGTTGGATATCTACCGCTCCATATAGGCGGTGGGCATTTCCGTGCGCTCGCCGCTTGCCATCGGGAGCTGTTCACGCGTGCGATCGAAGTCTGAAAATCCCGATGAGGTTTCCGCACATGGCGGGAAAGAGATCCGAGAGCCTGGAATCAATGATTCTGACGAGCTTGTGCCTCAGCCATCTTGCGGGAAGGAAGCTGACTCCCGCCATGGTGACGAGCTCGAAGCCATGCTCTCTCAAATGCGATCTCAGCGCCTGGGCGTTATACAGCCGGACATGATGGATCTTGTTGCGATATTCCATTCCGGCAGGATAGGCCCCGAACGGGACTTGTATCCGATTGCGCAACGAGTTGATATTGGGGGTCGAGATGATCAGGTAGCCCCCTTGCGCAAGGTGATCGCGGCACTCCTGCAGAAAGGCGTCGGTATCTATCATATGTTCCAGGATTTCCAGGGCGGAGATATATTCGAATTTTTCGTCGATGCCGAACCCGCCCTTATCCACCAGCCGGGATAGATAGCGCCACGATCCGTCGAGAACTTCGCTTGGATGCCTGATTTCGATGTCGAAGTACTTTGCGCATACCTCGATCAGGTTGCTTTCTTGAAAGTTGTCGATTCCCGTCGGGATGACCTGATAGCGCGTCCGCAGGCGGCTGAAGAATTGGCCTAACTGACACCCCACGTCCAGCCACCTCGAACCTGCCGGCACGGACGCATGCCGCGCGAGCAATGCGATGATGCGGTCGAATCTATACCAGGGATCGCTGTAGGGATCGATGGCGGCGCCAAAGAAGGTAGTCGGGTCCGAACGAAGAGTCATGTTTATCGAATCTCCCATCAAGGCAGGCATCGCGAACGTTTCCCCAAGGGGGCGTCATGGGCATTGATGTACATAGCTTGAATTGGTTGCGGTATGCGAAGAACAAATATCATGACTTCGGAAAAACGATAACAATCGGGCGCCAGGAACTGCATGTACCCGAATCAATACTAAGGACCGCGCTCAAGCTCGACTCCAATTACGCGAACGACAAGTACTGCGAATTGCTCTTGCGTGATCACTTCGGTTCGTCCGTCGTGGACTCAATGGACAATTCCAACTTTGAGAATGCTTCCATTATTCACGACATGAATCAGCCGCTGCCCACTGCGATCGAGCGCGTATATGATACCGTTCTGGATATCGGATGCCTGGAGCATATATACAATGCGCCCCAAGCATTGCGCAACTGCTCGCTTCTTTGCGAGCCTGGCGGGCAAATCATCCACGCACTCCCGGCGAATAATTTTTGCGGACACGGATTTTGGCAATTTTCGCCCGAACTGTTTTTCTCCCTTTATTCGAACGAAAACGGCTACGCGGATACGGAGGTGTTCTTGGCGGATCTGGCCGATCTGGACCGATGGTTCAAGGTCAGGCCACCGGACAATGGACAGCGAATAAATGCAATTTCAAGAACTCCGCTCTACGTTTTGGTGCGAACGGTCTTGAAGGGGAGGCACTTCACTCATGCTAATGTGCAGCAAAGCGACTACGTCTATAATTGGAGCAGCGGCGCGCAACGATCGGATATGGAAACGCCGGACACGCCCAGGACAATTCGACAAAGACTCAAGGCCTTTCCGTTCGTGTACCGACTTCTTTCGCCGCCATACCATCGTTATCTTCGGTACAGGAATCAGCTCAGATTTTCTGCGCAATCCAAGCTGTCGGGGTCGCATTCCGGGCTCACCGAATTGAGCATCCGCTCGCTGTTAGCGTGATCGACGCGTACGGTCCAGTGCATCGAGCTCCTTCATCTGGGTCCGCCCCGGCTCCAAATCCAGACGTCAATCCGGTCGCCAGTCTCGCGAGCGAACCGGGCGACGCTGTGGTGCCGCGCTTCGAGCGAGGGTAACGGTGGGGAACGGCGGCACGGAAAGAAAGGGCTGGAAGGGAGCGATTGCGCGCCTGCTGCCGGGACCGATCGAATCGTACATGCGGCGAACGGTCCGGGAATGGCGCGGTAGCGCCGAGCGGCGGTACTACGTCGCCAGCGATCTTCGCCACCGGTTCCCCTCCGGATTGGAGGTGCGTATCGAGAGTCGGGCCGAATGGCTTATATTCAATGACATTTTCGTGGAGCGCAGCTACGACGCGCCGATCAAGGCGGCCTTGCGGGCGACGAACGGAACGGGTCCGCTCCAGGTACTCGATCTGGGCGCCAACGTGGGCTACTTCACCGTGAGGGTCCTGGACGAAGCGGTGCGTCAGCATCCGGAGGGGTTTCCCGTCGAAGTCCACCTGGTGGAAGCAAGCGGAAAGCTCTGCAGGAAACTGGAGAGTCGGCTGGGCCGGCCTGCCCGGCCCGAGGTCCGGCTGCAGATAATCCACGGGCTCGTGGGCAAGCGAGAGGGCGAGGGAGTGCTCTATGAGTCGGATTACCATATCGGCAATAGCCTCACTCCCGATCCGGGCGCCAGGAAATCCATCGTACCCTACGTCGATCTGACCGGGGTGAAGCCGGGGGCCGGTCCGATACACCTCCTGAAGTGCGATATTGAAGGTGCCGAGGAGGAATTCCTTGCCAGCTATCCCGAACTCTTGGACCGCGTCGCGGTGGGTGTGATCGAACTGCACCACCTTCGCTGCGACACCAAACGGTGCATTCGGCTCCTCGAGGAGCGCGGTCTTGTCCTTCACTCGCTGCAGGACACTCCTTGGTTTCACGAACTGTGGTTCGATCGGCGTCAGGCCGCGACGGACGGAGCGGTCGGATGGCAAGAATCCTGATTCTCGCGGCGGGCCACCTCTGGTCCAATCCCCGTTCGCAAAAGGAGGCAAACACGCTGGCCGGGGCGGGACATCAGGTCAAGATCCGCGGCATCTGGTTCGACCAAGCCGGGGTCGAGCGGGATTTATCGCTGGCGTCCGGGAAGACGTGGCAATTCGAGCCGTTCCTGGATTTGCGGCCGAGGACTCCGATCGGGCAGGCCAGGAATCTGCTCGCTCGATCGCGTAACCGGATGGCACGGGAAGCGTATTCGAGGTTGGGGATAAGCTCGCCGGCGCTTTTCGGCTATGGAACGCGAGAAATGCTGCGAACCGCTATTCAGACGGCAGCCCACCTGACCATCGTCCGATCCGAGGCCGGCATGTGGGTCGCCAACGCGCTCCTGGAGCGGGGGCAGCGCGTCGGCATCGACTTCGAGGACTGGTATTCGGAAGACCTGCCATCCGAGTCGCGCGCGACACGCCCCATCCGGTGGCTAAAGGAATTGGAGCGCCGCGCGGCGGCCGAATGCGTTTATGCGGTTACGACGTCGGCGGTGATGGCGAATGCGATCGCGGCCGAATACCGCGTCCCCGCCCCGCGCGTCGTCTACAACACCTTTCCATTGGGCGATTCGCCGAGATTCGACGGGAATCGCAGGGATCGAAAGAACATGGAAATCCCGTCCGTTCACTGGTTCTCCCAAACGATCGGTCCGGGCCGCGGCCTGGAGCTCTTGTTTGTCGCTGCGGATCGCGTCACGCTCCCGTTCGAAATTCACCTGCGGGGACGCCTGTTGGCGAATAACGCCGGCTGGTTCGCGGCCATCGTCCCGCCCGGATTGCGCGAGCGGGTTTACGTTCACGACACCGTACCAAACGAAGAGCTGCCTTCGCGCATCGCCGAACATGACATCGGCCTGGCGCTCGAGGCGCAGAACGTTCGAAGCAGAAACCTGACCATCACCAATAAATTGTTTCAGTATATGCAGGCCGGACTGGCGATCATCGCGACCGACACCGCCGGGCAGCGGGAGGTGTTTTCTCAGGCCCCCGACATGGGACTGTTGATCAGGAACGATGACCCGGACGCATTGGCGCGCGCGCTCGGCGAATTGCTGGGCGACGCAAAGCGCCTGTCGGCTGCAAAAGGCGCGGCTGCTGCGGCCTTCCAGGAGAAATTCCACTGGGAGCGCCAGAGTGGCGTTGTCGCGCAACTAGTTGATCGCGCCATCGCGGTGCGGCGTCATTAACCTCTCCGAGATCATGTGGTTTCCTGCAGCATTTCCGGCGCGGCATCTAATGCCGCTTCCCATCTTGCTCATGCGGTTCTGAAAGCGATATATCGATGCGCATTCTCTTGCTGATGGACCCCTTCATCCCGGTTCCGCCCGTGCATTACGGCGGCATCGAGCGGGTCATGCACGATATCGCGTGCCAATATGCCAGCGTCGGACATGACGTCACGATAATTGCCGGCCCTCAATCCCTGTCGCCAGGACGGTTGATAACGTACGGCGACAATGGAGAAGGCACAGTAAAGATCGATTTTGATCTGCTGTCGCAGGTGCGACGGATACTCAAGCGCGAAATACCCCGTCACGACGTCCTTCACAATTTTGGAAGACTCGCCTTTCTGTTTCCGGTAGCGTGGACCTCGATCCGCAAGGTTCAGACCTACATGCGGTTCATTACTTCCCGGAATATCCGCGCGCTCAACGCGATCGGGGTGCGCAATCTCACCTACACCGCTGTATCGGACGCCATCGTGAATACGGGGAGGCCCGGCGGCGGCGGCTGGAGAACGGTGTACAACTGCGCGCCATTGAAGCAATTCGATTTTGTCGAAGCAGTTCCGGACCTCTCCCCCCTGGTCTTCCTCGGCAGGCTCGAGCGCTGCAAGGGCGCGCACACGGCCATACGGGTGGCAGAGCTAACCGGCAGGAAACTCATAATCGCCGGCAACATTTCCACGCTGCCTCATGAAAAGGACTATTTTGAAAAGGAAATACGTCCACGCATCGACGGCAAAAACATCCAGTACATCGGCGTGGTGGACAATGAGCAGAAAAACCGGCTGTTAGGAGGCGCGGCCGCCTTGCTCCTGCCGGTGGAATGGTACGAGCCATTTCCAGTCGTGCTCCCGGAATCCTTTGCGTGCGGCACGCCCATACTGGCCTTTCCGGGCGGGGGGGTGCCGGAGGGAATCGTTCATGGCGTAACCGGACTGCTGAGCAAAACCGCCGAGGAAATGGCGGTGCACGTCAGCCGGATCAATACCCTGTCGAGGGCAGCCTGCCGGGAGGAAGCCGTCAGCAAGTACAGCGACAAAGTGATCGCTGACAACTACCTTGCAATCTATTCGGAACGTGCCTGAAGACCTCGATCCATCCCGGCAAATCATGACCCTGAAGCAAACGGTCGGGCAGTTTGTCTTTAGGCATCTACCGGTGTCTAGGCACGTCTTCGATCACTTTCGGCTGGAACTTAACGCATGGTACGTGCGTATGGCACATCGCCTGAATCCGTATTACCTAGTCCGCTTGCAAAAGCTGAGGAAAAAGCGCGACCTTCTGGTGAACTTAGGCTGCGGCCCCTACGGCAGAGCGGTAGGGTGGATAAATCTCGACCTTTCTCCGGTGGAACACGTCTACCTCCGCACGGATTGTCGAAGGAAGCTCCCGCTGGCCGATGATTCGTGCGTCGGCATCCACGTCGAAATGTTCCTCGAACATCTGGACCCTTACGATGAAGTCCCGCATTTTCTCGCCGAGATTCGCCGCTGCCTGCAGACCGGGGGCGTGGCGCGCTTCATCGTGCCCGACGCGGAAATGTACCTTCGCGCCTATCTCGCACCGGGGTGGGACGCCATGAACGAGATCAGCTATGGATCGGAGGACTGGTCAAAGCTTTACACCTGCAAAATGGAAGCCTTGAATCATGTGTTCCAGCAGGGATACGAGCACTATGGAGGATGGGATTTTGAGCGCCTTCGGAGACTATTGGCGGATGTGGGTTTTGCCACGATTCGCCGCCATACGTTCGGGGTCGGCGATTTCCCGTCCGGGCCTATTGACCGGGAATATCACCGGAAAAATGGCCTGTACGTAGAAGCCACAAAATCGCGCAAATGACTGCTACGACCGGACGCGCGGAAACAAGCGCCACGCATACCATCTTGAGCAACCTCGCCAACCCGAAGTCTTTCGAGAATCTCTTGCTCCCTGCCGGCGCGCAAGCGTGGTGTCCGTGTTCAGAGTTTTGATCATCTCCCCGCATTTCCCGCCGGTGAACGCCCCAGACATGCACCGCGCGCGCATGCTATTGCCGTTCTTCCGCGAAAACGGCTGGCAAGCGGAGGTACTCGGGGTGTCGCCGGACCAAGTGGCCGCGCCATTCGATCCCTGGCTGGTCGCAGGCTTGCCGGCGGACGTGCCGGTACATCGCGTGAACGCGCTAGGCTTGGGATGGTTGCGGATCCCCGGGCTAGGCACACTGGGCTTGCGCGCGCTGCCCGCGCTGACAATGGCTGGCGATCGGCTGCTCGCGGCAGGCGACTTCGACCTTGTATTTTTTTCGACCACGGTATTTGAGGTTCACATTCTCGGCCCGCGCTGGAAGCGGAAGTTCGGCGTCCCGTTCGTGATGGATTACCAGGATCCTTGGGTCAACGACTACTATGCCGAGCACAGGGAAGTCGTGCCACCGGGCGGACGGCTGAAGTATGGGCTCGCCAGCGCGCTGCACCGCTGGATGGAACCGCGCGTCCTGCAGCAATGCGCCGGTATAACCTCCGTCTCGCCCGAGTACCCGCGGCAGTTGGCCCGGCGTTATCCGTGGTTTCGAGGGGTCGCGCAACTGGTACAAGCCTTCCCCGGCGCGGCGCGCGATTTCGATCGCTTGCAACCTGCGAATGCGAATTCGCGGAAAGCGCGAAATAGCTTCAACGATGGCAATCTGCACTGGGTCTACGTCGGGCGCGGCGGCGCCGATATGGCAAAGGCGATGCGCGCCATCTTCATGGCCTTGCGGGATCATGCGCCTGAGATGCTGAAGCAGCGCTTGAAGATACACTTGATCGGAACATCATACGCCGCTGCCGGGAAGGGGGCGAAGTCCTTGGCACCCCTCGCGACCGAATTCGGGATTGGGCATCTGGTCGAGGAGGATCCAGGGCGAATTCCCTATTCCGAAACTTTGGCCATGCTGCGACAGGCGGACGCCCTGATCGTTCCCGGCTCGGACGATGCTGCATACACCGCGTCCAAGATTTATCCTTACCTTCTGGCGGGCAGGCCGCTGCTCGCGGTATTCCATGAAAGCAGCACGGTGACGGACTTAATCAGGCGGGTGCGCGGCGCCGTGTGCGTGACATTCGGCGACGACGACGCTGACGCAGCCGTGGCTGCCCGCATCGCTGACCAATGGCTCCGCCAGGATCAATATCGGGAAGTTCTGCCGCTCGACGAAAAAGCCTTCCAGCCTTATACGGATCGGGGTTGCGCCGCAGAACTGAGTTCTTTTTTTCGAGGCTGCGTCCTGCCCTGAGCCGCCACCGGATTGCCGACGCCCTATGGATCCCTGGTACCTCGACAATCTGGTTTGCCCGCTGGACGGCTTGCCGCTTTCGTACCGCGATGGTTCGCTAGTCTCGCAAGCCGGACGAAAGTACCCTGTCGTCGACGGCGTTCCGGTAATGCTGGTATCGGAAGCCGAACAAACCATTGGCGTTGCCGGCGCTTCGCTTGCACGGGCACGGGGTGACGCCGCCGGAACAGACTGCAGGGCTCCTCAACTGTATTTGGAGTCCTTGGGGATCAGCGACGCAGAAAAGGAAGGCCTTATTCGATTGGCTGACAGCGACGGTAGTGAAATAGATCCAGTGGTTGCCTACATGATAGGGGCCACTAGCGGAATAACGTATAGACACCTGATAGGCGCTTTGAAGGAGTATCCAATTCCGGAACTCCGACTTCCCGATTCGGAAGGCGCACCCCTGCTCGATCTGGGGTGCAACTGGGGCCGATGGTCGATCGCCGCCGCGCGCAAAGGCTATCGCGTCACGGGAATCGACCCCTCCCTCGGCGCAATTATGGCTGCGCGCCGGGTGGCTACGCAACTCGACCTTCCTATCAGATATGTCGTTGCGGACGCGCGCTACCTTCCTTTCACCGGGTCACGCTTCAATATCGTGTTCTCCTACAGCGTTCTGCAGCACCTGAGCAAAGCAAATGTGATCACCGTTCTGTCTCAGATCAGCCGGATACTGCGTCCGGGCGGCATGAGTCTTGTCCAGATGCCAAATTGGCTCGGCGTGAGATGTATCTACCACCAGGCAAGGAGAAAGTTCAGGGAGGCGAGGAATTTCGAGGTGCGCTACTGGTCCTTACGGGAATTGAAGCAGAATTTCGAGGAAGCAATCGGGCCGTCGAATCTTTCCGTGGACTGCTATTTCGGGCTTGGCCTGCAAAAAAGCGACCGACACCTTATGCCGCCTTTACTTCGATCCGCCATCGGGCTCTCCGAGTGGCTGCGGTCAATAAGCCAGAAATGCGGCGTCTTGAAATGCTTTGCCGACAGCGTTTACGTCGCGTCGGTAAAACCAAGTGAGAAATGCGCCTGATGGCCGATGCACCGGTTCGGCCAGGTGCTCGTCTGGCGATCGTGATTTCGCACCCAATTCAGTATTTTTCACCGTGGTTCCGGCACATCGCGGCCACGAGCGGGATCGACCTTAAGGTTTTTTACCTTTGGGATTCTGGCGTCGCCTTGCGATATGACCGGCAGTTCGGACAAGCCATTCGATGGGACATACCGCTGTTGGAGGGTTATGAATATGTCTTCGTTCCTAACCGAAGCCACGATCCCGGAACGCACCACTTCGGGGGGCTTGATAACCCGCAATTGGTATCGGCGCTGATCGACTGGAAGCCCGACGCCATTTTGCTGTTCGGTTACCTATTTCACAGCCATTTTCGCGTTATGTTTTCGCGACGGTTGACCGGAGTGCCTCTCCTGCTGCGCGGAGACTCGCACGACCTCTTCCGCCCACCCGGGTGGCGGTCTAACTTGGCACGCCGGGCGCGTTCACTACTCTTCAAACGCTTCGCCAGCTTCCTGGCGGTGGGAAAGGCCAATGCCGAATATTTTCGCCACTGCGGCGTGCCTAGGGAGCATATCCATTTCGTGCCCCATTGCGTGGACAACCAGCGCTTTCAAGATGCGGCGCCGCAAGCGGCGCTCGATGCCGCGGCGTGGCGCGCCGAGTTGGGTATCGCGGCGAATGCGTACGTGATACTGTTCGCCGGCAAGTTCGAACCCAAGAAGCGCCCCCTGGATCTGCTGGCGGCCTTCGGAATAGCGCAAGAAGAATTGCGTAGAATAGGCGGGCCGGCGCCAGCCTTGTTGTTTGTTGGCGCCGGTGCGCTAGAGCGAGAATTGCGGGCTGCGTCCGCCAAGCGGATTGGCAAGACGTTTTTTTTCGTCCCTTTCCAGAACCAAAGCCGGATGCCGACCGTATACGCCATGGGCGACCTGTTAGTATTGCCATCGTTCGGCGTCGGCGAGACATGGGGTCTGGCTGTCAATGAAGCCATGAACCTGGCCAAACCGGTGATCGTGAGCACGCACGTTGGCTGTGCCTCGGACCTGGTGCTACACGGACAAACCGGCTGGGTGTTCAAGGCGGGCGACATCGATGCCCTGGCCGCGACGATCGTGCAGGCCCTGCTACTGGGCCGGGAACATCGGGCGCAGATGGGCTTGGCCGCGCGCGAGCAGGTTGGGCGCTACTCCTATACCGCAGCAACTGCCGGGCTCTCGACGGCACTCTCGGCGGTGATGCCGAAAACCGCTGAACACGTTGCGGATTTGAACGAGAATTCTCATGCATGATGCACTGTTAATTAGAAGCGCCGCTGGCAATGGCCTATTTCTGCCAGGGGTGATCACCTGCATCGGCTTGGCGTTGTTCAGCCCTAATCCCACGCTGACCACGGTATCCATTCTGCTGGCGTGGGTGCTGTGCAAGCTTCTATGGCGTCCCGGCGAGCCGCCCGTGCTGCTCTATACGATGGGCTTTCAGTGGCTGCAGGCCAGCATTCTAGTTTTTTACGCAGACCTGCAGAACCTGCCCATGAAAGAGTTGGCCACCAGGAATCTGGAGGGAGACAATTCGATGATTATCGAGGCCACCTGGCTGACGCTGATGGGTGTACTGGTCATCGCTTTGGGTTCCCGACTCGCCACGTTGTCCAATTTCAAATTAGAGGCCCAACCGAAGATGGTGCCTAATTTGGCGCCGCTTCAAGTCCGGCGCCTATTCCACGCGAGCCTCTGGGCGATCGCGCTTTCCAACGCGCTTGGCGGATTGGGCTATTTGGTTACAGGCCTGGCCGAGCCCATTCGCGGGCTCCTGCTAGTGCACTGGGTGATCTATTATCTACTGGCGTATACCGCTTTTGCCGAGCAGCGAGGTTATCGGGAATTGACGATGGTGTTTGCCGTAGAACTCGCCATCGGCTTTCTTGGATTTTTCAGCGATTTCAAAACCGTTTTGATAATGACGCTTATGGCCGCACTGGCCGCGCCCAACGCGCTACGTGGCAACCGGTTGCGGAACGTAGTGGCGATTGTAGCGATAACTGCAACCCTTGGCGTGGTCTGGTCGAGCATCAAGACTGATTACCGCAATTTCCTGAATAGAGGGACCGTCGGTCAGGTGATACTCGTGTCTCCTGGTGAACAAGTGTTAGAATTGATCACGCTCATTGGCGAACTTACGCCGCAAAAGTTGAACGAAGGTGCAGAAGGCCTGATCTACCGGATATCGTTCGTCGATTTCTTCTCCGGGGCGATCGGGATGGTACCCGGCTCCATTGCCTACGAGGATGGAAAGCTTTGGCTCGAGGCAATACAGCATGTATTGATGCCTCGACTTTTCTTTCCCTCAAAGCCGGTGATCAATGATTCCGATCGCACCACTGAATATTCGGGCATAACGGTCGCTCGCGGCGAGGAAGGCAGTTCGATAGGCATGGGCTATATTGCGGAAACCTACATCGACTTCGGTCCGGCGGGGATGATGCTTCCGCTGTTTCTGTGGGGGCTCGCGGTCGGGTGGGCGTATCGGATCCTAACCCGCTCCGCCAGATACCCGCCGTTTGCCTATGGTTGTGCCGCGGCGCTGATAAGTCTAAACGCTTCCTGGGTCGAGCAGTCCAATATTAAAATGCTCGGTAGCGTGATAGTCGGCTTTCTTGCCTTGTACTTGATACAGAAATATCTTGCCGAGAAATTACTTCGCTTACTGGTGGCCCCGGTCTCGAACTGATGTCGTCCGCCATGACAACCACGTGCGATGATGGCCTACACCGGTTAAAGATACTCGGGACCAATACCACATGAGGTTCACGATGCGTAGCGCTCGTGCTTAGCCAAATGCGTTTCTGCGCCTCAAGCGTAGTGTTACAACGTTGAGACTCTTCCTCGCTGGCACGAGTTTGCACCCGGCTTACGGTGGTCCGGCGTACTCGGTCTCACGCTTGGCCATGGCTTTGGCAGACGCCGGCGTGGAAGTCGGCCTGTGGGCGCCTGACCGATCAGCCGCGACTACGCCGCTATTGCCCGCCGAGTCGCCAGTGCAACGTTTCACCGGCACCGAGACTGAAGCTCTGGACAGGTTTGGCAAAGCTGATGTTCTACACGACAATGGAATTTGGCTGCCGCACAACCACCGCCTCGCCAGTCTAGCGGCAGGGCGCGGCATCCCACGAGTAGTGAGTACACGGGGCATGCTCGAACCATGGGCCATGAGACACAAGCGTTGGAAAAAGCACCTTGCGTGGTGGTTCTACCAGCGACGTGATCTAAAGCGGGCGCACTGCCACCACATGACCGCCGAGGCGGAAGCTACGAACGTGCAGCGCCTCGGACTCGGTGTGCCGGTACGCGTTATTCCGAATGGAGTGGACGTGCCGCCGTCCGATCGAATTCCAGAAAGCGTGGCGGGCAGGGATCGGAAAAAGACAGCTGTGTTTTTGGGGCGGATCTATCCGGTAAAGGGTTTACCGATGTTGATCGAGGCATGGGCAAGCTTGCGGCCGGAGCACTGGCTCTTAAAGATTATCGGGCCGGACGAGGCGGGGCACCGAGCCGCAGTGGAAAAAGCAGTGTGTGCCGCCGGGCTTGAGGAGACCGTCACCTTCGCCGGCCCGCTCGAGGGTCAGGCGAAAACGCGTGCACTTTTCGATGCGGACCTTTTCGTGCTTCCGACCCATTCAGAAAGTTTCGGCATGGTTATCGCCGAGGCTCTTGCGCACGGCCTTCCGGTATTGACGACGTCCGCTGCGCCATGGCCGATGTTGACAGAACGTGGGTGCGGATGGTGGGTCGATCCGACGGTGGAGGGGATTGCCAGCGGCCTGCGCCAGGCAACATCGCTTGATTTAGCGACGCTTCAGGAGATGGGGGCGAAAGGCCGCACGCTGGTCGCAACGGAGTATGGATGGGAATGTGTCGTAAAGCAGTTCGTGTCACTTTATGAAAGTCTAGTTGAGGGGTAAATGGCAAGACTATTGATCACCGGCGGAGCTGGCTACGTAGGCAGCCACTGCGTAAAAGCGCTGGCCGCCGCCGGCCACGAATGCGTGGTCTACGACAGCCTATTCCGCGGGCACCGCGAGTTCGTCAAGTGGGGGCCGCTCATCGAAGGCGATGTGCGCGATGCGGAGCAACTCGCCCAGGTCTTTGGCGCGCACGCCTTCGACGCGGTGCTGCATTTCGCGGCGCTCGCCTACGTGGGCGAATCGGTGCGCGAGCCCGATCGATACCGCGATGTAAACGAGAACGGTACGCGCACCCTCCTCACCGCGATGCGCAACGCCAGGGTAACCCGTATCGTGTTCTCCTCGACCTGCGCAGTATATGGTCAGCCGGAAACCATGCCGATCACCGAGCGCACACCGTACAACCCGATGAGCCCCTATGGCGAAACCAAGCTCGCGTGCGAACGCATGATGGATACCTTCGACCGGGACAATGGGTTCAAGTCTGTACGACTGCGATACTTCAACGCCGCAGGCGCAGACCCCACCGGGGCAATCGGCGAGTGGCACGAGCCCGAGACCCATCTCATTCCTTTGGTGCTCGATGCGGCCTCAGGCAAACGAGAAGTGGTGGAGATCTACGGGGCAGATTTTCCAACCCCGGACGGAACGGCCATACGTGACTACGTTCATGTCACCGACCTGGCCGACGCTCACCACAGGGCATTGAACTACCTGCTGCATGGCGGGCAAACGGTTGCGCTCAACCTTGGCACCGGTCGTGGAGTTTCGGTTAGAGAGGTCATTCAAGCCGCGGAAAAGGTCACAGGCAGGTCGGTTCCCTATAGAACCGTTGGCCGCCGTGAGGGCGATCCACCTGAGCTTGTCGCTGAGCCTAGCGAAGCAAAAAGAATTCTTGAATGGTCTGCGAGGGTCCAAGGTATTGAGCAAACCATCACGGACGCCTGGCGCTGGCATAAGACGCGGGATTAGTGAACGGCAGGGTTGCGCCCGTCCATTTGCCGAACGTGATCATCACAGTCGGCCATCCACTTGCTGTTTCGGGAACATCCCCTTGATGTCGTAGATAATGGCGCGCTCGTTGGCGAGGCGCCGCAGACCCTCAATTCCGAGCGTCTTAAACTGATCGTGTGCGACGGCAACGACTAGCGCATCGTATTGGCCGGGCGCGGGCATCTCCGCCAGGAGGTCGATGGCGTATTCGTGCCTGGCATCGGCGCGGTCGGCCCAGGGATCGTGGACATCGACCCTGACGCCGAATCCTTCCAACTCGCGCACGAGGTCGATCACGCGGGTGTTTCGAAGGTCAGGGCAGTTTTCCTTGAACGTGAAGCCGAGCACCAGCATTCGGGCGCCAAAGATGGCGTGCCTCTTTTGGATCATCAGCTTCACCACTTCGGCGGCTACATACTGGCCCATAGCGTCGTTGATGCGGCGGCAGGCGAGCAGGATGTCCGGGTAGTAGCCGACGGATTGCGCCTTCTGGATCAGGTAGTATGGGTCCACGCCGATACAGTGGCCGCCAACGAGGCCCGGCTTGAACGGCAGGAAGTTCCACTTGGTGCCCGCGGCGGCGAGCACGTCCTGAGTGTCGATGCCGAGACGATGGAAGATGAGCGCGAACTCGTTCATCATCGCGATGTTGCCGTCGCGCTGGGTGTTTTCGATCACCTTGGCCGCTTCGGCCACCTTCAGGCTGGGCGCCTTGTGGGTGCCGGCGGTGATGATGCGCCGGTACAGGGCGTCGACGAAATCCGCGGCCTCGGGCGTGGAGCCGGAGGTCACTTTCACAATCGTGGTCAGGCGACGCTGCTTGTCGCCGGGGTTGATGCGCTCAGGACTGTAGCCGACGGTAAAATCGGTGTTGAACTTCAGGCCCGAGGCGCGCTCGAGCTCGGGCACGCAGATCTCTTCGGTGGCGCCGGGGTACACGGTGGACTCGTAGATCACAAGGTCCCCTGCTTTCATCGCGCGGCCGACGGTCTGGCTGGCTTTGACCAGGGGAATGAAATCCGGGCGCCTGTCGGCATCGACGGGCGTGGGAACTGTGACGATGAAGACGTTGCGGTCCGCGAGCGCCGTAGTCTCGACGCTGAAGTGCAGCCGCTTGGCTTCGGCCAACTCGCCTGCGCTGAGTTCACCCGTGCGGTCCTGACCCGCTTTGAGTTCGGCAATGCGCTGGGGGTTGATGTCGAACCCCAGCGTGTCGAAGTGTCTGCCGAACTCCACGGCGAGAGGCAAACCCACGTAACCCAGACCGATGATGGCGATACGGGCGTCTTCTAACGCCGCGTGGATGGTCATGCTGCTGCTCCCTGAGGTTACTTTTTATCGTTTGAATTTTACACCCCCACCGCTGCGATGACTTCGTTAGTTGGAAAGCAGCGTCTTGTTCGTGGCCCGATCCTTACACAATAAGCGCAGGTTCTTTCCGGGACTAGCAAACCTCAAATCAGGTATTCTTCGAATCTGCAGGCGCAGCGCTTCTCGGACGCCTTCATATCCATTCCTGACCAATCGCTCACGTGACATACCTCCTCGGTCTCAACGCCTACCACGGCGATTCCTCGGCTTGTCTTGTTAAAGACGGCGTGCTGCTTGCCGCAGCGGAGGAGGAGCGCTTTCGCCGCATCAAGCATTGGGCAGGTTTCCCGTCGGAGTCGATCCGCTATTGCCTGGCTGAGGCGAACATCCGCCTTGGCGATGTGGACGTGGTCGCGATCAACCAGGATGCAGGCGCGAACCTGTGGAAGAAGGTGGCCTACGCGATCATGCGCCGGCCGGATTTGTCGCTGGTGCTTGACCGCATCCGCAACAAGCGCGAGCGCGTTGGCGTGGCCGAGGAACTCGCGCGCGTGTTTCCCGGCGAGAGTTTGCTCGCGGAGGTACGGGAGGTGGAACATCACCTCGCCCATCTGGGGTCTGCGTTCCTCGTTTCGCCGTTCGAAGAAGCGGTCGCGGTGTCGGTGGACGGCTTCGGCGATTTTGCCAGTGCGGCTTGGGGCCTCGGCCGCAGCAACCGCGTCGAGGCCGAGGAGAAAGTCTATTTCCCGCATTCGCTGGGCATCTTCTATCAGGCGCTGACGCAGTATCTGGGTTTTCCGAACTACGGCGACGAATACAAGGTGATGGGCTTGGCACCCTACGGCGAGCCGCACTTCATGGTCGAGATGCGGCAGATCGTGAAGCTGGGCGCAGACGGGGCGTTCCGGCTGAATCTGGATTATTTTCGCCATCATCGGGAAAAGATCGCGTACGAATGGGAGAACGGCGAGCCCGCATTCAGCAACCTGTATTCGCCGCAGTTGGCGGAATTGCTCGGGCCGGCTCGGAAGAAAGAGGAAGAACTAACGCAGCGCCACAAAGACCTCGCGCGCTCAGTGCAGGCGATGTACGAGGAGGCGTTCTTTCATCTACTCAATCGGCTGCACGAGCGCTACCGGGTAGATGCGCTCGCGCTCGCCGGGGGTTGCGGGATGAATTCGGTGGCGAATGGGAAGGTGTATCGCAATACGCCGTTCAAGCGGCTCTACGTGCAGTCTGCGGCGGGGGATGCAGGCGGCGCGATTGGAGCTGCGTTTGTGGCGTGGCATGAATTGGCGGGAGGCCGGCCCAGGGACAAGACTCCTACTATTCGTAGCCGGTTCGTGATGGACCATGCTTATTGGGGGCCGCAATTTTCCAGCGAGGAAATCGGAGCGCTACTCGACGCGAAAGAAGCGGAGATCGCGGCGCAGGGCTGTATGGTGGTGCGAATGCAGGACGACGCTGCGCTTTGTGCCCGGACGGCAAAGGCGATTGCCGATGGCAAGGTGGTGGGCTGGTTTCAGGGGCGGATGGAATGGGGGCCGCGGGCGCTCGGGAACCGCAGCATCGTGTGCGATCCGCGCCGCGCGGACATGAAGGACATCCTCAACCTCAAGATCAAGCGCCGCGAGTCATTCCGGCCGTTCGCGCCTTCTATCCTGCGCGAGGCGGTGGCGGAGTGGTTCGAGGTGGATGACGATGTGCCGTTCATGATGCAGGTGTATCCGATCCGTGCGGAAAAGCGTGCGCAGATTCCTGCGGTGACGCACGTGGATGGTTCCGGGCGGCTTCAGACCGTTACGCGCGACACCAGCCCGCTCTATTACGCGCTGATCGAGGCATTTCGCGAACTGACGGGCGTACCGATGGTGTTGAACACCTCGTTCAACGAGAACGAACCGGTGGTCTGCAAGCCCGAGGAGGCGCTCGATTGTTTTCTGCGTACGAAGATGGATTTGTTGGTGATGGGGGGGTGGGTGGTGGAACGGGGGTGAGCAGGTTTGTCGCGAGCAAGCTCGCATCTGCGGCAAGCTCTCTGCGATAATTGCATGGCCATGCCGATCCGCTCATGAGAGTCATTTTCCTCAACCGCTACTTCTACCCCGACCATTCGGCCACGAGCCAGATGCTTTCCGATCTGGCTTTTTTTTTGGCCGGCGCCGGGCATGAGGTGTGCGTGGTCACGAGTTGCCAGCGCTACGACGATGCGGCGGCCATCCTGCCGGCGCGCGAGCGCGTCGACGGGGTGCAAGTGCATCGAGTGCGCACCACGCGCTTCGGGCGCGACAATCTCGCCGGGCGGGCGGCAGACTACGCGACCTTCTACCTTGCCGCGGGATGGAGGTTGTGGCGCATCGCCCGCGCGGGCGACGTGGTGGTCGCCAAGACCGACCCGCCACTGATCTCGGTGGTGGCGTGGCTGATCGCGCGCTGGCGCGGCGCGGGGCTTGTCAACTGGGTACAGGACGTGTTTCCGGAGGTGGCCGAGGCACTAGGGGTGCGCGCGCTTGCCGGACCGCAGGCGGGGCTGCTGCGCTCCTTGCGCAATGCGGCCTTCAGGTCGGCGGCGGCGAACGTGGTGCTGGGCGAGCGCATGGCCGTGGTGGTGGCGCGCGCGGGTGGATTGGCCAAGCGTATTCGCGTGATCCCCAACTGGGCCGACATGGAGGCGATCCACCCGGTCGCGGCGGCGGACAATCCATTGCGGCGCGAATGGGGGCTGGGTGGCAAATTTATCGCCTGCTATTCCGGGAACATGGGCCGCGTGCACGAGTTCGGTACCATCCTCGGTGCGGCCGAGCGCCTCGCGGGCAAGGCAGAAGCGATAGTGTTCCTCTTCATTGGCGGCGGCGCGCAGCGCTGCATGGTCGAAGACGAAGCGCGCCGCAGAGGGCTTGCCAACGTGCAGTTCCGGCCCTACCAGGATCGGGCGGGCCTTTCGTTCAGCCTCGGCGTCGGCGACGTGCATCTGGTGTCGCAGCGGCCGGAGGTCGAAGGCTACGTGTTTCCGAGCAAGCTCTATGGCATTCTCGCCGCCGGAAGGCCGGTGGTGTTCATCGGCGATCCAGAAGGCGAGATCAGCTTGCTCGCGGAGCGCGAGGGGATCGGCGTAGCGGTGCGCCAGGGCGATGCAGCGGGACTGGCGTATCAGTTGTTGCGGCTTGCCGGCGATGCAGTGTTGCGCGAGGCGATGGGCGCGCGGGCGCGAGCGCTGTTGTGCGAGCGCTACGACAAGAGGATCGCGCTTAACGCCTGGCTGGAAATGTTGGGGCAACTGTGAAAGCATGCATCGTCCCCGGCATTTTCCGAACCAATAGTACAGACTCGATGCGCAGAGGACCGGGAAATCACGATAAAATAGACATTCGTCGAAATGGACACCGTGATCTACCCAGATGATATCCTGATAATCGAAGAGAATTTAGCGAGCCCAACATGAAGATCGACCAGTTTTCGCCTGTAGATTCCGCCGCCGAGGCGCGGCCGGAGGCTGGGCTGTCCGAACAGCTGCGGTTCTGGCGGCGCAGCATCCAGAAACACGGTTGGGCGGTCGTGCTGCTCACTTTGCTGATGGGCTCAATCGCGACCCTGGTCGTCAATTCCGCGACGCCCATCTATCGCGCGACCGCCACGCTTTTCATCGAGCCGGCGAAGAATAAAGTTGTATCCATCGAGGAAGTGTACGGCGGCGTCAGCGGCAACCGCGAGCACATCCAGACCCAAGTGGAAATACTCAAATCGCGGGAACTGGTGGAGAAACTCGTCAAGCGCCTCAGTCTGACCACCAATCCGGCCACCGACCCGATGCAAAAACCATCCGCGCTGAACCTTGCGATTCCCTGGCGGGAATGGATTCCGGCCGGCTGGCTGCCAGAGGAGCCTGCTCCGTCCGAGGAAGCTTTGAACAATAGCGTGATCGGCTCGGTGGCTTCCAGTCTCGATGTCCAACTGGTGCGCTCTAGCTTTTTGATCCGGGTGAGCTTCGAGTCGCCCGACAAGGCGCTTGCGGCGAAGGCCGCCAACACGCTGGCAGAGGTGTATATCGAAAACGACCTGGAGGCCCGGCTGCAGATGACGCAGAAGGCGGGTTCCTGGCTGAGCGACCGGGTCAAAGGCCTGCGGGAGACGGTCGAGGCTTCCGAGCGCGCACTGCAGCAGTTCCGCGACCGGGAGAAGATCGTCGATGCCAAGGGCGTGGCGCTCGGCGCAGCCAGCCAGTTGAACAGCATGACCACCGCCATGGTCCAAGCGCGCCAGAAAGCCGCAGAGCTGGAAAATGCCTATAACCAGGTCCAGGCCGCGCTGAAAGCCGAATCGCGCTCGACGCTGGAGTCGATCCCGGCGGTGCTGCGCAGCGGGAACGTCATGCCGGCCAAGGCGGCGCAAGCCGAAGCCGAGCGCAAGCTCGCCGAACTCAGCAACCGCTATGGGGCCAACCACCCGCGCATCATCGCCGCCGAGTCCGATCTGCGCGCGGCGCGGGAAAACACCCAGAAAGCGGTCGATTCGGTGGTGTCGAGTATCACGCGCGAGTATGAAGTCGCCAAGGCGACCGAGAAGACCATGCAAGCGGAGCTGAATAGATCGAAATTCGAAATCCAGGATATGAGCCGCAAGGAATTCCAGTTGGCGACGCTCGAGCGCGACGTGCAGTCGAACCGGCAGCTCTACGAAATGTTCGTCAACCGAGCCAAGGAGACGGGCCTCACCGGCAACCTGCAATCGACCATTGCGCGCGTGGTCGATCGTGCCATCGTTCCCGGGACTCCGGTCAAACCGCAGAAGACCCGGATCATCACGATATTTCTCTTCATCGGCTTGGCGCTGGGAATCGCTCTGGCGCTCTTGCTGGAGTATCTCGATAACACCGTTCGTTCGGGCGAAGACGTGGCAATCAAGCTCGAAGTCCCGATGCTGGGGATTTTGCCCCTAGTGCCAGGCAGACACGCCAAGTTCGAGCTGCAGCGGGGATTCCTCGCGAATTTCAACCCCGCGTTCAGCGAAGCGGTACGCACGCTACGCACCGGGATCCTGATGTCGGCGCTCGACCGTCCGCACAAGGTCGTGCTCGTCACTTCGTCCGTGCCCGAGGAAGGCAAGACCTTGGTGTCGATGAATCTCGCCTTCGCGATGTCGCAGGTCAAGCGCACCTGCCTGATCGATGCGGACATGCGCCGGCCCTCGATCTACAAAGCCATGGGGGGCGATCTCAAAATGCCGGGCCTATCGAACCTGGTGGCGAACACCGAGCCCGCGTCGAAGTGCATACACGAGCACGAGTCGGGGCTCTTCTATATCCCGTCGGGCCCGATCCCGCCCAACCCGTCGGAACTGCTGTCGTCGAAGCGATTCTCCGAGGTTCTGGCGAATCTCGAGACGATGTTCGACATCATCCTGATCGATTCGCCGCCGGTGCAACTGGTGAGCGATGCCACCATCCTCGCCGGCGTCGCGAATGCGCTGGTGTTCGTGGTGCGCGCCGACGCGACGCCCTACCAGGTAGCCAAAGGCGCGCTCGAGCAGCTGAAAAGAGGCAAAGCGCAGTTGCTGGGCGTGGTGCTGAACCGGCTGGACGTGGACAAGGCCGAGCGCTATTACGGGTATGGGCGGTATTTCAGCTATGGCGGGAAGTACAAGTATTATAAGAAGTATGGGTATTATGGTTCGAAGAAGAAGAAGGTGGCGTGAATAGAGCTGGCGCGCTGAAGCCGCGCCCTACGGCTCCGCAAATGGATTCTTTACCGTCAGCCGGCCTTCGAATACCTGCCCATCTTGCATGACTTCGGAATACAGGGTATCGCAGCCCGTGGCAAGCGCGGCAGCTGAATACGCTGCTGGATTACAACCGGCCAGCAGCTTTTGCTTCTATGAGCGCCGTCTGTAGCGCTCGCTTAATTTTGGCATCCTTGGTGTTCAGGAATCCGCGCTTTGGATGGACGCCGAAGCGTCCTCCCCTGACCTGCGCAAACCACCTGTCATCGAACGGTAGCCGTACCGAATTTCCTAGGTCAAACTTGGTGTCTCGAGACAAACCTGCCTTTGAGTCTGTTGCCGGGACAGTAAATTCTCCTGGATAACACTGATGCGCATCCTGCGATGTGCCATAAGCGACCCGTACGATACATGCGGATGCGTTTTGTGGGTCCTCTTCCACCTCCAGCACCAACCCCGGCCGTTCCTTTGGTCCCGGGGTGCTCGATGTTTGCTGGGGAAAACGGCACTGAACGATATCTCCAGCATTCGGTCGGGGCACCCACGGGCTGGGCGTCATCGCAGCAAGCTGCTTATGACTCGCCCGCGGCGTTTTGGCTCATGCTTACGAATCGCCGCCAACTCATCCTTGGTTAGAGGCATATAGCTCTCCTCTAAGTCCGCTTGTTGTGCGTCCTCGTTAAGTCTGGCTAACGCAAAATGAATCGTCTGCGTTTCGGAAAATCCAAGCTTCTTGGAAAGCGCACGCAGCGTGTTACGGCTTACGCCGGTGAGGGTGTCTGATTTAAAATTTAGCAATAAAGCTTCGCTTTTCGCGGTGGCAGTCATAGCACTATTCCTCTATATAGAGCATATATAAACAATATATAGCAACGAGCGGTCCAAGTCAACAGCTCACCGGTTACTGCACCGCCAGCACCGAAATATGTCCAGTCTCGCTGGCGTTGGCGCGCGGCCGGATCATGATCTCTACGTCGTGATTGAGCGCGGTGAGAAACTCCATTAGGCGTTCGACGGAAAATTGGTCAAGGCGGTAGTTCTTCAGGGCAGAAACTTTGGGTTGCGGTACGCCGAGCAGCGTGGCAATTTCACGTTGTTTTAGCTTTCGCGCCTTGAGCAGTTCATTGACGGCTAGCGCGAGGCGCGTCTTGGTCTGCCGTTCAGCAGCATCGGCGTAGCCCAAATCGGCGAAGACGTTGGTGGTTCCGCGGGTGATCCTGGTCATGGTTTGCCTCTGCTTTCGTAATCGGCCTGGGCGCGTTTGAGCCGTTCTGCAATCAACTTCACGTCTGTTTGCGGCGTCTTGATACCTTGCTTCGATTTCTTCTGGAAAGCGTGCAGCACGTACACCACCTCGGCAAAACGCACCGCATAGACCGCGCGCTAAGTGTCACCGCGAAAATCCTCGACGATCTCCAGAATCCCCGGCCCTTCCCCTTTCCAGGGCTTGGCGTTCGGGTGCTTAGCGCCAAGTTGAGCCAGTCCGAGCGCGTAGCCCATTTCGTCCTGCACCGCAGCCGGAAAACTCATATAAAGAATAACCCCGTCCGGGCCTTGCGGCAGATCGGACGGGGAGGAAGTATGTATGCATTATGCGATAAATCCGCGACCTACGAATTTGCCATGGCACGTGTAGGTCGCGGGTTCACCGCGACGCGATCGCGTGAGGTCAGGGTATGGCAACACCCGTCTGCCGGTTTACAAACTGTGTAGTCACGACACAAATACGCCACATCAGCGGTAGATGTTCTTACGGTCGCCAATGGCGACAACGAGCACGATCATTACCCGGTCCCTGATCTCGCACACTAACCGGTAATCGCCGACGCGGTACTTCCACTAGCCTTTGAGGTCGCCGACGTAGGCATCGCCGATGCGGCGCGGATCGCCGTCGGTTTCCAATCGCGAGTCGATGAACTCGCTTGATGCGCAGTTGATGCTGACGGTCGAGTTTGCCGAAGGCCTTTTCTGCCGCTGGCAGGAACTCAACCCGCCAGGCCATGCCGGCGTTTCACTTCGGCCCATGGAATGGGTTTTCCGCCCTGGCGCCGAGCTGCATGCACTGCGCGGGTATCGGCCCGCTCTTCCAGATACGCTTCTACCGCGCGCAGCAATACTGCCGCTTTGGGCTTGCGCGCACGCCGGGCTTCGCGAGCAAGGGCGGCGTCAAGTTCTGGGGGAAGCTTCAGGTCCAATTGCTGTCCTTTCGAATCCATCAATATTATTCTATCACCGTAGGCGACGGTAACTACTGCGTTACAAGCTGACCCGCTTGGTCCGTTCCGATCTCGACATTCAACTTGTGCGCCTCAGTTTTTTGATTGGCGTGAGCTTCGAGTCCACCGATAAGGCCCTCGCGGCCAAGGTGGCCAACACGCTGGCCGATGTCTATATCGAAAACGACCTCGAGGCGCGGCTGCAGATGACGCAGAAGGCGGGTGCCTGGCTGGGCGGCCG
>Ga0209514_10001295_pt1 | contig 44277 bp, 39 predicted proteins | sample Subgrocontami58m_FD_187452 | JGI IMG/M metagenome (GOLD analysis project Ga0209514, IMG submission 187452) | Subsurface groundwater microbial communities from S. Glens Falls, New York, USA - GMW37 contaminated, 5.8 m (SPAdes) (version 3) | ecosystem: Environmental > Aquatic > Deep subsurface >... | reverse complement strand
AACTTGGTAATCTGCAGCCCGAGGAAAATGCCGATAAGGGATACCAACCAGAGGGCAAAAGTTGAACCGAAGAAGACCTCAAGGGGCAGGTCATTCTGGGCCGCCAGACTTGCGGTAACGATTTGAGTCTTATCCCCGAGCTCAGCGAAGAGGATCATGAAAAAAGCGGTGGCAATCGGCCCTTTAAGGCTAAGCGACTTCTCTTCCGTGTCATCTCCCTCCTGAGCATTCACGCTTGCCGATAAAGTGGCAAAACCGAAATAGAGGAAAAGACTTCCTGAAACGAGCTTGATCCAAAAAAGGGGCAGGATTGCAAAGAGAAGCTTGCCCACAATTACCGCACCCAGATTGAGAAGAGTAAAGGCGGCGGCAAGACCTATGAATACTTTCTTCCAGTGAAACTTGGTGGCCAGGGCCAATGCGGTTAGCTGGGTTTTATCCCCAAGTTCGGCAAGGAAAATGATGCCGAAAGTTGATAGAATTACGGGAAATTCCATGCGCATCCTCAAATGTTTGCCGGTAAGTACGCTAAGTGGTCATAAATATCAAGGGATAAATGAGATGCGAATTTCATTCGCATATTTTAGGGGGGTTTCATATAATCACACATTAAGTATGAAACCGGACTTAACGGCATTATAACCAAAGAAAGGAGAAAAATCATGAGTGAGAGTGTCTACAAAATCATCGAATTGGTAGGATCGAGCAACATTTCTTGGGAAGATGCGGCCAAAAGGGCGGTTGAAACGGCCGCGAAAACCCTGAAAGAGTTGCGCGTTGCCGAAATTGCGAAGCTGGACATGACGATCGAAGACGGCAAGGTGGTTAACTATCGTGCCAAGGTTAATTTATCCTTCAAGTATTTAGGCGAATGAATTTGTCAAAGTGAGGGCAGGCACGTAACTGCCTGTCCTCACACATTTCCCGCTGTTGCCTCCGTTCCGCCGAATTTGAGAACACTTCGGTGAGCATGCCGACCTCCCGGTGCCAATCGGTGCCTTGGGGTTCACGGCATCGGTCGCATGTCCTGGCGATCCTAACCATGTTCCATCCCTCCGAAGAAGATAATGTGAACCCATTCCATGTAATGGAGACTGATCGGGACAATCCGGCCTGTTCGCATGAACCCCATGATCTGCCTCAGGAACACTATTTGGCATATTTATCCACGATGTTCAGCAGCGCCTTTCCCTCCGGTCCGGTTTCCTTGAGAAACCAGTCTCTCTCGGGCTGGTCCAACATTTTACGCCAGCGGGTCAATTCGTTCTTGCCGAGGGTGTTGAACTTAACGCCCCTTTTCGCCAGGTCCTCCCAGGATTTCTTTTCCAAATCCCGGTAGTAAGATTCCGCCCAGAGTAAGTTTTCCGCTGCCGTGTCCTTCAAGAGCTTCTGCAAATGTGCGGGCAGCTTTTTCCAGCTGTCCTGGTTCAACTCTATCATGGCATTGGCTTGGAACATATTCGGGGTGACGATGTTATGCAACACTTCCGATTCATTGTAATCTATCAGGGAGGGCAGAGGCCTCATCGCTCCATCGACTACGCCCCGCTCCAACGCCGTATAAACCTCCGCTGTGGGAATTGTGGCCGGTGCGGCGCCCAAGGCACTGGTTACCACATTGGATAGCCCGCCGTGCGTCCGGATTCTCAAACCCTTGACGTCCTCAAGCTTCGTTACAATTTTCTTGTTTGTAGCGAGATAGAATTGTGCCGTATTCCCGGCGTTGCCTATGACCACGATATTGGCCTTGGCCATGTAGTAGTTGTTTATAAGCCGAACGAATTCTGGATCCAGCCATAATTTTACCGCCGCATCAGTGGACGAAATTATATCGGCGGCCTGAGACATGGCAAAATGGACATTGTTCGAATGTCTCATATCCATCATGCCCCGGCCCAAGGCGCCCACTGATTCTTTTACCGAGATCAGCTCCGGACCGCCCATGAGCTTGATCTCTAGTTCGCCTTGCGACCGCTCGTTGACCAGTTGAATAAAACGTTTGAAGCCGTCGACATTATTGTTTGTCATCGGCCAGTTCGTAAATGCCTTCAGCACGATCGCTTTGGTTTGCGCCTCGCCTTGAACAGGAAACAGACAAAAGGAAAAAAATACCAATGCCATGGTTACGAAGAGCTTTCTCATCTCCCTACCTCCCTTTTTTTATTTTCGCCGAATCGTCAGGTAATTCTATTCTCCCCCGGCCAACCATCTGCCAGTAAACAATTTTTAACTTATTAAAGATTGGGAAAGGGCATGATCGATTTGTATTTGGCTACGATCTCAGCCCGCATTTCTTTCTCGGTCCGGCTTGCCTGAGGGAACTTGTCCCGCCAGGTCCAGGGGCGCACCGCATAGATGATTGCCCGGCTGTTGGTGTGGTCTCTGGCTTTGCGCTTTTCGGGAGAAAGGCGCGGGTCCAGGGGCGTACCCCATGTTCCGTCGATCAGCTCGATGTCCGTCGCCGGATTCACGCGGGTCATCATTGCCCATTCCACTTCCCTCATATTGCTGGGATCGATGTCTTCGTCGACAATAATGACATACCGGCCATTGTATGCCCCCTGACGACAGCCAAGGACGGCATGGCCGGCCTGCTTGGCATGCCCCGCATAACGCTGCCGGAGGGAAACCACAATCCAATAGGAGCTGTGTTGCCAGACCCCATGGATATCCTGAATGCCCGCACTTTCCAGTTGATCCCATAGGCCGCCCGCCATGAAGGGCAGGGCATACTTGGATGCCCCCGGCCATAGTGGCGTCGATTCAAGGATAATGGGGTTGTCGCGGTGATAGATGGCCTTGACGCGTATAACCGGCTGAGGTTCGCCGGTGCCGATGGTGCCTCCTGAGTAATAACCCGGCCACTCTCCAAAAGGCCCTTCATCGCGCGCTTGCACGGAAGGAGGAGGAACCTCGCCCTCGATTACGATCTCGGAGTGGGCGGGAAGGGGCAGCCCGGTGACCGGGCCTTCGATAATTTCGACGGGTTTTCCTTTCAGGGCGCCCAACAGTTCCAGCTCCGACTTACCCCAGGGAAGGACGGCAGTGGAAGCTAGGAAAGTTAGGGGATCATGGCCGAAAGAGGCCACAATCGGTGCGCTCTTCCCCTGTTCCCAGTAGCGCTGGAGGATGAGCCGCCCGTGCTTGCCGGGACTGATCCATAAGCCCAGGAGGTCCTTATCATGCACTTGCACGCGGTAGGTTCCGGTGTTAAGGTAGCCGGAGTCCGGGTCCCGAAGCGTTATGCTGTCGCCGGTACCGATGTACCTGCCGCCGTCCCGCTGGTGAAACTGGGGGCTGGGGAACTTCCACATATCGATCCTGTTGCCCGTCAGGACATTCTCCATGATCGGTCCCGCTTTGACCTTTTTTGGTGGGGTCGGCCTACCCCGCGCTTCCGTCAGCTTCCTGGCGCCCAGGCGTATCAGTTGCAGCTTCTGCCCATCGAGGGGTAATCCCCAAGCCAGGGCCGCGCGTTTGACGGAGGCAACGGAAAGACAGACAACGCGAAATCCTGCCGGGTATCCCTTGATCTTATCAAAGATCAACAGCGGCGGATCGGTTATCAATTCCGCTGCCGCCTCGGTAAGGGTGCCAATTTCCCGGTTCCAGTGGGCCCCCTCAATCACGCGATATTCGTCGATTTGTTTGCTGGCCTCGAGAAAAGCCCGCAGGTCGTCAAAGGGAAAAGTGGAGTTCGCATCGTTCTTGCTTAATTTCGGGCTGCTTTTGGCCATATCCAATTCCTCCTGAAAGTACAGAAAATAAGATTCTTCACGAATTGGGTAAAAGTAAGTGCCTAAAATTCATCTTTCAGCGGTAATTTTTCGGCTATGTTCTTCTCGAGGACTTCTTCGTCCCACTTGAGCTGCTTCTATCCTCGGTATTTTGTCTTGGGATAAATATCGGGGTCGACAACCGCCAACGCCTGCTTTTCGGTAATTGAATATATGAAAATTGTAATTGTGTGTCAATGAAAGTTATGGCTTGGAGAAGAATAATTGAAGTAAATCATCGCAACCACTCCCATCAACGCGCAAAAAAGGCGAGAAACCAAATCTGCTTATATTAGATGGTGGATTTAAGCATGGGCACTGACTGGAAGGGAGGAAGAAAGTATGATAAGGATAAAGCGCAATTATACAAGTTTACAATTTAACACGGTGCCTTTTCATCCTATGTTTAAAGATAAGAAAGTTATCGTTGTCATGCCGGCTTACAATGCAGCTAAAACGCTGCGTGTAACTTATGATGAAGTCATGGATCAGGGTATCGTTGATCTCGTTATCCTTGTCGATGATGCAAGCAAGGATGACACGGCGGCGATTGCCAAGTCGCTACCGCATATTGAAGTGATTGTCCATAATCGCAACGAGGGATATGGAGCCAATCAGAAAACCTGTTACAAAAAAGCTCTGGAACGCGGGGGCGATATAATCATAATGGTACATCCTGATTATCAGTACACGCCAAAACTGATTCCGGCGATGGCATCCATGATCGCGAATGAATTGTACTCCTGTGTGCTGGGATCGAGGATACTTGGCGGGTATGCCCTTCGCGGGGGCATGCCGGTCTGGAAGTACATTGCTAATCGTTTTCTCACATTGTGGGAAAATATCCTTATTGGCGCGAAATTGTCAGAATATCATACCGGTTACAGGGCATTTTCCAGGCGCTTACTGGAACAACTGCCCATCGATAACAATTCTGACGACTTTGTATTTGATAACCAAATTTTAGCCCAGATTGTCTGGTTTGGGTATACCATAGCGGAAGTCAGTTGTCCGACGAAGTATTTTGCCGAGGCTTCGTCAATTAATTTCCTCCGAAGCACGAAGTATGGGTTCGGGTGTCTTTGGACGGCCATTGTCTTTCGTCTGGCCAAGACGAAGCTTATCAATCACAGTTTATTCCCGCGTGCTAATGAATCCGTCTCAGGATAACCATTTTCAGAGTTTTTCCCGCCTCATCCTTTGCCTCGGGTGACTACTTTTAACCAGGATGGTTAATGTGTGGCAACCCCGGACGGCTTATTTGCTTCCCCACATAATGATGAAAAATTCTTGACACACGGTGTGTTACACTATACGCTTTGACCACGAGCATCAGAAGATAGAAGACAATGACAACCTTCCAGGTCCCAAGTGCCTGCTCCATGGGAAAAAAGCCTTCTTCTAATTATGACCGGCAGGGTAGTCTTCTGGGGGAGGAGCAAGGTTAGCCCTCCTGGGGAATATCCTCTGTAGAAACAGAAATAATAATATTGAAGCAAAAAGGCCCCTCATGCGACTAAGATCTTTACCGGAATTTGAGTACATGGCGCCGAAGGACGTCAGCGAGGTTTGTTCGGTGCTTCTGCAACATGCGGAAAGAGTCAAGGTCTTGGCAGGGGGGACGGATTTGCTGATCCACATGAGACATCGGGTCCTTACCCCGCGATACCTGATTGGGTTAAAGAATTTGCCGGACTTGGACCGTGTCTCCTACCAGGAGGGGCAGGGGTTGAGGCTTGGCCCCCTTGTGACACATGAATCCATCATCGCTAACCCCTTAATTCATGAACGCTTTGGGGCTCTTTGGACGGCATGCTCAAAAGTGGGGACGCCGAATATTCGCAATATGGGAACGCTGGGGGGCAATTTGTGCAATGCTGCCCCCTCCGCCGATACAGCACCGCCCCTGATCGCATGTCAGGCCTTGGTGAAGGTTATGGGGCTGGCCGGTGAGAGAAGTTTGCCGCTGGAGGAGTTTTTTCTAGGTCCCGGCAAGACGGCGTTGCAGTCCGGAGAGATTCTGGTGGAGATTGATGTCCCTTGTCCACCGCCGCAGAGTGGCACGGTTTACGTGAAACTTCCCGTGAGAACGGCAGTTGATATGGCGGCTGTGGGCGTAGCCGTGTTCATCACAGTGGACGCGAAGAATGATGTTTGCCGGGATGTCCGAATCGCATTGGGTGCGGTCGCGCCGACTCCCATCCGGGCCAGGCGGGCGGAAGAGAGCATGAGGGGGGAAAAGATAACCGAACATGCCATTCAAAAAGCCGCGCAACTCGCGTCAGAGGAATCCTGTCCCAGAAGCGGAAGTATCCGTGCTTCCGTGGAATATCGTTGCAGTATGGTGGAAGTTCTGACGAAGCAAGCGATCAGGCAAGTCCTGTCGCAGGTAATATCTGTCTAGTGCTGTAGGTCCTGTTCTGAGTATTCTTGCAGAGTATGATTTTGTTAACGCATTAGAAAGTTAGAATTGGTGTCGGGTAAAGCGTGAAAGCGTCATCAAAAGGAGGAACATTCTTGTGAGCCGGAAGCAGGTGATTGAGTTGAAAATCAACGGGGACACCCATGAGGTGCTCGTCGAGCCGAGAACAACCCTGCTACATGTATTGCGGGAAGATCTGGGCTTGACGGGGACGAAAGAGGGTTGCAATGCAGGGGACTGCGGCGCGTGCACCGTGCTGATGGATCACAAACCGGTTGCTTCTTGCCTCTTCTTGGCCATCGAAGCCCAGGGAAAGGAAATTCTTACGATCGAGGGCCTGGACCAGCAGGGGCAACTCCATCCTTTGCAGCAAGCCTTTATCGACCACTACGCCGTTCAGTGCGGTTTCTGCACGCCGGGCATGATCCTTTCAGCAAAAGCCCTGCTTGATAAGAATCCCCGGCCGACGGAAGAAGAGACGAGAGAGGCTATTTCCGGGAATCTATGCCGGTGCACGGGTTATGTGAAGATTGTTGAAGCCATCTTGGCGGCATCTCAAGAGAGGTGAAAGCAGTGGTATTTATCAGGTGAGAAATTGTTTTTGCTTCTTTTAGTAAGATGAAAACTTGTTCAGTGTATTTTTGCAGAATATGATTTCGTTAACGCATTAGAAAGTTAGAATTTACTTTCCGAGAAAGTAAATTCATAAATCTACTTATCCCGCTTGGCGGGCTTATCCCGTTTACCGGGCGAGAGGAAGAGAATGGCAGAGCTATCCATTGTCGGTAGGAATATCCCCAGGGTAGATGCATTGGCGAAGGTAACCGGGAAGGCAGAATACAGTGTAGACCTAAAACTGCCCGGTATGCTCTACGGGAAGATCCTGCGCAGTCCTTATCCCCATGCCAGAATTGTCAGTATCGATACCTCAAGGGTGGAAAAGCTGGCCAGGGTAAAAGTGGTAGTGACCGGGAAAGATGGACCGGAGGAAAGGGTAGGGCACATCAGAGATCGTTATATCCTGGCACGCGATACAGTCCGCTTTGTCGGAGAGGCTGTTGCTGCCGTTGCCGCAGACAGCATTGAAGCCGCAGAAGAGGCGTTGGAGTTGATCAAGGTTAGTTATGAAGAGCTGCCTGCGATCTTTGATGCAGAGGAGGCGCTGGCACCTCACGCGCCCGTCATAGTCCATCCGGATTTACTGCAATACCCCTTGACCCCCCAACCCTATCCTCTTTATCGATTTGAGCCTGACCGGCCCAATGTTTATATCCATCGACAGATCCGGAAAGGTGATATGGAACAAGGGTTTCGGGACGCCGATCTCGTCTTTGAGCATAGATTTTCCACCCCCATGGTGCAGCACTCCTGCCTGGAACTCCACAATGCGGTTGCCAGGCCTGAGCCCGACGGCGGTTTGACGGTTTGGGACTCCACACACATACTCTTTAAGCATAAGGCGGACCTTTGCCGTCTTTTCCGTTTGCCTCCTTCCAAGGTAAGGGTTCTTTCACTTTATATCGGTGGATGCTTCGGGGGAAAAGCAGGAACAATTGTGCCGGCGATCGCTTCGCTTCTGGCATTAAAGGCGAGGAGACCCGTTAAGCTCGTCTTCAACCGTGATGAAGTCTTTGTGGATGGGGCCTCAAGAGCGGCGATGACGATCAATATTAAAGACGGGGTGATGAAGGATGGCACGCTGCTGGCGAGAGAGATGCAGATGATCCTTAATGCGGGGGCCTATAGCGGGTCTACAACGCTTGTGACCAAAAATGCAACCTTCGGGGCGGTGGGTTCATATCGGGTGCCCAATTTCAAATTGGATTCTTATGCCGTCGCCACAAATAATCCCCCTACGGGTGCCTTCAGGGGCTATGGATCGACCGAGGTAATCTGGGCCGTCGAGTCTCAAATGGATATACTCGCCGCCGAGTTGGATATCGACCCGGTGGAGATCCGGAGAAAAAACCTATTAAATGAGGGAGATGAAGATGTCTGTGGAATGATAACCTGTAGCATGGGAGCAGGAGAGTGTTTGGAAAAAGTTGCCCGCTGGATCGAATGGGACAAGGGACAGGGGGACAGATTTGAAATCTGTCCCCCTGAAGCAGGTCCATGGAAAAAGGGAAAGGGTATTGCCCTGGGGAATAAGTACACGATGCCTGCAACACGGTCGATGGTCCATGTAAAGGTGCACCAAGATGCGACCATTGAAGTGCGCCACAGCGCCCACGAAGTTGGACAGGGAAGCGGCACCGCCCTGGCACAGATTGCCGCTGAAGAATTTGGTATTTCCGTTGATAAGATCAGGATGATTTCTACCGACACGGCGCTTACACCTTATGATGCCGGCTCCGTATCGAGCCGGAGCACCTTTCACACTGGTAATGCCCTGTTGCGCGCCTGCCGAGATGTCAAGCGGCGGATCTTTGAGATGGCTTCTGAAAGGTTAGAGGCACCACCTGAAGACCTGAAACTCCGGGAAGGGGTAATACTTGTCCCAGGAAGCGACAAATCGCTGAAGGTTGCCGAGCTATTTGCGCCGGCAGGATATCTCCTTAAAGGAGGAGAACTATCAGGCAGCGGTACTTTCATTGGCCCCCTGGAGAGCGAGGATGCGGAAACAGGCCAGGGGAAGCGACCGGTGACTTACTATGCCCACGGTGCAAATGCTGTAGAGGTCATGGTGAATATGGAGACCGGGGAGGTGAGGGTGATAAAAAACGGGACCTGTTTCGACATGGGCCGACCCATTAATCCGAAGCTTTGTGAGGCGCAGATGGAGGGAGGCATGGGGATGGGCATTGGCGGCGCTCTCTATGAAGAAATATTGTTAGCGAAGGGAGAGGTATTAAATCCTAACTTTCTGAACTATAAATTCCCCTCAAGCTTGGATGTTCCGGTCTGCGCCAATGTGAAATCGATGATTGCCGCGGTTCCCCATGACGAGGGACCTTATGGAGCTAAGGGGTTTTCCGAAGGGGGATTGGTTGCTGTGGCGCCGGCTATCGCCAATGCTATTTTTAACGCGACAGGATTGAGGATAAGAGATTTACCGATCACTAAAGAGAAAGTATTCAGAATGCTCAGGTCGATGACAGACCAAGAGTTGCATCTCGAGTGAGGTCTAAGGGGGAGGTAGTGGGTGATTTTAGTACTTCAGCCATTTTAGCCAGAAAGAGGAGGGGATAGTGGAAAAAAAGAAATCAAGATCGGTCATGATGTCAGTCATAGCACTAATTTGGTTTAGTATCCTATGCTGGCCCTTTGGCCCGCCCGAAGCTGTTTCTGCGGCTAATTCAACGGCCAGAGCAAAATCACCGGTGACCGAAACCCAGGGACCATCCTGGGAGGTAGAATGGAATAAAGCCCTGGAGGCGGCCAAGAAGGAAGGAAAAGTTGTGATTGGCACCGCCATTGCCTCTGACGCCAGAACAGCGCTCGGTAAGGCTTTCAAGGATAAGTACGGCATCGATGTGCAATGGATGGCCGGTAGAGCTACCGAGTTGAATACGAAGATCTTTGCGGAACGGCGGGAGGGGATATATTCGGTGGACCTGTTCATTACGGGCGGGATTACCCCTTTCGTCTCGCTGCAGCCTGCGGGGCTTTTAGAGCCGTTGAAGCCGCTCTTAATATTGCCCGAGGTGACCAACCCCAAAGCATGGTGGGGAGGCGGCCTCTGGTTCTCTGATAAAGGGAAAAATTTGGTTTCCTCCCCCATCCTGACCACGTCTCAATACGAGATCGCCAATTCCAATATGGTCAAGAAGGGGGAAATTACCTCTTACCGCGACTTTCTCAAGCCGAAGTGGAAGGGAAAGATTGTTATGAACGACCCTACCATCTCGGGAGCAGGTTCCAGGTGGTTTTCCGTCGTGACCGAGAAGATAATGGGTGTTGACTTTATGCGCGAACTGGCCAAACAAGATATCGTCGTTATCCGGGATCAGCGGCTACAGATGGAATGGGTATCCAGGGGGAATTACCCGATTATTCTTGGTCCTCAGCCGACGGTCACTGCTGAATTCGTTACCGCGGGCGCCCCCCTGATGCCGATAGAAGTGTCGGAGGGCGGCTGGCTGGGAGGCGGCCCCGGACTCGTCATGTATGTAAATAAAGCCCCGAACCCCAATGCGGCAAAAATATTCATTAATTGGTTTCATACTAAAGAGGGGCAAAGTATTTACGGCCGGATTTCCCGCACAGAAAGCGCGAGGTTGGATGTCAGCAACGACTACCTGGAGCCTGCGGAAAGACGCAAACCCAACGTAAAATATTTTATCAGCGAAGAGGAGGACTTCATCATGAAATTAGACAATCTGATGAAGTTGGCAGGGCAAATCTTTTCCGTCAAAAAATGAAAAGGGGCTCACCTATTCTTAATATGCTGCCGCAAAGCCGAACCCGGGAGCCGGAGGCCGGAAACCAGCAGGCGAGGTTACCGACTTCCGGACTCTGAGCGGGGTATTGGTAGGCCAACGGGGGTCAGGGTTGCTGGAATTGAGATCATAAGCCAGCAATTTAAGGCTCATAGCCCGAGGGCATCGGATAACTTGTTTTTCTGTTTTTCGATCGCTTTTTGTCCGTGCTCAAGCGTCACGACGATCTCTTTTTTGGCTTTGTCCGACAGCTCCACTCCTTGATCTATCATGTCAGCGGCTTTTTCCTTCAAATCACCTACGAAGTCGTTTATATCATCAATGGTGTCCTCAATTAAATCGACGGTGCTGTTTTTTACACGATGCGCCGCCCTTCTAATATCCTTCCTTGTCGCACGGCCCGACTTGGGTGCATACAAGAACGCAATGGCAGCGCCTATCATTCCGCCTATCAAGAAAGCCCCGCTGATCTTAGTCGTATTGTCATTCATAATATCCTCCTTAAGATTATTTGATTTCAGTATCTGATTGCCAAATTTTACCTGCAAGAAAGCAAGGTCCTATCGAACAGTTAAAACTGAACGGCGACTTCTTCTGTCAAGATGCAGCAATACTGCGGCAAAGACAATAAGGATTAGTTGGGAGCTGTTTGGTAGGCAATAACTACTTCATGGCTGACGGAGGGGGCGAGAAGCGCTGCCTATTCCGAACGTAGTTTCATGACTTTTTTTTATGTCGGTATAAACATGCACTGTGAAGGAAAATTCATACGCGCTGCTGATCTTCAGCAACTGGTGCGCTTCTATTATGATTATAATTTAGCATGTTATGTAGATATGGGATGTTGGCATCATGTTTGCAAATCGAACGGGAAATTAATTCGGGCTCTTTCTGAGGGTATCAAGTCTTACCGGTCGCCCAAAGGTGGCGACTATTATTGATGGGAGGTTGAAATGGCCGAAAAAAATTTTCTTAAGAAGGTTGTCTATTGGCCGGCAGTTTTTTGGTGTTTATTCGCTATAGGGAGTACATCGGCGATATTCGCCTATCAGCCACCGGGCATGACTTACCACCGGCAACCGGAGACCGCAGAGCCGGATCATATTGCAAAAATAATTTCCTTTCTGGAAACCAGGACGCCGGCAAGAAAAGTCCTCGTCAAGGCTACCGGGAAACTGCACACCCTGAACCGGGGCAAAATTCGCTTAATATACTCACTCTGCGAGCGGTTCTCAGGGGATCGCGATTCGGCAAGCTCCAACATTGCATTTTCACTAGTTTCGGCAATGATCGTTTTGTCTTGACCAGGTTCATTCCCGTATCAGCAAAATCTTGCAATTTATTATCAAAAACACTTTCAGTAAGAGGAGATCATGTATAAGAACATTGCCCACATCTCATATCATATAAGCGTTATATTTTTGAGTGCGGCCCTGGCTATCTCAGTCCCCTATATGGTAAGTACTCTGGCAGACAGCCTGCTGAATTTCTGGACTCTCATTGAGGACGAAAAAATATTCCTTGTAGCCCTGGAAATTCTAATGGCCGTGGTACTGATCCTCTTTTTCAACGCCATCATGCGTGGCCGGGAGTACCGGAGGATTGCCAACATGGCAAAAAGCGCCGGCCTGGTGCTGGTGTCACCCTCGCGGGGCCTGTTTTCACGCAGAAGGATAAGAAGAATGAAAAAAGAACTGGGATTCGCGCGGGAACTTATGATCATTGGGTCCACCGGATATAAATCTTTATTGAACCAAGAGGGAGACTTACACGAAGCATTGCTGAATTGCCGTGAAGCGAAAATCATGTTGCTTAACCCTCTCAAGGAAGGTGCCAGCACCAGGGCGCGGAGCATCCCGGAGCCGGGAATTACGACCGAAACAATTCAGGAGCAGATTATAAAAAGCATCAATTTTCTGAAAAGTCTTCGGGCGGCCCAGAAACGGGTCAGGTTGAAATTATATCCTGACCTCCCACTCCTTAAACTTGTAATTGCGGGCGATTACGCATTTCTCCGGCACTATCGCCCGGACATACACTCAGTGCCCGAATTTGCCTTTAGAAACGAACCGAAGCAGGGCGGACTTTATGTTCCGCTGTATCAATATTTCCTTTCACGCTGGCAGGGAACTGATAGTCCGGAATACGACTTTGATACTGATGAACTTGTTTACCGGGACTGTGCGGGCAATGAAGTCCGACGAGAACGATTCGACATAGCACAATTTCCTATCCCCTCGGACAAAGACAGAACAAGTGACCGCACAATCTATCAAAGGCTATTTGGCTAAAATGAAAAAATGCCTTGCCATAGCCGTATGCATATTCGTTTTTCCGCTGATCTCCCGTGATTCTGGATATGCCATCGAATTTTCCCTTCCCAAAGATATGCAGGTCCAAGTCTGTTTCAGCCCTAAAGGGGGATGCACCGAAGCCATTATCCATGAGCTTGACCGCGCTAAATCGGAAATCCTCATTCAGGCCTATTCCTTCACATCGGCGCCAATAGCCAAATCCCTGGTGGCGGCTCACAAGAGAGGAGTGAGGGTGCAAGCAATTCTTGATAAGAGCCAGCGTTCCGAAAAATATACCTCAGCAACTTTTCTATTCAATGCCGGCATTCCCACCTATATCGACGGCAAGCATGCCATTGCCCACAATAAGGTTATGATCATTGATCGAGCCATGGTTATTACCGGTTCATTCAATTTCACCAAAGCTGCTGAAGAGAGAAATGCGGAGAATCTGCTAATAATTCCAGCGAAGGAACTGGCTAAATCATACCTTGATAACTGGCGGCAGCATAGGGAGCATTCGGAGCCATATGGAAGATGACCGCAGCAAATCGGCAATTTAGCTGATGCGTGTCGCTGGGTGGTGCTTTTCGGACTCTCTACCTCCTCAACTCATCGATCAACGGCAAAATCCTTAACTAAAATGGCAAATAACTATCGCTGCCCAGTGAAGATACACACATTCTTCTTGTATTTATTTTCAAATAATATAAAGATTTCTGCTAAAGTTTATGTGGTTACACTTTAATATTATTATTAATATTTTTAATTAAATAATAGATATAACGGAGAACGACGCCATGACTACACTGACTGAATTGAATGGAAAGGCCTGGTATCGTTTCCTGAAAGTCCTCTATATCCTGTTTTACCTTCTGGGGTTTGTACTGCTCTTTCTGGTATTAAATAATAATGGTAAAGATTACCATAACCCCATTCTTCCCGATAATGTTCAAGAGGCTTTGCAAGACCCTGATTTTTACAGGCTCAATGACTATGAAATGAAAAACGTTCTGTCATCGTACTACAATGACTTATTATCATTTTCCTATGATGATAATACTAAAAAGTATAATGATATAGATGGGATAATTAGAGAGATTAAAGCCAGGCCTGTCCCCACCACTCCCCTGAAGAAGAAATACCGATATAAAGCATTTTATACATGGAATATCGCCGATTGTATCAAGTTTGGCCTCATCGTAACGATAAACTACATATTAATCATGGAATGTATCAGGAGAGGAATTTACTATGCTTTGATCGGTCGATTATTCCCGAAAGAATAACAGGACAGAGCAATCGACTTGCCGTGCAGGGCTGAACTTTTACCGATGATTTATAATGAGGCCATTAGCGTGGCAGTTAATCCCGCCCAGCGGAAGTCACTTTCCCAGCCGGCCACCGCCCTCGCCAATCATTACATACTTGCCGGGTCGTGACAAGAAGCCCCGCTTTTTTGCATCCTGTTTTACCAGCACACTCATAAATTCTGAGGTTGATAATCCCGCATCTTGTGCTAATATCTGTAATGCTGAATCCTCCTCCTCTGTTAATAGACATCTGAAATCTTTACCCTTTTTCATGCCACCACCCTCTCTACAAATTATTTCAATTGCAAAATGCACTTGGAAATTCTTGCAAGAATTTACAGTAAATGTAAAATTAATGTGACAATGATCTATTGACTATTTCAAAAATAGATTAAAAGCAAGAAAATAGTCAATGAATCTAATATTTGTTGGGAAGGTGTTCAGATTATCTTGAATTAAAACGCGAAGGAAGGGACATTTCCCGGCTGTACGGTATCAACCGGCTGTTTCAGGCCAGGTATAAAACTTATAGTTACACTATTCCCATAATTACCAGCTTTCAATATCTGCCTCCGAGATGATACTGCGGCGTGGCAAATTGGAAAAGGCAACCCCTAAGGTTGCCTTTAAGCAAATCCCCAAAACTACTGTCTTCAGTAGGCTAATTGCAGGCCTCTACTATTAGGCCGCCTTGGCAACTCTCCGGCCCGACTTAATGCGCTTGGCAGGTTTTGAATTCAAGAGGCCGAGTTTTTTTGCCTCCTTATTCAGCAGATGGCGCACATAAGCTGATTGTGACATGTCCTCTCCGGCTGCTATCGTGCACAGGATCGTTTTTTCTTCGGCTGTCAGGCGAAATCTAATTTCCTTTAAGTATTTCATTTTGCTCCCTCGTCTATTATTTTTAATCGTCAAAATGTAACCTATTGGTAATACTACCGTAAGCACATTTCAACTATCTGGTAGCTACATTGTAAGCAAAATAATCGTGTATGTCAAGCATTATTTATAACAGTCTAATTAGAAACATGAATATCTAAGTTAGATTTCGCACAGCGTCAACTGAAGTCTATGGGACAGTTATAAGACATCAAATCCCAAATCGCGGTAGGGCGCTAAATCAGAAGGTAACCGAAAGTTAATGACAGGCCAAAGAAATATCTTCGATTGCAAGGAAAATTGCTCATTTATTGGTGGAGATGCAAGGGAACCTATCCCGCCTCACGTAAATATAGTTAAGTATATTAAATAGTTATAATTGTTTTATGGAGTAAGGCCAAGGGAAAGTTAAAGAAATACTATATGTCTGGATAGTCAGTGATTGACTCAATCAGGAAAGTAGATTTGGCGCCACTCTCGCAGAGGAAACGGGTGACTTAAAGTGATTTCTTAGTTTCGCGGTGAAATTAAGATTGCACGTTACCCCTTTTTGCATGATAGTTCGCCGCGCCGAACAAATTTAACTATCCGATAATAATAGTATGTCAGTCAAAATCAAGCATCATGGTCTCAGGTTTATCATTAGCGGAATTGTTCTCTTCTTCCTTCTGAACCGGCAGGGCTACCGCCGGTTTTTTCTCCTTCATGTTCCCCCTTTTCCGCACAGGCGATTCCGGAGGTACTGTGTCCTTGACGGGAATTGACTTGATTTTAGCGAGGAATTGAGCCGCCGTCTTCTTCAGTTCTGCAAGGCGGGAAATCAGGACATCGCGTGCAGGGGAATCCAATGTTCCGATTTCCACAGCCGCTATAAAGGTAGCCAATGCGTCATATTTTGAATCGAATTTATCTTGCCACGTCCTTCGCTCACTTTTTTGAACTCTCGGCTTTTTAACGGATAAACTCTGTTCCTTATATTTCCGGTAAGCTGTCAACATACCTTTTGCGGTCTTTTTCTTTACAATTGCGATAAGAGTCTTGCGAGAAGTCGATGGATCATTCCGACATTCATTCTTGATTTCGTCAGGGAGACGGTTAAGAGAAAGTATCTCGGACATCGTTGATTTAGCCTTTCCGATGATAGTGGTTAATTGCTCCTGATTATAACCATGTTCCTTCATAATGTGATCTAACGCTTCAGCAACTTCTATTGCTGTCAGATCCTGACGGAGAAGGTTCTCGACCAGAGCTATTTCCGAGTAGTGACCTTCAACCAAAATAGCAGGGATGGATTCAAGTCCTGCTTCCTTAGCCGCCTGCAAGCGTCTTTCGCCAGCAACCACGAAACAGATACCATTTTGGTTGACACGGAAAAGAATTGGTTGCAGCACCCCTTGTTTCTGCAAGGAATTGACCAAGTCCTGTTGGGCTGCTGGATCAAAATACTTTCTGGGTTGACTAGGATCAGCCTGAAGATCCTGTACATTAATCTCGTAAAGTGTCCCTTTTGTATATACGGGTGGCGATTTCATTTCTGACATCGGGATTGTCATCTCCTGAGATTGAAGAAAATATAGTATTAAGTTTGCCCGTTGAGAAATTTACATGAGTAATTTGGATATGTCTATTATTTATTTGTGGAAGACTCAATTACTAAAAAAGAGATATTTTTTCTGTATTCCGACTTTTTCCAGAGAATAGTTAAAAGTTGGAATGCGCGGAATTTGATATAGTGGATTAATTCTCCTTTTAATTTCATCTGTTACGGTCATTGGCAGGAGAAAATGGTTCAGGATAACCTTGGTTGGAGATACAAATATTTTGTTGTCATGCACCTCTAAGCGGAGCGCTGCATAACCTTCAAACTTCTTATTCTTGACAAACTTTTCCACTATTTTTCTATCCTTGGGAGAAATCCCATTAGCCGGAATATCGAACTCCAATTCGATGTAGGGGGGGCTGAATTTGATTAAGAATTTGTTGAATTGTATGTTCAACCTCTTCGCGGTCTTATCAAATTCATTCTTCAATGTTTGATCCGAAACCAATACCCCGATTTTAAAATCCGAGTAGGAAGCAATTTTAAAAGTGTTCGAATTTCTTATAGCTTTTAAATCAATTGTCGGGTTAGTATACTGCATGGTGATGTAGTCGGCTGGTAAAAAATTCTTTGACACCGACTCAAATTTGATCACCATTGACTTCAATTTCTCGCCTTTATTCCCCCCGGCTTTTGTCTTAATCTCTATTCTCTCGCACTGCACAATTTTTCTTAATGCTTTTATAATCTCACTATCAGGAGGCATCTGAGAATACAGATCGGACGATACAGCAAAAAAAAGTGCAATTCCCAATGATAAGACAATAATTGAGGGGAAAAGTAAGGGGATTTTAAATAAATTAATTCTTAACAAGCTTGCCGCCTTCACAGTAGAATTCCTTGGCATTATAGAGCTGGGGATCGGGCACGCTAATACGATACGGGCTGGCGCCTTCAGTTTCAGACAGCGTGTACAGGTAGGGCTTTCCGCTTAAAGGATCGGATGCGTCACGATCAATGAACTCAGGATGGATAAGTTCTAGATTCTCGGGATACTCCATATTTTTTATGAAATAGGCCTCTACGGCCTGTGAAAGTTCCTGCAAATCTGACTGAGCCTGTTCAGATGAAGAAGCTGAAGGCGGTTGAGGCGGTTCATAATTACTCACACCTCCTCTCAGATAGAGCATAGAGATATAAGCAATGAGAGCGACCATGATGACGGTCAGGATAAAAAGGAGCAAGAGGAATTTGTGTTTCCGCATGGTATTTCTTTCTTTTCCCTTACTTGCCCAACGGTATTAATTCTTGATTTAACCGTGATGCGATGCTGTAAAAAATTACATATTTTCAAGAATAGATCAAGTACGCTTTTTTAAAAATATTTAATGACGTTGGAAATGCAGCCGCCATATATCAAGTCACGTTCAATGATCAGGTACGATAGGGCGTCTTATCCCGATCACGATTCCTTTACTGTAGGAGCCAGACATTCACTGTGAAAGAAATTTGCCGACTTGACCTGTAGAATCAGTTATGAGAAAGAACTATTAACTCAGCGTCGCGATGCTCCGCTCAGGGGTGGTGGAATCAACGGGATTGCCCTGGCGCTTTGAACCGGAACAACGTGACGGAATCAGCGGCATAGTCAACATGGGTAGATTAGGAAAATCCGGGTTGACGGAGGTATAATGGAAATCTTGAATCATATGAGACAGGTGCCTGCTCAAACTTACCATTGGCAAAGGAGACAGCTGTGAAGAGGATCATCATCTCGGCAATAGTTTTTATAATGCTTATATCTATCGGCGGATGTCTCATCTTGGTAGATGATGACAGTGATGGAAGAGGTGGGAGAGGCAGAGGGCATGGCAGGGGAGGGCATGACTGGCAGCAAAGCCACTGAGAATAATCGGCGGTGATGGTAAGAAGGGACGAATCAGGGCAAGCCTAATAATCCACTTTTTTGTTGTAGATTATATGTCAACTCTATAATGCCCCAATTCTGTTGGGTTTCTTATACTGTAACTGTATTGGCCGGCAAGCAGGCAAATAATGAAGATCAAAACAGAAACACCTTTGGATTACGTCTTGACGCGCATAGCGCAATGGAGTCTGCTTATTACCATCGTCATAAGTGCCATATCTCTTCTTGGCTGGGCTTCGGGGGTGACATTTATTACCACCCTGGGCTCTTATTATGTCCCTATCGCCCCAAGTACGGCCTTATGTTTCTTGATCCTGAGTGTTTCCCTGTTCTGCTGTCTGCTCTATCCTGAAAGCCCCAGGCAAAGAATGATCGCCGGGTTGAGCGCATTGCTCATCATACTGATCTCTTCCATCATATTGGTTGCCTATGTCGCAGGAATAACATTTACCATGGAGCGCCTGTGGTTTTATCCACCGCCAACCGTGCTCCCCTTTCCTGTAGGGCATATGTCACCCATTACGGCAATCTGTTTTATTGCTGCGTCTTTGAGTGTTTTATTACTGACCTTTCTTGCTTCGGCGGGACAACCGTATAAGAATGCGGCGTCATTTCTGGCGATGGCCTTAATTACCGTGGCTTTTATCATGTTCCTTGGCTATTTATACGGCACGCCACTCTTATACGGCGGCACCATAATACCGGTGGCTTTTCCGACCGCGGTTGCTTTCATGTTTCTCGGCCTGGGTCTGATCAGCGCCTCCGGGAGGCAAGTACCGCCGGTGAGCGTACTTTCCGGTCCCAGTGTCCGCAGCCGCTTACTGAGGGCCTTTCTTCCGACGATCATCGTCTTTGTTTTGATTTACGGTTTGATATACAAAGCCGTATTGTTCGAGGCGAGGAACCCGGCCCTGGCGTCATCGATAATTGCCATCCTATCGGCCCTCTTCGTCGGCATCATAATATCGAAATTGGCAAAATCGATCGGCAGCGAAATAGATCGTGCCAATATCGAACGTGAGAAGAAAGAGGTAGAGCTGCGGCAAAGCGAGGAAACACTCAGGGAAAGTGAAGAAAAATTCCGGTTGCTTGCCCATTCTGCTCAAGACGCCATCATAATGATCGACCATGAAGGGACTATTTCTTTCTGGAATGAAGCAGCGGAAAAAATATTCGGCTATTCCAGCCAGGAGGCTACCGGTAAAAATTGCCACGCGCTGATTGTGCCCCCACGGTATCATGAGGCGTATAAAGAAGGCTTTGCGGAATTCGTTAAAACGGGATTGGGCGGCGCCATTGGTAAGACGCTGGAATTAGAGGCATTGAGAAAAGATGGCACGGGATTTCCAGTCGAGCTTTCGCTTTCTGCGGCGCGTTTGCGCGGCAAATGGGCCGCCGTCGGCATTGTCCGGGACATCAGCCGGCGAAAACAGAATGAGGAAAAAATTCGTATTCTGGCGATTACCGATCAACTGACAGGCCTTTACAACAGGCGAGGATTGTTGGCCCTGGCCGAACAGCAATTGAAGATGGCGGAAAGAACCCAAAAGGGTCTGATACTTCTTTTTGCCGATCTGGATGCCATGAAACAGATTAATGACACGTTGGGACACGACGCGGGCGACGAAGCCCTGGTAGAAGCTGCCCAGGTTCTCCAGGAGGTGTTCCGTAAAATGGATATCATTGCCCGGGTCGGAGGAGATGAGTTCGCCGTCCTGGTTCCGGAAACTTCGAAGGAATTCATTGGCATTGTGGAAAGACGGCTTCGTGACCAGCTGGCGCTGCATAATGCCCGTACCGGCCGGGCTTTTTCTCTTTCCTTGAGTGTCGGCATGGCCTATTGCGATTCCGAACAAACCTGTTCCCTTGATGAACTGTTAACCCGTGCCGATTCATTGATGTACGAGCAGAAGAGAGCTAAACATGCGGACACGTATCGGCACTAACTAGTTTTCATCCGGAAACGGTTCTTTTCCGCCCTGGCTGTGTCAATCTTCGGTCTTGCTTGTGCGGCATACCGGTAGTACGCCTCCGCGCAACATCTCGATTTCCATGCCAGGACGAAAAATTCCTCCTTTCCGAATTGAAAACCAATAGTGTCTCATCCGGAGTTTCCGGATGGACACTAACTAAAACCCTTTGCCAACCCGGGAGAACTAAGGGAACGAAACATTAATTAAATTATCTTCTATCCAACTCGTCCTGAATGGCCATGCCGATCCTTTCCATCACATAGGGTTTCTTCACATAGGCACCTGCTCCAAGCCTCTGGGCCTCCTTGACTCGATCGGTCTCGGAAAACCCACTGACAAGTATTGCCCTCTGTTTAGGGTTGATTTCAAGAACCCTTTGGTAGGTCTCCAGCCCATCGATGCCCGGCGTCATGATCATGTCCAGGACCAGAATATCAGCCCTGTTTTTTTTAAGATATTCCAATGTCTCCTCTCCACTGGGAACCGCATGAACCTGATAACCCAGCTTGGTGAGCAATTCGGACGCAATATCCCTCTGTTCGGCAATGTCATCGACCACCAAAACTGATTGTCCATGCCCTCTGTATCGCTCTATGGGCACCTTCTGTTCACGAGAGGTCAGCCTCTCCCGCGTCACAGGGAAGTAAAGTGTAAAGGTGGTTCCTCGCCCGACTTCCGTCTGTAAATCGATATACCCGTTGTGATCTTTCACCGTTCCCCAGACGATTGCCAAACCCAGCCCGGTTCCACTGCGGCCCATCGTCTTCTTTGTATAGAAGGGTTCGAATATCTTCTCTCTATCCTCTGCCGAGATACCCATTCCCGTATCGGATACGGTCAATACGACGTAATCACCTTCCTTGACCTCGTCATAGCTGCTGATGGGGCTATCCAGATAACGGTTCTCCGTGCGAATGACTACCTTGCCAATTCCGGAGATAGCCTCCGCCGCATTGGTGACCAGGTTCATTAAGGTCTTTTCCAGATGAACGGTGGAGCCCTTGATGTTAAGAAGGTCCTCGTCGCAAATTGTCTGGAAGACCACACTGGAATGATTGTCCTTTACCTTTTCAAACATCGGTGTTTTGATAAACCCGGAAACAATGCTGTTGAGATTGACCACATCGGCCGAAGTCACGCCCCTTCTGGCCAAAGTGAGGAGGTCTTGAATAATCCCGGCCCCTCTTTCCGCAGACAGCAGAATCTTCTCGGCATAAGTTCTGGCACGGTTCCCTGGGGTAATTTCCGCCAGTAACAACTCCGAGTAGCCAATGAGTATCCCCAGGACATTGTTCAGGTCATGGGCCACCCCTCCCGCCAGTTGTCCCAGGGCCTCCATCTTCTCGGAGCGCTTCAAACGCTCCTCCATGTTCATTCTTGCTTTTTCCGCCTGCTGGCGTTCGAGGAAAAGCTGTCCATTGGCTATTGCACCGGCGATCTGGGTACCCATTTTTTCGGCAAGAACCAAATCATTCTCTGAAAATGCATCTATTTTGACCGAATGAAACGCGAGGGTTCCAATCACCTCGTCCTTGGAAATCAAAGGAATCATCATCGACGATTGAGAATCGAACCTCATTAATGATATGCCCGGGGCCTCCTTTATCATTTCTTCTCTGTTCTTACCGTCGATGAGGATGCTGGATTTTGTTCTTACACATCGTTCAATCAATGTTCCGGCCAACGAACTGACTTCTCCCTTTCGATATGCCGCAGATCTGTAATCCTTAACATACTGTATGGTACGGGTATTGTCCTGAAGCCTGACGGTGTTGACGGAGATCCGGTCAAAAGTGATAAACTCCCTCACTTTTTCAGCAAAACGATCATATACCTCTTCTATGTTCAGTGTAGAACCAATTATCCTGCCAATCTCTGCAATCAGCTCATTTTCTCGAGCTAACCGTTTTGCTGCTTTCTCGCTGTCCTGCAGCGCCTCCTCGGACTGCTTGCGGTAATCAAGGTGCTTGTTGAAACTACTAAGCAGTTGTCCAACCTCATCATCTCTCGTAACGGGGATCTTCTGCAATGGTAAACGTTTGTCAGTGATATCCCGTATTAGTTTGCTTGCCGCATAGAGAGGGCTCAGGGTCTGCTTAATAATGAGCCATAGCAGCAACGAACTGAGTATTGACAGGACAAGGGATAGGGAATGTGCCCAGATTTTCATTTTTTTGATCGGCGCAAAAGCAATCTCTGCGGGTAACCCGACGCGAATAAACCAGCCTGGCGTTGGTATCTGTTTAGCGCTTAAAAGCATTTCGATTCCCCGTGAGTTTACGGAGATCCCTGAGCCTTCAAAACCGGCCCAGAATTTATCGGACACAGGATTTAAACCGGTTTTTGGTGTCGGGGTCATTACACGGGAGGGATCACTTCCGGTAATAACGATGCGATATTTGGGGGATACCAAAAGGAGTGCGTCCGGAAAACCCTGATAAGATGTGGTTTCAATTGTCCCCAGCAGCGCTGGGTCGGACACTGAGGTAGCGGCTGTCAACACGCCTATGAGCTGGCCTGAGCGGTCCAGAATAGGGACCCCAAAAGCGATCAAAGCCGTACGAGAAAATCGACCAATCAGCGGCTTGCCGACTGCCGGTTTTAGGGTAGCGATGGTATCCTTAAAAAACTCTTGTTCTGCGAATGATGCGGTTGACCGTCCCGGTAATATGGGATAATCTGCAATCCCCTTGCCCTCCTTGGAAAGTACCGTCAATCCGGACCGGAAGAGAGTTTTAAATACATTCCTTTGACTCAGGAATTCCCTTAATTTACCGGGGTTCGCCATAAGTTCCGGTGTTATTTCGGATGCCACAGAAGCCAGAGAATCTAAGCGCAGTTTTATCTGGCCCTCAATACTATCGGCAATGTATGATGCAGTTGAGAACTGTTGTGCTTGTATCTGGGTGATCATGTCCTTTTCTAAACGCTTGGAAACAAAGAATGTCAGCGTCCAAATACTTGCTAAAGATAGCAGCAGGACCGATATAATGATCTTCGTTTTAAGGTTTAACGATGCTAATTTACTGATAAGACTCACAATCTTTTCCTCTATGTCCGAATTCACCGGGAAGGATAAATTTACTTAACCGGCAGAATAACAGGGGACAAGTTAATTATCAATCGCGATTGGGAAGGCGGACAGGTTGAATTCTGATTATTATAGTTTGGAAGAAGTGGGTGCTGATGAAAAAGGGTCATTTTTGCTGAGGAACAAGAAAAGATGTCTCCTTCCTAAAGGTAGATTGTCCCTATCAATCTTCTTCCATTTAATCCTCATTGCCTTAACCGGCAAAGTAAAATAGTATCTGCAGTCACAGTTAAGCATTGAAAATTACATGGTTTGATGCACCGGTAAGAAATAGTCAAAAAAGGACCTGTAGCCTATGAAAAGATTTATCGGCATCATGGTCGGCAACCGATTGTTGTTGCTATTGGCGGCTATCCCCATGATTAGTCTTTTGGTGACTTCTTGTGGCGATACTGACACCCCCCAATCCTCCAGCATCTCTGGTCAAGTATCCATAGGCGGCACAGGATTGTCTGACGTTACTATGATACTAAGCGGGGCAGCTTCGGCAACGGTCGCCACTGACGCAAGCGGTAATTATACCTTCAGTGGACTGGCGAACGGCAGCTACACGGTAACGCCAACTAAGAGCAGCCTTTCCTTCAGTCCCATCAATAGCTCACAGACCGTAAGGGGGGCAGATATAAGTGCCGTTAATTTTACAGCCACAGCGATTCCTACCTCAAGGGTATCAGGAACGGTAACATCAGCGGGCTCAGCATTGGCGGGTGTTACCATGATGCTAAGCGGGGCAGGTTCTGCCACGGCCACTACCGATGCAAGCGGCAATTACACCTTTAACGGTGTGGCAAATGGAAATTATACCATAACACCCGGTAGCACAGGCTTTGCCTTCAGTCCGGCCAGCAGTGCACAGACCGTAAGCGGGTTGGACATAACCGCCGTTAATTTCAGTGCCGCGCCGGTTTCTACCTTCAGTATATTCGGCACGGTATCATCAGGAGGATCAGGACTGTCAGACGTGGTCATGATACTAAGCGGGGCCGGTTCAGCCGCCGCCACAACTGATGCAAACGGAAATTACATCTTCAGCGGTCTTGCGAACGGCAGCTATACCATAACGCCTGGCAAGGCGGGCTTTACCTTCAGTCCGACCAGTAGCTCACAGACGGTCAGTGGCGGGAACATAATCAATTTCAATTTTACCACGGCATCCTCGCAAGCCCAAATTGTGGTCTGTCCGTCCTCAGGCACGACAAATCTGACCATACAGGATTTCTCTTTTGCGCCACCGGCCGTTACCGTAAACGTGAGTGGAATCGTGAAGTGGACAAACTTTGGTCCATCCCCGCACACGGTTACCAGTGGGACCACTCCTAACCATGACGGCAAGTTCAATTCAGGCAATCTCGGGATTGGCGCAAATGTATGTGTCAAATTTCTGTCTGCCGGTTCCCACCCTTACTTCAGTGTCCCCGATCCTTCGATGACTGGAATTGTTACTGTGCAGTGATTTCATATCGAGGTTTTACGACACATTAAGAACAGCCGTCTGTCGCTGAGCGACTACTGAAACCGCCGGGAACGCTCTTTAGTTTTGGCAGTGAGGAACGGCACTCCGCGTTTTTCTGATTATGCATGCGCAACCCAGCTTGCGATGTATTCCAGGCCAGGTGATTTTAGGCAAGGGTCTTTGACATGCCACTTGCCATTTAACCCCAATTCCTTGGCAGACAATTCAAAATGACACATGGCAATACCCATATCAACGTTCTGCAGCTTGATATCTTTGAAGTATTTTTCGTACCCGGGCGTTCTTCTCAGATAGAAATGAAAGTTATCCCGTTCCCGGTCCTTAACGATTCTCCATGGCTGTTTATTGGAAGCTGACGGGGCGATTCTGACACATTCAAGAGGTATATTGTATTTGCCGGCATTGCCTTCATTTAACGGGGTATCAGTATCCTGAACATAGAATAGCTCAGGCCACGGTTTTCTTTTGTTTGACCCCGCCACTAATCTAAAGGTCCTGTCTAATATCGATCTCTTGCCGCTGGAATACCCCACCGGACTTATCACCGGTAATAACTCATCCTTTGTAGTGTTAATTTTGCCGGCAAAACCACTTCTCTTGAAAGTCCCACCTAATAAGCAGGTTCCTAAACCCAAAGCAGTAGCCTCCAAAATATTCTTTTCCATGCAGTAGCCGTAGTCTTCCATGGCCCAGGGCGCTTTGACAATCGCACCGACCACGAAATGCCGGGCTCCCTTGATGACGCCATAGGTGCCAAGATTCTTGAGCTCACCTGATTCCAGTTCATTTAGATCTAAAAGCCGAAACCGGACCTTGCTGCCGAAAGGCGCCTCTTTGTTTGCTTCCAGGAAATTATATAATACGGCAAATTGGTGAGGTTCGATGGGCTTATTGCTATATGTCCGACATGAAGAGCGGACCTTAATGGCTTCGATGACGGTCATAAGTATTTAGCGAAGCTCCCTGATCGACGGGCATTGGTGTGAACAACCCTTATGAATATCTGATTTTTAGTCTTGACCAAGACTGTTAGCAGGCCAGTCAAGAATCCAAGCTTCCGAGAGTATTTAGCATCCAAAATTCTTCCTTACACCGGGGACATAAATTCTGGTCTGCAAATTGACTCCTGAAGTCTTTGGTGGGACTGGAATCTGTCTCTTTGTCTTCGTCGAATTCTTTGCCGCATCGTTTACATATTTTCATTCCTGCTTCACTCCTTTACTGCCTTGCCGATCAAGATAAAGTGTATCATCATACATTTACAGGGAATTGCCACATCAATTATATACTCTCTTGTTGAGAATGAAAGCAACAATCTCATGGTTGTTCGAAATAAAGAACCTTGCCCTAACGGAGCCGGTTCCCGTGATATTGTGTCACTCCCATGAGGAACAGGAAAGGCAGTAGTCCAAAGGTATGCGATGTCCTTCTGAACAGTGCTGGCCAGGCGTTAATTCTGTGAAAATAACGGAGCCTGGGGAAATTGACGCCTTTCCACATGTGAAGAACGTCGACTAAAGGAATGGTCAAGATAAAAAAACGAAATTCAATCATATGAATATTAAAAGGTAAATGGCTTGCAGTGGTACCAAATGGCTATATCCCGCCTCCCTCTTTGGCGCAGACCTTGCCTATGACGCTATCTTGAAGAGATGCGGCAGGTGCAGCCATTTACGATGAAGGTTGATCGGTAAGATCTTGCCCATGCAGGTCTTAAATAACATCAAACAAAGGGAGGAAAAGCGATGAACAAAGGGGATCTGGTGAATGAGACTGTAAAGGTGGTCGGCAAAAAGAAGGCGGCGGAAGATGCGGTCAATTGTGTCCTGAGCTCGATTACAAAGGCTTTGAAAAAGGGAGAGAAGGTCACTCTCATCGGCTTTGGAACATTCTCCGTAGTGAAAAGGGCTGCCCGGACAGGAAGAAATCCTCAGACCGGCAAAGAGATCAAGATCAAGGCCAAGAAAGTCCCGAAGTTTGTGGCTGGTAAGAAGCTGAAAGATACTGTGGCATAATAATTAAGGCGGGGCTTTCAACCCGCTGATGGTTGGAAGCCCTTTTATAGCAAAAATAGACACTCTGACTTTCCCCCTGAACGAAAACACGGGGAAGGTCAGAGTCGATTTCTTCCCCCCTGTCTGTGAGAGAAAAGACCATCACACATTGGATCGGCATCTGATCGTTTCTAATATTATAACATCTTGACATTATTTGAATAATTGGCGGAGTGCATGGGCGTTCATCCCCGATTATTCGCGTGATCATGGCAGAAGGGGTTCCCGTATGACCGATCGTGAAACCATTTTTGGTTACCGCATGAAGCAAACCGAGGAAACACTCTCAATCAGGATGATTGTCTACGAACCTTAAGTCTCTCCTTTTTTGAAACACGTTTTCTCGGGGGTCTGTTCGCCTTTTGGGTGAGGGCTTTATGCTCCGCTTCTCTTTTTATGCGTCGTTGACGGATCCATTGCCCGATGGACAATCCGACCACAGCGGCGATGAGCAAGTAGATCCAGGATTCTAAATTTTGTGGAAACACATCATTCTCCTTTGCAGCGTTGATGGGCTAGTTGAAATTGACCGGACTTCAAATTCAGAGTGGGGCTATAACAGAAGGTTAACAAAAGTTAACACCAGGTTAAAGAAATATATTCGATAAAAATGGAAACTTGCTAATAAAATGGCGGAGTGCATGGGAATCGAAACCGCGAGACTATGAAAATAAGATTATGATATCAATGAATTGTAGAATAATATTTGGTGCAGGTTCAGCTTTGGTGCAGTGCAGCACGTGTCTCGATAAGCTACATGAGATTACTTCCCGACTAGGTCCTTTATAATGTCACCATAAAGCGACATAACTTCTTTTTCATAGGCTAAATAAGGTTTCCTAGCCGCTTCATGATTCAAATCAATCACGTCGGACAGCCAAATCACTAGACTACAAAAAGCTGACTCAACCTTTTCACGAGTCGGATCAGCGTGTAATCCAGCGTTGAATAGATCAACCAAACGATCTGTCTCCTTTCCAATGCGATCCAGCGTATCAGAGTCTTCGCAATTAGATTTCATTCCATTCTGCTTGATGTATGCCCACAGTCGGTTTTTATATTCTCGTTGTCCGACCTTCCGACCATTCAATAGACTGTCGCGCGGGGGAAAGAGATAATCGGCTGTCTGCTCTAGTAATCGGCGGCCTGAAAGTGCCGCTTGGGCAAAGTCTTCCGCAGTTTCAGCACGTTCTAAAGTTCTGGCTGCAGATGCAAATGCGTCGAAAAGTTTTGGATGAAGCTCTTCAAGGCTATGAGCAAGGTCTGACGAATGATCTGCGTCTAATCCTGCTATTTTTGAAAATACATCCTTAAATGAGGCTACTCTTTTAAAGTGTTCGATGGTGTCATAGTTATCACAGAAAGTGCGGCGAGCGCCTTGATCTTCATAGATGACAGTAAAACCATGTTCTTCGAAGCATTCTCGTTTGACGATATCAGGGTCTTCATTTTCACCCATTTCAAAAAAGACTGAGCAACAGAGCCCATTGAACCGATAAGCTTCAAACAACGAATTTCGAAAAAAGTAGAGATGCTGCGGTTCAGAGAAGTCTACATCCATACTTCCCAAGTATGCGTCATCCGGAGATAATTTCTCATGAAGTTCGTTTGCAATTTGTGCCGTCATATTTTGAAACATCCAGCAATATACTGTTTCTTTGCCATATGTGTCTTCTAAGCGGTTGGAAATAAGCCGGTCAAGAACGATCGGCTTGTATACAGCGTGACATAAACTTATCAAATAGGTGATAGTCGGAGTTTTACTTGATCCTGCGGAAAGGTGAGTCAAAATGTCGCCCACAGAGACTCGCATATTACGTTTGTATTTTTGAAGCACTCCCGTCCCAAGAATACGATCCATTATGGGAGGGCCATAGTAGTTATTGAAACGTGGATGATCTGAATTAAAAAGAAATGCAACGTTCATTATTCGTCCAAAAAGGTTTAGTCTAATACACTCATAAAAAAAGTGCTATTTCGAAACAGTACTCAAATTTACTTCTTTAATCTCGACAACCTTTCCTTTCTCCATTAAATTTTCGCCGTGCTTCGATTTGAACGTCGGCATACTTCAAGACACTATCCCTACGGGCATGTCCAGTCAGCATCTGCAATTCATCTACAGTCCCCCCCTCTCGTTGATATACTGCGAACAAGCGGAATGTTTCAATCCGTTATACTTTGGGATATTTTCACCAACTCTAGCACATGCAGCATTCCAGAGATCCACAAGATAGTCATGCTGATAATGCTGACCCTTTAAACGGCTGCGAGGGTTCACGAAGAAAAAAGGGCTAAAGTTTTTCGGCATGCAATCCATAAGCTTCTTAAAATCTGGATCACACGGCATGACATGAATAGTGTGCGTCTTTGTATACTCCACCAATTTCTTATTGATAAACGCTCTCCGAATCATAAAAACATTTCTGATGGGATCATAATCTGTAAAAGTTAAGATCTTCCCGGACAGTTGCCGATTAAAAAATTGGCAGTCAGTCTTCTCTTCGGATAAAGTGTTTTTGCCTAAAAACATTTTTAACGAAGGAGGAAGATATGACCGCCGCAAAAAAGATAGCACAAAAGAGACTGACATTGCTACAATTAGCTGAGAGACTTCTCAACGTATCAGAGGCATGCCGTCACCATGGTGTTTCCAGGAGCCAGTTTTACGAGTACAAACGGGCGTTCCAGGAAAGGCTATCTCCTTTCCCAAGACACTTTCATGGTCGGTACGATCAAGGGAGTTGGCCGGATATACCTCCAGGCGGTGATTGACACCTACGGTTCCTTTGCCTTTGGTAAACTCTACGCCTCCAAACTTCCTGAGACAGCGACTGATGTTCTTTATGATCGGGTTTTGCCTTTCTATGAATCACAGGGCCTTGCAGTGGAAAATATACTTACTGACAATGGCCGGGAATATTGCGGCAGACCTATGATTCATCCGTATCAGATCTCTCTGGAACTCAATGATATCGCACACAGAAGAATGAAAGTGGCGCGACCCAGGACCAATGGTTTTGTGGAGCGGTTTAACAGGACAGTCCTGGATGAATTCTTCCGCGAAACCTTTCATGACAAGTTCTATACCTCGGTGGAGGAGCTTCAGGAAGACTTTGATCGGTGTATCCATTTTACAATTACGAGAGACCCCATCGGGGGTGTCGAAATATGGGAAGAAGGCCAATAGAAACAATAGAAATGAGCAAAGTTATCAAAGAACATCTAACTACGGAACAAGCGGCCTAAACACCGTCCCGAAGAGAAGGTGACTGTCCGGGAAGTGCTTGACTTTTACACTTCATCACCAAAGCTCCGCAACATGTCATATATGGAGGGAGCCAGATAGATCCATTCTAAGGAGGTTAAAGCCAGCAATACCGGTTTATCATTAATCCACTCTTGAATGTTCTTCATGATTCTTGCTCAAAAAAATCGTTTAAACGTCGAATAAGTTCAGAAGAGTCGTCGTAATAATGAGTAAAAATCGTCAGTGCGATTGAAAGTGCGGAAACTCCTATTTTATTTATATTCTTCATATTTTGAGGACCCAGTTTTAACTCGAACTTCTCCTTATCTATTTTACCAAAAGAGGCTAACATTCCTGAATAATTTGGAGAAGCATATTCAGAAAGTATATCATACATCTTACGGAATCGAGGAATCGACTTATCAACTGCATCAATGAAAGTTAACACGTCAACTGACTTTGGGAATTGCGGATCATCCTTGAAACCGAATAAGCATCTCATGAGAAAGCTATCCAACTCTGATTTATTTTTGTCATTTAGAAAAATAGTCAAATGTTCGTGTAGAGCGTATGCAAGAGCAACGGTTTCTAATATGGAGCGCGTAAGAATGACGGCTGGTATGATTTGATCGCGTTCAAAAAGATCAATCGCAGAAGATGCAAGTGATGAAACTCGATGAATTAACAACTCTCTAAAGGAAAGCGCCTTAAAAGGAATTTTTGAATCCAATGTCAGTGCGGAAATCTGAATTTCTTTAGGCAAAGATGCTGCAATAACATCGGCGAGTCGCCGCGCTTCTTGTATTGCCACAATATGTTTATCCTCTTCATCAGAAACTTTCAAATCCTTCGGAAGCTGCCACCAAGATCCTTTTTTCTTCCTTACCTTATGCATAATTGTCATGAAGTCGGCACTGTCCGCATCAAAATCGACTTCATGGGGGGACAAGCGTCGGGATTCAGTTTCCTTCTTAAGACGTTCGACAAGTTTTTTTTCCTTTTCTGGATCCATTCTCGGTGAATCTGATTTTTTGTTACGCCAAGAGCCGAGATGGCGATCCCATAGCTTGCCGACTAAACAACCATCTTCTTGAGGTGGTGTCGATGCAAATCGCGTAATTCCGGCCTCTTTTTCTGCATCAGGAAAGGTGGAATAGTATTCATTCAGTTGCTTCAAGTCGGCTTTGAGGTCTAACCCCCAAACGAATTCCTGGTCCTTCCGCATGAAAAGAGGTGCACATCGTTGGTGAAGCTTATCCGAAGAAACGAAAATCATGCAGAAGGGAAGGTAAAAGAGATACGCAATGTCTGTCCTATTTGATGGCCGCTGAGTTGATATAAGATTTGATGCAAGAGCGATCTGGAAAAAAATTTCTATTGTCAAAACATGGGCTGCATAAGGCGCATAAATTGAAAGGGGTTTATAGTCCGCTTCATTCCATGCGACCAGAATTGACTTTTCATTTTCTACTGAAAAGCCGAGGAAGATTGATGCCAGTTTTATTATATCTGGAGGCCGCCCGGAACTGATTATCCCATCCGCTATTTGTTTTGCTTGATCTAAAGATTTACATGTCTTTTCATCAAATCCCATCGCTCTAAGACTGGAAGCTACTGCCAAGAGATCAAGATTTTCCAAAGATCTGCGCCAAACCTTTGCAAACTCGCGTTCCAACTCCAAGAATTTCCCATCTTGCCACCGAGAAAGAGCCTGTGCTTCCTGTGAATGCTCAAAGACTAATCCCTTTTTCCCTTCATCGGTTTTAACATAGTGTCCGCCAGTTATGGGAATTTGCCCGTTCATCGGAACAGCATGGCCCATTAGATTTCCAATGCATAACGTCCTATGGTAACTACATGGATTTCTATGAAATTCTGGTGATTTGTCGGCGATATACCCCACTTCTTGTTCTGGTGTTCGCCCCTGTCGCACCGCTTTCTCAAGATCGGCTAAAGTCTCGACATAAAATATGGGGCAGATAACAGAATAGAAGAAATGATCGAACCACACTGATTCATCCACGTTTAAGGACTGAAGAAACGATTTATCAAATAAAGTGATTGGTCCCATTCATTACCTCCTAGAGATAAACAGTCGTAATGTCGCAGAATAGACGAAACTATTCAATAAGGCATTACTGGAAGGATCAGTAAAAAAGGTTGCTGCGCCTGTCTGAGAGGCAGCCCTCCCTGAATTCACGCCGCTTAAGAATAGGCTCCGCCCGGCGCTCCATTCATACAGTCCGGCCGTCTAAGCAGTGTTCATAATTCGGCCTCTGGCCTCATGCTTCAGGAGAGAGCTCATTTTTGGTCACTCTCGCCCCTGTCTTCCTAAACCATTTCTTACGTTTCACTACAGTAAGGACATTGAGAGGGATTTTCCAGATTTAAAAAATCTGACAATTTTGAACATTGAAAAATTATGGTGCAGTTATGGTGCAGTATTGTTTATAACAAATATGTAATGAAATAAATAAGAAATGGCGGAAGTGCATGGGAATCGAACCCACCTGGGAGGGTACTAGCCCCCCACTCCGGATTTGAAGTCCGGGAGGCCCACCAGTGACCTTGGCACTTCCACGCAAAGAGAAAGAATGGTCAACCCCGCTCAGAGGTAATCAGGCTGGGCGGTGCAAGCGAGTGAATTATCGAGCAATTGCACCGCAACCTCCGTGCCTGCCCTGGCAATTTCCAGGTCCTCCGGCAACACGATCAGGCCATTGGCGCGGACCATGGATTTCAGGATGCCGGAACCCTGTTCGCCGGTGGTGGTCGCAGTATAACCTGCGGGCCCAAGTTTTACAAGGGCTCTTATAAAGTGGGTAAGCCCCGTCCTTTTTTCGATGTTTTCCTGCAGCAGCGCCTTGACGGTTCCGCGGAATATCTTCTGATGCCCCATCATCTTCAGGAGGGCCGGCCGGACGAATTCCTCGAAGGAAATCATGGAGGATACAGGATTGCCCGGCAGCCCGAACATGGGTACCGCGCCCATTGTTCCATAGGCCAGAGGTTTTCCGGGTCGCATGGCCACCTGCCAGAATTGCATGCTGCTGCCTACTTCCTGCATAATGTCCTTGACGAGATCGTAGTCCCCCACGGATACGCCGCCTGTGGATATGATCACGTCGGCCCGCATGGCCGCCCGGAACTTGGCCAAAAGATCTTGCCGTTCATCCCGGGCGATGCCCAGTTGCATAACCAGGGCGCCGCAGTCTCGCACCAGGGAAGCGATGGAGTAGCTGTTGCTGTTGACGATGTTCCAGGGGGTGGGATTTTCGTCTATGTCTACGAGTTCATTGCCCGTAGCCAGGACGGCGACCAGCGGCCGCTGATAGACACTGATGAAGGAACGCCCCAGGGAGGCCAGCATGCCGATTCCCGCCGGCCGGACAATGTCTCCCACGGCTAAGACCGTTTCTCCTTCCCGTACGTCTTCGCCGGCGGATCTGATGTCCTGTCCCGGTTGGACTTCCACTTTGATCCTTACCTTAAGGCCGTCCTTCTCCGTATCTTCCATCCGCAGGACGGCGTCGGCCCCCGCGGGCAGCGGCGCACCCGTCATGATGCGCGCCGCCTGTCCGGCGGCAAGGCTGTGTCGGGGAATGGCGCCGGCGGGTATGTCTTCGGTTACCTCCAGAATTACCGGATTTTCCGCCGAAGCCCCGATCGTATCTCGCCAGTGGAGGGCGTAACCGTCCATGGCGGAATTGTCTTTCGGCGGGATATTGCGGCCGGCGACCACTGCTTCACCTAAGACCCTTCCTAAGGCGTCCAGCAGGTTTACCTTTTCCAGGCCCACGGGAGTTATCGTACTCAGTATCTGTTCTATGGCCGCGGCTACAGTAATCATGGCTTTATCTCTTCTTCTTTCAAGGCTGTGGCTTCAAATAGGGTTTCATGACATTTTCCAGGTCTTGCCGCTGCCGTTCCCGTTCATCCGGGTTCTCCGTAAAGGCGAGCCTGCTCAGGTCGCCGAAACGGAGCGTGACCCGGGAAAACGGCTTGGGCAGCAGAAACTTGTCCCAGCTGTTAAAATACCAGGCCTTATCGGCCTCAACGCAAACGGGAACGATAGCCGCCCCGGTCGCCTGGGCCAAATGGATGACGCCGCTTTTCACCTTGCCCCGCGGTCCCCGGGGGCCGTCGAGAATGTGGGCGGCCAGTCCTGTTTCGATCAGCTTTTCAATCAGCAGCTTCAAAGCCCGGCCTCCCCCCCGGGAGGAAGAGCCCCGCACGGTTGTCCAGCCGCACTTTTCGGCCACGGCGGCAATCAATTCCCCATCCTGGCTCTGGCTGATCATGATGCTGGGGCGATAGGCGCGGTATCGCTCAAAATGCCTGATCAGAGCAAAAAATTGCTGATGCCAGACACAAAGGAGCACCTTCCCGCCCCCCTTCAGACTATCCAGCCAGGGTTCTTCATTTTCCACCTTCAGGCGCAGGGTAAGGCAATAGACCCGTACCAACCTGTATAGTAGTGCCGCGGCCCAAGGGGAAGTGAAGAGGGTTCTGATTTTCTTGCGCATAGACGATCTTTGCCGGTCTTTTGACGGACCCCTTAAGGATGTGTCATGCCGGTGCAACTGTGAACAAAGATGCTTTGTCCCACGCCTGTGATCGCGACTTTTCCCATAACACTATTCTCCTGTCGTCATGAAGGTAATGTTGTTGACCTTCTGAGGCCCGCAACAGGGATTGGACTTGTTTCTTGGGGTGTTTGCCGCCCTTTTTCTACACAGTGGAAAGGGCTTTGTCAACCTAAATCCGCCGCCTGAACTCTGCGAGAGGCAATTTGTTCTTGACAAAAAAATGGCCCGCTGTTAGGCAGTAGTCACGGGTAGCCCACATAAGGGCTCAAGGGAAGACGGTGTGAGCCCGTCGCGGTCCCGCCGCTGTAACCGGGGACGAAAGCCGCAATCTGTCACTGTCCTGAGACTTGTCGAAGGGCGGGAAGGCGCGGCCGGTAGGATGATCCGGGAGCCAGAAGACCTGCCCGTAAATGCGATTGTTCGTCGGCCCGCGCGGAATGGGAGAATTGAGCATTATAAGCGGATGAAATACGGCATCCCCCGACCTTATATGGGTCAGGGGATTTTTTTTTCCGAGGGAGAGATCATGGCCGGCAAGGTTCTCCTGATCAGACACGGGGACACGGGCATTGAGTACCGAGGCAGGTATATCGGCAGCACGGATGTGCCTCTCTCCCCGGTGGGCCGCCGGCAGGCATTGCTTCTGACCGGCCCTTTGAGCGAGGAGAAGGCCGGCAAGTACCTGTGCAGTCCCTTGCGGCGGGCCCGGGAAACCTTTCAGGCGGCCCTTAACGGAAGCGGGGGGGCGCCGGAACTCGATTCCGGCCTTCGGGAAGTCGACTTTGGGGCCTGGGAGGGGAAAACCTTCGCCGAAATAGAGAGTGATGATCCGGAAGCCGTCAGCGCCTGGGCGGCGCAACAACCGGACTTCGCCTTCCCGGGTGGTGAAGGAATCGCCGCCTTCTGGCAGCGGGTGGCAGCGGCGGGCAAAAAGATTGCCGATGCGCCTTGTGAAACCGTAGCCGTATTTACCCATGGCGGGGTGATCCGGGCGTTGATCTGTCATTACCTGGCCCTGGATATCTCCCATCACCTTTATTTCGAGATCAAACCGGCCTCGCTCACTACCCTCCTGCTTCATAACGGCAGAGGCGTCCTGGTGGGGTTGAATGACCGGTGCCATCTGGGGGAGTTGCGGCATGGATAAACTGATTCTGGTCACGGGCGGCAGCCGGAGCGGCAAGAGCAGTTGCGCCCAGCGGATGGCGGAACTCCTTCCTGCGCCGCGTGTGTTCATCGCCACCTGCCAGGTCTGCGACGCCGAGATGGAGGAAAGGGTGCAGAAACACCGTCAGGCGCGAGCGCGGGCCGATTGGCGCACCGTCGAAGAGCCGGTTGATCTGGCCGGCGCCCTGCGCAACTCTGCCCAGGCCCGGGTCCTGCTGGTCGATTGCCTGACTATCTGGATCAACAACCTCCTGTACGCGGCGCAGAAGAATAACGCGGCGCCCGCGGACTTCGATATCGCTGCCGCCTGTCGGGAGGTGCTCGGTGCCTGCCGCTCCGTAGAGGGCACCGTAATTATGGTCACCGGCGAGGTGGGTATGGGGATTATCCCGGAAAACCCCCTGGCCCGTCTCTACCGCGATTGTGTGGGAACCGGCAATCAGTTGATTGCTGCCGCCGCCGATCAGGTAATTTTGGTTACCTGCGGCATATCACTTACTTTGAAAGGATAATCTATGAGCCTGCTGACAGAAACGATCGCTGCCATTACTCCCCAGGACACTGTTTTTCGGGCCCGGGCCAGAGAGCGCCTGGAACAGTTGACCATGCCCTTCTGGGCTTTGGGCCGCCTGATGGACCTGGCGGAAGACCTTGCCGGGATTACCCGTTCCCTCCGCCCCCCCATCGCCCGGAAAACGATTGTCACGATGGCCGGCGACCACGGAGTGACGGTGGAAGGGGTGAGCAAGTTTCCCCAGGAAGTTACGGCGCAGATGGTCCATAACTTCGTGAACGGAGGGGCAGGCATCAATGCGCTGGCCCGCCAGGTCGGAGCGGAGGTTGTGGTTGTCGATATGGGTGTCGCCATCGATTTGAGCGAATTGGTTTCGCAGGGCAAGATCATGTCCCGGCGGGTAGCGCCCGGCACGGGGAACATGGCCCTCGGTCCGGCGATGACCAGGGAGCAGGCGGTCAACTCCCTGGAAGCGGGCATTGAAGTGGTGCAAAAGCTCAGCGTTTCCACCGACGTATTCGGTACCGGTGAAATGGGTATCGGCAACACGACGCCCAGCAGCGCCGTCGTCGCGGTCCTGAGCGGCGCTTCCGTAGAAACGGTAACCGGCGCCGGCACCGGCATCGATGAAGAGCAGCGCAACCACAAAGTCGCCGTCATTAAGAGGGCCCTGGCGGTTAACCAGCCGTCCCGGCAGGACGGGCTGGATGTGCTGGCCAAAGTGGGAGGGTTTGAAATCGGCGGGATCGCCGGCCTGATTTTGGGAGCGGCGGCCCTGAAAAAACCGGTGGTGGTGGATGGATTTATTTCCACGGCCGGCGCCCTGATCGCCCATGCGCTCTGCCCCCTCGCCGCTGATTACATGATTTCCGCCCACCGGAGCATGGAACGGGGGCACGTGGCGGCTTTGGAAATCCTGGGGAAAAAGCCCCTGATCGACCTCGACCTGCGGCTCGGCGAAGGTACCGGGGCGGCTCTGGCCATGAATTTCCTGGAAGCCGCCGTCCGCGTCCTGACGGAAGTGGCCACCTTCGAAGAAGCGGCCGTATCGGAAGCCAATTCATGAGATCATTTTTTGCAGCCCTGCAGTTCCTCACTCTTTTGCCCGTACCGGCCAGCCGGCAGGCACGGCTGGAAGACCTGGAGCGGTCCTTGGCTTATTATCCCCTCGTCGGCCTGCTTATGGGCGGTTTGCTGGTCCTGCTGGACGCCGGGTTCAGCCGCCTGTTCCCGGTTTTTCTCACCTCGGTGCTGCTCGTCATTGCGCTGCTGCTCATCTCCGGCGGCCTCCACTGTGACGGCCTGGTGGACACGGCGGACGGTTTCTTTAGCTCCCGTCCCCGGGAAGAGATACTGAGGATCATGAAAGACAGCCATATGGGTCCCATGGGTGCCATGGCCGTCGTCTCCGTGCTCGTCCTTAAAATTGCGGCCTTTGCGGCGGTGCCGTCACCGTTGCGCTGGTGGACGTTCCTGCTCACCCCCGCGGCGGCATACGGCGCTATTATGCTGAACATTGCCCTTCTTCCCTATGCGCGCCCCGAGGGGGGGCTGGGAGCTATTTTCAGCAGGAAGCGTTCCTTACCCCTTGCCCTGGTTGCTGCGGTAACGCTGATGGCCAGCGGGTGGGTCGCGGGCGGGATGGCCGGCCTGAGTGCGGTCAGTGGGGCGCTCCTGGCCGGTCTGGCCCTGGCGTCCTGGACGCACCGTAAAATCGGTGGTTACACCGGGGATACCCTGGGTGCCGTTTTTGAAATATCGGCCATTATGCCGGCGCTGGTGGCTACGGCCTGGGGCCAGGCGGGAGGGACGGTATGAGCTGGCGGCATGGCGGCAATATCCGGCGCCTCGCCCAGGAGACGGGGAGGGCGGCGGCGGAGATTCTGGATTTTTCCGCCAACATCAACCCCCTTGGACCGCCGGTGTGGCTGCCGGAACTGATTAATTCGCTTATCGGCTCGCTGGTTCATTATCCCGATCCCCATTGTACGGGGTTGGTAAAGGCCGTGGCGGAAACCTGGGGGCTGCGGGAGGAAGAGATCGTCATCGGCAACGGTTCGAGCGAGCTGCTTTACCTTCTGCCCCGGGTGCTGGAGACGAGGCGTGCCCTGATCCCTGTCCCGGCCTATGGCGATTATGCTGTTGCCGCCTCTTTGGCCGGTTTGCCGGTGGAAAAACTGCCGCTTCAGGAAAAAGATCACTTCGTGCTTAACCTGGCTGAGCTGGAGGCCCGTCTGCAGGGTGACGACGCCGTTTTCCTGGGACAACCGGCAAATCCTACGGGTTTGCTCTGCAAGACGGAAGAACTGCGGTCGCTGGCGGCCCGCCATCCGCGGACGACATTCGTCATCGACGAGGCCTTTGCCGATTTTACCGACGATCCGGACCGCCTTTTGCAGCGGCGGCCTGCCAATGTGGTTGTCCTTTGCTCCCTCACAAAATTTTATGCCATTCCCGGCTTGCGCCTCGGCTACGCGGTGGCGGAGGAAAAGATTACGGCCCGGATGCGGGAACTTATTCCGACCTGGTCGGTCAATACCCTGGCCCAGGCGGTAGGTGAAAAGGCCTTGCGCGATTGGGATTACGGCAGGCGTTCCCGTCAGGCTGTCGCCACCCTGAGGGGCCAGTTCTCCGATAGTCTGTTAAAGATCGACGGCCTCACGCTTTACCCGGGCCGGGCCAACTTTCTCCTCCTCCGGGTGGACAGGGCTGACCTGGATGCCCGCCAGATCGCCGACCGCCTCCTCCGAAAGGGCATCGCGGTCCGGGTGTGCGATAATTTCGCGGGGCTGGATAAAAGATTCTTCCGCGTTGCGGTCCGCCGGGAGGAAGAGAACCGGCGGCTATGTGGGGAGCTGGCCGAGATTATGCGGCCCTCCCGGAAAGAGCAAGACGCCCTTCCGGAGAAGGGGCACGGGGGACGCACTATTGCGCCGGCGGTGAAGGTCCGGCCCCGGCCGGCCATAATGTTTCAAGGGACCTGTTCCCACGCCGGAAAGAGCATCCTGGCCGCTGCCATGTGCCGGATTCTGCTGCAGGACGGCTACCGCGTGGCGCCTTTCAAGTCCCAGAACATGTCGCTGAACTCTTTCGTTACCCCGGAGGGCGGGGAAATCGGCCGGGCCCAGGCTGTTCAGGCCCAGGCCTGCCGGGTGGAACCGGATGTCCGGATGAACCCCCTGCTCTTGAAACCGTCCACCGACACGGGATCGCAGGTGATCGTGCTGGGGAAAGCCGTGGGCAACATGGATTTTACTCAGTATGTGCGGCGGCACGAACAATATCTGGCGACGGCCCGGCAGGCTTACGATTCACTGTCGCGGGAATACGACGTCATGGTTCTCGAAGGGGCCGGGAGTCCCGCCGAGGTAAATCTGCTTAACCACGACATCGCCAACATGAAAACGGCGCGTTATGCCGGGGCGCCCGTCCTCCTTGTGGGCAACATCGACCGGGGCGGCGTTTACGCCTCTTTTGTGGGGACCATGGACGTGTTGCCCGAGGCCGACCGTTCGCTGATCGCCGGCTTCGTCGTGAACCGTTTCCGCGGCTCGGCCGCCCTGTTGGACGATGCCCATGAGTTCGTAGCAAGGCGTACCGGGCGTCCTGTCTTCGGCGTGGTGCCGGAAATTCCCCATCTCGGCCTGCCCGAGGAAGACTCGGTGGGTTTCCGCGATGGCCGTTTCGCCGGGATAAAGAATAATGAAAGCGGCGACGGGGTGGAAATCGCCATCCTCGATTTTGCCCATATATCCAACTTTACCGATCTGGACCCGCTCCGGATGGAGGCAGATGTCCGGGTGCGGATTGTCCGCACTCTTGAGGACCTCGGGACCCCTGACGCCGTTATCCTGCCGGGCAGCAAGAACGTGGTTGCCGACCTGGCTTTTCTGTTGGACAGTGGCCTGGGGGCAGCGATCCTTTCCCTGCTCCGGACGGGCCGGACGGAAATCATCGGCCTCTGCGGCGGTTTTCAGATGCTGGGCGAGGAGATCGCCGACCCCCACGGGATCGAGTCGGCGGGAAAGACGATCAGGGGATTGGGGTTGCTGCCCCTGCAGACGGTCCTGGCGCCGGAAAAACTGTTGCAACGCACATCGGCCCGCCACCTGGCTTCGGGGCTCGAGGTCAGCGGATATGAGATACACCACGGCCGCACGGTGGGCGCGGATATACTTCCCTGGATGAAGAAAGAGGACGGGGAGCCGGCAGGCGCCGTCGATGCGGAAGGAAGGGTCTGGGGCACCTATCTCCACGGCGTCTTCGATGCCGACGGGTTCCGCCGCTGGTTTGTCGACCGGCTGCGGACGAGGCGCGGGCTGTCTCCTTTGGGGAGCGGGGCGGTGTATGATCTGGAACCGGCCTTTGACCGCCTGGCGGAAGTTGTCCGCAGAAGCATCGACATGGACCGCATTTACCGTGTCATGGGGCTGCGATGAGACTGGAATATCAGATCATCGTCGCCTGGGTGTTGGACATGGCGCTGGGCGACCCACGGCGGTTTCCCCACCCGGTGCGGCTGATCGGGCGTTTTGCCTGTGCTTTGGAAGCCCCCTTGCGCCGCTCGATCGACAATCCCCGCGCGGCGGGTATGGCGGCGGCGCTCCTGGTGGTCTTCGCCTCCACGGCGACTGCCTGGGCGGGTATCCGGTGCGCCGGCCTCGTACACCCCTGGGCGGGCGAGGCCCTGTCCATAGCGCTCCTTTACTGGTCTTTTGCTGCCCGTGACCTGGCCGATCATGCGCTGGCCGTACAGGGCGCCCTTTCCCATGATGATTTGGCGGCGGCGCGGCATCTGGTGTCCAGAATTGTGGGGCGCGATACGGCGTCGATGGATCAGGGGGCCGTTGCCCGGGCGGCTGTGGAAAGCGTGGCGGAAAACACCGTGGACGGCGTCGTGGCGCCGCTCTTTTTCGCCGTGCTGGCCGGACCCGTGGGGGCCATGTTCTATAAGGCCGTAAGCACGCTCGATTCCACCTTCGGCTACCGGAATGAGAGGTATCTGCAATTCGGTTGGGCGTCGGCGAGACTCGATGATCTGGCCAATTATATCCCGGCCCGCCTGACGGCGCCGCTCATGATGCTGGCGGCCCTGCCCCTGGGCGGCGCATTAAGCTCGTTCCAAACCTGCCGCCGGGACGGACGGCTGCATGCCAGTCCCAATGCCGGCCTGGCCGAGGCGGCAATGGCCGGCGCCCTGGGGATTCAACTGGGCGGACCGGTGAGCCGGGGCGGCCGGGTAGAGGAAATGCCGCTTCTGGGAGCCCCGGCGCCGCAGCCGGAGGCGCGGCACATCCGCCTGGCCTGTGTCGTGATGCTGACAACTGGTCTGCTGGCGGGCGTGGTGCTGATAGCGGCACGGTTCGCTGTAGTCAGGGCGATAGCTTAAGGGGTGCGCAACATGGAAAGCAAACGGATCCTGATTTTCACGGGCAACGGCAAAGGTAAGACTACCGCCGCCCTGGGCATGGCGCTTAGGGCGAGTGGTCACGGCCTCAAGGTCAGGATTATCCAGTTCATGAAAAAGGATGACAGGACGGGAGAGGTCATCGCCCTCCGGCAGCTGACGGGCGTGGAGCTGGTACAGACCGGCTGCGGATTCGTCCCCCCGGCAACCGATCCGGCTTTTGCGAAACACCGGGAGGCGGCAGAGAGGGGCCTGGAATTGGCCGAGGGAACCATGTGCGCCGGCGATTGTGATCTGGTAGTGCTCGATGAGATCTGTACGGCTGTAACATACGGCCTGCTTGCGGAGAGCCTGGTGACGGATATTATGCAGAAGACCCGCGAGGGGATGGCCCTGGTTCTCACCGGCCGCGGCGCCACTCCGGGAATGATCGCTCTTGCCGATACGGTGACGGAAATGAAATGCCTTAAACATGCCCTGGCAGCCGGACTTCCCGCCCGGAAAGGAGTGGAGTATTGAAGGTGGATATTCCCCGGATAGTCATTGCCGCAACTCACAGCGGCGCCGGCAAGACGTCCCTGACGCTGGCGCTGACCGCGGCCCTCCGCCGCCGCGGTTTTGCCGTGCAGACCTTCAAAGTGGGACCAGATTTTCTCGATCCCACCTATCTGGCCCGGGCATCGGGAAGACCGTGTTATAACCTCGATGGCTGGATGATGGGCGAGGCCTATATTACCGACCTTTTTGCCCGCGTCTCGGCGGGGGCGGATATCGCCGTCATCGAGGGGGTAATGGGCCTCTTCGACGGGGCCGATGCCGCGACCTCGGCAGGCAGCACCGCCGAAATAGCCCGCTGGCTGGCAGCGCCGGTGCTGCTGGTCGTAGATGCCCAGGGGGCGGCCAGGAGCGTCGCCGCCCTGGTGAAGGGGTTTGACACCTTTGAAGCGGGCCTGGAGATCGCCGGGGTGGTGGCGAACCGGTGTGCATCGGAGCAGCATGCCCGGTGGCTAAGCGACGCCCTCGCGTCCGCTGCCCTGCCACCGCTCGCGGGCGCCATCGGCCGGGGAGCGTTTCCGCCCTTAGCCGGCCGCCACCTGGGGTTGGTTACCGCCGATGGACAGTTGCTGTCCCCGGCCGTTCTCGCTTCCTTGGCCGATGCCCTGGAAAAGGGCCTGTCCCTGGAGACCGTCTGTAAATTCGCCCGGGCCGCGGCGCCTTTAACTTCTTTTGCTGCACCCAGGGAAAAGCAGGAGAAAAAAATTGCCCTCGGTCTGCCCTTTGACGCGGCGTTCCATTTTTATTACCGCGATACCCTGGACGAGTTGGAAGCGCAGGGCTGTGAGCTGGTCCGTTTCTCTCCCCTTTGTGACGACCGGCTGCCCGAGGGGATAGCCGGCCTGTATATCGGCGGCGGCTATCCGGAGGTCCATGCCAGGGAACTGGCGGTGAATGCGGGCATGCTGAAATCGCTGCGCGATTTTGCCCGCTTGGGTTCTCCCATTTACGGGGAGTGCGGCGGGCTGATGTACCTCTCGGAAAGTCTGGAAGCAGCGGACGGCACGGTTTACCCCATGACGGGAATAATGCCCCTGCGTACCAGGATGCGCCAGACCAGAAAGTATCTGGGATATGTGGAGGCAACGTTAACTGAAGATTCCCTGTGGGGCCGGAAGGGAGACTGCTTCCGGGGGCATGAATTCCATTACTCGGAGCTGGTTTACGAAAGGATGGAAGGATCTCGCTGGCGGCCGGCCTATGCCCTGAAGAGGAACCGGCCGGGAACGATCACCCCGGAGGGTTTCCAGTGCGGCAATGTCCTGGCGAGCTATGCCCATCTCCACTTCGGGTCCCGGCCGGCCGCGGTGGAACGTTTTGTCGCCCAATGCGGAGGTGCAGTATGAAGAGACCGAATATGTATGATTTTCTCGCCAAGCCCCTGAACGGACCGGAGATAGAGTCCCGGTCTTTCGCCATTATCGACGAAGAGGCGCCGGCCCACGATTTTACGCCCGCCCAGTGGCAGGTAGTGCGCCGGATGATCCATACGGTGGGGGATTTTTCCATCATGGAGCGGGTCCGGTTTTCACCGGAGGCGATCACCTCGGCGGTGCAAGCCCTCCGGGCGGCAAAGCCGATCTACGCGGATTCCAACATGATCCGGGCGGGTATTTCCCAGGCCCGGTTGCAGAAAGTGCACAGCGGGTACGGATCGGGCAGTATCGACT
>Ga0209514_10001290_pt1 | contig 44344 bp, 74 predicted proteins | sample Subgrocontami58m_FD_187452 | JGI IMG/M metagenome (GOLD analysis project Ga0209514, IMG submission 187452) | Subsurface groundwater microbial communities from S. Glens Falls, New York, USA - GMW37 contaminated, 5.8 m (SPAdes) (version 3) | ecosystem: Environmental > Aquatic > Deep subsurface >... | reverse complement strand
CGATGCGGGCGAGTCCTAGCGCGTTTTTGACGATCCTAGCCATGATCTTGCGCTTTCCCGAGCGCGGCGCGGGCTTTTGCTATGCGTCTATCAAGCCAATTTGCATTAACTGTGGCATCACGGCTCGCGGCGGCTTGCATAACGTCCACAAGGTTGTTTAGCGCGTTCCGCATCTCCGCATTCACCCGCCGCAGTTCGTCGATATACCCAGGCACATCGCCCCAGACTTGGCACTCCGGGAGCGCGGCAAAGCAAGCATCGCGCACGACCTCATGCGCTTCGACGGTGGCGCGCAGGCGGTCGATCTCGGCTTGCATCTCCGGCTCGGTGCTGTGGCGCGTAGTCATGGCTGCGTAGCCTTATCTATGGCCGCGCTCATAAGCGTGTTCGCCGGATGGTATGGATCGCTGTCCGCACGCCTCGGCTTTGCCCATTTAATGCTGCCATCCATAAACCCTGCGTGGACGGCTTGCAGAGCCGCCAGTAGATCAGGCGCGGCAGCGAGTAGGCGAGTGTCCCGTTTGTCGTATACCACAGCTACGGTCGCGCCAGTGGCTTCGCTGATAACCATTCCTTGATGATTCCCGGCGCTGTTCTTGTCGTACCACGGTCCCGGCGTATGTTTAGCTTTCATAGCATCACCTTCCTTTTTCCAAATTGTGTAAGAGCCGGCCGCAGCCCGAGCGCCCGCGAGAACTGATTGACATACCGTTGCGAATCCGTTTCGCGCTTCGGATAGGCGGAATCAGGCCGCGCGGTGCGTGGGTCGATGCGGACGGGCTTGTGTCGCTTCTGCGTCATGCTCAGATCAATCCGCGTTCGGCAAACGAGAGCATTGACGCCCCGGCAACAATGAAGTGATCCAGCACTTTCACGTCAACCATCGAAAGAGCCTGCTTGAGCGATTGCGTCAATACCTGATCGGCATGGCTAGGCTCGGCTACGCCCGAAGGATGGTTGTGCGCAAAAATCACCGCGGCGGCGTTGTGGTGCAGCGCAGCCTTGACCACTTCGCTTGATGTGATAGTCATTTCACTTCCTCCATTGTGCCAGCGGCCGGCTGGCTCGGCATTCCGAGATAATCGCGCAGCAGCTTTTCAAGGTATTTCGCTGCGGCTATGTCCTCGCGGATTTGGTCTGCTTCTGTCTTGTAGCGCGGACGATCTTCTCCGAGCGATTGAAGATGGCGAGATAGAGATTCCTGGGCATACTCGCGCAGCGTTTCGACATTTACTAAGGCTAAGGCCAGTAGCGCTTTATGCGTTTTCGTCATTTTTCTTCTCGCAGTATTCATGGATCATTTCGCCCATCGGAGAATGCACTCGCTCATAGCGAAAATTCCGCAACGCCTCGCCTTCGTCCGGCTCAATATGTTGATCATCATTGAAGCGGATCGGTTTAACGAATCTTCCTACGTTGTAGCTCATTACTTACTCCTGAACTAAAGTCAATGCCGCCGATTCCTGATCGGGGAACATCTGGAACAGTTCCAGCGTGCTGATTGTGATTTTGTCGTTCATGATTTGCTCCTAAGCGCTCGTGTACTCGCCAATTTCGACGCCGTTCGCGTCCAGGATGCGCATTTTTTTAAGGCCGTTGGGGTAAGTCTTGACGACTTCCAGCCTCGCGCCGTGACGATCAACAACGCCCATGATCGCGTGTACAAATTCATCGGGCGTGTAATCGCCAACCGCAAAGGCTCTGTTGAGAGCCTCTATCTCTGTCACCGCGAGGGACATTTTAGGAGCGCTCATTGTTTAGCGCCCGAAGAAGCCGCGCACGGCGTTTTGCACGACCGCCAAATCTTCCGGCGTAACGCAGATACGCGCGTATGTATTCGCCAGATCGGTTTCGAGCGCAAATCCATGCTCGGTCATGGTCGCCCGCATATCCTGCGTTGGGTTGACAATCACCATTTTCAGGCCGCCATTAACGCGCGAGGCACTAACAGTCGGTTTGCGGTTTGCAAGTTTGCTTATAGCAGCGCGGTCTGCGATCGATCTTGCCGCAAGCATTTGTTCACGGGTTTGGATGGTAGTCATTTTAGGTTCCTCGGTCGTTGGGATCGTCGATCCCATAACTGTATAGTCTAAGCCATTCCGATACCGCCCATTCCTGAGCGGCGGGGGAATTAGGCGGCGTAGCGCGGCACGAAACAGTCCTGCAATTTTCCTGTCTCGCGGTCGATATGGCGACGGATTCCGAACACATCATGCGCAAAATCGAACTCGGGCGCTGTGGCCAATTCGTCCAGCTTGAGTGCGCAGCCGTTGAGATGGCAAGCGGTCAAATCCATATCCGCATCCATGAACTCGTAGCGCACACCATGTTTCGCTGCGAGCCTAATAGCTCGTTGAGCGATAGCTGCTATCTGCCGCGCTTCTTCTCTGCTAATTTTCATCCAGTCGATCATCTTAGTCTCCGTTTGTTTCGCGCCGATTGCGCTTGATTGGACTATAGCGCAAGCGCAAGAGGTTGTCAAGCGATATTTGAAAAATAATTATTGACAGCGATTATCGCGTGCGCTAGTCTACTAGCATGATCACCGTTATGGAAGCATCACGCCGTTGGGCGTGTTCAGAGCAACGCGTCAGGCAATGGCTTGCTGCTGGAAGGATCAATGGTGCCTTTCGGCTTGGCCGTGATTGGGCTATACCTGCATCAGCCATGCGCCCTAAACCAATTAAGAAGCGGGCCGGTTGACAAGCACACTATAGAAGAATAGATTTGCAGTTCAGGCCGTGACGGGTCTAGGGGAGCGTTTTGATTCCTTCCACCACCACCGCACCGCAGAGTCCTCCAGCCGCGCTCGCCGCGTCTGACCGTCACCTTTGCGTGTTTTGCGGTGGTGCTGAAAGGGATCGACCATGACGCCAGCCGATGTTCGGCAATTCGAGGAATTGATGCGCGAGGTCGCCGAATGCTACGACGGACGACTATACCCAACCGCCGCCCTCAAAGCCTGGTTTCGAGAATTTGGGGACTTTCCTTATGCCCAAGTCCAAGCCTATATCCGTAATTGGATTAGAACCAGCCCAAAAAAGCCAATGATTGCGGACATTCTGAAACCGCTAAACGATCGGCGGTCGGATGCTGTAGAAGCGCAGGAATTGGCGGGCAAAGAAGCCGAATATAGGCTCGTGCCGGCGACAGAATACGGGAGGATTTGCTATGCCAAGATTAAGGCGATATTGGCCTCTAAATCAGTTCAAAGCCGCCGTTGGGCATATGAACTGCGCGACCGGAAGCGTGCCGGCGGCAGGCTCAATTACAGCCAAGAATTGATGGCAAAAAAGGCATGCGGATTGGACTGGGAAACCGACAATCCGTTCCCAAATTTGATCCCAATGATTGAGCGTATTCCTGGGGAGGACGACGAGTGAATTTCTATAAACATCACCTTGGGGATTATGATGCCGCAACTGCACATTTGAATTGGACAGAGGATGCCGCATATACGAAATTGCTTCGAGTGTATTACCGGCGCGAGCTACCAATCCCGGTAGAAATTGAATCCGCATGTAGATTGGTTAGGGCAAAATCAAAAGAGCAAAAGACTGCCGTGAAGACAGTATTAGGTGAATTTTTTCAACTACTTGACGACGGGTGGCATAACAAGCGCGCCGACGAAGAAATAAAAGCGTATCAGAACCAATCGTGTACGAATCGTAAAATCGCGCGAGAGCGTTGGGAAAGTACGAAACGGACACGATTCGAGTACGAACAGAGTACGCCAGAATCAAGTGTGCGTACCGATTTCGTACACCTAACCAAGAACCAGATACCAGAACCAGAAGAACCTAAACCCTCTTGTCCAAATCGACCGAAAGCCAGCTTGAACGGCGCTTTCGTAGAATTCTGGAAAGCCTACCCGCGAAAAGAGGCAAAAGGTCGAGCAGAAAAAGCCTGGATCAGTATCAACCCCAACGAGACCTTGACCACATCGATCCTAAAGGCAATCCAGGCGCAAAGGCAATCCGGGTGCCTTACACCAGCAACCGCACAAGACGGCCGCAGCTTGATCCCATTACCTGCAAGCTGGCTTAATGCCAAGCGATGGCTGGATGAAGGCGTTGCAAACCAATCCTTAGCTGAGGCGCTTGGATTCGACCAGCAACCGCCAACATCGGACTCACCCTCTGACTTGGACGACGATATCCCGTTTTGATTCGTGCTTGACAAACCAAATCCAGCTAGCGCAGAATCGCGGCTATGCCCTACACCCACGAACTAACCAAAATAAATCCCGATTGGATTATTGAGCGCATCGCCTCAGGTGAGTACCAATCGCATATCGCAGCAGAGCTAGGATTACCCAAGCAGAGGTTGCACGAGGTCATTAGCGCACATCCTGGCTATCGTCAGGCCCTAAAGTTGCGCAACATGGAAAAGCTCGACAAGGCGCAGGAAGCGATCGAAGACCCAGAAAGTGGTCCGCTTGGTGCGGACCTCGCGCGTGCGCGCGAAGCATTCAAGGCTGCCGCGTGGCGCGCAGAGCGCGAATGCCCCGCCGAGTGGGGCAACAAGACACAGATCAGCGGCACTGACGGCCAACCTTTAACAATCAACAACATAGCAATCACCTTCGTCCAGCCAGCCGCGCTTGGTCAAATCCTTGACGCAGAGCAACAACCTGCTCAACAAATAGGTAGTTCAAAATAATTCGTTTATAATCAATGGGCGACTTGATCGCATATGGCCATTATGTTAAATGGCCGCGCGTAAGTCATTGATTGTTGTCCTGCCGCGTCCAGCGCCCAAACACGACTAATTCGCTGCCCCAAAAAGGGTCCCATATTCCCGGTTGGCGGGGTGGGCGGGTTCCCTAACGGTAGCGTACCACACGCCACGCCATAATCCTCCTCAGAATCAATTTTAGCCATTTCTAGGCGTTTTCTGCGGTCGGTTGATGGGTTGGTGCCTACTGCGTGAAATGAGCCTCATACGGCTTGACAATGATTGCCTAGCCGGGCAATAATTCTTTATGAGTATCACTCTTCATGGATCGATCTACACTGGGCCGGACAGGGAGGTGGATCAGTGGGTGAGGAGGTGGGAGTCTATGCCGTTGAGAGTTGTTCTCGACGAACGCGAGCGGTGCGCTAGGATTTGCGAGTTTCGCTGTCCTGACTGCGCGGAGGAAATCAGGAATCGTGGATAGGTGGCTGACACCGCAGCAGGCCGCGCAAAAGCTAGGAAAGTCCGAGCGGACGGTGCGCTGGTATTGTCGGGATGGGCGGATACCTGGGGCGATGCTGGTGTTGGAGCCGATTCCGTACTATCGGATTCCTGAGGGGTTTGAAGTGTTGCCTAGTGGTCGCGTGGTGGGGAGGCCGAGGAATGGCTGAAACTGTCCAATTTCCAGAGAAACTGAAGCCGCTATTTGAGCCGCATCGGTACAAAATTTTGTATGGTGGTCGTGGTGGGGCGAAGTCATGGGGGGTTGCGCGTGCGCTGCTTCTTATGGGGGCGAGCCGAAAGTTGCGCTGGTTATGCACCCGTGAGTTTCAGACTTCGATCCGGGATTCGGTTCACCGTTTGATGGCCGATCAGGTGACGGCGCTTGGTTTGGGCGGGTTTTATGAAGTGCAGCGCGAGGGGATTTACGGCAAGAATGGGACTGAGTTTGGTTATCTTGGGTTGCATCACAATATTTCGAATTTGAAGTCTTGGGAGGGTGCGGACGGGTGTTGGGTGGAGGAAGCGCACACGGTATCTGATTCGAGTTGGAACGTGCTGATACCGACCATCCGCAAGGACGGCAGCGAAATTTGGATCACCATGAACCCGGAGTTTGAGGATGATCCGACGTACATGCGGTTTATCGAGCGGCCACCGAAGACTGCTCTGCTTATCAACATAAACTGGCGCGACAATCCTTGGTTTCCGTCTGTTCTGGATATGGAACGCCGCGACTTGCTGGAGCGCGATCCTGATGCCTACGACCATGTGTGGGAAGGCCATTGCCGGCAATGGCTTGAGGGAGCAATTTATAGCACAGAGCTTAGACGACTGTTTCAAGATAATCGAGTCGCGGCGGTCCCCCATGATCCCGTTGCGCCTGTGTACACCGCTTGGGATTTGGGAAGTACGGACGACACTGCAATCTGGTGGTATCAAGTCATTGGAGGCGAAATTCATATCCTGGAAAGCTATGCCTCCAACCACGGGAGTCTGAGCGAATACGCAACGCAAATTCTCGGGAGACAGGTGCAAATTGATCTTGTTGGCGACGATGTAAAAGCAAGAATAGGAGCGCGCGTTGAGGAATTGGCGCACCGTCGCGCGTACAACTACGGCAAGCATTTCCTCCCACATGATGCAAGGGCCAAGACGCTTGCAGCAAAAGGTAAATCCATCATTGAACAGCTCGCCGCCGCGCTCACGTTCGATATGCTTGCCATTGTCCCCAACATCGGAATAGAGGATGGCATTCAAGCGGCGCGGTCTATGTTCCATCGGGTATGGTTCGATAAGGACGGGTGCGCCGAGGGGGTCAAGGCGCTACGCCGCTACCAACGAAAGTTTAATGAAGATACGAACAGTTTTTCTAGGCAGCCGTTGCATAATTGGACATCACATTACGCCGACGCTTTCCGTATGCTCGCGGTTGCGTGGCAGCACGAGGCGAAGGTCGAGGCAAAACCCACCGAAGCGGAAATATACCAGCGATTGAATAAGCCGGAAGGCAGGACGCTTGAGCAAATGTACGCGGAGCGCCCGAGAGTGACGGCGAGAATATGAGCGCACCATCAATTTTTGGTATCATCCCGGCCCGCGCCGGCTCGAAACGTTTGCCAGGGAAAAATTTGAAAAAACTCGGCGGAATGAGCCTCCTCGAACACACGATCCGGCAGGCCAAGAAAGCATTGCCTGTGTCCATCGTTTCGACTGAAGACCCGGCAATCACCGTTGAAGCGAACCGCTGCGGCGTTTCCGTGCTGCTGCGCCCGGATGCTTTGGCGACCGACACGGCCACGAGCGCCGATGTGGTCAAACACGCCTGCGCCGCTTACATAGGGTTTGACCGCTTTTGCCTGTTGCAAGTCACCAGCCCACTGCGGTTGGCCGGCGATATCATCAACTGCGTGGAAATTGCGGTTTCCAGCGGTCGGCCAGTCGTTAGCACCTATCAGGGAAAACCGAACGGCGCAATTTATATAGGCGATGTGCTGCGTTTCGACGGGGATTTCCTGCAAAACGCCATGTTCTACGAAATGCCGCGTGAGCGGTCTATCGACATCGACACGCAAGAAAATTTCGACGAAGCAGAGAGGATTTACAATGCAAACCAAGTACGGGCTACCCCGTGAGGTCAAATTTTGCGCCCGCTGCGTCATTTCCAATCAGCGGCCAAACTCCGCCGTAGAATACGCGCATCATGCCGAAAGCAGTAAAGAAACCATCCACTTCGACGAAGCTGGCGTATGCGATGCCTGCCGGGTATCTGAGGCGAAAGCGCAAACGGATTGGGCGCAGCGAGAAAAAGAACTCAACGCCATGTGCGACCGTTACAGAAGTAAAAATGGGGCATACGACTGTATTGTCCCAGGCTCGGGCGGAAAGGACTCTTACTTTGCTGCGCGCACTCTCAAGGACAGGTTCGGAATGCACCCCCTCACTGTTACTTGGGCACCTCATATCTACACGGAATGGGGACGCAGAAACTTTGATCGCTGGTGCGAAGAACAGGACAACTTTACCTGCACTCCTGCGAAAAAAACCCACCGGCTCTTGACGCGCTTGGCGGTGGAAAATCTGTTCCACCCGTTTCAGCCATTCATCATCGGGCAGAAGGCAATGGCTCCAAAGCTTGCAGTGAAATTTGACCTTCCATTGGTATTTTATGGAGAAAACGAGGCGGAATACGGCAACCCAAAAGATCAAAATACCGTCGCAAGGCGTGATTTATCATATTACATACATCAATCTATCAAGATAGGCGGGGTGGATATTGAGGAACTCCAGAAAAGATTTAGCCTAACTCTTGCTGATCTGATGCCCTATCTACCCTCATCAGGATATGATTTGGAGCGCGTTGGTGTGGAGGTTCATTACCTCGGTTACTATATAAAATGGAAACCGCAGGAATCCTACTACTACGCCGTAGAACACGGGGGGTTCGAGCCAAGTCCTGAAAGGACGCCCGGTACTTATTCGAAGTACAACTCCATAGACGACAAAATCGATGACTTCCACTACTGGACTACGTATCAAAAATTCGGCATTGGGCGCGCGACGTATGATGCTGCTCAAGAAATCCGTTCGGGCGACATTACTCGCGCTGAAGGCGTTGCCCTCGTCAAGCGGTTTGACGGAGAATGGCCCGCAAGATTCGCGGACGAAATCAACGAATACCTGTCAGTTCCAGGATTCCCGAAAATGACAAACGAACGCTGGCATGAACTGGCGGCGAAGTTCCGCAGCCCGCATTTGTGGGATGGCGACAAGTTGAGGTATGTATGCGAGTAACCATCGTTACAGGCAGCCGCGCCGACTACGGTTTGCTGGAATGGCCGATCCAGACCATGAAGGCCGATCCGTATTTTGATGTCGAAGTCTTGAAGCTCTGGGGCTTCAGTCACTCAAAGGCGTTCGACCGCGTTGGCGAAATCGACCGCCCAGATTTGCTGATGGTTTTAGGGGACAGATTTGAAATTTTCGGGGCGGCAAGTGCCGCGTATTTGCAGCGCATTCCGATTGCCCACATAGGAGGTGGCGATGTCACCGAAGGAAGTTATGACGACGCTATGCGCGACAATATCAGCCGTATGGCTGCTATACATTTTGTCACGTCCACAAGCGCAATGGCTCGACTCACCTCACTGGGTTATCGTAACGTGCATCTTGTTGGTTCTCCTGGTATTGACTACATAAGAAAAGCGAACTGGCGCGGCCATCATCCGTTCGGCGGCGAGCCGTATGTCGTAGTCAGTTACCAGGCCGAAACGCTAGACGGCACAAATGAAATTACCAGGGTTTTCGGTGAATTGCCGGATTGCAAAGCGGTATTCGTCCTTCCGAACATTGACAGGGGGAATGACGACATTGCGCGCTTCATCAAAAAATATGCGAGGGAGAACGACAACATTACCGATACGGTCCCGCATGGCGAGTTTCTGAACTTGCTCGCGCATTGCGAAGAATTTATCGGTAACAGTTCAGCGATGCTCTACGAAGCGCCTGAACTCGGAATCAAGACGCGGATGTACGGAAAAAGACAGCGCGGAAGGACTATTCCCTGGGGCGATGGGAATGCGTCCGAACGGATTATTCACGCTCTTAAATATGGTGCGCTATGACTTACATCATTGCTGAAGCCGGCATCAATCACAACGGCGACATGAGCCTTGCGCTGCGGCTTGTGGATGAAGCCGCAGCAGCCGGGGCGGACGCGGTAAAGTTCCAACTCTATGACTCTGAAAATCTAGCGCCTCCCGGCGAAAAACGCGATATGTTGAAAACCTATCAGCTTACAGCGGCCCACATGCAGATGCTTTGTGCTTACTCCAGGCAAAAAGGAATCGAGTTCCTTTGCACGCCGTTCGATGAGCAAAGCGCGGACGCTCTAGAACCTCTAGTTTCGCGCTATAAGATAGGTTCCGGGCAGGCGAACGATGTTCACTTTCTTTGCCACGTAGCCTCGAAAGGCAAGCCGATTATCCTTTCCACCGGCATGAGCGAGTTTGCCGACATCCGCCATGTTCTAGGAGCAATCGATGTTCCTGTTACGTTGCTGCATTGCGTGAGCCAGTATCCGACACCGCCGGAAAAGGCAAATCTAGCGCGCATGGTGCAGATGAAGCGATCTTTCGCCGCGCCAATAGGGTATTCGGATCACACCGAAGGTATCGCCGTTGCGCTTGCGGCAGTGGCGCTCGGCGCGGAAGTCATCGAGAAACACATCACGCTGGACAAATTCATGCCAGGGCCAGATCACAAGGCGAGCATTACGCCGGCAGAGCTTGTCTCCCTTGTAGCTGGCATTCGGGAAATCGAAAAAGCCATTGAGCCTGTTTAGACTCATTGCGCGTTTGGATATAAAAAGCCCGAATCTGGTCAAAGGTGTCCATTTAGAAGGTCTGCGCATTATTGGTGATCCGCACGACTACGCGGTGAAGTACGCGAACGAAGGCGTGGACGAAATCCTGTACATGGACATCGTGGCAAGTCTGTACGGCAGGAATCAGCTTACCGAACTTCTGGCGCGCACGGTTGACGACATTTTCGTGCCGGTCACTGTCGGCGGCGGCGTCAAGTCACTAGCCGATGTGAGGCGGCTTTTCAATGCGGGCGCGGATAAGGTGGCTATCAATACCGCAGTTCTGCACCGTCCTGATTTAATCCGTGAGATTGCGGATAAATACGGCTCCCAAGCTATAGTGGTTAGCATCGAAGCCAAAAAAACGCCTACTGGATGGGAAGCCTACACCGACAATGGCAGGGAAAAGACCGGCAAGGATGCTGTTGCCTGGGCAAACAAAGCCGCCGAACTGGGAGCCGGGGAAATCCTGTTGACCAGCATTGACTGTGAGGGCACCGGGAAGGGCATGGATTTAGAGCTTGGACGCGCCATTACGCCCAATCTGGACATTCCTGTCACCCTTTGCGGCGGTTGCGGAAACGCAACAGATGTTGCAAAAGCGCGACAAGTTGCCGATGCCGTGGCTGTCGCTGGCGCTTTTCATTATGGAAAGATGAAGATAGCGGACTGTCGAAAATTTGACATATTGCAAAAATAGGGATTTAATGCGCGAAATCTTCATTTGGACTAGCGCATGGCTGTTGATGGCAAAGGCAGGCCGACAAAAGAGCAGGCCAAAAAACAAAAGACACTGCAAAGCTGGCTGAACTGCATCGCGGCCTATGAGCGCGAATTTAAGCCGTGGGAAAGTCGGGTTGAAAAGATACTCAAGCGATACCGTGATGACAGGCGAGAAGGGGATACGTCTGGGGCGAAGTTCAATATCCTCTGGTCGAACGTACAGACGCTTATCCCGGCGACGTTCTCAAAGCTTCCACAGCCCGATGTTAGCCGCCGCTTCAGGGATAATGACCCGGTTGGGCGCGTTGCTTCACTCATCCTTGAACGCGCTCTTGAGTTTGAAATCTCGCATTACCCTGATTACCGCGCGACGATCACCCAATCCATCTCGGATAGATTCCTTGGGGGGCGCGGGACAGCGTGGGCAAGATATGAACCGCACATTTCTGCAAAGAAAAAAGACCTCCCAGAAGACGGCGACCAGATCACCGAAGACGCTGACGAACCGGACGAAGACCTAGAATATGAATGCGCCCCAATCGATTATGTCCATTGGCGGGATTTCGGGCACTCCGTAGCGCGGACTTGGGAGGAAGTAACGCGAGTTTGGCGAAACGTCTATCTGACACGGGAAGCCTGCGTGGAAAGGTTCGGGGATAAGCTCGGCAACCAAATTCCGCTAGATTCAACCCCTGAAGACCTGAAAAAGAATCAGACACCTGAATCCAGTGATTACGCCAGGGCGCGGATAATCGAAGGATGGGACAAGGAAACTGCGACCGCCATATGGATTTCCAAGTCCATGAAGCAGATTTTGGACAAAAAAGACGACCCTTTAGGACTTGAGGGGTTTTTCCCGTGCCCGAAACCAATCTATGCGACAACGACAAACGAAACCCTAATTCCTGTCCCTGATTTTACACTGTATCAAGACCAGGCCAAGGAACTCGATACCCTGTCAGACCGCATTGATGGTCTAGTGAAGGCGCTGCAAGTCAAGGGCTGCTACGACGCCTCAATCCCAGAGATAGCGCGGCTATTCACCGAGGGCGCGAACACGGACATGATCCCGGTGAAAAACTGGGGAGGCTTTGCCGAAAAGCAGGGCTTGGCTGGCGCTATCAGTCTTGTTGACCTTAAACCGATTGCTGAAGCGTTGCGCGAAGCCTATGGCGCGATGGAGCAAATAAAAGGGCAGGTGTATGAAATCACCGGCATATCGGACATCGTGCGAGGAGCGACTGCCGCAAGCGAGACTGCCACGGCGCAACAAATCAAGAGCAAGTATGCCTCTTTGAGATTGAAGTCCTATCAGGACGAAGTGGCGCTTTACGCGACCGATTGCTTAAGACTCAAAGCGCAGATAATGTGTGGGAAGTTCGACCCGGAAACGCTGGCAAAGATTTCTGCGGTGGATCAACTGAGCGACGAGGATCAGCCTCTAATCGGCGAAGCCATGCAACTTCTGTTTGGCGAGCGGCTAACGAATCCTGATGCGCAACTCGGGCATTACGAAAACCCGGTGCGCTCCTTCCGCATCGAAATCGCTGCGGATACCCTGGTTCAGACGGACGAGGAAGAACAGCAGAACCAGCGCATGGACTTTCTGCGAGCTACCGGAGCGTTCCTGAAAGAAGCAACGCAGACTGGCATGATGGCTCCGCAATCGGTCCCGCTTTTGATGTCGATGCTGAAATTCGGCGTTACAGGGTTCAAAGTTGGCAAGACTATCGAGGGTGCGTTCGACGAGTTTGAGGCGATGGCTAAAAAAGCTGCTGCCCAGCCGCAACCTCAAAAGCCTGATCCTGAAATGGAAAAAGTAAAAGGCCAACAGGCGATGGATCAGCAGAAAATGCAGATGCAACAACAGATGAATCAGATGGAAATGCAACGCGAACAGGCGAGGCTTCAACAGGAAGACGCGCTTGAGCAGCAGCGGATGGCATTTGAGCGCCAAATGGCGCAAAGACAAGCTGCTGAAGAAGCCGCTTTTGCCAGATTTGAAGCGATCCTGAAGGCGAATACTGCTATTGAAGTTGCCCAGATCGGAGCGCAAGCGCAAGCCAAGGCTACGGCTAACAGACCGGAACCAAGACAATGACGCAGAAATATGTCGCCGTTGGCAACAAATGGGTTCCTGCCAACGAAGCCGCCGTGGAGAAAGAATGTAATGCTCCCATGATACAGGGCGCGTTGAAGCCGTTTATCTCAATGATTGACGGAAAAGAAGTGACTAGCCGCCTGGCGTATCGGGCAGAACTGCGGGCGCACGGTTTAGTGGAAGTCGGGAACGAAATCGATCACTTGATGAAGCCCCGGACGCTCACTGACGTTGACCCACAGCACAGACGGGAGCTAATCAAAGCGCAGATCAACGAATTGGGCTACAACGGCTTAAAGAAAGCGTTGAAGCGCGACATCGATTTCATCAAGTGGAACTCACGAACTTAGGAGATTCAAATGGCATATGCGCAAACAGTAATGTCTGGTGGCTTTTCAGCTCAAAGCGCGGTGGCGCTCGCGGGCGGTGTCGCAACGGCTTTGACGGCTGCCGGCACCACACAAGGAACGGCCTTGACTCTTGGAAGGTTGGACACCCATATGATAGGGACGTGCGCTGCCGGCGCTGGAGTTGTCCTATCTTCAGGTGGCCCTGGAGATAATGTGACAATCTTCAATGGCGGGGCCAACCAATGTCTGGTCTATCCGCCGTCCGGGGCCAAGTTTAACGCGCTTTCGACGAACGGTAGTGTCGTGCTTCCGATAAATACGGTCTGCATTTGCAAGTGCGTATCGGCTACGCAGTGGCTCTTCAACCTGTCGGCCTAATCGGAGATATAAATGGAACTGCAAACTGAGCAGACTACTCTGCCCGAACCAACTCTGCGCGAGGAACTGGCTAAAAACCTTGCGGCGGTAAGCGAACCCGTTGAAGACACGGGAGAAGAACATACCGAAACAGCAGAACAAAAAACTGAAAGACTGAGGGACGAAGCAGGGCGATTTACTGCTAAGACGGACACGGAGCCTGTTAAACCAAATCCACTTCCTCAGGCCGGGGCTGTTCCCGAAACTGTAAATCGCCCTGCTCGTCCCTCCTCTTGGAAGAAGGATTATTGGGCTGACTACGACAAAATAGCCGCAGAAAACCCGAAACTAGCTGCCTACCTGAATGAACGGGAGCATCAATTCGCTTCTGGCGTTTCCACCTATAAACAGGAATGGGAATCCGCCAAACCGCTGATTGACGCAATCGCGCCGTTCCAACCATTGCTTCAGCAACATGGCATTGACCCTGCTCAATGGGTTTCAAACCTCGGCAACGCGCACCATCGCCTTGCTTTGGGTAGCCCGCAGGATAAGGTGGCTATGTTCCAGCAGCTTGCGCGCGACTACAACGTGCCGGTGCAGCTCGCTGTACAGGACCAACAAGGACAGTGGCAGTTGCTAGGACAGCAACAGCCGATGCAACCGCAGTTTGACCCGTCCATCATACCGAGGCTGGTACAGCAGGAATTGATGGCGGCTTCAACAAAACAAGCATTGGAGGCTTTCACACGGGAGGCTCCAGATAAGTATCCACATTTTCAAACGGTCAAAGCGACGATGGCAGGATTACTCCAAGCCGGTTTAGCTGATGACCTCCCGAGCGCGTATGAAGCTGCGCTGCGGCACCCGAGGCATTCTGACCTGTTCGCTGAAATGCAACAACAGCAAACAGCCCAACAGGAAGCGGAAGCCAAGGCTGCAAAGCAGGCAAAAGTTACACGCGCCCGATCCAATGCAGTCAGTACCGGCACCGCCACACCTGGCGATACCGGGAACACTCCAGGGGAAAGAGGTCTGCGCGACGAAATCCAAGCGAATCTTCGTGCGGTTATCGGCGGCAGAGTCTAAACCTATTTAGGAGATTGCTATGGCTTTTGCCAATAGTTCAATCACGGATGTCATCGCAACAACCATCCAGAACCGATCTGGAAAACTCGCTGACAACGTGACCAACAACAACGCCATTTTGCGGCGTTTGAAAGCTAAAGGGAATGTACGACCCTTCGGCGGCGGTAACGTGATTTTGGAAGAAATCATGTACACCGATTCATCGACCATAAACGCTAACTCGTATAGCGGCTATGAGATTATCAACATCACACCAAACAGTCCGATTAGCGCGGCGCAGTTCAGCATCGCGCAGTATGCCGGCGCGGTGTCGATATCCGGGCTGGAAATGCTGCAAAACTCCGGAGAACAAGCCATCATCGACCTGATGGAAGGCCGGATCAAAGTGGCAGAAGGCCAATTGATGAACCGCATTGACTACGATCTGTACCAGGATGGCACCGGCAATGCCGGCAAAAACCTCACGGGTCTGTCGGCTGCGGTCACTACTGCCGGCACCGGGACATATGGCGGTATTCCACGCGCTACGTGGTCATTTTGGGCGAACCAATACTACCGTGGCGTGACGGACGGCGGTGGAGCGGTTTCGGCTGCAAACATCCAGCAATACATGACGACCCTGGCCCTACGGTGCGTTCGCGGCAACAACAAACCCGATCTATGGGTTGCGGACAACATCTACTATGGCTTCTACGTCAACTCGCTGCAAGCTATCCAGCGCATCACATCGGATAATGGCGGCGGGGGCGCGGGTGCTGGATTCGGTCCTGAACTCAAGTTCTACGGCGGCGGCATGGCTGCGGATGTAGTGCTTGGTGGAGGCTTATCGGGCGCGGTTTCCAGCACGGTCTCAACCTCGGGCCAAACGGCTTCGACGATGTATGCTCTGAATACGGACTACATTTTCTTCCGTCCCCACCGCGACCGCAATTTTGTGCCGATTGGCGGCGAACGGCAGTCAGTCAACCAAGACGCTATTGTCAAGCTGATTGGTTGGGCCGGTAACATGACTTCGAGCGGCCCGCAGTTCTGCGGCGTCCTCACAGCCTAAAGGAGAATTACTATGGCTTTCTATGTAAATGGTTCTGTCGTTGGCGTTGATTTCAACAACGCCGCAAGCACGGCAACTCATGCCGCGCATACCGTGGTCAACGGTTCGCAAGATTCGCTGTTTGTGTATTGCGAAACCGTTGGCACGTTCACGACCGGCATGATGGGCTGCATCACGACTGCCGGTACTGCCACCCCCGCTGTTACTTCTGCTGGTCAGGATGCTACCCAATCGAACATCGGGTTTATCCAATGCGCGTCTACCAGCGGTCAGTTTGCGTGGTTCTGCCAGCGTGGAGCGAATGTGTATGTGCGCGTTTCCGGCACTACTAATGCTTCTGCGGTCCTGTATGTTGCAACAACGTCTGGTTGTCTTCATACGACTTCGGCATCTTCGACGATGGCCGGTATTGTGATTCAGGCAAACACCAGCGCAACGGCAACCAACCTTGCGGTTCTGGCTAATCTTAGCTGGCCGCGCATGGTAACGGCTACCGCGTAATGATGGAAATCGGGCTTCCTGAAGCGCGGGAACTCGGCCGGGTATGGGGAGCGAAAGCTCCCCTAGCCCCGCTCAATCTCGAATACGATGTTTGCGAGACGCATGAAAATATCGAGCGTAACATTAGGCAGACTCTTGAGTCGGAGTATGAGCCTTTTATCCCACTGCTGGATATGCCGCACGAGCGGCAGATTTCGGTGGTTGGCTTCGGTCCTTCGCTGGCGAAAACATATACGCAGTTGAAAGGCGAAGTTCTAGCTTGCAATGGGGCGCACAACTGGTTAATTGATAAAGGCGTCATCCCCAAGTATGGAATGTTCTGGGATGCCCACCAAGTCACCGCAGGTTTCGTAAAGCCGCACAAGGATGTTACCTACCTCATCGCCTCCCGCTGTCACAGGGACGTATTCAAGTTGCTTGAGGGTTATAGGGTCTATGTGTGGCATACCGCTGGTGACAAGATCCTCGAAGACTTGCTGGTTGAGTACAAGAGAATGGAACCGATGCTATCAGGAGGCTCTGCGGCAGTAACGCGGGCCATGATGGTGGTGTCCTGCATGGGCTACAGGAACATCAACTTATTTGGGGCTGATGCTTCGTTCGATGGGACTACAACTCACGTTAAGGAAAGCATAGTTACCGAGAAACCACTGGAAATCTGGTGCAACGGAAAAATGTTTTACTCGACTTCATGGATGGCTGGCCAGGTTGAGGAATTTAAAGTCCTCGGCCCCATGATGCGCGATCAGGGGTGCAATATAGAATTATACGGCGATGGTCTGCTACCGTACGTCGCTGGTCTTAACGGCTTTACGGTACACAACTCCACAGTTGAGGGAACCAATGGCTAATTTAATGCAACTTGCAACAGACGAAGACAACACTGAATTTCAAGGGGCACGGAACCCGGACGATTTACTTTATGTGCGGTTCTACATCCGCCCGTTACAGAACAACTATCAGACTGAATTACAGGGGCGTCCGATCTTCGATGACATCGTGTTCTGCGAAATTCAAACGCCTGGCAATCAGTTGAACATCATCGATCGGCCCAAGCAGCCGAGAGATGAAATCAGGTTTCCGAAGCAGTGGGCGTATTTCAAGAATACCCACTCCAACGAGGCTGGAATGCAGGGGACTCCATTTAGCCAATGGCCGCTTTTGACACCATCTCAAGTTGAAATGCTGAAGGCGCAAAAGTTTCACTTTATCGAACAGGTCGCTATGGGAAGCGATGCGGCGATAAACGTCTTGGGAATGTCAATGGGCATGGCTCCTCACTCGTTCAGGGAGAAGTGCAAGGCGTACCTGGAAGTTGCCAAGGACTCGAATGCCATCATCAAAAAAGAAGAGGAACTCAAGGCAAGCGAGGCAAAACTGGCGGAACTCGAAGCCAAGCACAAAGCAGAAATGGACGAACTCAACGGCAAGCTGAATGCGCTTATCAGCAAAATGACTGACGCGCCAGCAGAACAGCCGAAAGCCAAGAAAAAGTACGTCATGTCTGCAGAACATAAGGCGAAGCTAAAGGCTGCGAGAGAAGCGGCAAGGGCGCAGAAATGAACGAAGTCAATATGACTGAAACAGTTATCACGAAGCCAACGTTGGTCATTGTCTGTTTTGGACCGGCGACCCCAGCGACTGGACTGCGACCGGCTGAGTATTACCAAGTAACGGTTGACCCTGATATGTGTTCGCCAAGCGGCGAGTACATCCGTTTCGGGTTCTACGACAATGACGAGATACTTGGATGGCAGAGGGTTGCTGGCATGACGATTGTGGAAGTCCTTGGAGACAGCGACAAAAAACTCAACGCGCCAAGTGGATATTCTGCTGGCGGAAGTGAAGTAAAAATGATGGCAGTGGAGTAACCATGTCAGCAACTATGCTAAGTCTGATCCAGCAAGCAACTGGCGAAATGGGGTTGACCGTCCCAGCGGCTGTTGCCTCCTCAACCGCAGCAGATCAGGTGCAGCAGCTAGCACTCCTGAACGCTGTCGGCAATGAGTTGGCGCGGGAGCATGATTGGCAGGCCCAATTAGTCGAATATCAGTTTAATACCCCGACCTACACCTATACCGGGACCGCTACGAACGGAAGCACAAGCCTTACCGGAATGTCTTCGATTGCCAGCCTTACGAGCGATTTTCAAGTGACTGGCACGGGGATTCCGCAAAATACCTATGTGTCTAGTGCTTCTGGAACAACCGTCGTAATGAGCAATTCTGCGACGGATACCAGTACAGGCAGCTATGTTTTTTCACAGACGCGCTTCACGCTGCCTAGCGCATTTGATCGCTTGGTTGACCGGACGGACTGGGATAAAACACAGCATTGGGAGATGCTAGGCCCTGAGACCATGCAGCAAGTCCAATGGTTGAAATCCGGCTTTATCTCCACCGGCCCACGGGTGCGGTATTACATGCTCGGGAATCAGTTGAATATCTGGCCTCCGCTTGGGGCGAATCACCTTCTAGGGTTTGTCTATATCACATCGAACTGGATATACGCCACAAGTTCGACGACACTATCCAAGTCCTTGTTCACGGTCGATACGGATACTTGCATCTTCCCGGATCGGCTCATGGTTCTAGGTCTAAAGCTCAAATATTTCGAGATGAAGGGCTTTGACACCACGGCGCTTTACCGTGAGTGGATGAACCAGAAAGACATCGCCAAGGCAAATGACGCAGGCAGCCCGACTCTCTCGATGGCACCGCGCATCAGTTCTGTGCTTGTTGGTTGGAACAATATCCCAGATGCCGGCTATGGTAGCTAATATTGCACTCGCCAGACGGAAACAAGCGCAACTCGCGCAAGCGAGGACGGCAAAGACTGCTTCCATTCCAGGGCCTATCGGCGGGTGGAACGCGCGAGACCCCTTGGGCGAGATGTCTTCTACCGACGCGATTACCTTGGATAACTGGTGGCCGCTGCCCTATGACGTACAGGTTAGGAAGGGATACTCTACTCACGTTACCGGCTTCGCCTCCCAAGTAGAAAGCCTGATGACATATTCCAGCCCGACTGCAAGCAAGTTATTCGCGGCTTCGGGGACTGCGTTTTATGACGCAACGACTGCGGGCGCTGTTGGCGCTGCGGTCGTATCTGGCCTTACAAATTCCCGTTGGGAATCGATCAATATCTCTACCTCTGGCGGCAATTTCATGCTCTGTGTGAATGGGCATGACAAACTCAGGGGATATAACGGAACGGCGTGGTGGACTGACGGGGATGGGACGCACGACATTACCGGCGTAGATACCGCAACCATCACCAACATCAACCTCTTTAAAAACCGAGTATGGTTGGTACAAGGTAGTAGTCTCAAGGCATGGTATCTGCCCACAGACTCGATAGCTGGAGCTGCGGCGGCGTTTGATCTTCAGTCCATAGCAAGGCTTGGCGGTTATTTAGTCGCAATGGGCACATGGACGGTTGACGGCGGATATGGAGTAGATGATCTAGCCGTGTTTATCACATCCAAGGGCGAAGTCATCGTATATCGTGGCATAGACCCATCGAACGCAGCGACCTGGGCGCTGGCTGGCGTGTGGGCTATCGGGTCGCCTTTTACAACGCGCTGCCAAACGAAGTTTGGTGGAGACATTCTTCTGCTGACTTATGACGGGATTTATCCGCTTTCCCAAGCCCTACAAAGTGATCGACTTGATCCGAGAGTGGCAATAACAAATAAGATATACGATGCCATTTCTACTGCCACGGCGGGCTATGGAGGGAACTTCGGGTGGGACATAGATTATTATGCAAAAGCCAATATGCTGATAATCAACATCCCGGTAGCTACAGGTTCTCAGCAGATTCAATACTGCATGAATACCATCACTAAAGCGTGGTGTTCCTTCAGCGGAATAACGGCTAACTGCTTCATTATCTTCAATGACGAACCTTATTTTGGCGGATCAACCTACGTTGGGAAGTTTTGGAACACGTTTGCAGACAACAGTACCAACATCACGGCTGACGGAAAACAGGCGTTTAACTACTTTGGACTTAGAGGGCAGACTAAGCGGTTTAACATGGTTAGGCCGACCCTGAGGACGAACGGCTCTCCATCAACGCTTGTAGCCCTGAACATGGACTTTTCCGATACCGCGCCGACAGGGACTTTGTCCTTTACCCCGACGACTTACGGGGCGTGGGACTCTGCTGTGTGGGATACCGGGGTATGGGGCGGTGGTTTGAACGTCTCGAACAGTTGGCAAGGCATAAATGGAGTGGGTTACTGCGCAGCAATGAGGCTGAAAGTTGCGGCGATGGGCATTGAGACGCATTGGGCATCAACTGACTTTGTATTTGAGCCGGGAGCCGTACTCTGATTATTTGTGACCGCCAGGACGAACTTGGCGAATGGTTGTGCAAAAGGACAGGCGGAAGGTACATTAAAGGCGATGGTACTTACATCGGACTTGAGACAGATGGAAAGATTGTCGCAGTTGCAGGATACGATGGATATAACGGGGCTTCAATCCGCGTCCATCTTGCGGTTGATGGGAAGATTACACCAGAGTTTCTGTGGTACGGATTCTACTACCCCTTTGAGGAATTGAAGGTGAAAAAGCTGATAGGTCTGGTAGCGAGTACGAACCACAAAGCTTTGAGGCTGGATAAACATTTTGGATACGTTGAAGAAGCAGTAATTAAGGATGCGGTGCCCTACGGCGACTTGCATATCCTGACGATGACGAAAGATCAATGTCGGTATTTGACAAGGAAACATCATGGGCAGCAAGGCGAGTCCTCCCCCCGCACCTGATTACGCAGCGGCAGCACAAGCGCAAGGCGCGGCGAACAAAGAAGCGGCGCAAGCCAGTGGGTTTATCAATAACCCGAACATCGTCAATCCCTATGGTTCGCAAACCGTCACATGGGGATCGCCTAATACGGGGGCGCAACAAGGAACTGCCGGGACCGCGCCGCAGTTCAATCAGTCCGCCTATGATAATGCGATGCAGCAATGGGCGGCTTCTCAAGGGCAAATGGGAGAAGCAACAATCCCGAATACGCCTGCGCCATCGCGCGATCAGTTTATGACGCCAGGAACGCCTGGGACACCAGCAAACGCCTCCACAGGGATGCTTCAGCCCACAGTTACGCAAACGCTCAACCCTGAAGAACAGAAGATTCTCGACGCCAACAGGCAAATTAAGCTAGGACTGGCGAATACCGGGACTCAAGCCCTTAACACGGTCAAGGGTATCATGGGAACGCCGTTCAATTATGACGGAAAGCTCCAGACGAGTCTTGGGAGTCAAGGGCAGATTCAAGACGGAATTGCTCCTGCTGGCCCCATAAACCAAGGCCCACAAGAGGGCGATTATGGCCTCGCCGGGGCAGATGTGTATGGTGGTCAGATCAATAATGGCCCAAGAATGGGGCAGTTCGGCTATGCCCAACAGAGCATAAATAATCCGAACGTTCAGATGCAACTGGACAAAACCGGAATAGCGAACCTGCCGGTAAATGCTGGCATGACTGGTCAAAACGCGATCATGTCACGACTTGCTCCGCAGATTCAACAACAGGATCAGCAATACGCGGCGCAGTTGGCAAACCAAGGGATTACACAAGGTTCGGAAGCCTACAACAACGCGATGCGGGTACATAATCAGGCTAAAAACGACCTTCTTACCCAAGCCGCTTTGCAAGGGATCGGCTTAGATTTCCAAGGCAACCAGCAGGGTATGGCCAATGCGTTGAACACCGGGAACTTCGCCAATAGTGCTGCCGGCCAACAATTCGGGCAGAACATGGGGGCGGCGCAGCTCTACAACGCTGGACAGGGGCAGAACTACAATCAAGCCCTAGCAACCCAAGCCGCGAATAATGCCGCGCAGGGACAGAGATTTGGCCAAAGTCTTAGCCAACAGCAGTTGAGGAATCAAGCCATTGCTCAAAATTTTGGGCAAGGTCTGGCCGCTTCCCAGAATCAGAACGCGGCGCAAAATCAACTCTATAACCAGAATTTAGGAGCGGGGCAGTTTGCTAATCAGGCTCAGAACCAAGGTTTTAATCAAGGTCTAGCTAGTGCCCAATTCGGGAATACTGCGCAGCAACAAGCCTTGCAACAAGCGATTGCTATGCGCGAACTGCCTTTGAATGAAATCTCAGCCTTGATGTCTGGGAGCCAGGTCACGAATCCGCAGTTTCAGCAGTACGTCGGTGGCGGTCAAGTTCAGCCTGCGCCGATCATGCAGGGCGTGCAGAATCAATACAACTCTGCCCTTCAGGGTTACGGCATGGAGAACCAAGCGAACAACTCGTTCATGTCTGGCCTTATGGGAATGGGTGCGTATGGGCTTGCCGGTCCTCTAGGGGGTCTAATTGCTAAGAAGTTCTGAGGTTAATCATGGCTAACGTCAATCTCGCCCCGATGGGTTTCAACCCTTATGCAGCAGACCAGCGCGCGATAGAGCGCCAACGCCTGCTCGCGGAGTTGATGCAAGAGCAGTCGATGCAGCCAATCCAAAGCCCTACGGCTCAAGGGCCGCTAGGCGGCGTAACAGCGCCTATTTCGTGGACGCAAGGGCTGGCGAAGATGCTGCAAGCCTACTCAGGCAAGAAAGGTCAGGAAGCGGCTACAGAGCAAGAAAAAGCCTTGGGACAGCGGTATACAAGCGAAGGGCAGGCCGCTCTAGCCAAAGGGTTAGGCGCGTTGCAGGGAAGCTCGGCTCAGACGATTCAACCAGACCCACAGGAAGCACAACAATCTGCTGACCTTGGCACTCCCCAAGTCGCTCCTGTAAATATCCCTGCTGTAGCGCCTGACAGAATGGCTGCGATGCAAGCCTTCGGAAGCCATCCGGCAACAGCAGGAATGTCGCAAGCATTGATGGCGCAAATGCTGAAAGCAGACGAACCGTATTCACTAGCTGAAGGCGCAAAACGGATGCAAGGAAGCCGGGTTGTTGCAGAAAACCAGAAGCAGCAGCCCGGATTTAGCTTGATGCCTGGAGGTGTAAGATTTGGGCCTGACGGAAAACCGATTGCTGCGCTTCCTGAAAAAATCGATTACAACAAGCCATTTTTGCCAGACGGAAGGCCGAATCCTGCTTATCAGGAGTATGCACTTAAAAACTCGAAAGCGGGGGCGGCTAACCAGCAAGTCGTCATTGCTCAGGAAAAAGAATTTGAGCGCGAGCTTGGTAAAGAACAAGGAAAGGCGCTTGTAGAGGGCCGCAAAAACGCAGACGACGCCGTGCAGATCATCAACACGGTGAACATCGGCAAGAAAATTCTGAAGGACGGGATGGTAAGCGGCTTCGGTGCGAACGCTATTGTCACAATCGGCCAAGCACTTAAGCAAGCGGGTATGGACTTTGGGAAAGACGATCCTATTGCGAACGCGCAAGCGTACACGGCGAATATGGCACAGAACGTAGGTAAGATCATTAAGCAGTTCGGTTCTGGGACTGGTCTTTCTGACGCTGACCGCGAATACGCTACCAAAATGGCTGGCGGGCTTATCACGCTGGATAGGGCGGCTATTGAGAAGATTCTGGATATTAACGAGCGGGCGGCGAGAAACATAATCAGGCTGCACAACAAGCGAGCAAAGGACGTAAAAACGAACATTCCTTTAACGGTTGAAGAACCGCCTGAAGGCGATGGTAAATGGTCTGTGGTGAAATAACATGGCAGATAAAATCTACAAAGTACGCGATCCTAGTGGGAATATCAGGGAGATAAAAGGCCCTGAAGGGGAGACTGATGAGCAGGTTATCAAGCAAGCACAGATATTGTTTAGCGCACCTGAACAACAAACCATTCAAGCTTCTGAACCGCAGAAGTATCACATAGGAGACTTAGGCGGTTTGAGCAAGACGCCATTTACTCCTGACTTGGGTGGTATGGGTTACAACCTTGGCGGGCAGGTTACGGACGCTACAGGGTCTCCCGGTCTAGGTTATGCGGCGAATGTCGCACTACAAGCAGTCGGCCCTTATGCCGCAAGCAAAGCCATAGGGACGTTGGCGCAACCAGCTATGGAAGGCGCAGGCAAATTCTTGATGCGGAGCGCCTTGAATGCACCTCTGAAAGATCGACTAAATGGTAATGCAGAACGCGCAGTCGGAACATTGTTGAATGAAGGCTACAACCCAACGATGGGCGGAGTTGACGCCATGCGAACCGGCGCGTCTCAACTCGGCGCAAAAGTAACTAATATCACGCAGAACTCGCCAAATGTGTTCGACCCGAATACATTATATCCAACGATACGGGAGAAATTGATTCAGGCTAAGACGCAGGTAAATCCAGAAGCGGATACAAATGCGATACGCAGCGCATGGTTGGAATTTATCAACTCAGTCAAAAATCCGCTTTCTGTTGCTGATGCTCAAGCTCTGAAAGAAGGAACCTACAGGGCATTGGGTGATAAAGCGTATGGTGTTACCGCTTCTGGTGAGATTTCCAAGCAAACTGCGGAAAAAGCGCTCGCCAGGGCATTAAAAGACAAGATTGCTCAACTCGAACCAGAGACCGCACCGCTTTTGAAACAACAATCCGATTTGTTGAATGCAGCCAAAATAGCGCAACGGCGGGCCGGTACGGATCAAGGATTGAAGGTCGCAGGTCTTGCTCCAATAGCTCCGACAACTAGCAAAATGCTTGCAATGCTGTTGGACAAATATACCCTCCTGAAATCGCTCATGGCTAGAGGTCTGTACTCAGGCGCAGAACGCATACCACAAGCTGGAGTTGGAACGGCAATGGCATTAGGTCAAGGTTTACTAGGCCGCAAGCAACAGCAGCAAGATGAAGAACGCGCTGCGCTGGCAGCACAACTACAAGGACAGCAATAATGGCCTATAACGGCGCTGGCGTATATTCACTTTACACACCGGGGAACCCGGTCGTAACCGCGACGACCATTAGTTCAACCTGGGCAAACAACACGCTCAACGACATAGCAACCGCCCTTTCGACTTGCATGTTGAAGGACGGGACTCAGACCTTGACGGCCAATATCCCGATGTCAACGTTCAAATTGACAGGTCTTGGTAATGGTACGGCCGCGACCGACTCGATGGCTTACGGCCAACGCATGAAGGTAAAAGTCGTATCTACGACCTATGACCTTACGACAGCTTCGGGGTCTCAGACGGTGACAGGAATAGGCTTTACGCCCAGTGCGGTGTTCATCATGGCTGGAGTCAATGCCACGAGTTACGTATCTTGGGGAATCAGTGACGGAACTACCAATGTTGCCGTAGCGGATAACGGCGCAGTCTCAGCGGGAACTCATACTGTTTCTGGTTCGGTGGCAGTCTATAACATCCAAGGCGTGGGTGTTTATCAATCAGCCACAATCGGGAGTTTTACATCCGGGCAGTTTATCATCACATGGACGAAATCAGGCGCTCCTACAGGAACCGCCGGAATTTATTGTCTGGTAGTTGGTTACTAGGAGAACATCATGCAAATGCAACAATCAGGTACACCAGTCAATCTTACGGCTTCCGGCGCAATCAGTCTTTGCAGAGGGTCTATTCTCGGGTTCTACGTCAATTCTACTACTGCCGGGACCATTGTAATCCGCGATGGCGGGAGCGCGGGAACGGCGTTAGGTGGCACGATTACGCCTAGTGTCGGCTGGAATACTTACCCTGCGGCGATCACGAGCGCGTCCGGGGCATATGCGACCATCGCCAATACCATTGACGTTACTTTCTTCTTTGCTGCGGGTGGCTAAATGACTATTTCAACCACTTGGGATGGCGGGCCGCTTCCGGGTGGTTCGTTCAGCGCACCGTTGCGAACGACGATTGCTGCGTTATTTTCGCTAGGCTCCGGCACCCCCACCTACACCCGCGCGACGACCGCTGCGGTTGAAACCTTTGAGGGCCAGATCGTACAAGTCCTGAGTAATGAGGCTAGATTTCAGGGGGCGAGGAGAGTTGCGAATACTCTCTTGGCAACTGAAGCAATTAATGGAGCATCGTGGACATCAACGGGTGCCCCAATTGTTACGTCTGGGGTTACTGATCCAAACGGTGGTACAGCGGCTTTTACATACACCAATACAACAGGGGGAGTCGAAGGGCGATATCAAGCTATCACGACTGTTGTTGGACATACGTACGCCGGTACGTGGAGCGTGCGGCGGAGAACTGGGACTGGTTCTATTTATCTTCGTAACATCAATAATGTGTCAGTTGATATAACCGCAGTTGTTACCTCAAGCTGGCAAAGATTCAATACAACCACAACCGCGACGGGTACAACAGGCTTTAGCTATATACTTATTTCAACTCTTGGCGATGCAGTCGATGTAGCATTTCCTCAGATAGAAGATGTCACCGGCCAATCCAACCAGAACCCATCCGAATACGTCAGCGTAGGCGTACTCTCCGCGCCCTACCACGGCGCAGGTGTTGATGGTGTTAAAAACTTCAACACGCTGAATGGGAACACAGTAGCTTCCAACGTGGTGACAGAAGCGACTGGCGCTGCGATAGTTGCAGGCGCGCCCGGCGTTGCTGCTACTGCGCCAGTGGACGCGAACGGGCCGTATGGCGAGTATGCCGATCCTGCGCAGACCGATGTTCTCGGCACGACTGACGCTATCCGCCGCACTATGGCCGACGCGGGATGGGTAGCGTCGAATGTCACGAAAGGAACCACTACTGGCGTTGATGGGACTACTGCGAGCGCGGCAACACTGACGGCCTCGGCTGGCAACGGAACGGTACTCTATACGACCGTTCTCGGCGCTGCTATTCGCACTTATTCCGCGCTCGTCAAGCGCGTGACCGGAACCGGAACGGTGAATATCACCGGAGACAACGGCGTGACTTGGACAGCCATTACTCTAACAAGCGCATGGCAACCGTTCTATTTCACCACGGCGAGCGCAGCGAATCCTGTAGTCGGCTTCCGCATCGTGACGAATACGGACGCGATAGCGGTTGACTTCAATACGCTCGTTGCAGGCTCGAACAAGTTCCCGTTGCCAACTCCGGTCAACGTCAATCAGACCGCGACGGTCTTGCAATATGTTTCCGCAGGCAATGTGCCGACGAACAACTTTACCGTGTACGGTGAGGTTATCTGGCCAGTCATACAGCCCGCAGGAAACTATTATCTCTGGTCAAGCTACGTCGATGCCAACAACTCTACAAGCGTCTTGTGGGATGGCACAAACTTGGTTGCCCGCAGGCGCATCGGCGGTACTTCGCATGACGCGACGATAGCCTTTAGCCCAACGGCGAACACGCGGGCGAAGTGGGCGGCTACATTCAGCAGCACGGCAGGGACGCAAATCTACCTGAACGGGACAGCGGGGACTGCGGATGCTACGACTACCGCCTGTCAGATTGGGGCGAACTTCCAAGTTGGCGCGGACGGGAACGGCGCGAATCAGCCTTACGCTAGCACGCCGAATGACAGGATATGGGCGACGGTGCTGTCGTCCAGCCAATGCGCGGCGCTGACGACATAAAGTCATTGAAAAAATAAGCAAGGAAAAACCTATGGACATCGGATCAATCTTACAGGTGTATGGACCGCTCGCCCTCGGGTGGGTGGTCGCGGCCTATCTGCTAAAATTCGTGCTCGATAGGTACAACCAGGACATCGAAGCTCGGGTCAAGCTGGCGACGGCTTTGGATGGGCTATCGAACGTCATCAATCGTTGCGGATTTAACAATGGAAACAGGGATGCTTAGATACATGATGCTAGCAATGCTGTTCAATCGTCGGAAACAATCCATGCCTGTACCGCAGGATCGCCGCAGGCCAACGCGCAAGCAAGCAAGTGACATGCTACACGCATCACTTGACCGGCTACAGGAAACGGTTACACGGGCGATGGAGCGGACGGAGGAAAAATGAGCAATAAAAAACCCCGCCGAAGCGGGGTTAATGATGCTATATTGCTATTGGCATTGACCTGGGAGTTCGTTCCCATTTGGTTGGACGACATCAACGCGGAACCCCCTAGAACGCAGGAAGCCGATTGCGGCGGCTTCGGCGGCTCCCTTCTCAAAACTTTCCAACACGCTTGCCAACTGCTCTGGCATAGAGTGCGTCCAGTATTGAGAAGGTTCATGGCCCAAAATCTTGCCGTGTTCTTTCGCTGCATCCTCTATCCATTTTGTTCGCTTTGCTTCCAGTCGGTAAAGCCTAACTGCGGCAGAACCGATATGGCGAATAGTGGGAATAGCGAACTTGCCTTTATGCAGTTCCATTTAGTATCTCCTAATTGTTAATGAGCAAATGTACGTTCTCTTACCGTACAACTATATTTTACCAGACGGAGTTTTTGGATTTTCAAAATGCAGCGCAACATAGAGTGAAAGAAAAATGACGATGCCCCACGGTTCGCCAGATTTCGTCGCTTGTGCTGCAAGCGCAAATCAAGGACTTGCTGAAAACGGCATCTTGATTCGTAAAGCGAAAATATATTTTTTAAACGGGAATTGAAAAAATGATAACCGTGGATCAACTGCGCCAAATAATGCCGCACGCGCGCACAAAGGCGATCTTGTATGCCGAACCGCTGTCGGACGCGATGGACGAATTTGAGATAAACACGCCGCAACGCATGGCGGCATTTTTGGCGCAGGTGGCACATGAATCCGGTGAGCTTAGATACGTGGAGGAAATCGCATCCGGCGAAGCCTACGAAGGCCGCGCCGACTTGGGAAACAGCGAGCCTGGAGATGGCCGTCTCTTTAAGGGCAGAGGACTTCTCCAGGTCACGGGACGCGCTGGCTATGCAGCTTGTTCGGCTGCACTTGGCGTCGATTTCGTTGCTGATCCGCAGCTACTTAGTTCTCCTGGAAACGCTTGCCGCAGCGCAGCATGGTTCTGGAAAACCCACGGATGCAACGAATTAGCCGACGCGGACAATTTCCGCAAGATCACGCTCAGAATCAACGGCGGCTTGACTGGGCACGAAAACCGGCTGGCCTATTGGGAACTGGCCAAGAGCGTGCTGGCATGATTTCTGCCATTTTCGGCTTCTTTTCTGGCCTGTCGCCTAAAGTCTATGAGATTCTGGCCGTTTTGGTCGCATTAGCCGCGTTTGGGGGCTATATGTACTACCGGGGAGGGGTAGCGCCAAGGGCCGAGCGCGATGCGGCCATAGCCCGCTTTGAGGCTTTCCAGGCCCAGGTGCGGCAAATTGGCCTAGACGCCGAAAAAACCCGCGCCAAGGACATTGCCGATAGAAAGGCCATTTCAGACAAAAAGGAGGCATATCATGCCAAAAGATACGCTGCGCTTGATGCTCGTTACCGCCTTGCTGTTACTGCAGCTAGGGTGCGCCCAGGTCCAGCCGATCCCGGTAGCGGTCAAGTGCAGCCCCTTTCCAGCGCCGCCGCCATCCTTGGTTGTCCCGACCGATCAGCCGACATTGCTAGCCGACTGGCAGACCTTGAAGTCGGGATTCTTGGGCTTATCGAACGCGGAGACAAAGCCATTGAGCGGACTGTCACCTGCAAAGGCTGGATTGACGAGCAAATAAACGTCCAATAAAAAACGCCCCTTAATTGGGGCGTTTTTGTTAGGGTTTGAGGGCTTGTTTCCGTTTTTGTTGGCCGACTGCGTGGCCTCCCCCAGCTGCCGCTCAACGCTCATGTTTGACTCCCTGTGGTTGGTCCGCAGACGAGGCAGTACCGCTGGTCGTTTCGCCTTTCGGCTGGTGTACCGTTCCTGAGGTATTAACCTTTGTTTCCTGCCCCGCTGCGGATTCTTTGAGTATCTGCTCGCGCAGGCGGCGGGCGTATTCGAGTATCTGAATATTCCCTGTCCAAGTTTGTCCAAATCGAGGCTCAAACTTTATTCCAATCTCATCCGCAACCCGCAGCGCCATCGCATCGAACTCCTTCTCGTCCATTGGCGCAGGATTGCGCAGGCGGTTGAGTTCGCGTTCTAGGCGTTCTATTCGCGCAGCCCCGATAATCAATATTTGTGCTGATGGTTCATTCGGGAATATTCTATTTCTCACGGATCGCATTTGTTGCGGTAGCGTCCTCGGCGTCTTGCCCAAGTCCAAGTCCATGTCATTCTCCTTTCTTTCTCTTGGCCTCGCAATCCGTCAACCAGTCCCAGTCCAGCGCGGTCTTTCCTTTCCACCTTACCAACCGCTCTCGCACCAAGGCATCGGCACCTTCAAACCTCTTTGCTGCTAATGCGACTATTACGGTTTCCATATCCGCCGCCCGTTGGTTGGATTGTTCCAGCGCAGTCCTGAGTCCGATTTGGACATACTCGGCCACGTAAGCAGCCGCCTCTGGGTCGGACGTTATATAATTTTGTATAAATTGCAGAAATTCCTTACGTTTAGCGATCATGTCATTCTCCTTTTGCGAGGGCGTGTTGATGTTTGCTCCATTCCTCAACTTGCTCTTGCGTCATTTCGCCAGGGCAAAATTCCAGCATCAAGCGATCAATTTCAGCCTGCTTTTTATCGCGTTCCCGCTCAACCTCGGCTAGCTTTGCTTCGGCTATCTGCGCCTTGTGCATTTCGGTGTCGGCGAGTTTGTTTGCGTGAGCAAGCTGCTCCTGCAAATCCGAGATGTAGCTCTCCCGCTGCGCGTCTACTGTTGCGCGGGCGTCTAGCTGGGCGTAGAGGGAGCGGATTTTTGCAATGGCATCAGCCGCATCTTTAGGCGACCATCCAGCCTTTACAAGAGCGCCCAACCTCGCCAGCAGTGCCTCAGTTTGTGCGTCCATCTATTCCTCCAGCACTTTGAGTAAAGCGGCGATCTTTTCTGCCATTGGTGGCTCAGGTGGCCAATGAGCGAAAGGTTTCGCCAACTCTCGCAGCCTCTCATGGCGCTCGCGGAGTTCGAGATATGCGGCGGCGAGATTGCGTTCTCCTATGCTTCTGAACGCTGTTGGTGGTGTCGCCCATTGTTTCGCAGCTTCATGGTCAGGCGTAGCGGATTTGTTGGTCATGGCTTTGGTTCCCATATAATTATGAGGATAACCATAAAGGCTATCAGTAAGCCAACAAGCACCCCGGCAAGAAATTCAAGCATCCTATTTCTCCTTCCCCGCCTCGGCGCCCTTTTCGGCGCCGAGATTGGCGGTTTCTTTTGGAAGCGCGCCTTTGATGCGCTCCGCCCACTTCTTTGCCGCCTTATGGTCTGCCGCGCCTGCGGTTGAAGTGGTCATGGCTTTGACTTAACTGTGGTCGTATTTTTCTGCATTTGCTTTACCTTTTCTGCTGCCTCACGCCACGCGACATTCTCTATTCCAGCTTGCGCCAAATATATTCCCTCGCTGAACAGACAAATGGCACGCAATTCCCTATTCCAGTGCGCTGACGGAAATTCACTTAATACATACCGCTTGGCTTCTAGTCAATTCATCTCATATCCTCTCTCAACACTTACACTTCCGCGCGTTGGCGCTAAAGGGCGCTTAGTGGTGGTGGCAGGGCGCTACTCCTGCTGTTGACAGAATCTTCCGCGAGTGTCAGGTAAGTCATGGTTTCCCGCTACACCTGTCCTGCATCGTGCGATTCCAACTGTCACCGATTCGCTAGGTGCGTGTCTCTAAAGCGCATTGAAAGCCTAAAGAAGAACAATGCGCCTGCTTTCCACGCCGCACCACCACTAAACACCCTAGGAAAAAAACACTTCCCACAGCTTTTCCTCGATACTTTCTTCGCCCAGTTCGGCCATGATGCGGTCGATCCTGGCCTTATCAGTTACCACGCGGCCTTCAGAATCGACAATTTCCGACTCGACACTCAGAATGGTCATTTCACCCTCTGGCGGATAGCAATGTTCGACAGGACCAGAACTATTGCCGGCATCGTAGAATGCGCTCCCCGTCGCTTCGACATGCAAATCGTAAGTATCACCGTCCAACTCGACCTGTGTATCAAACTCGGCGCTGACGTTTCCGGTTTTCATGCTTACATCCCCTCAGCGCGCGCTGAGTTAATATCGGACCAGATAGATTTCATTTCCTCTGTAAAATTGAAATCTCGTGCTATCGGAACAGGAATCTTTGCTTGACGCAGCGCAGCCATCATACAAGCAGGGCAATTGCCGGCTGCCTTGCGCAATGCTGGAATTGCAGCATTAACAGAATCCTCGAATCCTTTTTGAAAATCCAAACCCCCAAACTCGCCGGGAACGGGCACCGGAACAGGGAGCATAGCAACAAGTTCAGATAACGGCTTTTGCTCAAAGTCTGAATCGCGGCCATCAACAACCATCTTGCAGACCCCGCATTCACGATTCGGATTCATCGTACAATGCTTCTCATGCGCTGCCATATGGCCAGCAGACAGGTTAGCCTTGTTGCAGAAGTCGCACCAGTACCGCTTGACCAGTTTAGTTTTCACTTCAGCCCCAATTGTTGCAGAGTCCCCGCGCTGATAAAATTCCCGTCCGAGCAGTCAATAAACGGCATCCTCGCCGAAACATGATCGTACCCTGCGGCATGGTGCTGCTCGTGCTTGAGTACGCATTGCTCTACATACTCCGGCAGTCCCTTGCGAATCGTGATGACGCCGTAGCCGTACCCATAATCGTAGAACCTGCCCAGGTAGTCCGCGCCGCCTTCGATTTCGTCCAGGTAGATCACCGAAACGTGCGGGGACGGCAGGCGGGTGCGGAACCAGTACTGGTCGGCGTTGGCATCGGCAATCAGCATCGCCACCAGCATCGTAATTATCAGCACCCAACTTGCTATACTCACCAGCCAGAGCGCGGCCAAGGCTACGGCGTTGGAGAAGCGGAGGAAGGGCGGGCGGGTCATATACCAAGACCAAATACGCCTCTAATTATTTCGTTGAAGTTTCCTGAATTTAATGAACCTTGTTGCGCAGTCATTTTTGCTTTCTGATAATTCCCAATTTGCATTGCATTCTCAAACATTGCTTTGCGCTGTTCGTATTCTTTTTCTTCCAATTCGCGCATTACAGGTTCCAGCTTTACCCAATGCTTACGCGCCCATTCAGCCACAGCCTCCTTGCGCCGATATTCGTCAATCAGCGGGCGGCGGTGCTGTTCACATAGATCATTCCATGCGCTCTCATGTTCAGGAACAGGCTCAAAATGTACTTTGCAAATCCTGCAAATGCTATATGGCGCGCATCGTAAAAATTTCGGTAATTTCATCATCATTCTCCAATAGACAAGCCATGCACTAGACCTTCCTCTAGCCGCCTCATTTCCAAGAGCCTTCTTCTTCCAGGCTTCCGTATCGTGGACTAGACGCTTCGTTGTGCCTTAGCCTGTTCGTGCGAATGCCGGTCTCTAAGCCTCGCTGCGCCGACTTGTCGGTAGAGCGCATCGCTTTCTTACTCCGGGCCGGGACGACAACCCGCCTGCTATCGTGCGGAGTACGGCAAAGGGCGCTTAGTGGTGGTGGCAAGGGTGCTCTTGATCCTTGCTGTCGGCATTCCACGGTTGGCCAATCCCGTATCTCACCACCACTAAACACCCTACCAGAAACGCAAAAAGCCTCAGTCTGCTCATGCTTCCCCGGTGTGTGCGCACCGTTGCCTTTCGGCTGAAAGCATGATGAGAATGAGGCTTCATCACTACTACAATGCGCACACATTGCGGAAAGAATCATAACCCCGCCGATTCCTGTTTGTCAAGAGGTTCAATAAAGTACGTCTTAATCCGCTTCCCGCTAGACAGCTTCGTCCACTCGTCCTTGATCGGCACCCCGGCACGTCGCCACTCATTAACCCGTTGCTGCCCTGCCGTAGTGTGGAAGCGCGCAAGCATGGTCAGGACGGTCAGACGTTCGCCAGCGTATAGGGCGGCTAGGATTGCGGATTTTTGGCTCATTTGTTGAAGAATGCCCTGATTATTGCTGCCGTTACAATAGCGCATGCGACATAAGATAATCCGCGCTCTGTTGGGTCATTAGACTCTATATTTCCTAGCGATCCGGAACATCCTGATAACAAGGATGCTGCGATTGCGGCATAGCAACGCGCTGCCTGCACCGGCCGCTCCATCGCCGACGCCCATGCAACGCGCCGCGCAGCAGCACTCAGCCGCGCCCAATCTGCCGCGATCGGGAAGCACCGGGCGAGCGTGGCTTTGGCTTGGCGGCGGAGTTCGGCGCGGGTCATGTTAACTCCAGCGAATCTTTTTTGTAGAATGGGCTAAAGTCTCCAGCAATTTCCATTTTCTTACGCTTATATGCTTCGTGCGCTTCTTCTTCTGTGTTAAATGCGCCTAGATGATAATTTATTCTTCCTATCTGTATTTGCGCTCGCCATTTATTTTTGTTACGAAATGTACCTCTAGGTAAAAAAGATGCATTAGAAGTATTCTGCGAGTGGTTAGCGACACGCAAGTTATGTTTTCTGTTGTCAAGCCCATCGTTATTTCTGTGATCGCACAATAACCCTGGAGCAACATTTAGAATTTGCCTATGCATAAAGACGCTGGTTTTCATACCGTTTTTCAACGTCGCTCTCTTGGCATACCATACATTTCTATGCTTGCTGGCAAACCATTTGAACTTAGACAACCATTCAAAATCGTCATCATCAACGATAGCATTAAAACCTTGTGTTAATTGAATGAGCTTCATGCTGGCACTTTTTCTGCTATTGCTTTGAATTTCGCATGACGTTCTGTGCCGATTGAATGCCTAACCTCTTTCGTTAGGCCCGACCACCATGCGGCATATTTTGCTGTTCCGCATTCGGCAAACTCCTGCGCCTTTATTAGTAAGGCTTCGTCAGCATTTAGTCCAGCGGCAGCGCCTTGAGTGGAGGCAGTATGAAGGTCTGCACCGGTCCTTGCGGATACCGGCTCGAGGGCTGCGCTGGATTCTTTGGACAATGGTTTTACCGTGAACGGCTTGCGATTCGACCGCGTTACGGTTAGAGCCATCGTCATTGTTTCGTCAATGTCGGACATATGGCTGATACGTATTCCACCAACGTCCATGCCTGCCCATTTGACCTTTGGATCGCGGTATAGCGTCATGGAGCGTCCAACGTACTTTTTGGAGTCTGGCCCCCAGGCTGTAACCATCACGCGGCACATCGACTTGCAGGGCTTGTACGGCTTGCCGTTGTCGCCTTCATAATGAACACTGATAGGCTGCTCTTGGCCGCCGCGTATAGTGACGCCAGTAATCTTGATGGTGATGTTTCCTGCGATCAGATCATCAGCATTGAGTTGATCGGACTTCGGGATAATGACGGATTTCATGTCGTCGCTCATGTTAATCCTTGACGTAATCGAGGATTTTGCCGGTTGCGCAAATACCTTCGCTGAGTTCCGCGCTTGTGCAGTCCACATACACACTTACATGCGGATGGCAATTTTCATTCAGCCATTCAATCAGAGGGCGCACCACGTTCTCAAATTCCTTTTGCTGCTCTTTTGTAATAACCATCAGACCATCTCCTCGCGTATTTTCCGCTCAGTAGGAATAAGTAACGCCTTCGATGCTATGACCGCCGTATATTTTTCTTGCGCGGCAGTCAATCGCGCTTCAAAGGCACTAGCCGCTTCTTGAATTGCATCTTGTATTTTCTTGTCTGGGAATACGCGCACCGTGGCCATCGGCAAACCGCCGCAATACGAAACAAGATCGCACCATTTGCGCTCGCTCACCAGGAGACCTGTCTGTACTTGGATCATAAAATCCGGGTCAATCTGACCATTGGCAACGTACTCGATAAAGGTGCGTATCTGATACTTTGCGCGGCGCGATTTGCACTCAACCTGGCCATCGTCGCCTATAAGCGCATCCGGCGAGTACCCGATAGTGAATCCCCATTTGTCATTGGTAACGAAGCCGACGCGCTGGATTGGCGCATATGTCTTGGCGTATAATTTCAGCGCATCTTCTTCATCATCCAGTCCGCGCAGCATATCGTCGCTGATGTAGTGTGGCTCAACGTACCGCGTGATTCGCTGCGACAGCAACTCGTACAAGTGGCTGCGCTCTTTGTCATTTGATGCAACTTTGAGCGTAGGCGTGATGATTAGGTGCATTTCGCTCGCGGTCAATAGCCCGCATCTTGCAGACGCCCATTCCTCGCTGCCTTGGATTAGTTCCTTGTGATAGGTGATTGTCATGTCATTCCTCGCCAAACGTCGTAACCATCACGCCATCCGGCTTATATACGACCGTCGTCCTGTAGCGCGGTAACTCCCGCAGCAGAGATGCGACCTTTGCCTTTACCGCAGCTTCCGGGCCGCTTAGGTGCCATTTCTGCGTAGGGCCAGCCAATTCATACCGCACTTTGCACGTTGCTGCGGCGATGGCGTCGAAGTCTAAGAGGCCGGTCATTTCGCCTCCCTAATCTGCTTCACTGTCGCCCTCGGCTTTCTCGCCTCGGCCTCGGCTTTCTCGCGCAACTCGCGCTTGATCCTGGCGAACGTCTTGCGTATGTCAGTTTGGCTGGCCGGCACGTATTGAAAGCGCATGTCGATTTTGTCGGTGAAGCGGGTCATGCCATCACCCCTAGCCAAGTCAACGCACTACGCAAGAGCCAGCCGACTATCGCGCCGGACACCGCAGCCGCTAGCAGGCCGACAAGAATGTTGCCTTTGTAAATTTCGATGTTCTGGCGCACGATGCGGTCAACTTCGGCGCTGGTGTATTTGGGAGTCATAGATCGCCTGTCTCGGCCATTGCGGCGGCGAAGCAGAGGGCGATAAGGCGCTGATTGCGTCTTTCATTATGGCTGTCGCCCCCTCCATACGGGTTGCCGTACCAACCATATGCCCCCTCTGTAGGAGATTTACCATATAAATCAGCAAATCTAGTGCACTCATCACATTTAAAATTAAACATAAACCCTCCAGCGACGACACTAGATATGGCATTGCAGGCGTAATCCATTTTTCCTTGTTCCACCAATTGCGCCGCCTTCCGATAAACCACTGCATACTTCTTGCTCATTCTAGATCGCTCCATAAATCCGCGCCATCGCCACTAACGCGACCGCAGCGAGGCAGGTTAGATACACAAGCCGGTCCAGGGTGACGCGCTGGTGCAGACGGTCGTTTTCCTGCGCGAGCCATTGCATTGTGGATATAGGACGGCTCATTTCTTCTTGCTCCGCTCAATGAACTTGACCAATTCGCTGCGTTTTATTGTGCAGGAAAAGGTTGTTCCCATTCCGGCGATATAGACGCTGATTGCGCCGCGCTCGTCATACCACCAAGCAGACGCGCCTTTAGTTACACGCGCTTAATTTGCATGCCGTGAAGCACGGTATCATCATCAACAATCTTCGCCTTGCTCCACCGATGGCCTTTCCAGCGGCAAATCAGCTTACTCAATGCGTAGAAGTTCATACGCGCAGCACCGAGCCGTCGGTGATTTCGCGCGCATATGGCAGGCGGTACTCCATGCCGTGCTTACAATCAGCTTCCTTTATCGCAGCCGCTTTGGTGCGCGCATATACTACATGGATGCGAACCACATAGGCAGCGCGATATTTCAGTTTCGGCTCGACAATTACAGCATACTGTTTCATCACTTACCCTCCATTTGTTGACAGAACTCGCCGCCCCTACCTTGAACCATCCACGGATCGCGGCTGCGAAAGGGGCGGCTTACCTATTGCGACTCGAATGCGCGCAGGTAATCTACGACAGCCTCACTCCATCCGTCGATATGATTCCACGCGCCGTAACCTACGCCGTTCTTGTTGCTGGCAACGTTCAGCACATATCCTTTTCCGCGCGGCGGAACGATACCATCATGTGTCTGCTCGTCCGTGATTACAATGATACGATCATAGACGTTCTGCGGATTAGCGTGAATCGCTTGTAGGGTTTGCGCCAAATATGTTCCGGCGTGTTGTTGGCTTGTAACGATGGCGTCACGCAATGCAAAACCACGGCGCGGTGGAACGTTCGCCAAGCTATTAGAGAACGTGCAGACAATCACTTCCTGGCAGACTTCGCGCAAAAGGATAGCGAGGCCGCAAGCTGCATCCAAACGGCGCAGATCTGACTTGGCTGAAATGCGCTCGTCCATTGAGCCGGATACGTCTACAAGCAATACAGTACGCCCCGGCAGTTTATCCTGGCCTTCCATGCATTTCAGCATCAACGGTTCCAAGACAGGCTCAAGCTGCGGGACGACGCGGGCGGCGGCAATGAAACGGAACGGCAATACTTTCTCGACATTCAAGCCTTGCGCGTATGCTGAGATAGTTGCGACCGATACACCTGCTTCGGTCATATTGCGCAGATTGCGCAGGAATGCCAAAGCGCCGAGTTTTCTTTCGGCCATCAGGCGCTCGAAAGTTTCCTTCTTGTCTGCGCCAGCGGATAGCGCAACTTCCCAAGTATCAGGCGTAACAAGTTCGCCGTCCACAAGGCGCTTGTAAAGACGCTCGCCAGCGGTCAATTCGTATTGCTCGGCTTGCTTGCGCTCTTTCTTTGTATACGGCGCTCCGTGCGCGTCAGCCGGCTTGGAGTGTGAAAGAAACAGGGCGTCACGAAGACGCACCGATCCTTCGCGGTTATATTTGGCGAGCGCGTATTCATCAAACTTACGGAAGGCCGCAGCCAGTCCTTTCTTGACTTGCGCGGAAAGCGGCTGACGTTTGTCTTTCCAGTAAATCGCCAAAAACTCGGTGATTTCGTCCGGGCGCATGATTACATCTGCTAGCAGCTTAGCGACCATACCTTTGTGCTTCGGCAGTCGTGCCATTTCGCGCACGATCAGCAGTGGCGCGTGGCGCAGTTTCATATCGCCGCGCGCATGGGCCGCGCAGGCCGCGACAAATTCAGGGCGGCACTGCGCGATTAGCGAGGGGATACGTGCGCCGATTTCCTCGCCGGACTCATAGAACGAATCTTCCCACAACATGCAGGCCATGACGGAGCGGCGCAGTTGTTGCTCGGCATTGATGTTTGCGGCTTTTGCGCCTTCGTGGGTATAGACAGGCGCGGCGGATTGTTTGACGTTCAATTTCATTTGGTTCTCCTTACTCGGTTAAGGGCTGCGGGGAACAATACGTCCGGGCTATTACCTACCCGAGAAGTAAGCTCGAACTGCGCCACCGCAAACTACAAGGCGGGAACAATTCGGTAACGGAGGTTTCATTTGGGAGAAGTATCCGTTTCCTGCGCCACGCCAGTTCTTTGTTCGGGAACAAGCAACGACAGAGATTTTCGCGCTCTACCAACTGAGCTAAAGTTGCTTTCGCAACCTGCCAGACTCGAACTGGCGACCTCGTCATTATAAGTGAAGTAACTGTCATCTACGCCACGAACGGTTGCATAGTGGCACATAACAAAGTACTTGTCAAGCACTTTGTTTTCGTGTAAGGTGCGAGCATGAATAAATACAACCTCAAACTATTTCAGGCGAACGCCAAGCGGCGCAAGCAGATCAAAGAACTTGCGGCTAAAGGCTATATGTGGACAGAGATTGCCAAGCTGTTCAAGATCAGCCCGCAGCGAGCGCAGCAGATAGGCAAGCAATGATCTGGAACAGAAAACTGTGGGCGGTCGAATTAACCGACTCGCACGGACGGAAAGAGTTGCTCTATACGTCGTGGGACGACTCTAGACGTGCCTATAAGGGCGAGCCAATCAGAATGCTCGTATTCGAGACACGGAAAGACGCCCGCGCGTGGTGTAAGAAGCAGGAACTTTCCTATGCCCAACGTCCCACATACGACATTTGCCGGCAATGGCGCTTCCGTCCGGTGCGGGTGCGGGCAGTAGTGAAGAAAATATGACTCGCCTAGCTCTAGACCAACTAAGCGCCACGATGCGCGCCCAAGTGCTCGCCAAAATCGACTTGAGCAACGCGCGGAAGGTAGTAGGTTCGGCTGGCGAGCACGAAAAGACCGGCCCCAAGGTGAAACCAAAGCGGCGCACCGAGCACCAAGAGCAAGCGGCAGTGTGCGACTGGTGGAAACTCTCGTGCGAATCGTATGGATTGCCTGAGTATGCCTTGTTCGCTATTCCAAACTCAGCGAAACGGTCCTTCCGGCTCGCGGCGATGCTGAAAGCCGAAGGTATGCGCGCCGGTATCCCGGACCTATGTCTAGCGGCAAAGTGTCCGCGCGATCCGAGAGCAGGGGCGTTATTCATCGAAATGAAGCGCAAGCCGAACAAGCCGAGTCCTGAACAAACAGAAGTCATCGACTACCTGCGCCGCGCCGGATACCATTGCGTGATCGCATGGTCAGCAGATGAGGCAATCATGGCGATGAAGGTATATTTGAAGGGGTATAACTTTATATGGGAGAAATAACAAAAATTGCCTGGTGTGACCATACATTTAATCCGTGGATAGGCTGCACAAAGATTGGTCCGGGCTGCGATCACTGCTACGCAGAATCCCAAGACTCGCGTGAGCGATGGGAAGGAAAGAGACATTGGGGAATCGGCGTGCCGCGTTATCACACTAGCGCCTCCAACTGGCAATTACCTTTGCGTTGGAATAAAAAGGCTGCCAAAGACCGCCTGCCGCATCGCGTGTTCTGCGCCTCTCTTGCCGATGTGTTCGACAATGAGGCACCGAACGCATGGCGCGACGACCTATGGACTCTAATAGAGGCAACGCCAAATCTTTTATGGCTGCTAGTCACTAAACGCATCGGCAACGTTAAGCAGTTCGTGTGGCCGGCATGGATTGTCGAAGGGTTTCCTTCGAATGTTCGCCTGCTGATCACCGTCTGCAACCAAGATGAGGCCGACCGCGACATTCCGAAGCTGCTGGCTCTGCCGTGTAAGAACGGAATCAGCTACGAGCCGGCGCTTGGGTCGGTGGATTGGTCGCGTTGGCTGTCGATTCGTCGCAGCACGGGGCTGTCGGAGTGGGTAAAAGATGGGGACCGCAATGACTTACACTGGGTCATCATCGGCGGCGAGAGCGCCCAGGCAGGGCACAGAGCGCGGCCATTCGATCTCGCGTGGGCACGTGAGACGATAGCCCAATGCAAGGCTGCGGGCGTGCCAGTGTTCTGTAAACAACTTGGCAGCACTGCTTATGAACCAGCTACACCCTACTTAAACAGCAAAACAATGATACTTGCGGGACGTAGATTGTATTTCAAAGACCGCGCCGGCTCTGATCCATCCGAATGGCCAGAAGAGTTAAGAGTTAGACAATTCCCACGATAACAGGAGAAACCATGACCAAACATCGCGGCCCAGGCATCAATCTAGGCGGCACATCCACCGTCAACGAGTGGAAAATGAAGATTACAGGAATCAGCGAGGGCGCAGCGCGTCCGGTATTCGAGCCGCTGCGTAGGTGGCCAGCAGTTCCGCATCCCGAACAATCTAGGTTAGACGCATTCAAATATTTACCGAGTATTTACAAATGAAATTCACGAAAGTACACGGTCATGCTAAGCAATTCGACCAATATGCGTCCCCAACTTATAGCTCTTGGACTTCAATGAAAAGCAGATGTAAGAATACGAAGCTCGACACATATCCAGATTACGGCGGTCGTGGAATTAAGGTTTGCCATAGATGGGAAAGTTTTACTAATTTCTTGGCTGATATGGGTGTTAGGCCAAAAGGAACAACTCTAGGCAGAAAAGACAATCAGCTAGGTTATTTTCCAGGAAATTGTGAGTGGCAAACCGCATCTCAACAAATGAGAAATACTAGGGTTAGTCGGTATATTGAATTTAATGGAAGGCGCTGGCCTTTAGTGGTTTGGGCAGAGAACTTAGGTCTATCAGTGGATACTATTTCAAAGCGATTAGATTTATTAAAATGGCCGCTAGAGCGCGCCCTTACCACTCCAGCGCGGAACATGAAAAATTCAGCCTGCGCTTGGAAGCAGCACAGCCAGAAATGAGTATGTTTGTCTAACCTGCCGCAGCCGGTTCCATTATTTCTGTTTAAGCAGCCTAGCCCGCCACAATAGCAGCAGCGCCGAAAGCTCGTCGAGCGCCGCCGCAAAGCCGATCCTGGCAGCGCGGCGGGCGTGGCGGATACCTGCGCATAGGCCGGCGATGCGAGCGAGTCCTAGCGCGTTTTGGATAACCCTCATTTGCGTATCCGGCTAAGCAGGAAAGGCGTTGAAATTGGGCACTTCCAATGCTCGCCAGTGAACACGATCTCGTGCTTTGACAATTTAAGCCCCATTAGACGCTCTTCCGATTCCGCATAAATGGCATCACGCGGATTTGTCCCTGTTTCTCGCAGCCAGTTTCGATATTGTATGTAACTGCCAGCGATTACGACCTTCATGCTTGCGCTTTCCCGAGCGCGGCGCGGGCTTTGGCTATGCGTCTATCAAGCCAATTTGCGTCAACGGTAGCATCACGGCTCGCGGCGGCTTGCATAACGTCAATAAGGTCGTTTAGCGTGTTCCGCAGCTCAGCAATATACCCAGGCACATCGCCCCAGACTTGGCACTCCGGGAGCGCGACAAAGCATGCATCGCGCACTACCTCATGCGCTTCGACTGTGGCGCGCAGGCGGTCGATCTCGGCTTGCATCTTCGGCGTATGTTTAGCTTTCATCATCGTTCCCCTAAATAGCCACGCCTTGGATTTTCGCCAGAGCTTCGACATAATCGCATAGAGCCAAATACTCATCTCCGCGCTTGCGGTCAGGATAGGCTTTATCGCCCCAGTGCGCGCGAGCCTCAGACAGCGTGAAATGGTGGCAACCGGCTTGTAGGATCAAGGTATTATCCTTATTGATGTAAGCGCAACGGCCATATTGACGTTGCTGTTCTGCGCCTAAATCAGCAACTACACGTTTGGCGTAGTCCCCCACGTGGGCGTAGTCCCCCACGCGGGCGCAGTCCCCCACGCTGGCGGAGTCCCCCACGCGGGCGTAGTTTCCCACGCGGGCGTAGTCCCCCACGTGGGCGTAGTCCCCCACGCGGGCGGAGTCCCCCACGCGGGCGCAGTCCCCCACGCTGGCGGAGTCCCCCACGCTGGCGTAGTCCCCCACGCGGGCGGAGTCCCCCACGCGGGCGCAGTCCCCCACGCGGGCGGAGTCCCCCACGCGGGCGGAGTGTCCAAATTTTACTCTATTGCCTTTAGCAATACCTGGCACACCCGGACTAATGCTCCACCCGTTCTGGACTGGCCATTTTGCGACATCGCTTGATGTGATGGTCATTTCAATTCCTCCATTGTGCCAGCGGCCGGCTGGCTCGGCATTCTGAGATAATCGCGCAGCAGCTTTTCAAGGTCTTTCGCTGCGGCTATGTCCTCGCGGATTCTGTCGGCTACTGTCTTGTAGCGCGGACGATCTTCCCCGAGCGATTGAAGATGGCGAGATAGAGATTCCTGGGCATACTCGCGCAGCGTTTCGACATTTGCTAAGGCTAAGGCCAATAGCGGCTTATGCGTTTGCGTCATTTTTCTTCTCGAAGTATTCCTGCATCATTTTACCCATCGGAGAATGCACTCGCTCATAGCGAAAATTCCGCAACGCCTCGCTTTCGTCTGGTTCAATATGTTGATCATCATTGAAGCGGATCGGTTTAACGAATCTTCCTACGTTGTAGCTCATTACTTACTCCTAAACTAAAGTCAATGCCGCCCATTACTGAGCGGCGGGGGAATTAGGCGGTCTTCGCCCAATATCCATACACGCAGCGCCGCTCAATCCAGCTTCGCGCGTCAGGATCATCGCTGCTACCATTACTCCCTGGTTGTACGCAATGCGTTTCCCGCTGCGGATCGTATATATCACGCACGACTCCATCAACAACCGCCGTATAATGCTTGCTAACGGAAACGACTAAGCGCCCTGCTGGAAGTTCGCCATCGTGCAAATGCACTTTACAACCGGATCCGATATGCATGGTCGGCGTCCAGGCAAATCCGATAGAAGCCATATATTCTTTAAACCACTTGCGGCGCACATTAATACCGTTTCTGGCTGATGCCGCTCGGCCTCTGGTGCGTGTACTTGCTCGTTGTGCCCCCGTACCTTTCGCTAGTGCCTGATACACTTCCGCATAGGGCAGTTCAGCAGCAATCGCAATAGCTCGCGTTACGCAGTCTCCTGTTATGCCTTTATACCCAGCGGCTGCGCGCCCACCATCATCAAAAACAAATTTCATGTTTTCTCCGTTTGTTTCGCGCCGATTGCGCTTGATTGGACTATAGCGCAAGCGCAAGAGGTTGTCAAGCGATATTTGAAAAATAATTATTGACAGCGATTATCGCGTGCGCTAGTCTACTAGCATGATCA
>Ga0209514_10001288_pt1 | contig 44411 bp, 41 predicted proteins | sample Subgrocontami58m_FD_187452 | JGI IMG/M metagenome (GOLD analysis project Ga0209514, IMG submission 187452) | Subsurface groundwater microbial communities from S. Glens Falls, New York, USA - GMW37 contaminated, 5.8 m (SPAdes) (version 3) | ecosystem: Environmental > Aquatic > Deep subsurface >... | reverse complement strand
CCGATCTGGTCGTCAAGCTCGTCGGGTACGGCAGGGTGCGCCTCGCGGAGGGCCTCGAGCAGCATGGCGGTGTGGTGCGCGAGAGAGCCGCGGATCGGCCGGGCGAGCGCTTCTGCGTCACGCTCGCGGAACTTCTCGACCTGCTCGCCCCGCGCGCGGCGCTCCATGCGAATCGGGATCGCCCGGTCGGCGACGGTCGCCGGCAGGTTGCCGATGCCGGCGATGGCCTTGGGGCAGAACACCGTGAACTCGACCAGCGTCATCGTCTTGCCCTCGGGCACCACGCGCGGGACGCTCGTGCCGCGGCGATTGCCGGCGTTGAGGATCGCGCGCAGCCCCTCGTACTCGCCAGCCTTGCGACTGAAGATCGTGTCGGCCTCATCGAGCAGGAGGGTCGGCCGGTCACGGTCGATCTTGCGGAAGAGCACGGCGTCGCTGGGCACGATCGCGCGCCACGGTCGCGCCGCGAGGCAGTGGAGCATGTCGAGGGTCCGGGACTTGCCCGAGCGCATCTCCGCGGCCGTGATCGCGAGAAACGGCGAGCACTCGGCCGCGTCGACCGCGTGGGTGTGCGCCTCCCAGAGCGCGACCGCGATGGCCTGATGCGGGTTCGTGAAGTGGACGTAGCGGCCGTTGAAGGCGTGGGCGGCCTCGAGGGTCGCGCCGAGACTGGCGAAGGCGGGCGGCTCGGGAGGGGCGATGATGGCCACGGCCACCCTGGTCGTCGGCGGCTGCGCAGCCACGTCGGCGGGCTCGGCCTGCGCAAGCAGCGCGGGCAGCGCCTCGGCCGTGCCGCCTGCGGCGAAGTAGTCGACCGCATCGGCGCCGTGCCCCGCCAGCTTGACGCCGGTCGCGCCGGCGGGCGGCGACCAGCGCAGGACGCGCGCAGTGAAACTGAGGCCGTCCCGTTCTTGGCCGACGCGAGCCATGTGGGCGCCGCCTGGCTCATCGTCGTCCGGCCAGAGCGCGACGTCGTGGCCGCGCAAGACTTCGAGCGAAGCACGCGAGGGGGTGCCGGACGCGCCGGTAACGGTCGCGAGCGCGACGAACCCGCGCTCGCGCAGCGCGTCGGCGGCCGGCTCGCCCTCGGTGAGGATGACCGTCACTCCGGCAGGAACGTCCCGGAGCAGCTCGGCGCCATATAAAGGGAGCGACGCGCTGGGGAGGCCGCCGAGGCCCGGCGCGCCGTTTCGCTCCCACCACCGCTTCGGCTTGCCGCGGTCATAGTCGATGCGATGGTGTGTGGCAATGAGCGCGCCGCCCGCGTCGCGGATCTCCCAGGCGCGGCGCCGGACCTCGCGCCTGACGGGATTCGAGGTCGCGCGCGATGGCGGGCGTTCGATGCCGAGCCGGGCCGCGAGGTCGAGGAGGCCACCCTTCGCACCACACACCCGGCAGAGCCAGGCGTGTTTGGTGCGGTTGTATCCGGCACTCGGTCCTGCGTCAGCGTGGCGATGGCGCTCCGGAAAGACGCACGAGAAGTCGATCTCGTCGCCGTGGACGCAGCCGCCACGCGCGAGCAGCGCGGACTCGAGGGTGGCGACGAGACTGGGGTCCGGGGTGAAGGCACTCATCGCGGTCGACCCTCGAGCTCGGCGCGCGCGTGCCGCCGGCGATCGCTCGCATCCTTCACGTTCTCGCGAGGCAGTCGGAACCTCGCAGAGGAGGTAATCGGCGGGCCGCATCGGTCGCACGTCCCGTTGACGAGCCTGACCATCAAACCGTGCGCGCGGAGTGCTCGCGAAGCCAGGTCTCGAGCGCGCTCTTTACAACCAGCACGCGACCGCCGACCCGGACGTGAGGAAAACGATGCGCGGCGATCAGGCCGCGGAGCGTTCGCTCGCTCACGCCACAGGCGTCGGCTGCCTCCGAGACGGATAGCGTCAGGCGCTCGGGCCTGACCTTGTCGGATGCGTTCATTCTTGCCTGCCCCCTCTTCTCTGCGAACCGTTGCCATTGGCGGCAACTGCGTGTAAGGTTCGGCGATGGCACCTGAACAGCGCAACAACCAATTCAGTTCAGACACTGACGTGACCGCGATCGTGGCGCCCTGGCGGGTGCGGGCGAACGATCGTGACGAGCTCCTCCGCTGGTTCCTCGAGGCCGATCTGACATCGGAAGCCTCGGTAGCGCGTCTCCTCGAGCGAACCGGCCGCGACTTCGGGGGCCTTTGTGTGTGGACACTTCCGAACGGGACGGTGCGCTTCTGGGCGCCGCCGGGCCACGCCCAGGACCTACGCGAGGTAAGGCGTCGGGCAGCGAGCTATGAAAAACGCGGGCAGCCTGTCGAGATTCTGGATTCGGCCATGATCCCGCGAGGTAACGAGGGGCCGAACGCTTCGTGGGCCCTACTCGAGCCCGCCTCGCGTTCCGATTTCATCGCCTTCTACGACCGCATCCGTGGCTACCTCCGTGAGGCCGAGCGGTGGTTTGCTGAATGGGAGAAGGGCGCGCCCGCGGCTCAGGCCAGGATCAATGTGAAGCTGTCGACGCTCCTCGATGACGTCCGCGTCGATGCCGCTCTCGCGCCCGACGAGATCGCACTTGAGCGACCCATGCGCCCTGACCTCAGATCGGTCTCGCTGGCCGGCGAGCTCGCTCTTGCGATGTTTCAGCGCATGGTCAGGGCCCGCGAAGTCGTGGTGTGCCCGTCCTGCGGTGAGATCGAGATATTCCCGGACATGCGGCATCGCGAGATTTGCTCGAAGCCGGAGTGTCGAGCTTGGTACCGGGCGAAGTGGATGCGGCAGAAGTACGCGGCCGAGAAGGCCAGAACGGCGAACCAACGCAAGGCGGAAGCCAAGAAAGCGGCAAAGATCACAAAGGCGCGCAAGGGCGCGAGGAAGGCGGTCAAGAAGTGAGCGGCAAGCGAAGCGCCCACCCGGGCTCGGTTTATCGGCGCCTGGACGGCTATTGGGTCGGCGCGGTCAGTCTCGAGAACGGCAAGCGGCAGATCGTGTACGCCAAGACGCAGGGCGATGCGGCGCGAAAGGTTCGCGCGATGGTGAAGGCGCGCGAGGATGGCTTGGTGGTCGCCGGCGGACGCGTCTCGGTCGCCGCCTACCTCGCGAAATGGATCGAGGGCGTCAGCGCCTCGGTACGCGGCTCGACGTTCCGACGCTACGAGCAGCTCGTGCGGGTCCACCTGATCCCGCGGCTCGGTCGCATCCAGCTCGCGAAGCTTGCGCCCGCCGACCTGACCGCGATGTACGCGGCGATGGTCGGTGAGGGCCTCGCGCCGCGCACGGCGGGTCACGCTCACCGGGTACTCGGCCGCGCGCTCCGCGAGGCGGAAGTCTCGGGTCTGATCGTCCGGAACGTCGCACGGCTCGTGCGGCCTCCGCGGGTGCCTCACCAGGAGATGCAGACGCTGAGCGGGGAGCAGGCCCGCACGCTCATCGCGGTGGCAGCGAGCGGCCGGCTCGGCGCGCTCTACGTCGTCGCGCTCGCCTCGGGCGCACGCCTGGGCGAGCTGCTCGCCTTGCGCTGGCAGGACGTCGACCTCGAGCGCGCCGCGATCCGGATCACGCGAAGCCTCACGCGCACCCAGAACGGCATGGAGATCGGCGAAACGAAGACCGCGAGCTCTCGCCGCACCATCCCGATCGGCCGCGCCGCGCTCCTGTCGCTTCGCGCGCACCGGCTCACCCAGGCCGAGGAGCGCCTACGGAACGGACTCGGCAAGGCAGCGGAGGCTGACCTGGTGTTCGCAGACGAGCTCGGCAGGCCGGTCGACGCTCCGCATGTCTCGCACGCCCTGCGCGCCGTGCTCGCTCGCGCCGATCTGCCGCGGATCCGCTTCCACGATCTCCGCCACACGGCGGCGACCTTGCTCCTCGAGGCGGGCCTCCATCCGCGCGTCGTCGCTGAGCGGCTCGGGCACAGCACGCCGGCGCTCGTGCTCAACGTGTACGGTCATGTGACGGAGCGGATGCAGGAGCAGGCGACGGCGGTCCTCGATCGCGTGCTCGGCGGCTGAGTGTCGAGTCCCGTTGCTACATTTCTTGCTACAGACGGGTCCTCGCGCGATGGCCAGTCACACGAAAAGGCCTGTCATCATTGCCTCGGAGGGGTGGCAGAGCGGTCGAATGCGGCGGTCTTGAAAACCGCTGTGGCCTTCGGGTCACCGTGAGTTCGAATCTCACCCCCTCCGCACCCCGCCCCTCCGCACAGGTAGCGCGATGCGGCGAGCTTCGTGGAACCCTACGAGGCTCGCCGCATCGAAAGCAGAGCGGGTCACGGTGCCTCGCGTCGGCCGCGCGATCGGGCCTGCGCGCCGGCGGGAGCTCGGCCCGCCTCGCGTAGCGCGCGTCGCAGCATGAACTCGATCTGGGCGTTGACGCTGCGGAGCTCGTCCGCCGCCCACTTCTGTAGTGCCTCGTGGACCTCCGGATCGAGTCGAAGGAGGAAGGCCCGCTTGTCTCCCACGGCTACGCGTAGAGCGTTCCGGCGTTGACGACCGGCTGCGTGCTCTGCTCGCTGCACAGCACGACGAGCAGGTTGCTCACCATCGCCGCCTTGCGTTCGTCGTCGAGCTCGATGATGTTGCGCGTCGACAGCTGCTCGAGGGCCATCTCGACCATCCCGACCGCGCCCTCGACGATGCGCTGGCGAGCGGCAACGACGGCGCTCGCCTGCTGCCGCCGGAGCATCGCCTGCGCGATCTCCTGCGCGTACGCGAGGTGGCTGAGCCGCGCCTCGATCACCTCGATGCCCGCCTTCGACAGCCGGTCCTGGATCTCACGGCGGAGCGCCTCGGTGATCTCGTCGCTGCTGGTCCGCAGCGAGAGCTGCCCGTCCTGGTGCGCGTCGTACGGGTACGCGGTCGCCAGCTTCCGGACGGCCGCCTCGGTCTGCACTTTCACGAAGTCCTCGTAGCGGTCAACCTGGAACACCGCCTCGGCCGTGTCCGTGACCCGCCAGACGACGATCGCGGCGATCTCGATCGGATTCCCCTCATGGTCGTTCACCTTGAGGTGCGAGCTCTCGAAGTTCCGGATGCGCAGCGAGACGAGCCGGCGAGGGTAGGCGAAGGGGTTCACCCACCAGAAGCCCGCCTCACGGGCGGTCCCCGCATAGCCGCCGAAGAGCTGGAGCACCCGCGCCTCGTTCGGTCCGACCGCGGTGAGGCCGAGGAAGCTGAAGCAGGCGAGGCCCAGCAGTATGGCGGCCGCGAGTGCGCCCCAGGGGTCCCGCTCGATCGCTCGCAGGACGATCGCGGTGGCGCTCGCCAGGGTCAGCGCGATGAGCAGAACGAGGACCGGGATGCCGCTCAGCAGCGAAGCGTTGCGTTCGCGGATCATGTCGCCCTCCAGTACCGCGGATATGATATCGTGATGATATCAGACGCGCTGTGTGTGTGGGCTTGGCTACGCGGCCGCCGTGACGTGCGGCACCGTCGATCTGCGCATGCTCTGCGCGTTGTCGACGTACGGTGGCGCCGACGCGCGCTACCTGAGGATCGGGAACGGCAGCGTGGGCAGCGGCCGCGGGGTCGCGGTCGGGCGTGGCCCGGTGGCGGGCGGGCTCGGCCGCGGACCGGTCGCGGAGGGCGACGCCGACGGCCGCGAGGACGGCGAGGGCGACGGACTGGGACTCGGGCAGGCGCCGTCGAGCCGCAGATCCCACGTATAGCGGCCGTAGGTGTGGCCGCCGGCCATCGCTTCGCGGATCCAGCGGTCGCGATCGGGCTTCCACGCGGCCGGCCCAACCTCCTTGATCTCCATCGAGACCGCCGACACGCCTGCACCGGCGCCGCATCCGGGACCGAACCAGTCGTCGACCTTCCGCGGCTCGGTGCCGCGGACGAAGAGCTCCCTGGAGCTGAACGGGCTCACGCTCGACGGGAGCAATCCGGAGCCCATGCCGCCGTACGCACCCGGAGACACGACCACGTTCGCCTCGACGATGGTGGAGGGTCGCTGCCAGTCGGTCGCGGGGAAGCCGGTCAGGATCTCCTTCATGTAGGTGCGCCAGAGGATCCCCGGACCCAGGGCCGATGAGATCCCGCGCATGCGATCGCCGTTGCTGTTGCCCATCCAGACTCCGGTGACGAGCGTCGGGGTGAAGCCGACGGCGTAGACGTCCTTCAGGTCGTCGGTGGTGCCGGTCTTCAGGCCGGCGGGCCGGCCGATGTTCGTGAAGCTGCCGAACACGAAGTCCCGTTCCGGCTGCGTGGTGTCCTTGAGGATGTCGACCATGACGTACGCCGTGCCGGGATCGACGACCTTCTTCTGCGCGTAGTCCTTGTGCTCCCAGATGACGTTGCCGCGAGCGTCCTCGACCTTGAGGATGAACGTCGGCGCGGTCTGGACGCCGAGGTTGGCGAGCGTGCCGTAGGCGCTCGCCATGTCGAGGAGCTTCACCTCCTTCGCGCCCAGCGTGAGCGAGAGCCCGACTGTGGCAGGGTCGATCGCGGTCGTGATACCCAGGTCGTGCGCGGTCTGGATGGTGTCCTCGATGCCCGAGTACTGCTGGAGGAATTTGATCGCCGGGATGTTCCGTGACTCCCGGACGGCCTGCCGCATCGTCACGGGGCCGTGATATTGAAGGTCGGCGTTCTCCGGCCGGTAGCCGCCGCCGAAGTCGGTGCGGGCGTCGACGACGACCGTGGCCGCGGTCGCCCCCTTCTTGAGCGCGGTGAGGTAGTTGAACATCTTGAAGGAAGATCCCGGCTGCCGCATGCCGATCCCCGCGGCGTCGAACTGCCCCTGCACCTTCGGGTCGGTGCGGGAGTAGTAGTCGACCGAGCCGACGTACGCGAGCACTTCGCCGCTCCGCGTGTCCAGCGAGACGAGCGCGGCGTTGAACACGTTGCTGGAACGCAGCCCCGCGACGCTCTCCCGCACCTGGCGCTCCGCGGCCTCTTGGATGCGCGTGTCGAGCGAGGTGGTGACCTTGAAGCCACCCCGCGTCACGGCGCCCTCGTTACCGCCGAGGATCTCGGTGAGCTGGTTGCGCACCTGGAACACGAAGTGGGGCGCCTCGATCGTGGCGACGTGCGCGCCGATCGTAGCGATCGGCTCCGCTTCGGCGGCGGCGTGCTCCTCGGGCGTGATCTTCCCGATGTCGTCCATCTGCTCCAGCACGTACGACCGCCGGTCCGTCGCGCGCTCCGCATTCTCGACCTTGGACGGGTCGAGGATGGAGGGCGACTGCGGCAGGCCGGCGAGCAGGGCGACCTCGGCGAGCGTCAGCTGCTTGAGGTCGTTCTTGCCGAAGTACGTCGCGGCCGCCGCCTTCACGCCGTAGGCGCCGTTGCCGTAGTAGATCTGGTTGAAGTAGAGCTCGAGGATCTGCTCCTTCGAATAGGTGCGCGTCACGTCGATCGATACGAGCGCCTCGCGGATCTTCCGCGTGACCGAGCTCTCCGCGCCGATGAGCCGGAGCTTCACGAGCTGCTGCGTGATCGTGGAGGCGCCGCCCGTACCGGTGCCGCGCCTGGTGACCTCGGAGAACACCGCTCGGGCGATGCCGAGCAGGTCGACCCCGGGGTTCGTGAAGAAGGAGTGGTCCTCGGCCGCGATCGTGGCATCGATGAGGGACTGCGGGATCTCGGCGTACCGCACGAGGTCGCGCCGCTCCTCCTCGAACCGGTAGAGCAGCTCCTTCCCGTCGCGGTCGTAGACGTTCGTCGACTGCGCGAGCGGAACCTTGCCGATGTCCGCGGCGGATGGCAGGTCGCGCGAGAAATACACGTAGCCGGCAAGCCCGCCCGCGAGCGGCACTGCGACGAACACGATCAGAAGCGCTTTCACCAGCGGCGACCGCACGAGGGCAGGGCGCATACGCGTATCAGATCACGTTCGCGAGGACCCCGATCAGGCGCGCACCGCCTGGCGGCCGAACCCGTCGCGGACCGCGAGCGTGCCGTCGTCGTAGATCGCCTCGCCGCGCAGGAACGTGTATACCGGCACGCCCTGCACCTTCCGGCCCGCGTACGGGGTCCAGCCGCACTTGCTCAGCACGTCGGCGTCGGTGATGGTCATCGCCTTCTTCGGATCGACGAGCACGATGTCGGCGTCGGCACCGATGCGGATCGCGCCCTTGCGGGGGTAGAGGCCGAAGAGCTTGGCCGGCCGGGTCGCGGTCGCGTCGGCCACTCGCTCGTAGGAGAGCTTGCCGGCCGCGACGTCGGTCAGCATCAGCGAGAGGTAGAACTGCGTGGACGGCGTCCCGGTGTGCGCCTTCCAGCCGTCGGTCCAGCCGGGCTCCTTCTCCTCGCGCAGGTGCGGCGCGTGGTCGGTCGCCATGATGTCGACGGTCCCATCCCGGAACCCCGCGTACACCGCCTCCGCGTGGTGCGGCGCGACGTAGTACGAGAGCGCGTACGACCCGAGGCGCTCGATGGTGGCCCAGTCGTTGTCCAGCCAGAAGCACCAGGGGTTGACCTCGGACGAGACGGCCCGCCCGGCGACCTTAGCCGCGCGGAGCATCTCGACGACCCGGCCGGTCTGCGTGTGCAGGAGGTGCAGCCGGACACCGGTCGCCTCTTGGAGGCGCAGCAGCACGCCGACCGCGGTGTCCCAGATGATGCCGTCGTCGTGCGCGTAGGCCTTCGCGTACGCGCGGAAATCCCGCTCGCCGCGTGCCCAGTACTGCTTCTCGATCGAGTCCATGAGCGATTGATCGTGCGGGTGGACCATCAGCGGAAGGCCGGTGGCCTTCACGCGCTGCATGCGCTCGTACAGCGCCCCATGCTCGTGCAGGCCGATGCCCGGCATGTGCGGGTACGACCGGCCGGTGTCGACGACCATGAACAGCTTGAACGCCAGGATCCCGCGCTCGGCGAGCTTGGGGATCTCGTCGATCTGGACGGCGGAGGCGTTGACGTTGTAGTCGATCATCGCGCGCTGCCGGTAGAGGTCGAGCATGCCGTCGAGGTCGGCGGCGGTCGTGGGCGGCGGGCTGACGTTCGGCATCGCGACCGAGACCGTGACGCCGCCGGCGGCGCACTGCCGGCCGATGTGCGCGAGATCCTCCTTGTCGGTGAACCCGGGCTCGCGGTGGTGGGAGTGCATGTCGATCAGACCCGGAAGCGCGACGAGATCGTCGGCCTTGATCTCACGCTTGCCCTTCGGCGCCGCGCCGGCGCCATGGATCGCGGCGATGCGGCCACCTTCGATGCCGATGTCCGCCCGGCGCACGCCGTCCTCGAAGACCACGGTTGCGCCGCGGATCACGATGTCGTGGGTCATGCCTGGGCTCGCGGGGCCGTTGTCGAGCCTCCGATGTGCTGCACGGTCTCCTCCTGCGCGCGGGTCTCGCGGACCTCGACGTTGTCGTCCCGCAGCACGAGGGCTTGGAGCCACTCGACCATCATCGGGATGACCACGCCGGCGTACTGCTTGTAAGCCGCGTAGTGGGTCGTGTTGCGTTGGAGCACCAGCTTCTTCGGTCGCTGGGCCGCCGCGTAGAGCTGCTCGGCGTGATCCGTCGGCGTGACCGCGTCGTCCGCGACGCCGATGACCAAGAGGCCCCGCACGCGACCGGCGACGTCGAGCGGGCGGTACTCGAGGATGCCGTGCGCCGCGCTCAGCGGGACCGCGCTCGGAATGCGTCCGTCGACGTCGGACTTCACGGCGGTCGCCCGGCGCTCGGGCGTCGCCACCATGATCCCCTCGCGCGGGTGCACGGTCGTGCCGGTGCCCGTGGTGGCGCGGGTGCGCCGCTCGGCGTCCACGCTCGCGAGGAACGCGATCCATTCATGCTCTTGACGCATCCGGTGCAGCCAGTCGCGGCCGTCGGCGACGGGCACCTGGCTGATCGTCGCGCGGACGGCCGGTTCGTATCCCGCGACGAGCACGGCATTCCCGCCGCCGGTCCCGCCGCTCCCGAAGATGGCCGCGCGCGCGGGATCCAGGTCGTCCCGCCCGCGCATGTAGGCGAGCGCGTTGCGCCAGTCCTCCAGCTGCCAGGCCGGCGAGATGGTCCCGCGATCGCCTTCGCTCTCGCCGAAGCCGCGGTAATCGAAGATGAGCACCGCGAAGCCAGCGGCGGTGAAGGCCTCGTGGTACGGCTGGTACAGCTTCGCGTCGGCCAGGCCCAGCCATCCCGGTCCCTGGACGACGAACGGCAGGCGGCGCCCTGCGTCCGCGGACGTGTCGGGACGATGGAGGAAGGCGCTCAGGCGCGCGCCCTCGCTGTAGAACGCCACCCGCTCGGTCCTCATGCCGATGCCTCCCGCTCGAGCACTTCGACGAGATCGGCGCAGGCGCGGCGGAGGTGCTCGCCCTGCGCCTGGGCGGCCCGCTCGGCGTCCTTGACGCGGATGCACTCCCTGATCTCGGCGTGATCGTGCAGCGCGCGCTCGACGATCTTCATCACGTGGTAGCGCTGCACGTCGTCGCGGAGACCGAGGACGAGCCGATGGGTCCGCGGACGGTCGGCGTACGCGTAGAGCTCGCTGTAGAACCCGCGACGGGCCCGGCGGCCTGCGGCAGGCTCGTCAACGCGCGCGTCCATCTGCTCGGACATGTCCACGAGCCGCTTGATGTCGGCGGTCCCGAGCGCGCCGACCGCGCGGCGCATGAGCTCCGGCTCGAGGGAGACCCGGAGCTCGTAGATCTCGATGACGTCGGCACGGCTGAGCGAGGCGACCTCGGCGCCGCGCCGCGGCCCGATGTGTACCAGGCCCTCGGCCTCGAGCCGCCGCAGCGCGTCGCGCAGCGGGATCCGGCTCACCCGAAGCTGGTCGGCGAGCTGCTCCTGGAGCAGGCGCTCCCCGGGACGGAGCTCGCCGGAGAGGATCGCGTCCCGCAGCGCCGTGGTGACGACCTCTTCGATGCTGCGGACGTCCGGGCGATCGAGCTGCGGGAGGGCACCGCGGGCGCCCGCGTTGCTGTGTGGCATTGCTCTCCTCAACCGGTCCGCTCCGTATCCTGTCCCCGCTACGTCCCCTCGGACAGCCGCACCGTAGTTTGCCGTAGGGTATCCGGTATACAAAACGGGGTCAAGAATGGAAGGTCGTAGGGGATGACGGTGCGGCGTCCATTCATCGTGCTCATGATCGTGGCGGTCGCGATCACGACGACCAAGGGGACCGCCGAGATCGTGTACCCGCCGTATCTCGCCGGCTTCGGCTACTCGCTGTCGCTCATCGGGATCCTCACCTCGCTCTTCGCGGTGGTGCAGCTCGCGTCCCGCGTGCCGGTCGGGATCGCCTATCGCGCGGAGCGCGCGAAGCGGCAGTTCGCCCTCGCGCTCGTCGCATTCGGCGTCTCGACGTGCGGCTTCGCGTTCGCGAACGGCGAGGCGGTACCGGTCGTCGCGCTCAGCCTGCTCCACGGGTTCGCCTTCGGCAGCGTCGGCACCCTCGGACTGGCCCTGGTGATCGACGTCACCGGCGGCCGCAGGGCCGGCGCGTCGATGGCTTGGTACACCGCCGCGATCTCGGCCGGCTACGCCCTCGGCGCGGTCATCGGCGGATCGCTCGCGGAGGCGATCGGGATCCCGAGCACCCTCGGCCTGATCGGGCTGCTGCCGATCGCGGGCGCGCTCGCCATCCTGGCACTCCCCGCGGTCGAGGGCGCGCCGCTCCCGAGCGACCGAGGGAGCGGGCTGCGCGGGCTTCTCACGGCAGGGGCGAAGCTCGACCGCCGGGTCTGGCTCGCGTTCGTCGTCGTCCTGTACCTGAACTTGCTCTCCGACGGCGTGGACACCTTCTTCCCGGTGTTCGCGCCGACCATCGGCATCTCGCTCGCGCTCGTCGGGCTGCTGCGCGCGTTCAAGAGCGGTGCGGCGATGTTCATCCGCTTCAGCGGGGTGATTCTCCTCCGGGTCGTCGACCACCGGACGGTGACCCTCGTCGCGGTCGTCGCCGCAGCCGCGGCCACTGCGGCCCTGCCCTTCTCCGCGTCGCTCGCCGTGCTGATCCCGATCTTCGTCGTGCTCGGCCTCACCCGCGGGATCCTGCGGGCGACGAGCGCCGCGACCATCGCCGAGCTGCGCAACGAGGGACGTGACGTCGGGCTCGCGTCGGGGGTCTACAACGCGGGTCTCGACATCGGCTCGATCGTCGGACCCACGCTCGGCGGCGCGCTGGCGAGCGTCCTCGGCATCGCGCAGATGTTCCAGGTCGTCGCGGTCATCAGCCTGGCCGGGTGGCTCGCGGTCGCGCTGTCGAGCCCCGCGACGCGCGCCGCGTCGGGCCTCGCGCCACGCTCCCGGGTCCTGCCCGGCACGATCGAGGCGCCCTAGCGCCGCGAACTGTCATACCATTGGTCCAAATTCAGCGGGCGGAGGAGAGCGAAGTGGGTGAGGACGGTCGGACGTTCCTGCGCGGCATCGGCTCGGAGACCTATGGCCTGAGCAAGTTCCGAGACCTGCAGCGGAGCCACCCGCGCGTCCGCCGCGCCGGGACCGTCGTTGACGATGGGACCGTCGGACACTCCGGGGACGCCGATCCCGATCAGTCCAAGACCACCTGGATGCTCGGCCCGGGCGACGACGAGTTCCTCACCCAGTCGCTGCAGGTCCACTTCGTCGAGCTCCTGCCCGGCGGCACGAACTTCGGCCACGGCCACCAGAACGAGGCGCACTTCTACATCCTCGAAGGCAGCGGCTACGAGATCCACGACGGCAAGCGCTACGACTGGGAGAAGGACGACCTCGTCATCGTCCACACCGACAGCAAGCACAAGCACCACAACAAGTCGAAGACCGAGCGCGCCCTCGCGCTCGTGCTCAAGGCGAAGACCTCGTGGATGGTCCTCGGTCTCCTGCAGCAGGGCCGCTCCGGCGCCCTCGCGGACGAGGCTCGCTTCGGGCCGCGCCAGGAGTGGTCGCAGCTCTGGAGCCCCGGCTGGGAATCGAAGAAGAAGGTCATCAAGCCCAGCGACACGCCCTGGGAGACCACCCGCGACGGCAAGGTCCGCGTGATCCTGTCGCCCGCGCGCGGCGACGCCCGGACGCACAGCCTGGACCTCTACCAGCAGGAGATTCCCGGCGGGAGCCGTTCCGGCAAGCACTGGCACATGGCCGACGAGGCCATGTACGTCATCTCGGGCAAGGGCTACAGCCTCCACTGGGACGTCGAGGCCGAGATCGACGACCGCTACTACGCGCGCATCGCCAAGGAGCCGACGCGCTGGGAGTTCTCGACCGGTGACCTGCTCTACGTGCCGCACAACACCGTCCACCAGCACTTCAACGCGGACCCCGCCCAGCCACTCGTGATGCTCTCGGCCCAGAACCGCCTGTACCGGCACCTCGGCTACGACAACCTGGTGCACCTCGAGGACGCGCCGGAGTACCGCGGGGAGGCCAGCCGGGCGGTCACCGCCGCGGGCTGACGCGCCGACGGACGAGCCGCGCCCGCGATTCGCGCTGCCGCGCGGCCTCGCCGCGCTCGGCTACCGCGACTTCGCGCTGTACATGGTCGGCCAGGGCGGCTCGAACCTCGGCAGCCAGATGGAGCAGGTCGCGACGACCTGGGTGCTGTACGAGCTCACCGGTTCGGCAGTGCTGGTCGGCCTGCTCGGCGTGTTCCGCGCCGCCCCGTTCCTGCTGCTGACCCCGTTCGCCGGAGCCCTGGCCGACCGGATCGACCAGCGGCGGCTGCTCCTGGTCACGCAGGCGTGGGGGCTGCTGAACTCGCTCGCCCTCGGGCTGCTCGTCCTGAGCGGCGCCGCGCAGCCGTGGCACTTCTACGCGCAGACCTTCCTGCAGACCGCGATGACGACCTTCGACATCACCGGCCGGCAAGCGATGTTCCCGCGCCTGGTCGCTCGGCGCCACATCCAGGCCGCGGTCACGCTCAACTCCACGGCCGCACGCACGTCCGGGTTCGTCGGTCCGGCGATCGCCGGCTGGCTCATCATCGGCGCCGGGAACGCCGCGCCGTTCCTCGTGAACGCGGCGAGCTTCCTCGTGCTCATTGCGATGCTGCTCCTGATGCGCGACCGCGGCCGGCCGGCGCGGGTGGCCGCGGCCTTCCGCACCGAGGTGCTCGAGGGGCTCCGCTACGTGACCCGCTCCCCGCTCCTTTCGGGGATCCTCAAGCTCGAGGCGAGCGTCGCGCTGTTCAGCGTGAACCCCGTGATCATCGCGATCTTCGCGCGTGAGGTGCTGCACACCGGCGCCGACGGCCTCGGGGTGCTGCTGAGCGCGATGGCCTTCGGCGCGCTGCTCGGCAACGGCCTCCTGCTGTGGTTCGCCTCGGTGCGCCGCAAGGGCCGGCTGATCCTCGCCGGCGGCGCGCTGTACGCGGCCTCCCTGCTCGGCCTGGCCGGGACGTCAACCCTCGCCGCCGCCGCGGCGGTGCTCGTCGTCGCCGGCATGGGGGACTCCGCGATCGCGGCGATGCGCAACGGGGTGCTGCACCTCGGCGCGCGCCCGGCGCTCCGCGGGCGGACCGTCGCGGCGATGGTCACCGTCCGGCGCGGCCTGCAGCCGCTCTCGCAGACCCAGAGCGGCGCGGTCGCGGGGCTGCTCGGTGCGCCGGTCGCGCTCGCAATCGCGGGCCTGGCGATGCTCGCGGCGGTGGGCTTCGCGGCCGCGCGCGGTACCGCGCTCCGCGGGTTCACGAGCGACGAGGAGACCGTCATCGCGGACGGCGAGGATGCGGTCCCCGCGCCGCGCGCGATCGGGGGCCGCGCCGGTCGGGATACCATCGGCGGCATCCCACGCTGAGCACGGAGGACGGATGAGCGACTTCTACCGCGCCTGGCTCCACGAGAGCGCGAAGCTCGAGGAGCGGATGCGCACGCCGCCGGTCGTCGCCCGCGGCCGGGACCTCGGGTGGATCGAGACACCGCAGGACGCGCGCACGGCGATGCTCATCGGCGAGGCCACCGGCTTCCCGACCCAAGGCACCGCCCTGGTGAAGGCCGAGATCCCCGCCGGCTGGCGCACCGGGAAGCACGTCCACGGCGAGGAGGCCATGCACATCCTCGCCGGCACGGGCTTCAGCGTCGTCGACGGCGCCCGCTACGACTGGAAGCCCGGAACGACGCTCCACATCCCGTACCGGGCCGCCCACCAACACGTGAACACCGGGAGCGGGACAGCGCTGTACCTCTCGGCGCTGACGCAGGACCTCGACTTCTGCGTGAAGCTCGGGCGGCTGGAGCAGCTCGAGGAGAAAGGGCCGGACCGCGGCGAGCTCGCCGTTCGCCACCCCGCCGAGGTCTCGCAGCTCGCCGCCGACGGCCGCCGGATCGCGCTGCACCTGGAGGACGCGATCGACGAGCGCGCGCGCCGCCTCGCCGGACACGCGCATCCGAAGGGGGAGGGCAAGGGCGCCCACCGCCACGCCGGCATCTGGATCCTGATGGGCGGCAGCGAGAGCCCCAGCGACGAGACGAACGGCTTCCGCGCGAAGGCTACGGCGATGACGAACATCTTCGAGGAGGCACCGCGCTCGAGCAGCCACAAGCACGCGCACACCGAGGCGATGCTGTACGTCCTCGAGGGCCGCGGCTACTCGATGATCGACGGCCAGCGGTACGACTGGCAGGAAGGCGACGCCGTCCACGTGCCGCCGCGGATGACCGTGCACGAGCACTTCAACGACTCCGACGCGCGGACCCGCACGCTGCGGATCGAGTTTGGGGTCCGGTTCTTCTACGAGGCGCTTTGGACCGGCTACGAGAAGGTGCAGGACAAGGACAAGCTGGAGAGCTCCAGCCGGGCGTAGCCGGTAGGGAGCGGACCGGTCGCGGCGCAATACAAAGCGCGCGGATTTGTTTACAGTGCGCAAGGTGAAATACAGGGTGGACACGGGAGGGGCAGAGGCGGCACGCCCCGGCGGCGCCGCCGTCGCGGAGGTCGCGACCTACCGCGTCATCCGCCCGCGCGTCCGCCGACAGCGGTCTCCGCTCGCCCGGTCGTACCGGCGCAACGAGCGCACGGTCCTCGGGATCGCCGGGCTCGTGTCGTTCTTCGCGCTGTGGCAGATCGGCGCGATGGTCGGCTGGATCGAGCCCCTCTTCTTCAGCTCGCCGACCGCGATCGTCGCAGCCGCCATCGCCGAGGTCCAGGTCGCGCGGTTCTGGGAAGACGTGCGGTACAGCTTGACCGAGGTGACGGTGGGCTTCGTCATATCGATCGTGCTTGCCGTGCCGCTTGGGATCGTGATCGGCTGGTACCGGCGTGTTTCGTTCACCTTCGACCCTTGGCTGAACTTCTTCAACGCGATCCCGCGCCCCGCGCTCATCCCGCTCGTCGTCATGTGGGTCGGGCTCGGGATCGACATGAAGATCATCATCGTCTTCATCGGGGGCTTCTTCTCCATCCTCGTGCCGACCGTCGAAGGGGTCCGCACCGTCGATCGCCAGTTCCTCGACGTCGCGCGCAGCTTCCGGGCCTCGACCCGCTGGCTGTTCATTTCCGTCGTCATCCCGGCGACGGTCCCGTTCATCGCTACCGGCGTTCGGCTCGCGCTCGGTAGGCTCCTCATCGGCGTGGTCGTGGCGGAGCTCTACGCGCAGACGCAGGGCATCGGGGTCTTGATCGCGAGGTCCGCAGAGTCGCTCGCCAGCGACCGGATGCTGTTCGGGATCCTGCTGTTCACCCTGATGGGTGTGGCCACCACCGAGACGGCCAGCCGGATCGAACGGTATCTGCAGCGTTGGCGCCCGAGCATGAACTTGGAAGAGGGGCAGTAGTGGTTGATACGGAATTCGCGCTGAGCGCGCGCGGCGTGCGCATGGAGTACCGCGACCGGAGTTCCGACGTGTCGCTCGTCGCGATCGAGCGGATGGACCTCGACGTCGCCGACGGCGAGTTCGTCAGCCTTCTGGGACCGAGCGGCTGCGGCAAGTCGACGTTCTTGAAGATCGTGAACGGCCTGCTGCTGTCCACCGCGGGAGACATCAGGGTCCGCAGCCTCGGCAAGGCTCGCGAGGACGCGATGGTGTTTCAGGACGCCGCGCTCTTCCCGTGGTTCTCGGTCCTGGACAACGTCGCGTACGGGCTCGTGTGCGCCGGGGTCTCGCGGGCAGAGGCGCGCAGTCGTGCCATGCCGTTCATCGATCTCGTGGGCTTGAGCGGCTTCGAGGGCAAGTACCCGTACCAGCTCTCAGGCGGCATGCAGCAGCGTGCCAATCTCGCCCGTGCGCTGACCGTTGACGCGGCGATCCTGCTGATGGATGAGCCGTTCGCTTCGCTGGACGCCCAGACGCGCGAGGCCATGCAGGCGGAACTGCTGCGCATCTGGAGCGCCGCCAAGAAGACGGTCATCTTCGTGACCCACCAGATCGACGAAGCCGTGTACCTCTCCGACCGCGTCATCGTCATGTCGGCCCGACCCGGCCGGGTGCTCGCCGACATCCGCGTCGAGCTCCCGCGCCCCCGCAGCCTCGACGTCAAGCGGACCCCGCTGTTCGCCACCTACGAGGAGCAGATCTCGAAGCTCATCGCGAGCCAGCACCAGCACCTGGGCCTCGGCTCGCAGCGGGACGAGGCCTGAGCCGTGGCGACCGCACCCGCACCCTCAGGTCGGACCGGCCCCCTCGGATCCCTCCGGGTAGCGCGGCTTGGAGGCGCGAACGAGCGGCTCCTCTACGGTCTGATCGGATTCGTGCTGTTCACCGGCATCTGGGAGACGGCCGCGAACGCCGGCCTGTTCCGCAGGTCGCTGCTCAGCTCCCCATCGCTCATCTGGAACGCGGCCGTCGCCGACTTCAGCTCTGGAGCGATCTGGCCGCATCTCTCGGTGAGCCTGTCGGAGTTCGCCATTGGATTCGTGGTGGCCCTCGCGATCGGCATCCCGCTCGGCCTCGTGATCGGCATGTTCCGGCGGGTGGATTACTTCGTGAGCGTCCTGCTGTTCGGCATCTACGCGACACCGAAGGCCGCCGTGGCGCCCCTGATCATCCTGGTTGCGGGCATCGGCATGGAGTCCAAGGTCATCCTGGTGTTCCTGCTCACGTTCTTCTCCGTGGTCGTGAGCACGATGGCGGGTGTGCACGCCGTCGCCGAGCGGCACACCGAGATCGCGCGGAGCTTCGGCGCGTCGCGCTGGCTGACCTTCCGCTCCGTCGTGCTGCCGAGCACGGTCCCGTTCGTCCTGACCGGCATCAGGATCGCCACGGGACGGGCGCTGGTGGGCGTGGTGGTCGCCGAGGAGCTGGCCGCCAGCGCAGGCATCGGGTTCTACATCGAGTTCTTCGGCACCTTCCTGGACACGGCCAGGGTCATGCTGGGCGTCGTGCTCCTGGGTACGTTCGGCATCGTCCTCGGCGAGCTCGTCCGGAGGATCGAGAAGCGGTTCGAGGTCTGGCGCCCCGAGAACCGCTGAGCCCGAGCTCCCTCGTTCACTTGCTCTCTCGCCGCCGCACGGGCCGATCGGTCACGGTGTCGGCCGTCGCCCGGTCGCTTGCCGCGGGGCTGCGCAGGTAGCGCCGGATCAGGATGGCAACGCGGCGGTAGTGGCTCGCGAGCAGGGCGGCCGCGCCGTCGGCGTCGCCGGCTCGGATCGCCTCGAAGAACCGCCCGTGGTGCTCGGGGGCGTGCTGGAGGGTCGGCCAGCGGAGCGACCGCGCGATCTCCTGCCGCAGTCGCCAGATCAGGCCCACGAGTCGCGGCTGCCCGGTGATCGAGTAGAGATGGCTGTAGAAGCGCTCGCGCTCGGCGAGCTGCTGGTCGCCGGACTCCGCGGCGACCATCCGTGCGTACAGCTCCTCCAGGAGGTGGAGGTCCTCATCGGTCATCAGGGGCACCGCGAGCCGCACGGCGTGGCTCTCGAGCAGGATGCGGAGGTCGTACACCTCCTCGATGTCGTCCGCATCGAGCTCCGTGACGGTGAAGCCGCGACGCGGCATCGAGCTGACGAGACCCTCGTACTCGAGCGCCCGGAGCGCCTCGCGCACCGGTATCCGGCTGGTGCGGAACAGCTCCGCGAGCTTCTCCTGCCGAAGCCGCGTGCCGGGCGGAAGTGCCGCGCTGAGGATCGCCTCGCGCAGCGCGGTGAGCACGAGGTCCTGGGCCGTCAGGTCCTTCGCGGCGTTCGTCGCGATGATCCGGTCGAGGAGCGCCTTCCGAGCCTCCGACGTGGCCTGACCGATCGGCGTGACGCTCTTGCTCATCCTCGACCCTCCACCCGTACCGCGGAACGGCGGCCCGTGAAGCGCTCCACCCGGTGGGTCGCTCCGCGCCCGCTAGATTGTATGCAAGGACGTTGAGAGAGACGCGACGGATCGATCCGATGGACGCAATGCGAGGATCGAGCTGAGCGGACGCTTCGTCGCAGCGCGGCTCGGCCCATTCGGACACCGGGCGTTCGCCGTGTACTGGGCGGGCGGGATGCTCTCGAGCGTCGGGAGCTGGCTGCAGAACGTGGCCGGCTCCGTCTTCGTGTACGAGCGCACCGGGTCGGCGTTCGCCGTCGGACTCCTGAACTTCGCGACCTTCCTCCCGATCCTGCTGTTCTCCGTCACCGGTGGCGTCCTGTCGGATCGCTTCGACCGCCGGACCATCGTCGTCGCGACCCAGACGGCGTCGCTCGTCGTCGCCTCCGCGCTCGCCCTCGCCACCGCGACCGGGGGCGCGACCGAGCTCCAGGTGGTCGCGACCGCCTTCGCGCTGCAGACGTCCTGGAGCATCGCGAAGCCGGCGCTGACGGCGATGCTGCCCGCCCTCGTACCGCGCGCGCAGCTGAACGAGGCGGTCGGTCTGAACACGCTGCAGTTCATCGCCGGCCAGATCGGCGGACCGATCCTCGCGACCGTCATCCTCGCGACCGGCGGATTCGCGTGGGCATTCACGATCAACGCGGCGACGTTCGTCGGACCGATCCTCGCGATGGCGTATCTCTACCGCCGCGCGCTCGGACGCGGCGTGTCGCGCGACACCCTGCGCGCCGGACCGGGACCGGCTCGCGAGGGGCTCGGCGCCTACGTGCGGACGCAGCCCTGGGTCGTGTCGGCGCTGCTGGCGGTCGTGTCCACGAGCGCGATCGTCGAGATCGTCCGCACGACCGCACCGGTCCTCGTGTCGCAGCGCTTGGGCGCGCCGAGCACCGACGCGGGTCTCGTCATCGCGGCGCAGAGCGCCGGGTCCGCGCTCGGGCTTCTCGCGTTCATCCCGCTCCGCCGCTGGGACATCTCGCGGCGTATCCCGGCGGTCGGGCTCGCGCTGCAGGCCGCGGGCCTCGGCGCGGTGAGCGTCGCCACGACGCTGCCGGTCGCCGCGGTCGGCGTTGCCGCGATCGGCATGGGCTTCTCGCTCTGTTTCCCCATCCTGACCGGCGCGCTCCAGAGCGAGGTCCCCGACGCCATGCGCGGTCGTCTGATGTCGATCCACCAGATGGCCCATCTGGGGAACCGTCCATTCACGGCGCTCGCCGCGGGCGCGATCGCCGCGGGCTTCGGCGTGCCGGCGGCGTGCCTCGCCGGCCTGGCCCTGGTGCCGCTCGGACTCGCCGCGCTGCGCGCCACCTGGCGCGGGCTCGACGCCACCGGCGCGCCCGAGCCCGCGGTGGCCCGGCCGGTCTGATGCCGGACCCGCGCGCCGATCGGTTCACGCGCCGGCGGCTCTCCCCGGTACGGCTCCCCGCACGCGTCAGTGCGTAGCGGTCCACTCCAGGAGGATCTCGGCCGTTCGCTCCGGCATCTGCCAGAAGTAGCCGTGCGCGGCGCCCTCGATCACGCGGAGCGTCGCATTGGGCAGGTGCGCCATCAGGAACCCCGACTGCTCGGTGTGCAGGCCGGTGCCCATCGCCGCCGTGTCGCGGTCGCCGACCACCACGAGTACCGGCAGCGCGAGCTCGCTCAGGCGCTCGGCGGTCTGGTGCTCCTGCCGCGCGACGACGTGCTTGAGGTAGCTCTCGAGGTCCGGACGGTGCCTCCAGAACGCGTCGACGAGCCACTGGACGCGCTCCGGGTGCGCTTCGGCGAACTCCGGCGTGAAGAACGTCTCGCGAATGTGGTCGGTCATGTAGCGCTCGTACCCGAGCTCGATCATCTCCTTGGCGGCGCGCAGCGGGACACCGCGGGTCACGGGCCGGTCGGCCCGGAACTGTCCCGGGCCGGTCGCCGCGAGGATGAGCGTCCGCAGGCGCCCCGGCCTGTCGAGGCCCATCCACTGCGCGACGCGGCCGCCCATCGAGTGTCCGAGGACGTGCGCCGCCCCGAGCCCGAGCGCGTCCATCAGGGCCAGGGCGTCACGGGCGAAGAGCCGCGTCGAGTAGGGCTCGACCGACGGCGGGGTCGCACCGGTGCCGCGGTGGTCGAACGTGAGCACGGCGTGCCGGCCGGCCAGGCGATCGACGAAGTCCGGCGGCCAGGTCGCGCTCGGATAGCCGGTGCCGGCCACGAGCACCACCGGGATGCCCCGGCCGCGGAGCTCGTAGGCGATCGGCCGGCCACCGACCGTGATGGTGCGAGCCGTCATCGCATCTGACCCGGCGCGGATTGTAGACGATGTGGCCCGGTTCGAGTACATTCCCGGTGCGTGTCCTGGGGCACACGTATGCCCGGATGGACGAAGGGGTGAGGAGCGATGCTCTCGACGCTTAGGCATGTCAAGTTGCTCGGGACGGTCATGGCGATCTGCGTTGCTGTCGCGGCCTGCGGTGGAGGGGCTGCCGCGCCCAGCGCGGCGCCGGCGACGGGAGCAGTCGCGCCCGCGGCGGCGAGCCCGACGGCGCCCGCCGGTGCGCTGCCCGCGCCGGAGCTCACGAAGATCCGGATCGGGCTCAGCGCGGGGAGCGAGCCGGTGCAGTTCGCGGAGAAGCTCGCTGACTACATGGGTATCTACAAGAAGTACGGGATCACCACGGTCGAGATCACCGGGTTCGAGGGCGACGGCAAGGTGCTCCAGGCGCTCATCGCGGGCCAGCTCGATATGTTCGTCGGCGGCACCTCCTCGGCCATCAACTCGATGGTCACGGAGACGCCGCTCAAGGTCATCTCGATGAACAGCGTGATCCTCGACGACGTGCTGGTCTGTCAGAAGGACATCAAGACCGCGGCCGACGTCAAGGGGAAGGCGATCGCGATCAGCACGTTCGGTGGCACCTCGCACGGGTCGGCCCTCATCGTCATCAAGGGGCTCGGGCTGACGACGAAGGACGTCACGATCCAGCAGGTCGGTGGCGAGGGCACGCGCATCGCCGCGCTCAAGGGCGGCTCGGTCCCGTGCGGGCTGGTAGGGACCGACAACGCGAAGGTGCTCACGGCGAGCGGCTTCAACGCCGTCTACGACGAGTCGACGTCGAAGGTCCAGTGGGGCCGGAGCGGCCTCATGGCGCGCACCGACTTCATCGCGAAGAACCCGAACACCGTGCTCGTCGTGGTGGCAGCGGCGCTCGAGGCGCAGAACCTGATGTGGACCGACACGGCGAACGCCGCCGCGAAGTACGCCGAGTTCTCGCAGAAGAAGCCGGACGAGGCCAAGACGCTCGTGGAGGGCTTCAAGGCCTACGGGGATCGTTCGATGCGCTTCACCGAGGAGGCCCTCGTCATGCCGCGTGACGTCATCGCGGCGGTGAATCCGGCCATGGCGAACGTCGACATCAGCAAGACGTACGACCTGAGCTTCCTCAAGAAGCTCGAGGACATCGGCTTCTACAAGAAGATCGGCGCACCGACCAACTAGCGCACGCGCGATAGCGAGTGCCGCGGATGCCCCCGCGAAGCATGGCGGCGGGGGCATCCGCGTCCTCTTGGGTCGGCGCGGTCAAGTGAAGAGTTAGGGAGATCGGTGAGATGGCGACTCGTTTTGGCCTGCTCGTGCCGCACTTCGGCGAAGAGGCGGATCAGGACCTGCTCATCGAAGGCGCCCGGCTCGCCGATCGCCTCGGCTTCGATTCGCTGTGGGTGCGCGACCACCTCGTCTTCCACCCGCACGGCATGGAAGGGACCGACCGCACGTTCATCGAGCCGTTCGTCACGCTCACGTACCTCGCGGCGGTCACCGAGCGTATCGGTCTCGGCGCGGCGACGATCATCCCCTTCCGGAATCCGCTGCACATGGCCTACAGCGTCGCCTCGATGTCTTGGATGACCCGGCGGAAGTTCGACCTCGGCATCGGCTCGGGCAACTTCCAGCACGAGTTCGAGGTCATCGGCCAGGGCGCGGTCGACCGGCCGGCGATGATGCGCGAGCAGGTCCTCATCGCGCGCAAGCTCTGGGCGGGCGAGTCGGTCGAGTGGCACAGCGATCTGTACAGCTTCAGCGACGTGGACCTGAAGCCCCGTCCAGTGCACCCGGTACCCGTCTGGTGGGGCGGCGCGACGCCGGCGTCGGCGCGTCTCGCGGTCGAGTTCTGCGAGGGCTGGCTCCCCGGCCGGATCACCTTCCCGACCTACGAGGAACGGGTGAGGAAGATCAGGCAGACGTGCGCCAAGCAGGGGAAGCCGATGATCATGATCGGCGCCGTGCCGGTGACGAGCATCGACATCACCACGAAGGCCGCCGTCGAGCGGATGAACGTGCCCGGCCTGATCAAGAACGCCAACGCCCAGAAGTTCTGGCTGAAACCCGAGTCCGGTGAGTTCACCACGATCGAGGAGCTCGACGGGTCGATCCTCGCCGGCACACCGGACGACGTCGTCCGCGGCGTCCAGCGCTACCAGGAGATCGGCTGCGATCTGCTGGTGTTCGACTTCCGGATGCGGTTCCCCGAGTGGCTCGCGCAGATCGAGACGCTCGCGCGCGACGTCCTGCCGCGCGTGTCGGGGCGCGAGCCCGCGTTGAAGCCGGCGTAGCCGTGAAGACGACCACGACGACGCAGGTCACGCACTACGAGGTCCAGAAGAAGCGTCGCGAGTCGCTGCTCGACGAGTGGAAGCGGTACCACAAGTCGGTCGTCAAGCGGAGCACGGTCGTGATGCACGACGTTCCGAGCCGACGGATGCGCAGCGGCGTGTACGCCGGCTTCGACGGCGACCGGCCGACGAAGAACCTGGACGCGACGCTCCACGAGATCGCGCCGCACGCCACGACCACGATCCACCGCCACTCCTGGGACGCCATCGAGTTCATCGAGGCGGGCAGCGGCTGGACCGAGATCGACGGGCAGCGCCTCGACTGGCGGCCGTGGGACACCCTGCACCTGCCGAGCTGGGCCTGGCACCGGCACGGGAACGACGGTGACGCGCCCGCGGTGTTCCACACCTGGAGCGTGCAGCCGATGCTGGAGCAGTTCGGCGTCGCGCTGCTCGAGGACGGCGGCGACACGCCGGTCGCCGAGCTGGCGCCGCGACCGCGCCAGATCACGCCGATCGTGGGCAGCGACCCGCTCGCCCGCCGGACCCAGCGCCTCGCGCAGCAGTGGGCCGGCACGGAGTCGGCCCGCCTCATCACGCGGTTCGACGACGTCCGTGGACTGATCACGAAGCGCGGCGCCCGAAGCCTGTTCCTCGTCGACAAGTCGATCGGCTACCACACCGCGGGTCTGAGCGCGGTGATGCACGAGCTCGCCCCGGGGCTCTACCAGTCCCGTCACCGGCACGGTGGCGAAGCGTGGCTCTACGTCGTCTCGGGCCGCGGCCACAGCGAGGTGGACGGCGAGAACCACTCGTGGGAGGCCGGCGACCTCATCGTCATCGACCACTGGGCTTGGCACCAGCACTTCAACGACGACACGCGGAAGACCGCGCGCCTCATCCGGGTCCACAACTTCGACGCGCTCTACGACATGATGCGGATCCTGCTCGACCCGCTGAACCTGTTCGAGGAGCTGCCCGAGCTCGATGCCCCGGATCTGTCGGGGGTGGTCTGGCCCGATCACTTCGACGGGCGGCCCGGGGCCTAGCGATGCCCGCCGTCCAGGTGCCGCCGGGGACCCCGGGGATCGTCTCCATCACCGAGCTTCCCGACCCGGACTGGCGGGACCGGTGGGACCGGATCTTCGTCGCCGCCGAGCTGAAGGAACGTCTCCTCAGCTACGTGCTGTTCTCCCTGCGGCACCGGGGCACGGTCAGCGCGGTCGGCCTTCCGATCCACGGGCTGGTCGTCCTCGCCGGCCCGCCGGGGACCGGCAAGACGACGCTCGCCGGCGGGCTCGCCGACCAGGCCGCGCGACAGCTCGGCGAGACGATCCTGTTCGCCGAGATCGACCCGCATTCATTCCCCAGCCAGATGCTCGGCGAGAGCCAGCGCGGCGTCGCGCGGCTGTTCGAGCGCACGCTGCCCGATCTGGCGCGCCGCGGGCGGCCGACCATCGTCCTGCTGGACGAGGTCGAGTCGCTGGCGGTGAGCAGGGCCGGTGCGTCGCTGGAGACGAACCCCGTGGACGTCCACCGCGCCACGGACGCCGTCCTCGCGGGCGTCGACCACGTCGCGCGCACCTGCCCGAACGTCACCTTCGTGGCCACGACGAACCACTCGGCCGGCGTCGACGTCGCGTTCCTCTCCCGCGCCGACCTGATCGAGCACATCGGTCTGCCCGGACCCGAGGCGGTCGTCCGTATCCTGCGGGACACCCTCGGCGAGCTCGTCCCGGCCGATCGCATCGACGAGGCCGCCCTCCGCGCGCTCGCGATCGACTGCGCCGACCGCGCCCTCGACGCCCGGCAGGTGCGCAAGCTCGTCCTTCGGGCGGTGTGCGCGAGCCGCGAGCTCGCGCTCGCGCCGGACCGGCTCAGCGTCGCGGACGTCGCCGCGGCGCTGCGCGCCGAGTGAGCGCCACGGTCGCGGCGGAGGAGGCGGTCGCCGGCGCGCCGCCGTCGATCGCCCGGGAATCGTTCCTGCTCGCGGGCTCGCTCTTCCTCATCGTCGCGACGACGAACATCATGACCCCGCTCCTGCCCGACATCCGCAATGACTTCGGCGTGAGCATCGCCACCGCCGGCGTGATCGTCGGCTCGTACGGCCTGGCGCGGCTGCTGACCGACCTGCCCGCCGGTCTCGTGGCGGACCGGATCGGGCACGGGCGGATCAGCCTCGCCGCCCTCGCGCTGCTGGTCGCCTCCTGCTTGGTCGGACTGAACGCGAGCTCCGTCGAGCTCCTGATCCTCGCGCGCGTGGCGTCCGGCATCTCGGTGGCGATCCTGGCCACCGTGATCCTGTCGTCGCTCAGCGCGACGGCGACGCCCAGCAATCGCGGCAAGGTGATGAGCCTCTTCCACGTGGCGAACAACGTGGGGATCGCGGTCTACCCGCTGGTGGGCGGCCTCGTCGGTGCCACGCTCGGCTGGCGGGCGACGTTCCTCGTCACGCTGGTGCTCGCGCTCGTGGCGGGCGCGATCCTGCTGCCGGTGCTCCTCCGGGTCGACCCGCGGCGCGCGGGCGCGGCCAAGCGCTCGGCCGGGGCCGGAGCGCGCGTCCTGCACGGGCGCGAGCGCGCGATCGCGATCGCGGCGACCAACGTCGGCGTGGTCGCCAACATGATCAACCGCCACGGCTTCCGGAACACGATCCTGCCGCTGTATGCGGCCACGTCCCTCGGCCTCGGCGGCATCTCGATCGCGACGGCGATCGCGCTGATGTCCGTCACCGGGCTGCTCGTCGCGACGCCCGGCGGCATGCTCGGCGACAGGATCGGGCGACGCCGCATCATCACCGCCGGCCTCGCGGCCCTCGCCGCCGGTGACCTGGTCTTCCTGCTGACGGGCGACCTCGTCACGTTCCTCCTGGCGGCGGGGCTCATCGGGTTCGGCGACTTCTTCTCGAGCTCGCAGACCGCGCTGCTCTCCGAGATCGTCCCGCCGGACCTCCGCACGAAGGTCCTCGGCAGCTACCGGTTCTCCGCCGATCTCGGGGCGTTCGTCGGTCCGGTCCTCCTGGCGGCGGTGATGGACCTCGTGAACGCGCAGGCGGCCATCGTCCTCGCGGCCGCCGTGCTGCTGACCGCGTCGCTCGTCGCGCGAGTCGGCGTCCCGCGGACCGTTGACCGTTGACGCGCCACACCGAGCCGACCAGCCGGTGCACCGGGAGGAGCCGCCGATGACCCCTGATGACGTCGTCGCCCGCATCGATCCGCAGGAGGTCGTCGCGCTCGCGCTCGCGCTCGGCAACATCGACAGCCCGACCGGGAGCGAAGGCCCGGCCGGCCAGTTCGTGTACGACTGGCTCGAGCAGAGCGGCTTCGCACCGCGGAAGCTCGCCCTCATCCCGGAGCGCTTCAACGTCGCGGCCTGGCTGAGCGGATCGGGCGGCGGCTACAGCCTCATCTACAACGCGCACCTGGACACGACGCTCCGGCGGGATGCGGTGTGGTCCGCGCGCGAGCCGAACGATCCGCTGTACCACTCCGCCTGGGTGGACGGCGAGGACATCTACGGCGACGGCATCGTGAATGACAAGGGGCCGATGGCCGCGTTCCTCGTCGCCGCGAAGGCGATCAAGGGGTCGGGCTTCCCGCTCAAGGGGGACCTCATCGTCAGCGCCGCGGCCGGCGAGATCTCGCGCGAGCCGATCGAGGAGTGGCAGGGTCCGCTGTACCTCTCGAAGGACCTCGGCGTCCGGTTCATGGTGACCCACGGCGTGGTCGCCGACTACGCGATCGTGGCCGAGGGCACCGGTTTCGGCATCGTCGGCGTCGAGCCGGGCAAGGCCCATTTCAAGGTGACCGTCCACACCGACGGGCCGCGGTACTACACGCCATACCTGCCGCGCCCCACCGGGCTCGCCGACGCGCCGAACGCCATCGTCCGGGCCGCCGCGGTCATCGCCGCGTTCGAAGCGTGGGCTTACGCGTACCAGCAGCGGAACACCTACCGCGGTCCGACCGGGACGATCGTCCCGAAGGCGAGCGTCAACGCCATCCGGTCGGGCTATCCGTACAACCTGACGAGCGCGCCACAGGTCTGCTCCTTCTACGTTGACACGCGGATCCTCCCCGGGGCCAACCCGGTCGACGTGCGTGACGAGCTGCGCGGCGTCCTGCGCGCGGCCGGCGTCGAGGGCACGGTCGAGCTGTTCCTCTACCGGCCGGGCTTCGAGGCGAAGGGCGCGGAGCGGCTCATCGAGACCGTGCGGCGCTGCCATGGCCAGACCTTCGACACGCCGCCGGCCATCGTCGGCGATCCGGTCACCAGCATGTGGCGGGACACCAACGCGTTCAACGAGCTGGGCATCCCGGCGATCAGCTACGCCCCGCGGGCCGCGAGCCACGCCGCGAAGAAGTCGTTCAAGGTGAAGGACCTCACCGACGCGGCCGTGGTCTATGCGCGTATCGCGATGGACCTCTGCAACCAGGACCGCCCGGCCGCCGTGCCGCTCGGCGCGCACCTGAACCGGGACATCGCCGCGTCGGTCACGGCGGGGCGGGAGACCGCCGCCGGCTAGGGTTCCGCGAAGGCGACGCCGTGACGGAGTGCCGGATGGTCTGGGACGGCCGTGGGGACCGCCACCGGCTAGCGCTCCGAGAAGACGAGGCTCTTCACGACGACCGGCACGACCGCCCGCTCCGGCACCACCGCGCCGATGTCGATGAAGTCGAGGTCGGAGAGCGCGATCTGGTCGACGCACACGAGCGGGACCTCGAGGCGCAGCTCGCTCTCGAGGATCTGCCCGACGATGCCGGCGACGTCTGCGTCCAGCACGACCACGAGCGGACGGCCTGGCCGGAGCCGGCCGCGCGTGCCCTCGGCAATGCCGGCGCACAGCGCGCGGAGCGCGGCGTACGCCGACCCGTGCCGCCAGCGGATCGCGAGCGCGAAGGTCCCGTCCTCGCGGTCGAGGCGCGTGATCCCGCGCCGGATCTCGCCGGCGATCGCCTCGGCGTCCGCGGCGTCTGGACGGACCGCGACCGCCGCGAGATTCCGCAGCGGCAGGAGCTCCGGGTCGGAGAGGAACAGCGTGTCGCCGCTGACCTGGACGGTGTACTGCGACGCACCGATGCAGGTCGCGCGGATCGCTTCCACTGGCTGGAGGACCGTGAAGCCGGACGTGCGGCGCACGATGGCCCGACCGAGCAGGCGGCCGAGATCGCCGAACTCGGCGTCCTGCCAGCCGTAGACGTACTCGCCGACGCCGCCCGAGAACATCAGGACCGGGAACGGGCCTCGGGCCACGAGCGGGTCGGTGAGCCAGAGCGCCGGATCGTCGAGCGGCCGGCCTGCCGGCACGCGGAGGGCCAGATCCGCGATCCGCTCGGCGACGGCCTCGAGCGCCCGCTCGTCCCGCCGATCGCCCGCCGTGATCCGCACGCCCGCCTCGGCCGCTACCCGCGCTCCGGCGCGCGTCGCCGTCCGGATCGTGCCGGCCGCGTCCGCCGGGTCCCAGGAGAAGAGGCGCGCCCCGAGGTCCAGCGCCGCGGTCTCCAGGACGCGCCCGTCGCGGCACACCGCGAGCTTCGTCGTGCCGCCGCCGACATCGACGTTCAGCACCAGCGGCGTGGCCGGCGAGCGGGACATGCGGACGGCGCCGGATCCGTGCGCGGCCAGCAGGCTCTCGAGGTGGTGGCCGGCCGTGGCGCACACGAACGTGCCGGCCTGGCCGCTGAACAGCGCGACGATGGCGCCGGCGTTCTGCTGCCGGGCGGCCTCGCCGGTGGTGATGACGGCGCCGGTATCGACGTCCTCGGGAGCCCAGCCCGCCTCGGCGTAGGAGCGCTCGATGAACGCCCCGAGGGCTTCGGTGTCGATACGCCGCCCGGAGGCGTACGGCGTGAGCGTCACGTCGGACCGGTGGGCGACGTGCCGCTCGACGACGCCGTAGGCGCTCGAGAGCAGGATCCCCTGCCGCTCGAGCACGATCTCCGAGAAGATCAGGTGCGAGGTCGTCGTCCCGATGTCGATGCCGACCGTCCGCAGGCGCAGCCGCTCGGTGGCCACGTTGCCTTCGTGGCCACCGTGGTCGTGACCGTGGTGCGCGTGCGCCTGGGTCAGCGGATCGAACCCTTCCTCTCGGCGGTCGGCTTCGCCCTGGCGGCCTCTCGCCGCGGGCGCCCTAAACGCGGACTTTGAACGCGTCCATCTTCACCGGGACCCCGCTCGCGGCGCACCGCTCGAGGTACAGGCGGTGGATCTTCGGGTCCTGATCCTCGTACTCGATCTGGTTCCCGCCCTGGCTCACGTCCTGGTCCACGCCCTGGTTGTCCAGGTACTTCGCGAGCTTCCACTTGTTCCCGCCCCAGCGGATGGCGAGGTAGCGCGCCGGCTCCTTGCCGGTGACGAAGTGCTGGTGCCACCAGAGCCCCGGGGGCACGAAGAGCGCGCCGGCCTTCCACTGGACCTCGGTCATCTCCGTGGCGCCGTCGGGCCACATGAGCGAGTAGCCGGTGCCGCCGAGCATGACCACGTGGTAACCCGGCCCGTGGCGGTGCCCCTTCTTGTACGTCCCGACCGGGAACTCGGACACGTGGGAGACCATCGTGTTGTTGGCGAACTCGAAGCGGATGTTCTTGCTCCCCGCGCCGCGCTCGTGCCAGTCCCGCAGCTGGAAGCGGCGGATGTCGGCCACGAAGTTCGTCTCCCACACCCGGCCGGTGTAGAGCGTGCCCGCGCCGTCGAAGTACTCCTTGCGCCCGTCGTAACGATCCCGGAACAGGTGGTTCGCCCCGAAGATGAACTCGGTGTTGTGCAGGAGATTCATCATGATCGGCATCGTCGTCACCGCGAGCAGGCGCGCGGGGAGCGCTCCCGATCCGTTGTGCAGCCGGTGCAGGGTGTTGAGCGGGACGGAGAAGAGGCTGCCCTCCTGCCACTCGAAGCTGCGCGGCGTCTCACCCTCGTTCCAGACCTCGCAGGTGCCTCGGCCGGTCAGCGCGAAGAAGTACTCCTCGAAGAGGTGCTTCTCCGGCGCGCTCGAGCGGCCCGGACCGAGCTCGATGAGGTAGCCGTTGTCGGTGTCCTCGGCGCCGAAGAGACGGAGGTACGCGCCCTTCGCGTCGAGGCGGGCCCACGTGCCGACCTCCGCGGTGCGAAGGTCGGCGACCGCCACGCCGGTGTGGATCGGAATGCCTTCGGTCTCGAGGAAGATCTCGTACGCGCCGCGGCCCCAGTTGGCCGGGCGCTGCTGCTCTGTGCCGGTCGCCGCCGATGCGTCGCTCATCTTCCACCTCGCGTTTTTCGGAATGCCGATCTGACGACCCCAGCGGGCCGGTCGAAGCCGGTACGATGGTGACCTCCGGCGTCACTCGCCGTGGCCGTGCGTGGAGGAGAACCGTGTTCCAGGACTTCACCAGAACGATCCAGCTGACCGCGGCGCCGGCCGCGGTGTGGGACGCGATGCTCGACGTGCGCCGGGTCGCGTCGTGGCTCACCATCGTCCGGGAGGTCCGCGACGTCGATCCGCCACGCCGCTACGCGGCGCTGCTCGAGGACCGGCTCGGCCCATTCGCGATGCGTGCGGATCTCGACGTCACCGTGGAGGCCGGCGCGGACCGCAGGATGCACGTCGCGGCCGCGGGCGAGGACCGTCAGATCGCGTCGCGGATCTCCGCCACGATCGATCTGGCGCTCGAGCCCCGGGGTGCCGGCACGGTCGTGACCGTCACCGGTCGCTACGAGATCACCGGCCGGATCGCGACGCTCGGCTCGGGAGCGATCCGGAAGAAGGGCGACAAGATCCTCGAGGAGTTCTTCGCCGACCTGGGCCGGGAGCTCGGCGCGGTCGATCTCGCCGGTGACCGCGCGTCCACCTGACCCGGTCGATCCGGCCCTGAAGGGCGCCCCGATCCCACCCATCCCGCTCATTGGCGAGGCGAATGTATATCGGATACAGTGGCCCCGCAACACAGACGGAGGGGCCTGGGCTTGGTCTTGCGGCGATTCGACGTCCACAGGGCGACCTCGGTGGCCGAGGCGGTGGCCCTGCGGCAACGTTACGGCGAGGACGCGGCCGTCTACGCCGGCGGCACCGAGCTCCTCCTGGCGATGAAGCTCGGCGTCGCCCGCTGGCCGCACCTCATCGACATCAAGCCCATCGGTCCGCTCCGGCACGTCGCCGCGACGAAGGATCTGCTGCGCATCGGGGCGACCGTCACCCATTGGGAGCTCGAGCGTGACCCCGTGGTCGCGAAGGCGCTCCCGGCGCTGGCGCGCCTCGAGGCCGGCGTGGCGAACATCCGGGTGCGCGCCGCGGGCACGCTCGCCGGCAATCTCGCGTTCGCCGAGCCGCATGCCGATCCGCCGGCGCTGCTCGTCGCGCTCGGCGCCCGGGTCGTCTTGGAGAGCGCGGCCGGCTCGCGCGCGCTGCCGGTCAGCGAGCTCATCACCGGGATGTACCAGACGGCGCTCGGCCCGGACGAGCTGATCGTCGCGATCGAGATACCGCTTCCGGCGAGGGACGTCCGGATCGCCTACGTGAAGTTCCAGGTGCTCGAGCGACCGAGCGTCGGCGTCGCGGCGGTCGCGACCGTCCGCGATGGGCGGTTTGTCGGCGCCCCGTCCGTTGTCGTCGGCGCCGTGGACGAGGTACCGCGTGCGGTCCCGACGGCCGAGCTCGCCGGCGCGGACGTCCGCGACCCTCGCACCGCCGAAGCGCTGGCGCAGGCGGCACGCGCCGCCGTCGATCCGAGCGACGACCTCGCCGGCAGCGCCGACTACAAGCGTCACGTCGTCGGCGTGTTCGCCCAGCGGGCGCTCGGCTCGCTCATGGCCGGGGCGGCATAGCCGTGGGGAGGCGTGAGATCAAGGTCCGGCTCAACGGCACCGACCGGCGGCTCGAGGTCGAGGACCAGGTCCTGCTCATCGAGCTCGTCCGGAGCCTCGGGCTCGTCGGTACCAAGCTGAGCTGCGACACGGAGGTGTGCGGCGCCTGCACCGTGCTGCTCGACGGGCGGCCGGTCAGCTCGTGCACGACGCTCGCGATCGAGGCCGACGGACGGACGGTCGAGACCATCGAAGGCCTCGCCGACGGGACCAGGCTCCATCCGCTCCAGCAGGCGTTCATCGACCGCTTCGCGTTCCAGTGCGGCTACTGCACGCCGGGGATGATCATGGCGGCGAAGGCGCTGCTCGACGAGCGCCCCGATCCGGATGCCGCTGCGGTACGGCACTGGATGGAAGGCAACCTCTGCCGCTGCACCGGCTACCAGACCATCGTGGAGGCGGTGCTCGACGCCGCCGATCCCGCGCGGAGGCTGCCGTGACCGAGCGCCATCGCGTCGCCGGCACATCCGCGCCCCGGGTGGACGGCATCGCCAAGGTGACCGGCGCCGCCCGCTACGCGATCGACCTCTCGGTGCCCGGGATGGCCCACGTGATCGTGGTGCGGTCCACGCGGGCGCACGCGCGGATCAAGCGCATCGAACGCGACGCGGCCGCCGCGAGCCCGGGCGTGCTGCGGGTGATCACCGGCGACGACCTGCTCGCGGCCGGCCTGACGCCGTACTACGGCCACGTCGTGGCCGACCATCCGGTGGTCGCGATCGGCAAGGTCCGCTACCACGGCGAGCCGGTCGTGCTCGTGGTGGCCGAGTCCAGGCGGGAGGCCGCCGAGGCGGCCGACCTGGTGGAGATCGAGTACGAGGAGCTCCCATCCGTCACCGACGCGAGCGAGGCGCTCGCGCCCGGCGCGCCGATCCTACACGAGGAGCGCGGGGCGCGGGTCGGCGACGAGGGCATGGACGGGGGCGAGGCCGGCCTCGCGGGCAACGTCTGCTCCTTCGCGCAGGTCGAATGGGGCGACGTCGACGAGGCCTTCAAGCGGGCGCCGGTCGTGGTCGAGGGCGAGTACCGGTTCCCGATGCTCTACGGCTACGCGATGGAGCCGTACAACGCGCTCGCGTTCTTCGATCAGGGCGATCTCGTCGTGTACTCGAGCGCGCAGCACGTCTACATGGTCCGGCGCGACCTCGCGCGGATGTTCGGCCTGACTCTCGCTCGGGTGCGCGTGATCGCGCCCTACGTAGGCGGCGGCTACGGGACGAAGTCCTACACCAAGGTCGAGGGCATGGCCGCCATGGCCGCCTACTTCACCGGCCGGCCGGTCAAGCTGGACTGCAGCGTCGAAGAGGCGATGCTTACGACCCGCTCCGACTCGGCGTTCATCCGCGCGCGCTCGGCGTTCACGAGAGACGGGATGCTGCTGGCCCGCGACTTCGAGATCGTGATGAACTCAGGTGCCTATACCGACAACAGCCCGCTGGTGAACCAGAAGGCCGCGAACCGCTGCTTTGGTCCGTACAAGATCCCGGCGCTCCGCGTGCGCTCGACCTCCACGTTCACCAACACCGTTCCGGCGAGCTCGCTGCGCGGGTTCGGCGCGCCGCAGGGGAACATCGCGGGCGAGCTGCAGATGGACGAGGCCGCGCTGCGTCTCGGTATCGACGCGGTGGAGCTCCGTCTCCGGAACATCCTCGGACCGGGTGAGGAGCTCCTGCCCGGGAAACGGGGGCTCGACGCCGACCTGAAGGAGGATCTGCGCTCCCTCGCGTCGTCGCTCGGCTGGCCCGGCGCCGGACCCGGCTCGGTCGGGCTCGGGGTGTCGGCCTCCGACGCGGGGGCGTACCCGACCTCCACCGCGGCGGTCCGGATCCATTCGGACGGCTCGGTGACGCTGTTCACTGGGTCCACCGAACTCGGTCAAGGCTCGCGCACGGTGCTCAGCCAGGTCGCCGCCGAGGAGCTCGGGCTCACGCTCGAGAATGTCGCGATCGTCGGTGGCGACACCGGGGTCGTGACCTACGAGCGCACGACCGGCGCGAGCCGGACCACGACGGTGACCGGGCGCGCGGTCCAGGAGGCCTGCAAGGACGCGCGCCGCCGTGTCCGCGAGCTCGCCGCACAGGTGTTCGGCGTCCCGGTCGCGTCGGTCGAGGACACCGTGGCCGGTGTTCGGGTCAACGGGCAGGAGCTCGGCTACGGCGCGGTCATCGAGCGCTGGTTCGGTGTAGGGGGCGAGGTCCTCGGCCACGGCGCGGTCCGCAAGGCCGATGGCTTCGCGAGGATGCCGCCGTTCTGGGAGATCGGCTGCAGCGGCGTGCGCTTGACCGTCGACCGGGAGACGGGCGTCGTCGAGATCGAGAAGCTCGCGACGGTCGGCGACGTGGGCTTCGCCATCAACCCGGCCCTGGTGCACGGGCAGGACGCCGGCGCGTCGATGATGGGCCTCGGCGCCGCGCTGCACGAGGAGCTCATCTACGAAGGCGAACAGCTCGTCAACTCGAACGTCGTCGATTACCGGGTGCCGCGGTTCAGTGACCTCCCGAAGGACGTGGACCTCATCCTCGCCGAGCGGCGCGACGGCGCCGGGCCGTACGGGGCGAAGGGCTCAGGCGAGGGCGCGAGCAACACCATCGGCGGCGCGGTCGCCTCGGCGATCGGCCGGGCGATCGGGGTCTTCCCGCATCAGCTCCCGGCGACGCCCGAGCGGGTCTGGCGGCTCATGCGGTCGGCGGAGGCGGCGACCAAGCACCGCGGGTGAGCCACGCGCGTCCCGTTCCGGCACCTGTGGGGCGCTCCGTTCGGCGGGCAGAAGGACAGTGGCATCCGCCGAGAAGAAGAGAGCCCAGAGGAGCTCTACATCTTTGCGCAGACGAAGAACGTGTTCGGGTAGCTAGGTCCCATACCTCGCCGTCAAGAGGGAATCCCTTCGGGGACGACGAAGTCGTGATCCGAGCGCCAGACGCCCCAGACGATCGCGAGGGCCTTCTTCATGCAGTGGCCGAGGGCGTTCATCTTCGATTTGCCCTCGGTCCGCTTGCGCTGGTAGTGATGGCGGATGACCGGGTTGTGCTGCGTGCCGACCAGCGCCATGCGGTAGAGGGCGGCGCGGAGGTAGGCGTTGCCGGTCTTGGCCATGTGCCAGCTCGTCTCAGGATCGGCGCCCTTCGTCCCGCTCGATCGCTCCGCGGCGTGGACACCGGCGAAGGCGACGAGCTGGTCGAAGTCGTCGAAGCGGAAGATGTCGCCGATCTCGGCGATGAGCGTGGCGACGATCGCGGGACCCACCCCGGGGATGGTGCGGAGGCGGCGCACCAGATCGCCGTCGAGGAGCGTCGCGACCCGCTTGTCGGCCTGCGCGATCTGCTGCTCGAGGAAGTCGTGCTGGGCGATGAGCAGCTCCATCTCGAAGGTGACCTGGGCCTCGAGCTCGGGCGGTGCGACCGTCGTCCGCGCGGCGGCCTGCAGGACCGCCGTCTTCTTCGGCCCGACGACGGCCCCTCCGGCGGTGCGGGCCTTGGCCAAGGTCCCCGGCCGCCGGCGCGCGGCCGCCCGCGCCGTCGGTGCGACGCGCAGGAGGGCGAGGGCTGAGGCGCAGCCGGGGTCCTCATACGCCTCGCGCAGCTCGGGGAAGCCGATGTCGACCAGGCGCAGGATCCGCTGGCAGACCCTGGCCTGTTCCTGGACCAGGCCCATCGCGAAGCGCGCAGCCTCACGCAGCTCGGCGCCTTGGAGTGGCTCGCGGGTTCTGGGCCGGTCGACCATTGCCAGTGCCGCAAGTGTGCGCGCATCGGCGGGGTCGCTCTTGGCCCGCTGGAGGCGCCGGCGTGCGAAGTACTTCGAGGCGACCGGGTTGATCACCGCGACCGGGAGCGCGCGGCGCCGCAAATGGCTCGCCAGGGCGAACCAGTAATGGCCGCTGGACTCCATGACCACGCGCTCGACCGGACCCACCGTTTCGAGGAGCCGGTCCAGCTCGTCGAAGCCGGCGCGGCCGGCGCCGATCCGGATCACCCGCCGCTCGGCTTCGACCGCGCCGTCGCGACAGACCGCCACCGCGTGCTGGTACGCGCCGATGTCGATACCCACCGTGCTCACCGAGGCACCTCCCGCGACCTCGGGGCCTCGCGCTCCTCGCCCGCGCGACCTCTGACGCCCGATCACCGGACAGTGCCGACGGGTCCCGCATCACCGCACGAAGGCGAAGCGCGAGGGCCGGAGACTAGCTTCAACGGACCCTGCCGGATAGACCGCCTCCGGACTCCCCGCTCAGGTCGCCTGCAGTGTGCGACCTGCGCGGGAACCTATATCAGTCCCCGCGCAAGCCCACGGACCGTGTCGGCCTCGACGGAGCCGAGACGCTTGAGTAGCTCCTCATCCTTCGTTGTGACGCCTCCGTTGTGGAGCGTCACATCGAGGTACAAATCGACGAACGCGAACCCGCGCTCGGTGACGCGCACCTCGCGGACGATGTCGAGGTAGAAGGTCAGGCCGTCCGGATCCCAATAGAGCGTGGGCACGAAACACTCGAAAGGCGACAGCGCCGTGAGCAGCGGCTCCGCGGGCGTCCAGCCGCCGCGGACGTGGGCACGCGGGGTGTTACCCGGTGCCCAGACCCGCGCCCAGCCGTCGACATCTGGCAAGCGCTAGCCGAGCCACGCGGCGCGCGATGAGCCGTCCGGGTGCAGCTTGTCGATCCTGACGAGCGGGTACATCTCCCGGTATGTTGCGCCTATGGGCGAGGCTGAGGCGATGGGCTTCCTCCGCGAACGCTTCGGACCGACCGCGAGCATCAGCGTGATGCGGCCGGGCGAGTGGTCCGCCGCGTATTCGGTGGGGTCCGCCGATGCGGATCTCGTCGCGCGCTTCAGCGCGTACGACGAGGACTTCGAGAAGGACGCCTACGCCGCCCGCTACTCCTCGTCGGCCTTGCCGATCCCGACGATCATCGAGTGGGGCCCGGTCCTCGGCGCCTTCTATGCCGTCGCCGAACGCATGTCCGGCGAGCACCTCGAGGGGCTCGATGAGAAGCGGATGCGGCGCGTCCTACCGTCACTGTTCGCCGCGCTCGACGCGATGCGGGCAATCGATCTGTCCGCGGCATCCGGCTTCGGCGGCTGGCATGCCGACGGGCGCGCTACCCACCCCACGTGGCGAGCGCAGCTGCGCGGCATCGCTACCGACCCGGCGACCCGCGGCGCACCGGGGTCGCGAGAGTTGCTGCAGGCATCGCCGACCGGCGTCGGCCCGTTCGATGAAGGTGTCGCGCGCCTGCGCGAGCTTGTCGACCAGTGCCCGGAGGAGCGTCATCTCATCCACGACGATCTCATCAACTTCAACGTCCTCGTCGATGGCGACCACATCAGCGCGGTCCTCGATTGGGGCAGTTCGATGTGGGGAGACTTCCTCTACGACGTTGCGAAGCTCGTCTTCTATCGACCGCGGTACCCGGTGTGGCGGAACATTGACTTCGCCGCCGAGGCGCGCGCGCACTACGACAGCATCGGACTCGCGGTGCCCCACTTCACCGAACGGCTGACGTGCTACACGCTCCGTATCGGACTCGCGGATATGGCCTACAGCGCCTACCGCAAACGCTGGGAGCAGGTGGCCTCCAAGGCGCGCCGCACGCTGGAGATCGCCCGGGCTTGAGGCACGTCGCGGGCCACGAGCTCCAGCCTGGGACCGGAACGTGCCGCTTCTTCGGCTGGATGCGTCGTAGTCACACGCGTGCGACGCGCCGGATCAGCCCGCGGGTTTACTGTCCGCGCGCTTGCACCTGAGTCCGGATACTCGGGCCCGCCTGGATCCTGAGGAAAGGAACGGGAACCCGTTGCAGCGCATCCACGATCCGCTCCACCTGCTTCGGTATCGTGTTCGGCGGAAGCGCGGTGAGCGCGAAAAACCCGACCTCGTCCGCTTCGTCGCTCGTGGTCGGCGAGCCGCGAATGATCCGGCATTCAAAGCTGAAGACCAGTTCGTCGGACCCGGGCTTCCAGTACAGGCCGGTGAGACGAATGACCTCCGCGTCGATGCCGACCTCTTCGTGCACCTCACGAATGACCGCGTCCCACGGCGTCTCCCCATCTTCAACCCCACCGCCCGGCAGGTTCCAGAGGTCGAGGTCACGTCGATGGCACAAGAGCACGCGGTCATGCGCGTCTACGATCACAGCGAACACACCAGCCTGCACTGAGCTAAGCCTCCGCCGCCCGCGGGTCTTCGCCCTGATGGCCTCGATGGGCGACATGGTGGGCATGCGCGTGCGCGTCCTCCGCCTCGCGCGGCGGGTAGAAGAGCCCGGCCACGTACGGCTTGGATGGAGATTGCGCGTACAGGCTGACGAGGATCCGTACGTCGTAGCGCGCGAAGAACGGCGCGCCCCAGCGTTCACGGAACGCGGTGGCCCAGCGGGAGCCCTCGCGCTCCCGGGCGAGACGAGACATCTCGTGGAGCTCCCAGTCGAGCACCGGTAGCTCGTGCGGCGCGGTGCACGGTCCCTCGGCGCAGCGGAACAGCAGCCGGAGCGGCAGCTGCATGAGGTCGGCATCGTCGCGCGGCCGAACGTAGCCCAAGGTCGGACCACCGTCCTTCGCCGACTCCTGGAAGGCCTCGAGCGAGGCGTGCTCGTGGGGTCGGATGAAGGGCCGGCGGAGCTTCCAGCCGTCCCGCGCCTCGATGTAGGCGTTCGCCACGACCTCACCCGACACCTCACGAGAATCGCGGCGGGGATCGCGCGGCGCCGGTCCGGCCTCGACCTGGACCCACGACCAGCGTCGCACCGGCGGGTCGCTGTCCGCGCCCTTCCACGGGAACGGGGCGAGCCGCAGGAGCGCTCCGGTCTCGCGGTCGACGCCGATGACCGACGGCCGCTCCACGGGGAAATCGTTGGCGCCGACCGTCTTCGCCACGACGAGGAGATCGCGGGTCGTCTCGCTCACCGCTCTATTCTCGCGCCGGCTCAACGCGGTCCTCGAACGCCCGCGCACGTCTTGCCATAACCGAGGAGCGGAGCGAACCCGGTTCGCGTGCAGCGAGCGGCGGGGCCGCGAGTCCTAGCATCGAAGGCATGTCGGACGATCGCGAGCTGCGCCTCGCACTCGAGCACCCGCGTGGGACCGAGCAGCGCCGCCTCGGGCCGTTCCGCGATGCCTTGAACGACCCCGCGCGGTACGCCGCGCTCCCCCTTGCCGACCGCGACGCGATCGTCGCCTGGGCGGTGCTGCGCGAGACGATGGCCGCGCGCGGGGCGGACAACGACCCCACGAATCTCGCTGACCCGCTCATCCCGGCGGCGCGCCTGCGCGCGTTCGTCCTCGAGGGTGAGCAAATCGTCGCCGGCAGCGTCGCCGGCCGCGACGCTGGGTCCCCAACGACCGGCGCACTGGCGAACGCGGTCGCTCACCTCCGCGGGGGAGACCAATCACCGCGACGCTGAGGCAGGCCGGCCTCTCACCTTGGGTCGCCGGGTCGCCGTGCTACGGATGTGACGGGACTAGCATCGGAGGCGATCTTCACGTCGGAGGTGCCTCATCGCGACGCAGACTCACCGACGATTCAAGGTGCTCATCGAGCGGGACCCGGACGAAAACGTGTGGGTTACCTACGTGCCCACCCTCGGTCAGCTCTCGACCTACGGCGACACTCGCGCGGAGGCCCTGGAGCAGACACGGGAGGCCATCACCGGTTACCTGGAGGCGGCGGCCAGAGACGGTATTCCCGTCCCGCCGCCCGACGCCGATACCGAGGTGGTCGAACTCGAGGTCGTAGCGCCCTGACGCACCTGCCGCGCGTCCGGGGACCACGGCTCGTCCGCGCCCTGGAACGCGCCGGGTTTCGCGTCACGCACATTCGCGGCAGTCATCACTATCTCCGTCGCGGCGCCGCAGGTCACCTCGTCGTTGTGCCAGTCCACGGTGATCGCGATCTGCCGCTCGGGACCCTGCGCGCGATCCTGCGACAAGCCGAGTTGACCGCCGAGCAACTGCAGGAGCTCCTGTAGCGATCCACAGCACCGCCACGAGCTCGACGAAGACGCGAGGAGAGAACTCACCGAGCTCGTCGAGGAACAACACACCTCCGTGGGCGAGCCAGAAGCAATATTCCTTGACCATGAAAGTGAGGCGCTGGCGCGCGAATCGTAGAGCCCGCGTAGGACCCTCAGCGTGGCCAATGTGGCCAAATGAACGAGCCGACGAGCGCGACCGGCCTCGTCCAACGACGCGCGATAGAGACGATGTCGGCGGCGACCACTAGGAGGCGAGTCTTAGATAAGAGCAGGTCCATCCGTGATCCGCCACGGTTGGTCGAATCGCCCTTACCGCGCTTGCATCCAGATCCTTTAGGGTGCGAGCAGGATCATTGCCCGGGTGCCGTTGCCGTAGACCTTCACGATCATCACTTTGAGACCCTGACCCGCGAGGGTGTTGACGTGCTCAGCCAAGGACTTCGTGCCGAGCGTGACCCCGATGACTCGACCAAGGATTCGGCGCTGCCTCACAGAAGACCCTCCGTTATTCATTCCACGAAACTGGCCTTCGAGCGGCTCGGTCGTCATCATCAATGCTAGGGGAGACGTGCAAGGCTCGAGCGTCCACGAGTGCGAAAGCGCCGGGTAGCCGGCCGCCCAGTCCGGCAATCCGGCGTGAGGTCAGTCTCTGCGGTCGGGAAGGGGTACCTCGAGCACCGTGGTGGAGCCCGCGATTGCCGGGTCCCCACTTGCTCGGCGTCCCGGGCTGAGTCTAGGTTCCGCTGCTCCCTGATACGGTCTCGGCAAATGGACGCCGGAGTGACCCTCTTCGTCGCGCTGATCGGCTGGCTTGCCGGCCTTGTGGCCGCACGCTACGGCGCCGAGCGCGGGGCCCGGCTCGCGCTCGAGAACGCCCAGCGATTGGACGAACGTCGCTGAGGCGAGCATGAACACAATCTCCGCGCCGCGCTTCTCGCGGAACTCCGCCTGAACCACGATGCGATCGACCGCGCAACGAATGGGACCGAGGCAGCTCCGATCCGCACGCGCGCCTGGGACGCCGTGATCGGACTCACTTTCACGGATCGCGAGTGGAAGGGACTCGTTAACGCAGAGCGTCTGCTCGCCTCGTATGACTTCGCCGCCCGCCTCGCCCAACACGACGCCCACATGGTCGGCCCGCCCGCCACCTGGGTCATGGCGGCCAAGTCGCGCGCGAAGGCGTCTCTCTCATACTTGGAGTACGCGATCACAGTGCTCGAGGAGCGTGGCTGATGGAGCCCAGCTACGAGTATCTCGACGGGTACTCGCACCGATACATCAGGCATGCCCAGGCCTTCATGCGGGCCGGGGAGCATGCCCGCGCCGAAGCGTATGGAGCAATGGGCTCGGCGTTCCAACTGTTTCCTCCGCGCGCCGAGAAGCCGGCCAAGCGAGGTGAGTTCTTCGGGCCGATGATGTCCGGCGGCTTCGGCGAGGTCCCCGACATGGCGTTCGTCCGGCGAAAGGAGACGATCGACTTCCTCAGCAGTCGGCTACCGAGGCTGCGGCACGGATTGCGGCGCGCCCGCGTGGCAGACGCGGTCTGGGAGTTCAGCGAGACCCCGGACGCCACGGCCGCCCGGATCGCGGCAGACGAGTACCTAGAAGTCGGTCACCGGCAGCTCAAGTCCACAGAGGAGTTCGCCGCGATGTCGGGCGCGGGCGCGATCGTCAGGAGCCTGCACCTTGCACGCGCAATCGGCGACAAGGCACGCGTCGACCAAACTGTGGCGGTGATCATCGATGGAGTCCGGTATCTGGGTGCCGGCGAGCGACTCGAGGACCATGTCCCCCTATTCCGGATGATCGAGGCGCTCCTCACGCTTCCCGATCGCACGCTCGACTTCGGCCCGGCCGACGAAGCGCTGACTGAACACCGCACGCGTCTCGAGGCGCTCGACGAAGACAACTTCCATTTCGTTCAGGGGATCATCGAGATCGAGATCCAACTTGCCCGTCGACGGGGCGACACCGGCGGCATCAGTCGTCTACGACGCGAGCTCGGGGAGTCGATTGCGAAGGAGGCGGCATGGAAGGGCCGCCACTACCAGAACGGCGGACTCGTCGCGATGACGTTCTATGCGAAGGCGGCCGCCATCTTTGAGCAGCTCGGCGATCGGAAGCGAGCCGAGGAACTGCACGTCCTCGAGCGCGCGGCATTCGGGGGTGCCACCTTCCACGAACTCCGCGCCGAGGTGACGATCTCGGCAGAACCCTTCCGAAACTGGCTCGCGAATGTGCTGACCAGCGAGGAGCACAAGGTCGCGATGTGGCCTGCGGTACCCGTCGCGATCCTCCTCCCGACCGTCGAGCAGATCGAAACTCAGCGCATGAAGGCCGACACCGATTCGCCAATCCTCGCGCTCATCGGCGTCAGTACTGTCCAGCCGGAGGGCGTACTTGAAAGCGTCCCCGCCCAGGAAGCGTCTCGGCGGCGCGCGGCGCAGTTCGCATATGAGCAGCACGGCCTCAACGTGGCGCTCCTGGTGAAGCTCGCGAAGGAAGTACACGCCGTCTCCCCGATCGATGCGCTCCCGGTCTTTCGGTCCACCGACTTCATCGACGCGACATCCGATGCATTGGTCGAACGGGTCCTTAAGGCGCTGACCGGCGACGATTGGCTTACTGCCGGGTACCTCGCGGGGTCTCTAATCGAAAGGCTTGTGCGGGCGCGGGTCACGAAGACAGGTGGGGACGTGATGTACACCGACCGCGGTGGGCCTACGCCCAGGCGCCTCCGGCGGCCACTCGAGCAGTTGCTTGATCGACTGCCGTTAAGCGCGAACCAGCGCGCCTACGTCCGCTGGGTGGTCGCGCATCCCGGCCTGAACCTCAGAAACGACGCCGGCCACGGCCTGCTCGAGAAGAGCCGTTGCCATGAGGTCCTCGGCGCACACATCCTCTACACGCTGCTCATCCTGGCTTTCGGCGACCTCAACCTGGTCGAACATGACGACGCGCCAACTGCTTAGCGCACCAGGACATTGAACGCGCACAGACCAGCGCACTGCTCAACACCCTTCCTAGCCGCGCACGGGGAGCCGGGTGAGCCGCATGGGCGAGCCTGACCTCGCCCGACCGAGGTGGGACGCCGCCGCCCACGAGGGCGAGCCGCGAAGCCGTGTGGTGCGGCGGGCGAAAGGGAGGCGCCACCCGCAGCGGATGCTCGGGATCGGGCGATCCGGCGACGCTGTGGACGACGCTCGCGAGCAGCGCGTCATCCCAATGCGCGTGCCGCCGGGTGACGCGGATCGTCGCCAACCGGGTCACCACCCCACGACGTAGGACTCGCGCCGCGGGTCGGCCCCGCCTTCGAGCGTGCCGGCACCCAGGAGGCGGATCGCGCACATCCCCGCGGCCGCCGGCGTGAAGTCCGGCAGATCGACGACGCGGTGGCCAAGCGCGCCGAGCGCGTCACGCACGCTCTTCGCCACGCGCGACTCGACCTTCAGGACGCCGGGGAGGTACTCGTGCGGGTGGAACGACCAGGGGAGCGAGTGCGAGATGGCGCGCGGCCGCTCGATCGCCTCCTGCAGGTTCATGCCGAAGTCGACGACGTGGCAGACCACCTGCACCATCGCCTGGCACTGCGCGTCCTCGCCCGGGCAGCCGAACGGCATGAGCGCGCGGCCGTCCTTCATGAGGAGCGCGGGGTTCGGCGTGAGGCGCGGGCGCTTGCGCGGCGCGATCGCCGAGGGGTGACCCGGCGTCGTCCAGAGCTGCGCGCCGCGGGTGGAGACGATCATGCCGAGGCCGGGCACGAGCGGAGCGCCGAGGCCGGGATCGGACGGCGTCGCCGAGAAGGCGTTGCCCTCGACGTCCATCGCGCAGACGTACGAGGTGTCCGGCGAGCCCTGCCCGGTCGCGGGCGCGGGGACGTACCCGGGATGCCCGGCCCGCCCCTCGAAGGGCCAGGGGTCGCCCGGCGGCGGGAGCGCCGGCCAGGCGCGGTCGTCGCG
>Ga0209514_10001287_pt1 | contig 44416 bp, 40 predicted proteins | sample Subgrocontami58m_FD_187452 | JGI IMG/M metagenome (GOLD analysis project Ga0209514, IMG submission 187452) | Subsurface groundwater microbial communities from S. Glens Falls, New York, USA - GMW37 contaminated, 5.8 m (SPAdes) (version 3) | ecosystem: Environmental > Aquatic > Deep subsurface >... | reverse complement strand
TGGCTCGAGCGCGAACTCGGCAAGCCGGTGATTTCAACGACCCAGGCGAGCCTGTGGGCGGCGCTCGGAATAATCGGACGCATCGAAGGGGTGGCGGGTTACGGGCGGCTGCTGCGCGACCTGACCGCGTCGAGCCAACAAACCCAATTCGCTTAGAACTCCAAGGAGACAGATCATGTACGGATGGCGCGGAAGGATCGGGCTGCTGGTGCCTTCGATCAACACCACGATGGAAACGGAATTCTGGCGTATCGCGCCGCAAGGCGTGTCGGTGCACAGTGCACGCATCGCCGGCGGCCGCCACGGCACGCCGGAGGAACTGCGCGGCATGGAGAGCGCGAGCAAGCAGGCCGCGCAGGAAGTCGCCATGGTCGAGCCCGACGTGGTCGTCTACGGCTGCACCAGCGGCAGTTTTTTCGAGGGCCCGGCGTGGAACCGGAAAATCAGCGAGCAGTTGACCGCGATCACCAAGGCGCCGACGGTCACCACCGCGGGCGCGATGGCGGCGTGCCTCGCGGCGGGCGGCTACAAGAAAGTCGACATCGTCACGCCTTACGTCGACGTCACCAACGAACGCCTCCGGCATTTTCTCAAGGCGCACGGCATCGAGGTGGTCAAGCTCGGCACCTTCGATATGCTCGACATGTTCGATCACGCCAAGATCGAGCCGGGCGAGATTTACCGCAAGGTGAAGGCCATCACCTCGCCGAAAGCCGAAGCGGTGTTCGTCGCCTGCACCCAACTGCGCGCGCTCGAAGTCGTCGACATGCTCGAGCGCGATCTCGGCAAGCCGGTCTACTCGGCGGTGCAGGCTTCCGCGTGGCAGGCGTATGAGGCGATGAATGTCGATCCAAAGATCATGGACTGCGGCAGCCTGCTCAGAAAACTCTCCGAGCCCGGCGCGCCGAAGAAAGCGCTCAAGAAACTGCGCTCGGCGTAGCCGCAACGCGGCTTCGAAAGCATCGGCATGATATTCATCAGCCAGACGGGCGTCACCGACAACACGCGCGAAGCGCAGTTGGACCAGTGGTATCTCGAGCATCTGCGCATCATGGCCACCGTGCCGGGGATCTCGTCGGCGCAGCGCTTCAAGACCGATACGCCAGGATTCCCGCCATCGCTCGCGATCTACAGCGTCGCATCCGCTGCCGTATTCGACGATCCGTATTACTTGAGCGTGCGCGGCATGGGCGAATGGCTGCCGTTGATCGATCGCAGGTATTACCGGCGCAACCTGTTCGAAGGGCCCGAGTTCGCGCCGCTGGTGGCGGAGGATGCGCGCCTGCTGGTCGCCGATCGCAGCGAACCCGAAGGCGCATTTGGCGGCATCGAATTCAGCTGGCTCAAGTGTGTCGGGATCGATCGTTCGACGCCGTATCGCGGCCTTGCGGTGGTCGACGCGGCGCAACTGCCGGCATTGGACGCGACGATCGCAGTCTATCGGCCCGTGACGCCGCGGGTGATTGGGACTGCGCGCTGAACATGGGACATAATGGCGGCCGGGAAGAGACTCCATGAGGGGAGGTCAGTCATGCGTATGCTCAGGATAGTAACCACCGTGTTGTTCGCGATGGCATCGCTATGGACGGGAGCGGTTGTTGCGCAACCTTATCCATCGAAGCTGATCCGTTTCATCATACCGTGGCCACCGGGCGGCGGCGCCGATGTGCTCGCGCGCATCCTGAGCCCGAACCTGTCGGAGAACCTCGGCCAGCAAATCGTGATCGACAATCGCGGGGGTGCTGCCGGCAACATCGGCGCCGAATTGGCGGCGAAGTCGCCGCCCGACGGCTACACCATCGTGTTCGCCTATTCGGGCACGCACGCGGTCAACCCGAGCATCTACAGCAAGATGCCATTCAAGGAGAGCGATTTCGCTCCCATCATCTGGCTGGCGGAAGTGCCGCAAGTGCTGATCGTGCACCCGTCGCTGCCGGTGAAGAGCGTAAAGGACATGATTGCGCTCGCCAAGGCAAAGCCCGGCGAGCTGACCTATGGCTCGAGCGGTAACGGCGCGATCAACCATCTCGCGGGCGCGCTGTTCGCGACGATGGCAAACATCCGGATGGTGCACGTTCCGTACAAGGGCGGCGCGGCGGCGGCGATTGCGCTGATGTCGGGCGAGATCACCGTAATCCTCGGCGAGCCGGCTTCGGTGGTGCCGCACATCAAGAGCGGCAAACTGCGCGCGATCGCGGTCACGAGCGGCCGCCGCGCGCTCGCCATGCCCGAGCTGCCGACCGTCGCGGAGGCCGGCCTGCCCGGCTACGAAGTCACGTCGTGGAACGGCATACTCGCGCCGGCCGGCATCCCCGCCGATATCGTCGCGCGGCTCAATACCGAGTTCAACAAGATCATCGCCACCCCCGCCATGAAACAGAAAATGATCGACAACGGCTACGAGCCGATGGGCGGACCGGCGGAGAAATTCGGCGCGAAGATCCATTCCGAAATCCTGAAATGGGCGCCGGTGGTCAAAGCGGCCGGCGTCAAGGTGGATTAGGAGAACAACTTACCGGAGAGAGATATGGCAAAACCCTATGGACTGCTGGTCGCGGGATTCAATTATGCAAACGTCGCGGCAGACGACTTCAACGCCTGGTACGATACCGAGCACGTGCCGGAGCGCCTGCGCACCCCCGGTTTCATCAACGCGCAGCGCTGGCTCGGCGTCGACGACCCGAAGATCTCGATCGCGACCTACGATCTTGAAAGTCTCGACGTGCTGCAAAGCCCCGCGTACCGCGCGATCGGCGGCGTCAATCTGTCACCGTGGTCGAAGCACGTGACCGCCAAGTGCCAGCGCCTGTGCCGTTTCGAAGCGGATCAGACTCTGCCGGGGCAGCAAGCGGGGCCCGCCGATGCCGGCGGGATGATGATGTACGCGATGAACGTGCCGGCCGAAGTCGATGCCGAGTACAACAGTTGGTACAACGATGAGCACCTCCCGGCCTTGTCGTCGGTGCCGGGCTGCCTGTGCGCGCGGCGCTTCAAAATGGCGGGCGGCACGCACCGTTACCTCGCGCTCTATCACCTGACGGCGCCCGAGGTGCAGGCATCGGACGCGTGGAAGAAGGCGGCTGGGACACCGTGGACGGCCAAAATGCGTCCGCATTTCCGCGATCCGCTGCGGCTCGTGCTGCGGCGTTACGTCAGGAAAAGCGGATAGCCACAGAGAACACAGAGGTGTGTTCTCTGTGCCCTCTGTGGCCAAGCTTTAAGGTTTACTTGTGCACGACCCCGCCGCCGTCGACGGTGACCACGGTGCCGCTGATGTAACCGGCGCGGTCGGAACAGAGAAATGCCACGGTGCTCGCGACTTCGTCCACCGTCCCGAGCCGACCGCGCGGGAATCCTGTCACCAGTTCGCGCCAGCGGTTTTCGTCGCCGAGTTCGGCTTTGGCGCGCGCTTTCCAGCGCACCACCTGGCGGTCGGTTTCGATCGCGCCCGGATTGACCGCAACCACGCGCACGCCGTAATCGACGCTCTCGGCGCCGAGCGCGCGCGACATTGCCATCAGCCCGGCGTTCGCCATGCTGCCCGCGATGTAAATCGCGCTCGGCCGCTCGCCGGCCGTGCCGACAACGTTGACAATCACGCCGCGCTTGCTTGCGCACATGTCGCGGTAGACTTCGCGCGTCACGTTTATGAAGCCGAACACTTTGAGGTCCCATGCCGTGCGCCAGGTCGCATCGTCGAGCCCGGTGATCGAGCCCTGCGGAATTGCGCCCGCATTGTTGACCAGGATGTCGAGCGGCCCGCACGCCTTGACTAGCGCCAGCGCATTCTCGAGCTTCGACAAATCGAGTGCGTGCACCGTGACATTGACGCGGTGCGCCGCGGTGATCTTCCGCTTCGCCGCTTCGAGACTGGTTGCGCTGCGCGAAGCCAGATGTACGTTGCAGCCTTCGGCGGCGAGCTGTTGCGCGACGCCGAAGCCGATGCCGCGCGAGCTGCCGGTGATGAGCGCGGTGCGCCCTTTGAGATCGAGTTCCATATGTTTTCGGTCCGCAGTGAAGAAATAAAGAGGTGCTACTATAGGCAAAATCGCCGGCCTTGGCCAGCGTGCAGCGCAATTGCAGTTTCGTTTTGGCTAACCTGAAGGGAGACATCCATGGCAAGCGAACTTTTCAACAAGGGACTCGAAGTGCGGAAGTCAGTGCTCGGCGAGGCATACGTCGAGAAATCGATTGCGGGGGCGGATGATTTCGCGATGGCAATGCAGGAATACGCGACCGAAGCGTGCTGGGGCACGATCTGGACGCGGCCCGGACTGCCGCGCAAGACGCGCAGTTTGCTCAACATCGCGATGATCACCGTGCTCAACCGCCCGCACGAACTCAAGCTCCACATCAGGAGCGCGTTCACCAACGGCGTCACCAAGGAAGAGATCAAGGAGGTGCTGCTGCAGGTCGCGTGCTACGCGGGCGTGCCGGCCGGCATCGACGGCTTCCGGCTCGCGCGCGAAGCCTTCGCCGAAATGGAAGCCGCGAAAAAGTGACGCGCGTTAGCGCGTCATCCCGGCGCAGGCCGGGATCCAGGAAATGGTTTTTGCTAGGTTAATCAAGGGCGCGCCGCGGGGTAGGAATCCCGCAAGTCAACGCGTAGCCCCGGGTGTGCGTTATTGGCTTATCCGGATTCCGGAGGTGTGACCGATCTTAACCATTGACTGGAGAAAACACGATGAACAAGCTCATGACCGTATTAATTGCCGCCGCTTTCGCCGGCACCACCCTGACCGCAGTCGCGCAAGCCCCGGCCCCGAAAGCCGCTGCGCCGAAGGCGACTCCTGCAAATCCTACGTCTGCTCAGGCTGCCTCGCCTGCCGGGACTGCACCTGCGGCCAAAGCCGTAGTCCCCAAAGCTGACGCGGCAAAAGCCAAAGCGGACGCCAAAGCCGAAGCCAAAGCCAAGGCCAAGGCGAAAGCCGACGCCCGCGCCGAAGCCAAAGCCAAAGCGAAGGCCGACGCCAAAGCGAAGCGCGACGCCAAAGCCAAAGCGAAAGCGGAAGCCAAAGACGCGAAAAAAGCGGCGAAAGCCGACGCGCCCAAAGCAGCGCCCGCGACTCCGGCAACCCCGGCCAAGGGCGATGCGGCCAAAGCGACTCCGGCAACCCCGGCCGCGCCTGCGAAGAAGTAACGTTTCAGATCGCGGCAGCAACCGCGATTGCGCAAACACAAAGGCGGGGACTTCCCCGCCTTTTTGTTTGGTGCACCCGGCAGGACGCACTCAGAAGATGCGCCGGCGCTGCTGCGGTTGTAACCTCATGGCGTGGTTGTTAACATGCCGCGCTACCGGATGAATCGAGGACAACGATGAAGGCATTGGTCGTAAAGCAGTTCGGCGCGCCCGAAACGCTCGTAATCGAAGAACGCCCGACACCGGTTCCAGGCGCGGGCGAAGTGCTGGTCGATGTACACGCCGCGGGCGTCAACTTTCCCGACCTGATGGTGATAGCCGGCACTTACCAGAACCTGCCGCCGTTGCCGTTCATCCCCGGCAAGGAGTGCGCCGGCGTTGTCACCGACGTCGGTCCGGGCGTTACGCTCGTCAAGCCGGGCGACCGCGTGATGGTCCTGATCGAACACGGCGCGTTCGCCGAGCAGGTGGTGGCGAAGCAGGTCAATTGCCTCGCGATTCCCGACGCGATGAGTTTTCCGGAAGCGGCGGCGATGGGCCTGAGTTACATGACCGCGTATTTCGCGCTGGTCGAACGCGCGCAGCTCAAGCCGGGCGAGACGGTGCTGGTGACAGGTGCTGCGGGCGGCGTGGGGCTTGCCGCCGTGCAAATTGCGAAGGCGCTCGGCGCGGAAGTGCTTGCCGCAGTCGATTCGCCGGAAAAAGCGGCGATGGCCAAGGCCAACGGCGCCGCGCACATCGTCGACACGGCGGTCGCCGACCTGCGTAACGGCCTGCGTGAGCAGGTGTTCGCGGCCACGGCAAAACGCGGCGCCGACGTGATCCTCGACCAGGTCGGCGGCGACGTCTTCGATGCCTGCCTGCGCGCGATTGCGTGGTGCGGCCGTATCGTGGTGATCGGTTTTGCCTCCGGGCGCGTTCCCGAACTCAAGGCCGGCCATATTCTCGTCAAGAACATAGCGGTGATCGGTTTGCAGATCTCCGACTACCGCGATCGCCAGCCCGAGAGGTTCCGCGCGATGCGCCAGCAGTTGCTTGATCTCTACAGCGCCGGCAAAATCAAGCCGCGCGTAATGGCGACCTATTTGCTCAAGGACGTCGCTCCGGCGTTAAATGCCGTGAAGGACGGCAAGGTGATAGGGAAAGTAGTGTTGACGACCGCCTGACCGTGGTCGCGGCGCGCCACACTGTTTGGCGTCAGATCGGCATCGGTGCCTGTTGTTTGGCGGCCTGCCATTGATCAAGCATGGCGCGTGCTCAGAGACCCTCGAAAGGAGCGTCCTTGTAAGGCGTCACGAAATACGCGTAAAAGCCTTCGTTCGCCTTGGCCCAGTTTGGACGCGTCTTGATGGCGGCCAGCCAGCGGCAGATGTTCGGATAGGCCGAAAGGTCGAGGCGGATGACTTCGCCGACTGTCAGATACGCCGCGCCGAGATAGTCCGCGAGCGTGATCTCGTTGCCGCAGACGTATGCGTTGCGCGGTCCGATCAGGCTTTCGTCGAGGATCTTGAGCCAGCCCCTGGCCGCCTCCTTGCTCCGGGCGAGCACGGCCGCCTGCACCTTGTCGTCCTGGTGCTTGCAGGGCGGTAGCACTTGCGTATAGATCAGGCCGTAGCCCAGGTCGCGATACAGTCCCGTGTTGAACCAGTCCATCATCTGATTGACACGTGCCCGCTTGCGCAGGGCCGCGGGATACGTTTTGGAGCCGGTTTTTTCGGCGAGGTATTTGAGTATCGCCGAGCTTTCCGAGAGACGGAAATCACCGTCTTCGAGCACCGGTACCGCGTGGCTCGGATTGATGGCGAGGTACTCGGGTTTCATGTGCTCGCCCTTGAACAGGTCGACGAGCTGGTATTCAAGCTTGATGTTATCGTCGGCCGCCAACAACATGATCGGCCGGCAGGTCGTCGAGACGGGATGATAGTACAGCTTCATGGCATTGCCTCCAGAGTTGATGAACCGCCGTTTTGCGGTTCGGGTATCAGACTGACGGTGCGCGGCGCCGTCGGCGCAGCCGGAAAGTAGCGTCGCGGCATTCTACTTTGAACTGGGCTGCCAGCCAACAATCAATCGGTCAGGCGCCTACACGCTCAGGAAATGCGCCGACGATCGCCGCCGCTGCGTCAGTCGCGGTATCGAGATTCATAACCGCAGCGGCGAGCCGGTCGGCATCGGCGCGTGATGCGCCAAGGCCGAAATCGAGACAGCTGCGAAATTTCGCGAGCAGTTCGTCTTCGCTCATCGGCTCCTGCGGGCTGCCTTTGATCGTATCGCTTCTGACTTCGATTACGCGCCCATCGTTCAACGTGACCTTGACGCGCGCTGGCTCGATCGCGGTGGGATCGATTGCCGGATCGTCGATTACGCGAATCTTCGCGGCAAGCGCGACGACCGCGGGATCGCTGATTGCGGCCTGCTGGTAAGTGCGCAGATCGACGCGCGCATCGGTCAGCGCGCGCGCAAAGCTGTACGCGGCGTTGAACTGCGCGTGCACAACTGAAGCGCGTCTCGCGTCGTACGGTTCGCCGACGGTGAGCCAGTTGACGTTGCCCATGCCGATCTCGACCATTTTGACATCGGAAGGCTTTACGCCCTGCCCACGAAGCTTGATGGCGAGGCCGATCGCGGTGTGATTGCAGCGGCAGCACGGATACGGCTTGAAGCTGAATTCGCGGATGCGCCAGTGGCTGCCGAGCGCGTCCGTCAGGATTTCCGTCTTCACTTCGCCGCGCTCGTACAGCGCGAACAGACCCGCGTTGCCCTCGAGCGGGCGGCGCGTGCCGGTCAGTCCATCGGCGGCGAGAAACGCGCCCAATACCGCGGCGCGCGCGGCGAAACCCGCGCCGAGACGTTTCGACAGCACGCCGTCGCGCATGCTTTGCGCCGAGCCGCTGGTCTGGTGGAACGCCATGCCGAGCGCGTTGCGCAGTCCTTCGGCATCGAGCTTGAGCAGTCTTCCCGCAGCGAGGCTGGCCGCGGGCGTGCCGAACACCATCGTCGGGTGCCAGCCTTTGCCGAGGCTGTTGTGGCATGCGAGTCCGAGCCGCGCGTGCAACTCAGCGCCGATCGCGTGCGCGAGCAGAAAATCCTTGCCGGATACGTTGCCGATATCTTCGGCGGTCGCGAGCAGCGCCGGCAGCACCACGCAATTGGTATGTACGCGCGCCGGATCGTGCTGGTCGTCGAAGTCGAGCGCATGCGCGGCCGCGCCGTTGGCCAGCGCCGCGGTCGGCGGCGAATAGCGGCGCTTGCCGATGAGTCCGGTCGCGGTGCCCGCCGCTTCCCACTTCGCCAGACGCTGGTTCAATTCGCGGATGCCGGGCGCATGGGCCGCGCCGCCGATCACGCCGAGCGTGTCGATCAGGAACAGCTTGAGCGTGTGCACGACGTCGGCCGGTAAATCCTCGTAGCGCCAGCGCGCGAGTTGCTCGCACAGCCGCAGGCTGTAGTCATCGTCGAGGTTTGGCGCCGCTGCCGCGGGGCGGAGTTGATCGAGTTGTGCGCTGGTCATCACGAATGCCTCACGAATGCGTAAACGTTATCATAAACCGGCGCTGCATTTTGCGCGATTAGACGGGCGTGCTATTCTTCGGGTCGCAACAATTCCCGTTCAACACCGTGAGCAAAATCTGGGTAGGCATAGACACCGGCGGCACGTTCACCGATCTGGTGTTGTGCGAACTTGCGACCGGCAGGTATGTGTATCACAAGCTGCCGACAACGACGGCTGATCCGGCGCAGGCGGTGCTTGACGGCATTTCCGAGCTGCTCGATCCCGCGCTGATCGCGCGCGACCAGGTCGAATTCCTGGTGCTCGGCACCACGCTCGCGACCAATGCAGTAATCGAAGGCAAAACCGCACGCACCGGCATGATCACGACCGCGGGCTTTCGCGATGTCCTCGAACTTGCGCGCCAGAGGCGGCCGCATTACTTCAATCTCGACGTGCTGAAACCGCTGCCGCCGGCGGCGCGCGACTGCCGCATCGAAGTCACGGAACGCATCGCGCACGATGGAGCGGTGGTCACTCCGCTCGCCGAGGACGAAGTACGCACGGCAGTTCTGACGCTGCACGGCGAAAGAGTCGAGGCGATTGCGATCTGCATGCTGCATTCCTACGCCAATCCTGCGCACGAACGCCGCACGCGCGAAATCGCCGCGCAGATGTGGCCCGAAGCCTATGTGTGTGCCTCGTCGGACGTGCTGCCCGAGTTCCGCGAATTCGAGCGTTTCGCGACCACCACCGTCAACGCGAGCCTGATGCCGGTCATGGACCGTTACCTCGAGCGCTTCGAACGCGGCGTTGCCGGCCTCGGCATCAAGGTCGCGCCGCGCGTGATGCAGTCCAACGGCGGGGCGGTGACGCCGGGCGCGGTGCGGCGCGTGCCGGTCAATACTTTCTTTTCCGGCCCCGCCGGAGGCGTCGTGGGTTGCGTGGGCCTGGGCGCCGAGCTGGGCATCGAAAATCTGATCACGTTCGACATGGGCGGCACCTCGACCGATGTGTGTCTGATCCGTGACGGCGAGCCGGCGAAAAAGGATCTGCGCGAGATCGCGGGTTTTCCGGTGCGCACGCGGGCGATCGACATCCACACCATCGGCGCGGGCGGTGGCAGCATCGCGTGGGTCGATGCGGGCGGGCTGCTCAAAGTCGGGCCGCAAAGCGCGGGCGCGTATCCCGGTCCCGCTGCTTACGGCCGCGGTGGAAAAACGCCCACGGTGACCGACGCCAACGTGGTGCTCGGCCGGCTCAATCCAAAAGCATTGCTCGGCGGCCGCATGGCGATGTATCCCGAGCGCGCACACCTGGTGATTGCAGACGAGCTCGCGCCCAGGCTCGATGTCGATGTGGTGCGCGCCGCCGCCGGCGTGATCGAAATCATCAACGTCAACATGATGGGCGCGGTACGCGTGATTTCGATCGAGCGCGGCGAGGACCCGCGCGATTTCACGCTGGTCGCATTCGGCGGCGCCGGCCCGCTGCATGCGGCGGATATCGCGCGCAACATGGGCATCCGCAAAGTGCTGGTGCCGCCGCGGCCGGGCCTGTTGTCGGCGCTCGGCCTGCTGCATGCGGATGTGCGCGGCGATTTCAGCCTGACGCGGCTCGTCACGGCGACGCCGCAAACCCTGGGCGTGATCAACGCCGGGTTTGAGGAATTGCGCGGGCGCGGCACCGAATGGCTGCGCGGCGAGGCGGAAGCGAACGTGCGCGCAAAGTACGGCTGGCTGATCGACATGCGTTACTTGGGCCAAAATTACGAACTCTCGCTCGAAGTAGCAGGCGGTAAGCTCGATGCGCAATCGCTCGTTCGCCTGATCGCGCGTTATCACCAGCGCCATCGCGCCTCTTACGGTTACGACATGCGCGGGCAGCCGGTCGAGGTCGTGAACCTGCGGCTGGTGGTCACGGTCAAGCGCCAGGCGCCGCCGCACGAACAGCACCACCCCGTGCGCGGCACGGTGAGAAACGCGGTGAGCGGGACGCGCAAGGTCTGGTTTCCGGAGACCGGCTTCGTTTCGACGCCGGTCTATGCTCGCGAGCGGCTGCCGGCCGGTTGCCGTATTACCGGCCCGGCGATCGTCGAGCAGATGGACACGACCACCGTGGTGCCGCCGCGTGCGAAGCTCAGGAGCGACAGGCTCGGCTACCTGCACCTCGAACTCGAGCCGCGGCGCATCAAACGGGGAGCATAGGCATGGCTGTGAAGCGCATGGCTGCAAAGCGCACGGCGACCAAACACAGGGTGACGAAACGCGGGACAACCCTGGTCGTCGATCCGATCAAGGCCGAAGTCATGGCGCGTTATCTGCTCGCGACCGCGGAGGAAATGGGTGCAACGCTGATGCGCACGGCGTTCTCGCCCAACATCAAGGAGCGCGCGGACTGCTCGACCGCGATTTTTGACGTGCAGGGCCAGGTGATCGCGCTCGCGCAGCGCGTGCCCATCCATCTGGGCTCGATGGTGGGCGCAATCGACGAGATCCTCAAGCGCTACCCGCTGCGTAAAATCGCGCGCGGCGACATGTTCGTCGCCAACGATCCGTACAACGGCGGCGGGACGCATCTGCCCGACATCAACATCATCGCGCCGGTGTTCATCGGCAGGTCGATTGTGGCGTTCGTCGCCAACATCGCGCATCACGCCGATGTCGGCGGCATGGTGCCAGGGTCGGAAGCCGCGGTATGCAAGTCCATCTTTCAGGAAGGCATCCGCATCCCGCCGGTGCGCATCATGCGGGCCGGCAAGCTCAATCGCGACGTGGCCGACATCCTGTTGCTCAATTCACGCACGCCCGACGAACGCAGCGGGGACTTGAAAGCCCAGTTCGCGGCCAATACCGTGGGCATGCGCAGCGTGCTGCGGTTGTTCGAGCGCTACGGCGTCAAGGACACGCAGCAGACCATCGCCGCCTATCTCGATTTCACCGAGAAACGTTTCCGCGCGGCGATCAACCGGCTGCCGCCGGGACGCTATGAAGCGGAGGATTTTCTCGACGGCAATGCGGAAGGCGAAAAGTGCCGCATACGGCTCGCGCTGACGGTGGGCCGCGGCAGGCTCGACTTCGATTTCGCCGGATCCGGCCCGCAGCTCGAGAGTGCGCGCAACATTCCATATCGCGCGCTGCTCGCGACCGTCTACACCGTTGCGAAAAGCCTGCTCGACCCGGAAGTTCCCGCCAATGCCGGCTACTACCGCACGTTGTATATCACCGCGCCGCCGGGTTGCGTGGTCGGTCCCATTCCGCCAGCCGCTGTCGGCTGCCGCTCGATATCCGCTGCCGTGTTGGGGGATGTGATCGCCAACGCGCTATCGCAGGCGATGCCGGGCAAAGCGCTTGCGGCCAGCGGCCCGCACCATCTCTTTGTGCTGGCCGGCACCACTGCGGGCACCGGCAATTATTTCGTGAACTACGAGACCCTCGCCGGCGGGATGGGCGCGCGCGCCAACCGTGACGGCATGGACGGCGTGCGCGTGCACGCGTCCGGCTCGTCCAATCTGCCGGTCGAAGCGCTCGAGCACGCATATCCTTTCCGCGTCGAGCGCTATGCGTTGTGGGACGGCTCGGGGGGCGCCGGCAAATACCGCGGCGGCATGGGGGTGGCGCGCGACTATCGCGTGCTCGGCGACGGCATCGTGGTCAGCTTGTCTTCCGAGCGGCAGCATGTCGCCGCGAACGGCATGGCGGAAGGTGGTGCGGGCGCGTGCGGCGCATTTGTGCTGAATCCCGATACGCCGCAGGAACAAAGGCTGCCGTCGGCGGCCGGCGATGTGGCGCTGCCGCGCGGCAGCGTGTTGAGAATCTGTACTCCCGGCGGTGGCGGTTATGGCAATTCCGCCGAACGCGACGCCGATGCGCACGTGCGCGACCTGCGCGAGCAGCGTATCCCGCACGACAGCAAGCCGTAGCGGAGCTTAGCCAAACTCGGCGCGCACTATCCTGGCGCCTTCGACCAGCGCTTTCATTTTGCCGTCCGCGATATCGCGCGGCAGGTATTTCAGCCCGCAGTCGGGGGCGACGATGATGTTTTCCGCTTTCGCATACGGCAGCGCCCGGCGGATACGCGCCGCTACTGTCGTGGGCGTTTCCACGTTCATATCATCCAGATTGATCACGCCGAGCAGGATCTGCTTGTTGTCGAGTTTGGTGAGCACCGCGCAGTCGAGATTCGGCTGCGCGGTTTCGATCGAGACCTGCTGGCACGTGCAATCGCGCAGTTCCGCGAGGAACGAATAACCAGCGGGTTTGGAGTGCCCGACGATGGCGGCGTAGCCGAAACAGATGTGCACAATCGTCGTACCGGGGACGCCCTCGAGCGCCCGGTTCAGCGCCTTGAGCCCGTACTGGCGGGCTTTCTCGGGCCGCGCCTGCATGTACGGTTCATCGATCTGCACGATGTCCGCGCCGGCGGCAAACAGATCCTTGATTTCGCCGTTGACGGCTTCCGCGTACGCCATCGCCGCACTCTCGTCGTCCGGGTAATAGTCGTTCTGCGCCTGCTGTGTCATGGTGAACGGACCCGGCACCGTCATCTTGATGAGCCGCCTGGTGTTGGCGCGCAGGAACTTTACATCCTCGACCTCGACCGGGTGCTTGCGCCGGATCGGTGCGTGTATGCGCGGTACCGGATTGGGATGGCCGGTACGGTCCATGGCGGTTCCCGGATTATCGATATCGACACCTTCGAGCGCGGTGGCGAAACGGTTGGAGTAGCTCTCGCGCCGGATCTCGCCATCGGTGATGATGTCGAGTCCCGCTTCCTCCTGTGCGCGAATCGCGATCAGGGTTGCATCGCGTTGCGCCTCGTCGAGAAAGGGCGCCGGGATACGCCACAACTCCTTCGCCCGCACGCGCGGCGGCAGCCGGCTCGCGAGTCTGGCGCGATCGATCAGCCATTCGGGTTGGGGGTAGCTGCCGACTAACGTGGTCGGAAAAAGCATGGTGATCTCCTCTTCGTTTAAACCATTGCGGCGGGCTTGGCGCGCTTCGCCACGTAGGGCATCAATCCGCCCGCCTGCACGATGTCCAGCACGATTTGCGCCGGCTGCTTGCCCCGCAGTACCGGCGTTCCTGAACCCAGCCGTACCGCGCCCTGGCCGATGTCGATCTCGATCTCGCTGCCTTGCGGCTGCGCGGGCACCCCAGTCGGCAGCACGATGAGCGGCAGGCCGATGTTGATCGCGTTGCGGTAGAAGATGCGGCCGAACGAGCGCGCGACCACGCACGCCACTCCCGCACCCTTGAGTCCGAGCGGGGCATGCTCGCGCGAGCTGCCGCAGCCGAAATTCGCGCCGCCGATGATGATGTCGCCCGGCGCAATCCGCGACGGCCAGTCCGGATCGAGCGCCTCCATCACGTGCTTGCCGAGTTCGGCGGGGTCGCTGAGCGCGAGCCAGCGCGCCGGCATGATGACGTCGGTATTGATGTCGTCGCCGAAAAACCAGGCACGGCCTTTAATCCACATGGTGTCCCCCGGGTCTGGTGATCAAATGTCGTCCGGCCCGCAGATATGGCCTGTGACGGCGCTGGCTGCGGCAACCAGCGGGTTGCACAGATAGGTTTCGCTCTTGGTTGAGCCCTGGCGCCCGCGGAAGTTGCGGTTCGACGTGGACAGGCAACGGTCGCCATCACCCAGCACACCCATGTGCGCGCCGATGCATGGCCCGCAGGTGGGCAGCGAGAACGCCGCGCCCGCGTCGATGAAAATCCCGGCCAGTCCTTCTTTGATCGCCTGTTTGTATATTTCGGTAGTACTCGGAATGACGATTACGCGGATGCCGTTGGCGACGCGGCGTCCTTTCATGATCCCGGCCGCCAGGCGCAGGTCGTGCAGCCAGCCATTGGTGCACGAGCCGATATACACCTGGTCGATAGGCGTGCCCTTCATCTTGCTTAAAGGCTGTGTGTTGCTCGGCAGCCACGGCAACGCGATCACCGGCTCCAGGCCCTCAACGTCGATCACGATTTCCCTGGACACCGCGGCGTCCGGGTCGCCGTATACCGGCTCGAACGCTCGCCGTGCGCGCGCTGTGGCGTAGGCAATTGCCAGGTCGTCCGGCGCGACGATTGCGTTCTGCGCGCCGGCTTCGATCGCCATGTTGGTCATGGAAAACCGTTCTTCCATCGGCAGCGCGCTGATCGGGTCGCCGACGAACTCCATCGCGGCGTCGTCCGCGCCCGCGACACCGATCCTGCCTATGGTGTGGAGGATGAAATCTTTACCGAGCACCCAACGACCCGGCCTGCCTTTGAAGCGATAGCGGATGGTGCGCGGGACTTCGAGCCAGGTGTGACCGGTGGCAAGAATGGCGGCGATGTCGGTGCTCCCCATGCCGGTGGCGTACGCACCGATCGCGCCCGCCATGCACGCATGTGAATTGCCGCCGGCGATCAGATCGCCGGGCAATGCAAAGCCTTGCTCGATCGCGATGGTGTTGTGGATACCCGCATTGCCGAATTCATAGAGCGGCACGCGGTAGCGTCCGGCGAGACGGCGGATCTCTCGCAGCACGCCGGCGGTCTGGATGTCGCGCGCCGGCCCGTTGACCATGCAAGCGATGAACACACGTTCGGTGTCGAACACTTGGTCGATACCGTGCTTCTCCAGCAAACCGAGCGTAATCGGCGCACCGAGGTCGTCGGACCATGTCTGGTCTACTCTGACTTCGACGATTTCGCCTGGCTGTACGGCTTCCCGCCCGGCGTGGCGCGCGATGATCTTTTCAGTGATGGTCTGAGTCACATAATCTCCTTTACGCAGCGGCTGCCCGTAAAGACGCTCCGGAAGCGCTGATCTCGGGGAACATTTCACGCACGTCCGCGACCTCGGGCAGCATTGCGAGCCGGCGCACGAGTTGCTCGGCGGACGCGTCGTTCATCACCTGCGCGAGCAGGCCTTTGCATTTGTCTTCCAGCCGCCGCTGCGACACCGGGTTGCAGGGGTCACCCTCCGGCATATCGGCGCGTCCCGCCAGGTTGCGGCCGTCCGTCGTCTCTATCGCGACCTCGGCGGTCCATTGCCGCGGGAAATCGCGGGTGAACTGCGGGTCTTCCGCGACCTCGACACGCTGCATGAGCGAGCGGATGGTGGCGTCCTTGAGACGCGCATCGGTGAATGCCGCGAGACCCATGCGGCGGTGTATGAGCGCGCTTGCCACCAGGAACTGGATGCTGAATTTCGCCTTGTACGGCGACGGCGGATCCGGATCGTCGAGGGTTTTTACCGAGTTGGCGTTGAGCTTCACGCAAATGCGTTTCACTTGGTCGGCAGTGAGAGCGTGTTCCTCGGACAACCGTATCGTCTGATCGACGCTCACATGCGAGTGACGGCAGCAGGCGTGAATCTTGTAGCCGTTCTCCGTCACCTTGTAGCGCCGGCCGAGACCGCCCACGATCGCGTCCCAATCGACGTTATCCGCCATGGTCGCGACGAAGCCGCGTTCGCCTTCGATGATATCGACCGAACCCGTGAAGCCGTGCGCGGCGAGCGAAGCGGCGAGCACGCCGTTCATCGACGCTTTGGCGGGATGCAGGACCTTGGTGTCATCGCCGACTTTGAGATACTGCCACAGGCCGGCAGCCTGACTGCCGGCGTTGCCGAGCGCCCAGCAGGTCTGCTCGGCATTAAGACCCATGAGCCGGGCGGCCGCCGCCGCCGCGCCGAAGGTGCCGACCGTGCCGGTCGAGTGATAACGCTCGTAGTGCGACTTGGCGATGCCTTCGCCGAGGCGGTAGGTGATGTCGAAGCCCGCGACCAGCGCTTCGATCAGCCGCTTGCCGTCGACGCGCAGTTTCTGCGCCACCGCGAGCGCCGCCGGGATCATCGACACGCCGCCGTGGATGATGGACGGCATGTGCACGTCGTCGAGTTCGATCGAGTGCGATCCCGCGCCGTTGGCGAATGCCGCCCAGTGCGCCGAGGTGCACGAGCCGTCGGCGAACAGCGTAGCGTCGGCCGACGCGTGCTCTGCGCGCGCCACTTTGGCTGCCGCCGCGCCGACAGGGGTGCGGCAGCCGGCGGCGGCGCAACCTGCCCAATCGATGAAAGCCAACACAGCTGCGTTCACCACTTCAACTGGCAGCGTGGCGTAATTCACGCTGGTAATAAAATCGGCGAGCTGACGGGTTGCCGGGGGATTCATGGTGAATCAACCTCCTTGATGAGTTGCCGGTTCGGAAAAGGCCCAGCATGCTTCGGCTGCGACCCGCACCACGACGCGTGAACCCGCCGCGTAATGCGGCCGCGTGCCGGTTTCGATCACTTCCCATTGCGACGCGCCCACTGTTACGTCATAGGCGGTTTGAGTGCCCTGGTAGCGCAGCGCGTTGATCCGGCCTTCAAGCGCGTTCCAGTCCGGACGGGCCGAGATCGCGTCGGGCGCCTCGAGACGGGTATTTTCGGGGCGCACCGCGATGCGCACCGCGCTGCCGGCGGCCACAGTACCCGCGCTACGAGCCTTGAATTCGATGCCATCGGCAAGTGCAACGCGGATGGTGCCGGTCCCGCCTTCGATGGCGCGCCCGGCGAAAGAGTTGGTGGCGCCGGTGAATTCGGCGACGAACGGATCGGCCGGTGCATTGTAGAGATCGACCGGCGGCGCGATCTGCAACAGGCGGCCGTCACGCATGACTGCGACCCGGTCCCCGAGCGCCACCGCTTCGGACTGGTCATGCGTCACGTAAAGCGCGGTCACGTTCGCCGCCTTGATGATGCGGCGCAAATCGTCGCGCAGCCGCAGCCGCAGCTTGGCATCGAGGTTGCTCAATGGCTCGTCGAGCAACAGCAGCCGCGGGTGGTAAACCAGGCTGCGGGCGAGCGCGACGCGCTGCATCTGGCCGCCGGACAGTGCCACCACCGAGCGTTGCGCGTACTCGCTGAGGTTTACGAGGTCGAGCGCATCTTTTACGCGTTTGCCGATCTCGGCCGAATTCAAGCGCCGGTGTTTGAGCGGGTAGGCGACGTTCTCGCGTACCGTCATGTGCGGCCATACCGCGTACGACTGGAACACCATGCCGACTTCGCGATGCTGCGGTTTCACGTTGATGCCGTGGCCGGGATCGGAGACCACGCCGCCGCCGATTTCGATCACGCCGGAGGTCGGTGTCTCCAGTCCCGCGACCGAGCGCAGCGTCGTGGTCTTGCCGCATCCCGATGGCCCCAGCAGCACGACGATTTCGCCGGCCTCGACTTCGAAGCTGACGTCATCGACCGCCGGACGGTCATCCTGGAATGCCTTGGTCAGGCGGCGCACCGCAAGCATTGCTGACACTGCCGAACCTCCTTGCGCTACTGGCGGTAGTTGTAGAGCAGATTCCATTCCTTGATCCACGCTTCGCGCAACGACGCATATTCCTTGACGTCCGGCACCCACAGCTTGAGCTTGAGTTTCTCGGCGCCGGCCGGCATTTTCGCGCCCTTCAGCATCGAGAACCCGCCCGAAGTTTCGACCCACACGTCCTGCCCTTCGCGCGACAGCACCCAGTTCATGAACAGCCGCGCGGCGCTCGGGTTGGGCGCGGTCCGGGGAATGCCGGCCGCGGATACGGTGATCGACACGCCGTCATCCGGATAAACGATGCGAATCGGCGCGCCTTCGCGCTGCATCGGGATGATGGAGTTCGACTTGAGCGGCGCGACGGTCACTTCCCCCCGTACTACTGCGCTGGCGAGCGGGGCGTCGCTGGAGAAAAACGTGAATTTTTTCTGCGCCAGCGCCTTCCAGTAGGCTTCGCCCAGCACCTGGCGGTGGAACATCGCCAGGCTCCAGGTCGTGCCGCCCGCGCCGGCCGGGATAATGCCGAGTTTCTGGTCGAACTTCGGGTCGATCAGGTCGCTCCATGATTTCGGCGGGTTTTTCACCAGCGCCGGGTTGTAGGACAGCACGTAACCCCAGGTGGTCTTGGGCCAGAGTTTGCCGCCGACGCGCGTCGAGTCGGGGTACTCGGCGGCATTGGGCGGCGCATAATTGTCGAGTTGCGGCAGGTATCGGCTGGCGAGCCCGCCATCCGATAATTCCATGACATCGGCGCGCAGTTTCCCGCCCGCGGCCTCGGCGTCGATGCGTGCGATCAACTGACTCCCCGGCGCGCGCACGATTTCCACCTTGATCTCGGGAAAGCGCGCATTGAAACCCTTCGCGAGCAATTGCTCGGACTCGAGCTGGTTCGCGGTGTAGAGCACCACGTTGCCCTCTTTTTTCGCTTTCGCGATCAGATCATCGCTGCCGAACCGGGCTTGCGCGACGGCGGACGCCGTGCCGAACGCGATGCCGAGCGCCACCACAAGCTTCAATGCACGTCTGATAGTAAGCATGGTTTTCTCCTTGGGTCTGAGACTCTGACTATGTTTTGCCGGTTATCCCGACGCGGCGAGGTCCGTCGTGGTACGGGTAAAGTGGTGCGCCGTACCGATGATCACCAGCAGCAGCACCGATTGGAACACACTGAACGCTGCCGTGACCCCGATGTTGCCGCCCTCGAAAAAATCGAGCAACAGCACCGACATGATGATCGAGTCGCTGGTATATAGAAACAGTGACGAGCCGAGCTCCCGGATCGAAAGCACGAAGAGCAGCACCATGCCGGACAGCACGCCCGGCCACGTGAGCGGCAGCACGATGCGCCGGATGGTGGATAACAGTCCGTGTCCGCAGATCACGGAAGCCTCTTCCAGTTCGTGATGCACCTGCATAAGAGACGAGGAGAGCGCCTTGACCGTGTCGGGCAGGAAGCGCGCAACGAACGCGAGTGCAAGGATCCAGATCGTGCCGAACAGGCCTCCGGGCAAATGCACCCACGCCCACAGATACGCCACCCCGATCACCAGTCCCGGGACTGCGATCGGGACGGTGGTGAGATAGTCAATCAATGCGCGCCCTGGGGTGCGGCTGCGGTGGATCGTGTAACCGATCGCGAACGAGAGTGCGCCGCCCACGAATGCCGCGGCGAAACCGACTTTGAGCCCGTTGCCGATCGAACGCAGGGTGAGCGGGTTGTCGAACAGGTTCTTGAAGTGCGTGAGCGAGTACTGCGAAATATCAAACAGGCTCGCCACGGTCGGGATGAAAAGAAATTTGCGCAGCGCCGCGATCAGCAGCGCGGCCGAAGGCGCCACGACCACCACGAACAGATAGGCGAGCGCAAACGCGAGCGTGACGTAGCGCCATGGGCCGAGATTGAGTTGCCGGGGCTTGAATGACTTGCCGGCGACCGTGACGAAGCTGCGGCCGGCCAGCAGCCGGTGCTGCACGTACACGCACAAGGCGGTAACGGCGACCAGCAAGGTCGAGACCGCTGCCGCCTTGTTGTAGAGCGGCGGCGACCACGACACCAGCGTGAAGATGTAGGTGGTGAGAAACGTTTCCCTGGCGGGCGTGGCAAGGATGGCCGGAATGCCGTAGATGCCGAGCATCACGACAAAGGCCAGCAGGCCGCCAGACAGGATGGCCGGCGCGATCAACGGCAGCGTCACCCGCAGCATCGTGCCAAACGGCCCGACCCCTGAGATCGCCGAGGCCTCTTCGAGCGCGGGATCCATCTGCTTCAGCGAGGCGGCGGTGAACATGTAAACGTAGGGCGCGTAATAAACGCCGAACACGAAGATGATGCCGCCGAGCGAATAGAAATTGACGCGCCAGCCGAGCCCGCTGCCTTCCAGCAGTATGTTGATGATGCCGGTACTCGGCGAACCGAGCAGCGACCATGCGAATGCGGCCACCAGCGGCGGCACGAACAGCGGCAGCATGCCGGCGAGCTCGATCATGTTTTTGAGCGGCGTGTCGGTGCGCGTCACGACCCACGCGAAGAACAGCCCGATCGCGACTGCCAGCAGGGCGCCGCCGAGGGATGCGATCAGGGAGTTGAACATGGCCCTGTGCACATTCGGATTGGTGACGACCTCGAGATAGTTCTCGACAGTGAATGCGTCGAGGCCCCAGCCGCCCACCGTGGGATTGATGTTGGTGGAGGCGCCTATCACCAACATGGCGAGCGGGTAGATCACCAGCACGCCGAGGATTGCGAGCAGACAGCCCGGCCAGATCCAGCGTGCCCAGCCCGCTGCGTCGCGCTGCGCGGGCAACGGGGCTACGCTTTGCGCGAGGGCTGCCGAGCCCATTTTGGGTCTATCCTTGCATAGATGTCGAGGTGCTCGGTCATGGCGCGCCGCGCGGCGTGCGGATCGCGGCGCACGAGCGCATCCAGAATCCGGCGGTGATCGGCAAGGCGCTCGTCCGCCGAGCGCGGGATGAAACCAATGTGGCTCCATACCTCGGCGTAGGCCTGATGCGCGTAGGTCTGCAAGCGTATCAGGTACGGATTATGGGTTGCCTCGCCGATCACGGCCTCAAAGCCGAGGTCCGGAGCATAACGCTTCGCAATTCCTGACTGCGGCTGTGCGGCGCGTCCAAGATACTCCGCGATAGCACGCAGGTCGCGCTGGGTAGCACGTTCGGCGGCGAGCTCGCAGATCGGCACATCGACGGCGGCGCGCGCTTCCAGCGTCAGCAGCAGCTGCCGGCGCGGCAACTGCGGGCCCAGCACGACTTTGTCGCACAGCGCCAGGCATTGGGTCTGGCGCACGAAAGTGCCTTTGCCGCGGTGGACTGCCGTGATGCCATAGGCTTCGAGGCGTTTCAATGCGTCCCGCACCGCGGTACGGCTGACGCCGAGCGCCTCGGCCATCACGCGTTCAGCGGGCAGCTTTTCTCCCGCCTTGATTTTTCGCGTGGCGAGCAGATGCTGGATGCGCTGAACGACTTCGTTGGCAACCGAAGTTCGTTCGATGCGTGGCAGATCGGGGTGGTCGTTCGCAACATCGCTGCGCGCAAGACCCGGCGCCTGGCGTGCGGCGCCTTGATTGAGCTTTGCCATGAGTTCCTCCGGCGGCATCTGGTCCGTGGTATGATCACCTACCATAACGACCCTGTCAATCCGGGCCATACAGCCGGCTCATCGCTCGGGTATCGACCGGCGGCGTTACAATGCATTCCGCCCTGCAAGAAAGCGCGGCGGCCCCCATTCATGAACAAAATCGTTGACTCGATCGGCAGCGTGACCGGTACGGCGGATGTGGCCGAGGCGTGGCGCGACTTCCCGGGAGTCGAAGGCAAGACCTACATGGACGTCGCGGCGCGCGGCCTGATGCCGCGCTCGACTCGGGCTGCGCTTGCCGCCCATCTCGACGAATTCGCCGCGGGCGACGTGGACAAACCCGGTTATTTCGACATGATCGAACGCGTGCGCGGCAGTTTCGCGCGATCGATCAATGCTGGCGCGGATGAGATCGCCTTCACCAAGAACATTACCGAAGGCCTCAATATTGTCGCTGCCTCGCTAGCCTGGAAGTCCGGCGACAATCTCGTGCTGTGTCCCGAGATCGAGCACCCGGCCAATTTTTACCCTTGGCTCAATCTGCAACGCCTGGGAGTCGAACTGCGCATGGTGGCGGCGCGTGGCGGGATGGTTCCGGTCGACGAAATGGCGAGCCGCATCGACAGCCGCACGCGGCTGGTGACCACGGCGACGGTCAGTTTTTCACCCGGATTCCGTACCGATGTGGCGGCGCTCGGGCGCGCCTGCCGCGAGCAGGGAGTCCTGTTCGTGGTCGATGCCGCGCAGTCGGCGGGCGTTCTGGCAACTGACGTCGACCGGATGGCGATCGACGCGCTGGCGTGCTCGACGCAGAAGGGGCTACTTGGACTCTACGGCATGGGCTTTCTCTATGTGCGCCGCGAATTCGCGCAGCGCATGGAGCCGGCGTACCTGTCGCGATTCGGGATCGATCTCGGCAACGCTTCGGAAGCCGATCTCGGCTACGAATACCGCCTCGCGCCGGGGGCGCGGCGCTTTGACGTCGGCAATTTCAATTTCACCGCGAGCGTGGCCGCTGCAGCCTCGCTCGAATATTTGGCTCGCTTCGATGCGGCGGCGATCGAGCGCCACGTCGTCGGACTTACGAACCAGTTGCGGCAGGGCCTTGCCGGACTCGGGCTGCCGGTTTGCGGCAGCGTAGAAGGTGCGCACCTCGCTCACATCGTGACGGTAGGCAACGTGGGCGCGGGCGGCCACGATACGACCAGCGATACCCGCATGCAGGCGTTATACGATCATCTCGTCGCCAACAACGTCAGGCTGTCGATCCGCCGCGGCGCGCTGCGCTTTTCGCTGCATCTCTACAATCGCGCGGAAGACGTCGCGCGTGTGCTTGAGTTGACGCGGGCGTTTTTAAAGAAAACCTGAGCCGCGTTATTCGAGCTTGAGATTGGCGGCCTTGACGACTTTCGCCCACTTCGCGATTTCGCTCTTCAGCCAGTTGCCGAGCTGCTCGGAGGTCATGGTGTAGACCTCGGCGCCCTGCTTGGCGAGGTTTTCCTTCATCTCCGGTGTATTGAGGATGCGCACGATCTCGGTGTTGAGCCGGACGATTACATCTTTCGGTGCGCCCGTCGCCGCGACTATGCCCTGCCATGAGCCGGTCTCGAAGCCTTTGAGCCCGGCTTCGGCGACCGTCGGCACGTCGGGTATAGACGCCACGCGCTTCGCGCTCGATACCGCGATTAGTTTCAGCTTGCCCGATCTCACGTGCGGATAGGTCGCGAGCATGCCGTTGAAGATGGCGTCCGCCTGGCCGGAAGCGAGACCGATGATCGCATCCGCGCCGCCTTTGTACGGGATGTAAGTCCATTTGACGCCGGTCTGCGCTTCGAAAGCGATGCCGGCCAGATGCGGCGCGCCACCGATACCCGAGACCGCGAAGTTGAGCAGGCCCGGTTTCGACTTGGCAAGCGCGACCAATTCCTTTACGGTTTTCACCGGCACCGACGGATGCACGGCCAGCAGGTGCGGTGAATAAGTCACCATGGTTACCGGCGCGAAATCCCTGACCGGATCGAACGGCAGCTTGTAGATACTCGGGCTGATCGTGAGCGCGCCGAGGTCGGCGAGCAGCATGGTATGGCCGTCAGGCGCGGACTTGGCGACCAGGTCGGCGCCGATGTTGCCGTTGGCGCCGGGACGGTTGTCGACGACGACCGGCTGACCGAACACTGCGTTGAGTTTCGGACTCAGCAGCCGCGACAGGATGTCGGAGGTGCCCCCCGGCGGATACGGCACGATGATGCGTACCGTTTTCGACGGATAGCTCTGCGCCGGCGCGTGGCCGGCAGCGAGCAGCGCGCAACACGCACCGGCCGCAGTGATCGTCATCCTCATTGGGATTCCTCCTTGACGTGGAACCAGCCAAGCGTCAGGTAGCCGCCGCTGCGACAACCTGACCTACGCTGGCTGGGCGCCCCGCGCTCTTCTCAGCCAACGTGTTTGGCGAGAAAGTCCAACGTTCTGGTGCGTGCAAGTCTTGCGCTTTCCGCGTGATAGGAGCCGCGCTCGTTGCAATTGAACCCGTGGCCGGCGGGATAGAAGTAATGAGTCTGGTTCTTGTGTGCGGCCGCGACTGCCTTCGCCTTCTCCAGCGGGATCGACTGATCGGTCTCGCCCCAATGACACAGCACCGGACATTTCGGCTGTTCCGCGATCATGCCGGGAATGGCGCCGCCATAGTAGGGGACCGCACAGGTAAGTCCGCGGACGTTGCACGCCGATTTCCACGCGACCGAGCCACCCCAGCAAAAACCAACGATGCTGATCTTGCCGGCCGAGGCGATCTGCTGCATGGCCGCTTCCACATCCTTGATGGCATCGGCGAAATTCATCTTCTGCATTAGCGCGCGCGCTATTTCGATGTCCTGCGGGGTGTAGCCGACGTCCAGTCCCCGCTGCACGCGGTCGAACAAGGCAGGCGCGATCGCCAGATAGCCGTCCGCCGCGTATTCGTCGGCAACCTTGCGGATGTGGCTGTTGACGCCGAAGATTTCCATCACCACAATCAAACCGCCCTTAGGCTTGCCCGCCGGTTCGGCACGATACGCGCCAAAAGTGTGGCCGTCGGAAGCCGTCAGCTGAACCATTTTTCCCATTGCGCTCTCCCATTCGGGTTGAAAACCGGTGACATTGTACTAGGCCTGAAACACTTTGGCACGCGCCGGGCTGCCTGCACCCCCGCGCCTGGCGAATTTGTCATATTATCAGGTAGCGCCATTATGACAGGCGGGCGCCTTTTTCTTCGCGGAGGACGAGATGAAATACGCAGGACTATTGGTGGCTGCCGCCGTCTTTTGCGGCGGTACTCCTGATGCGCCCGCCCAGGGTTATCCATCCAAGCCGATACGGTTGATCGTGCCGTTTGTACCGGCCGGCGGCACCGACATCATGGCGCGGGTGATCGCGGCGCAGGTTTCCGAGTCCCTCGGGCAGACCATCGTGGTGGACAATCGGCCCGGCGCCGGCGGCATCATCGGGACCGAAACAGTAATTCGCGCCAATCCCGACGGCTATACGCTGATCATGGTCAACAGCAATTTCAGCGGCTCAGCCGCAATCCAGAAGCTGCCTTACGATCCCGTGAAGGACATCGAGCCGATCGTCCTGATCGGGGAAACCGGGCTGCTCCTCGCCGTGAACCCCTCGCTGCCGGTCAATTCGGTCAAGGATCTGGTCGCTCATGCGAAGGCCAATCCCGGAAGGCTCAATTACGCCTCGGTCGGCGCCGGCAGCCTCACGCACCTTTCGCTCGAACTATTCAAGCTCGGAACCAAGGTGGACATCACCCACGTTCCCTACAAGGGCGGGTCCCCCGCCTTGACTGCGACGGTGAGCGGAGAAGTGCAACTGACCGCCATCAGCATTGTGCCGACCCTCCCGTTGGTGAAAACGGGCCGCTTACGGGCCATCGCGGTCACCACCGGCAAGCGCTCGCCGGTGCTGCCCGAGGTGCCCACCATCGGCGAGACGGTTCCCGGCTACGAGTCCATACACTGGTACGGCGTGTGGGGACCGAAAAAATTGCCCAAGGCGATCGTCGCGCGGTGGAACAAGGAAGTCGCAACAGTGTTGCAGTCGAAGGAAATGAAGATCCGCATGGCAGCCGAAGGACTGGAACCCGCCGGTGGGCCCCCGGAACAGTTGATGACGGTCGTCAGGCGCGACGTGGAGAAATGGAAAAGAGTGGTCAAGGAGGCGAAGATCCCCACCGAACACTGATAGTCGCGGCAGGTCGACGACTCGCGTACTGAAAAAAATCATCGGGAGCATGCAGCATGAAAATCACCGCGGTAAAGCCGTATACAGTGCACCCCGGCTGGCGCAAGAACCTGATATTCGTCAAGGTCGAGACCGACTCGGGCGTCCACGGGTGGGGCGAGGCGTACTCGCAGTATGACCGCGACACCGCGGTGATGGCGCAGCTCGATGCGCTCGGCAAGTACGCGCTCGGCCGCGACCCATTCAACATCAAGCATTTCACGCAAATCGCGTTCGACGATTACGCGGCACGCCGTGGTTCGCTCGAGTTGTTTTGCGCGATCAGCGGCATCGAGCAGGCGCTGTGGGACATCGCCGGCAAAGTCTGCGGGCAGCCCGTCTACAACCTGCTCGGCGGGCGCTGCCGCGACAAGATTCGCATTTACGCCAACGGCTGGAGTTACCAGCTGAAGGAACCCGCCGATTACGCGCGCGCGGCGGAGAAAGTCATCCAGCAGGGTTTCAATGCGCTCAAGCTCGATCCGCTGCCGTCGCCGTGGCGCAGCTGGATTCCGAAAGAGCACGAGGCGCGCGCGGTCGCGGTGGTCAAGGCGGTGCGTGAAGCAGTCGGCCCTGACGTCGACATTCTGATCGACCAGCATCGGCGGCTTGCGCCCGTGCACGCAATCAGCCTCGACAAGAAGCTCGCCGAACTCGGTCTCTACTGGCTCGAGGAGCCGAACGTTGCGGAAAATCCCGAAGCGCTTGCGGAGGTACGCCGTGCGACCGGCCTGCCGATCGTGATCGGCGAGGCGACTTACACCAAGACCGGCTTCCGGCCGCTGCTCGAAGCGCGCGCGGCCGACATCCTGAATCCCGACGTCGCGTGTTGCGGCGGCATCCTCGAACTGAAAGAAATCGCGGCGATGGCCGAGCCGTTCCTGGTCGCGGTGTCGCCGCATAATTACAACTCGACGCTGGTCGCGCTCGCATCCACCGTGCATGCCTCGGCGGTGATGCCGAATTTCATCATCACCGAGTATTTCCTGCCGTTCGTCGAATTCGGCGACCGGATTTCGCCGAATCAGCTCAAGCCGAAGAACGGCTACATTGAACTCCCGACCGCCCCGGGGCTCGGCGTCGATATCGATGAGGAAGCGTTGAAAAAATTTCCGGGCAAGGTATATCCCGCGCGCAATCTGCGGTATCCAAAGGATGAAGGGCCGTAAGCGACGTTGCCGCGGTGAGGAGTGAGGCGTGAAGCGTGAGGCGGATCGAAGCGGGATTCGAAGTGTGGTGGCAAGGCGTGGCCGGCGAGCGGTATGGTTGTTGGCAATACTTTGCGTCGGTGCGGCAGTTTGCGCGCACGCGCAGACCGCGTGGAAGCCGGAGAAGCCGGTCGAGATCATCATCGGCACTTCGGCAGGAGGCCCGCAGGATCGCACCGGGCGGCTCGTGCAGCGCGTTTTGCAGGAGCGCAAACTGGTCGAGCAGCCGCTCGCGGTCGTAAACAAGCCCGGCGGCGGCGGCGCGGTGGGGCTCGCTTATCTGTCGCAGCATGCTGGCGACGGCCACTACATGCAGATAGTCGCGCAGCCGCTGCTCAGCAATCACATCGCCGGCCGCAGCAAGCTCCACTACACGGAATTCACCCCGCTGGCGATTCTGGGCGTGGAGTACGTGTGCATCGTGGTGCGCCCCGATTCGCCGCTCAAGGACGCCAAAGAACTGATCGAGCGGCTGCGCAAGGACCCCGGCGCGGTGTCCGTTGCGATCGGCACCGCGCTGGGCAATGCGACTCACTCCTCCGTTGCGCACGCGTTGAAGGTGGCGGGAGTCGACATCAAGAAGATGCGCTCCGTCGTGTTCAATTCCGGCAGCGAATCGATGGCTGCCGTGCTTGGCGGCCACGTCGACGCCGCAGCCGGCTCGGTCTCGACCGTGCTGCCGCAGGTCCGCGCGGGCAAATTACGCGTGCTCGCGGTCGGCGCGCCGAAGCGCTGGGTCGGCGAGTTTGCGTCCGCGCCGACCTGGAAGGAACTGGGCCTGGACAGCGCCGTTGACCTGTGGCGCGGGCTCGCGGGGCCGAAAGGCATGAGCGCGGCGCAAATCGCGTTCTGGGACGGTGCGCTCTCGCGCGTGGTCAAGGACGAGGAGTGGCGCAAGGACCTCGACAACAACCTCATGGACAACGTCTACAAGAACAGCGCCGAGACCGCGCGGCACTGGAAGACCGAGTACGACGAGGTGCGCGCGATATTGGCCGAGTTGGGGCTGGCCAAGTAGCTCAACCCTTCAATTCAACCCGTATCTGGTCGCCTTGCGGCGTGAGCTTGGTGCCGAACGGGGCGCTGCGCTTGGCAATATCCTCGAGCGTCTTTCCTTCGTTGGCCAGCGCGCACGGCACGGTCTCATTGGCGGCGTTGTGCCGCACGAACTGGAATTTTGCGCCCGCGACCGCGCGGCCTTCGAGTGCGATCTCAGCCAGCATGCCGACCCAATCGCCGTGTTTGCGGCCGCCGTGGCCGGTGTAGAAAGAAAAGCTGCCCAGTCCGTAGAAGATCGGCTTGCCCTTGTAGGCTTCGACCGGCAGCGAGTAGTGCGGCCCGTGGCCCATCACCACGTGCGCGCCCGCATCGATCGCCGCATGCGCAATCTCCGTCATGTATTCGAGCACTTCCTGGTGCAGCCCCCAGTGGCACGAGGCCACCACGATGTCGCAGCGCGTGCGCAGCGCCGCGATGTCGTCCTTGAACCACTGCAGATATTGAGGGTCCGCCCAAGTCACGATCACCGGCGGGATGCCGGGACGGTTGGCCGGCGGGATTTCGACGCGCGTCTTGTGCAGCGGCAACTGGTAGGCCGTGTGCCCGCGGATCACCGCCACCCCGGTGGCGTTCGCGCCCGCTTCGTGATTGGTGGGCCAATAGACCGAAGTGCGTTGCAGGATACCGACGCGCAATCCGCCGCGCTCGAGTATCACCGGCGCACGTGCCGCATCGCGATTCGCGCCCGCTCCGGTGTGGAGGATACCCAGTTCGTCCAGCCGCGCGATCGAGGCAGTGATCGCGGCCTCGCCGTAGTTGACGTTGTTGGCGATGCCCACCGCCTGTATCCCGCCGAGCTTGAGTGCTGCGCCCGTTGCCGGGGCCGCAAAAAAGCCTTCATTCTCGACCGCCCGCCCGCCCGGCGGCTCATAGAAACAGCACTCGAGGTTGCTGAACACGAAATCGGACTGCTTGAAGGCCGGCGCGACCAGCCGGAACGGCACCGAGGGATCGGCAACATTCATCAGGTTTACGTCCCCGGTAAGCATCAGCGTCTGCGGCATGCGGCATCCCTTCTGCAAGTTAAGTAGGGGAAATGATTATAGACGACCGCTCACCTATAATGGCTACGCAGTTCGCCCCCAATCGACAAACCGAGGAGCAAGCTCATGATTGTTCAAAGCCACAGCTGCGTCCGCGCCGCGTTTTGCGGGGCCGCGGCGTGCACGCTGATCGCGGCCGCACCTTTGGTAACCGCACAGGCGTATCCGGTCAAACCGGTGCGCATGATCGTGCCGTTTGTCCCGGGCGGTAACACCGACATCATCGGGCGCGTGTTCTCGCCGAAGCTATCGGAACTGCTCGGCCAGCAGATCGTGGTCGAGAACCGCGGCGGCGCCGGCAGCACGATCGGCACCGAGCTCGTCGCCAGGGCGACACCCGACGGCTATACCATCCTGATGGTGTCGGCGGCCCATACCATCAACCCGGCGATGATCAAAAAGCTGCCGTACGATTCCGTCAAGGACTTCGCGCCGGTTTCGATCATCGCCGACGTCCCGACGGCGTTCGTGGTGCATCCGTCGCTGCCGGCAAAAACCGTCAAGGAGTTCATTGCGATTGCGCGCGCCCGCCCCGGCGAAATCAATTACTCGACAGCCGGCCGCGGCACCGTCGGCCATCTCGCGGCGGAACTGCTGAGCTCGACGGCCAGGATCAAACTGGTGCACGTGCCGTACAAAGGCACCGGCCAGTCCATGGTCGACCTCGTCGCCGGCCATGTGCAGATGCAGTTATCGAGCATGCCGGCGGCGATCCAGCACGTGCGCACCGGCAGGCTGCGCATGATCGCGCAGACCGGCAAGCGGCGTTCGGGCGCGGCGCCCGAGGTCCCGACCATGGAGCAAGCGGGGCTGCCCGGGTTCGTGGTGTCTAGCGGCTTCGGCATGCTCGCCCCTGCGGGTACACCGCGGCCGATCATAGACCGCCTTCATGCGGCGCTGGTGAAAGCCCTCAACGACCCGGCGGTGAAGGACAACCTCGCGAAGCAGGGTGCGGAAATCGTGGCGAGCACGCCGGAAGAGTATGACCAGTTCAATCGCGCCGAGATCGCGAAATGGCTCAAGGTGGCGGCGCAGGCGGGAATCGCGCCCGAGTGAGCCGGTCTGGGTACGGTGGCGTTGGGCCGGCGGAACCAGCGCAATTCAGACGTTCTGACGGTCCCGGCGAAAATGGATTTGAAATCGGCGCGGCGGTTTGCTATAAGGGGCGCTACCTAGGTTACCGCGCAGGAGGGTTCCATGTTCAAACATGTGCTGATCCCTACCGATGGTTCCGAGTTGTCGCAGAAAGCGATACGCATCGGCGTCGAACTTGCCAAGTTTCACGGCGCGCGCGTGACCGGAGTGCACGCCATTCCCGATTATCACCTGATGATCGCGTATGAAGGCGCGTTCGATCCGGTGACGGAGGAGCGCATCGAGAAGGAGGCGCGCATGCGCGCCGAGAATTACCTCGATTTCATCAAGAAGACCGCCGCGGAGGCGGGCGTGCCGTGCGAAACCGTGTGCGAGACCAGCGATCATCCTTATGACGCGATACTCAAGACCGCAAAAGGCAAAAACTGCGACCTGATCCTGCTGCATTCGCACGGCCGGAAAGGGCTCGCGGCGGTGCTGCTCGGCAGCGAAACGCGCAAGGTTCTGATTTACTCCAAAATACCGGTCATGGTGGTGCGCTAACGCTGCCTGCTTCCCGCCGCCGGAGAATAACGTTAAGCAATTGAATTTAATGTATATATTTTTGTGAAATGCTGAGAGCATCAAGATATACTGCAAAGCAGCAGAAATGTCTTGCAAAGCGCTTGGTGATAGGGGATAATGTATTTGCGTTGGGCATCTTTACAGGTGTCGGCGCATATCCTCCAAAACCTCCTCCTTTGGTGGAAACTTAGCGCAGCCCTTATGGGTTGCGCTTTTTTTTAGCTTGAAGCGTGCGCTAACTTCTCCGGTTTCTCGCAGCCATTTTCGGATTAATCCTGATGCATGAATTAGGTTGCTGCGACGCAATATAACCGCTCGAATCGGTCCCCGACCGCGCATGGCAGTGCCCCTGCGCCGCATACCACGAACATTTGCACTGCTATTTCATCTTTCGTGCAGGTTTGTTGCGCGGCGGCCAGTGCACAGTGTCGCCGTTCCGGGCGGTAAAATCGATTCGGCTATACTGCGCCGCTTGCGGGGACAATACGCGCAATCAAGAAGGCTGTTAATGAAGATACACGAATACCAGGCGAAAGAAATTCTGCGCAAGTGCGGTGTCGCGACTCCGCGCGGCATGGCGTGCTTCAACGTGGATGAGGCAGTGGCTGCGGCGCAAAAGCTCGGCGGCAACGTGTGGATGGTGAAAGCGCAAATTCACGCCGGCGGCCGCGGCAAAGGCGGCGGCGTCAAACTCGCGAAATCGAGCGACGACGTGCGGCAGCACGCCAGCCGCATCCTCGGCATGATGCTCCGTACGCATCAGACCGGAGCGCAGGGACAGAAAGTGCGGCGGCTGCTGGTCGAGGAAGGCGCGGATATCCGCAAAGAACTCTATGTCGGCATGGTGGTCGACCGCGGCACCCAGCGCGTGTGCCTGATGGCGAGCTCGGAAGGCGGTATGGATATCGAGGAAGTCGCCGCCAAGACCCCGGACAAGATCCACAAGGTGTTTATCGACCCGCGGACGGGCCTCACCGACGGCGAAGCCGACGACATCGCGCGCAAGATCGGCATACCCGGGGCGTCGCTCGCCAAAGCGCGTGCGGCGCTGCAGGGGTTGTATAAGGCTTTCGACTCGACGGACGCCTCGCTCGCGGAAATCAACCCGCTAATCCTGACGGGCAGCGGGGATGTGATCGCGCTCGACGCCAAAATGAATTTCGACGACAACGCGCTGTTCCGCCATCCCGATATCGTCGCGATGCGCGACCTCGACGAGGAAGACCCGGACGAAATCGCAGCCTCGAAGTTCGATCTCAACTACATATCGCTCGACGGCAACATCGGCTGCCTGGTCAACGGCGCGGGACTCGCCATGGCGACGATGGACATCACCAAGCTCTATGGCGGCGGCCCGGCCAATTTCCTCGACGTGGGCGGCGGTGCTTCGGCGGAGAAAGTGACCGAGGCGTTCAAGATCATGCTCGGGAATTCCAACGTCAAGGCGATACTGGTGAACATTTTCGGCGGCATCATGAAATGCGACGTCATCGCCGAAGGTATCGTCGCCGCCGCGAAAGAGGTGCATCTCAGCGTGCCGCTGGTGGTGCGGCTCGAGGGCACCAACGTCGATCTCGGCAAGAAAATTCTCGCGGAGTCCGGACTGCCGATCATTTCCGGCAATAATATGGCCGATGCCGCCGCCAAGGTGGTCAAAGCGGCACAGGGAGCTGGGGGGACGGCATGAGCTACCGAGCAGGGGCCCCGCTTGCGGGGATGCGAGCAAAGCGAATTGCCGCCGGTCGCCGATGTGACGGCGTATTCATGACCAATTGCGCAGCAGAGGCGACGTAGGATGTCGATACTGATCGATAAGAATACCCGGGTAATGACGCAGGGCATTACCGGCAAGACCGGCCAGTTTCACACCAGGATGGGCAAGGAATACGCGAACGGCCGCAACTGCTACGTCGCGGGGGTCAATCCGAAGAAACCCGGCGAGTCGTACGAAGGCATCCCGATATTTGCGACGGTGCTGGAAGCCCGCGAAAAAACCGGCGCCAACGTATCGGTGATCTACGTACCGCCGCCGTTCGCTGCCGCCGCGATCGACGAGGCCGTCGACGCTGATCTCGATCTCGTGATCTGCATCACCGAAGGCATTCCGGTGCGCGACATGATACGCACCAAGTACCGGATGCAGGGCAGGCGCACCCGGCTGATCGGGCCGAACTGTCCCGGTGTGATCACGCCGGATGAACTCAAGATCGGCATCATGCCCGGGCACATCCACAAGCGGGGCCCGGTCGGCGTGGTTTCGCGCTCCGGCACCCTGACCTACGAAGCGGTCGGGCAACTGATGGAGCAGGGGCTAGGCCAGTCGAGTTGCGTTGGCATCGGCGGCGATCCGGTCAACGGCATGAAGCACGTGGACATCATGAGGTTGTTCAATGACGACCCGCAGACCGAGGCGGTGATCATGGTCGGCGAGATCGGCGGCTCCGACGAGGAGGACTGCGCGCGCTGGATCAAGGCAAACATGAAAAAGCCGGTGGTTGGCTTTATCGCGGGCGCCACCGCACCGCCCGGCAAGCGCATGGGTCATGCCGGCGCGATTATTTCGGGCGGCAAGGGAACCGCGGCGGAAAAAATCGCCGTCATGGAAGCGTGCGGCATCAAGGTGACGCGCAACCCGGCGGAAATGGGCAAGCTGCTCAAGTCCGTGCTGAAATGAGCAAGACCAACCGCGGCAAGCCGAAAGGACGCGCAGTCGACGCCAAAGCGCTGGCTGAAGTGCAGGCGTTGCTCGGCAAGAAGCCGCGCCGGCGCGACCTGCTGATCGAGCATCTGCACCTGATCCAGGACAGATTCGGCCACATTTCCGCAGCGCACATCGTGGCGCTCGCGCGCGAAATGAACCTCGCGACCGCCGAAGTCTACGAGGTCGCGACGTTTTATCATCACTTCGACGTAATCAAGGAAGGCGACGTGGCGCCGCCCGCACTGACCGTGCGCGTGTGCGATTCGCTGTCGTGCGAACTGGCCGGCGCGCCGCTACTGCTGGAAAGGCTCAAGGCAGTGCTCGGCCCAAAGGTGCGCGTGATTCCGGCGCCTTGCATCGGCCGCTGCGAGCAGGCGCCGGCCGCGGTAGTCGGCCAGAACCCGGTGGCGCAGGCGACGGCCGAGAAAGTCAAAGCACAGGTGGCGGCGAACAATATCCACTGCACGGTCGGGAAATACATCGGCTTTAACGAGTACCGCAAACAAGGGGGTTATCACATTGCCGCCGAATGCCTCGGCGGCCGGCGTGATGCCGAAGACATCCTCAAGACGATGGAGGCGTCCGGCCTGCGTGGCCTTGGCGGCGCGGGCTTTCCCGCCGGGCGCAAGTGGCGCATCCTGCGCGCCGAAGCGCGGCCACGGCTGCTCGCGGTCAACATCGACGAAGGCGAACCGGGGACCTTCAAAGATCGCCATTACCTCGAGCGCGACCCGCACCGCTTCCTCGAAGGCATGGTGATTGCGGCGTGGGCGGCGCAGATTTCAGAGGTCTATATCTATCTGCGCGACGAGTACGCCGGCTGCCGCGCCATTCTCGAGCGCGAGATCGCCGCGCTGCAGAAAGAACCGCCGTGTCCGCTGCCGCCGATCCACCTGCGGCGCGGCGCCGGGGCTTACATCTGCGGCGAAGAGTCGGCGATGATCGAATCGATCGAGGGCAAGCGCGGCATGCCGCGGCTCAGGCCGCCCTACGTCGCACAGGTCGGGCTGTTCGGCTATCCGACGCTCGAGCACAATATGGAAACGTTGTATTGGGTGCGCGACATACTCGAACGAGGCGCGGACTGGTTTGCGGGGTTCGGCCGCCATGGCCGCAAGGGGCTGCGCTCGTTCTCGGTGTCGGGACGGGTCAGGAAACCGGGGGTGCATCTGGCGCCGGCCGGCATCACGGTCAGGGAATTGGTCACCGAATACTGCGGCGGGATGCTGCCGGGACATGAGTTCTATGCCTATCTGCCAGGCGGCGCGTCGGGCGGCATATTGCCCGCCGCCAAGGGCGACATTCCGCTCGATTTCGACACACTGCAGCCGCACGACTGTTTCATCGGCTCGGCGGCGGTGATCATCCTGTCCGATCACGACCAGGCAAGCGCTGCCGCGCGCAATCTGATGAAGTTCTTTTCCGACGAGTCGTGCGGCCAGTGCACGCCGTGCCGCGTCGGCACCGCCAAGGCGCTTGCCCTGATGCACGCGCCGCAGTGGAACAAGGGTTTGCTCGAGGAACTTTCCGGCGCGATGGCGGACGCATCCATTTGCGGGCTCGGCCAGGCGGCGCCCAATCCAGTGCGCTGCGTGATCAGGCATTTCTCTCATGAAATTGAGTAGTAAGTTCAGTAAACGGTTTTGAGGTTTAGCCATGAACATGATGAGCAAGCTTGAAGTGCAGCCGGAAGCCATCGAGTTCAAGCTCAATGGCGAAACGGTCGTCGGTTTCGGCAACGAGACCATCATCCAGACCGCCAAACGCCACGGCGTCGAAATTCCGCACCTGTGCTACAAGCAAGGCTTGCGCCCCGACGGCAACTGCCGCGCGTGCATGGTCGAAATCAAAGGCGAGCGCGTGCTGGCGCCGTCGTGCTGCCGCAAGCCTGCGCCCGGCATGGAAGTCGCCACCGACAGCGCGCGGGCAGTTGCGTCGCAGAAGATGGTGCTCGAACTGCTGCTCTCCGACATGCCCGCGGAGCGCCATACGCTTACGAGCGAACTCGACCAGTGGGCGGCGAAGCTCGAGGTCGGCACGCCACGTTTCGCGCCGCGGCATCAGCCCGCAGCCGATCTCTCGCATTTCGGCATGGCCGTCAATCTCGATTCGTGCATCCAGTGCACGCGCTGCGTGCGCGCCTGCCGCGAGGAGCAGGTCAACGACGTGATCGGCTATGCGTTCCGCGGCGAGCATTCGAAAATCGTGTTCGATCTCGACGATCCGATGGGCGAGTCGACGTGTGTGGCGTGCGGCGAATGCGTGCAGGCGTGCCCGACCGGCGCGCTGATGCCGGCGCGCAATGCGGGCATGGTAAAGCCCGACAAGCAGGTGCACTCGGTGTGCCCGTACTGCGGCGTCGGCTGCCAGCTCACCTACAATATCAAGGACAACAAAATTCTTTATGTCGACGGCCGCGATGGGCCGTCGAACCACAACCGGCTGTGCGTCAAAGGCCGTTACGGTTTCGATTACGTGAACCACCGGCAGCGTCTGACCAAACCGCTGATCCGCAAGCCGGGCGTACCGAAATCGGCGGAGTTCACGATGGACCCCGCCAATCCGCTCGATTACTTCCGGGAGGCGACGTGGGACGAGGCGCTCGAACTCGCTGCGGGCAGACTCAAGGGAATTCGCAACCGGTACGGCAAGCGCGCACTGTCGGGATTCGGGTCGGCGAAAGGATCGAACGAAGAGGCCTACCTGTTTCAGAAACTCGTGCGCACCGGCTTCGGCAGTAACAACGTCGATCATTGCACGCGACTGTGTCATGCTTCGAGCGTCGCGGCGCTGATGGAAGGCGTGAGTTCAGCCGCGGTGTCGAACCAGGTCAACGACGTGGTGAATGCGGACGTGGTGCTGCTGATCGGCGCCAATCCGGCCTCGAACCATCCGGTCGCGGCGACCTGGATCAAGAACGCGGTCAAGCGCGGCACCCGCCTGATCGTCGCCGATCCGCGCCGCTCGGACCTCTCGCGCCACGCGACGCACTTCCTGCAATTCAAGCCCGATACCGATGTCGCGCTGTTGAACGCCATGATGCACACCATCGTGCACGAAGGCCTGGTCAACGAGGAATTCATCCGCAGCCGCACCCTCGGCTACGACGAACTGAAGAAGAACGTCGCGGGCTACAGTCCCGAGGCGATGGCGCCGGTCTGCGGCATTCCGGCCGAGATAATCAAGGAAGTGGCGCGCCTGTATGCGACCTCGAAAGGCTCGATGATCCTATGGGGCATGGGTATCTCGCAGCATATCCACGGCACCGACAATGCGCGCTGCCTGATCGCGCTGTGCATGATAACCGGACAGATAGGCCGCCCCGGCACGGGGCTGCACCCGCTGCGCGGCCAGAACAACGTGCAGGGCGCGTCCGACTCCGGGCTGATCCCGATGGTGTTTCCGGATTACCAGCGCGTCGACAACGAGCAGGCGCGCGCGCGCTTCGAGAAGCTGTGGGGCGCCACGCTGGATCCGAAACCGGGGCTGACCGTCGTCGAGATCATGGACGCAGTGCATGACGGCAAGATCCGCGGCATGTACATCATGGGCGAGAATCCCGCCATGTCGGATCCCGACGCGCACCATGCGCGCGTGGCGCTCGCCAAGCTCGACTGGCTGGTGGTGCAGGAGATTTTCCTGACCGAGACCTGTTACCACGCCGACGTGATCCTGCCGGCGACCGCATGGCCGGAGAAATCCGGCACCGTGACCAACACCGACCGTATGGTGCAGCTTGGCCGCCAGGCATTGGACGCTCCTGGCGACGCCAAGCCCGATCTGTGGATCATCCAGGAGATCGCGCGTCGCATCGGGCTAGCCTGGAACTATGACGGCCCGCGGGAGGTGTTCAACGAAATGCGCAAGGCGATGCCGTCGATCGCCGGCATCACGTGGGAGCGGCTCGAAAGCGAGTCCTGCGTTACTTATCCGTGCGAAAAAGTGGGCGATCCCGGCCAACCGGTGGTGTTCATCGATAGATTTCCGACGCCGACGGGGCGCGCCAAATTGGTCCCCGCAGATATCATTCCAGCCGCCGAGCGGCCGAACCGCGAGTTTCCGTTCGTGCTGATTACCGGCCGCCAGCTCGAGCACTGGCACACCGGCGCCATCACGCGCCGCGCGTCGGTGCTCGACGCGATCGAGCCGGAGCCGGTAGCCTCGGTGCATCCGCTCGACCTCGATGCCATCGGCGCCAAGCCCGGGGAGGTGATCACGGTCGAGTCGCGGCGCGGCATCATCTCGCTTTATGCGCGCGCCGATGACGGCACGCCGCGCGGCGCGGTGTTCGTCCCGTTCTGCTTCTACGAGGCGGCGGCCAATTTGCTGACCAACCCGGCGCTGGATCCGGTCGGCAAGATTCCCGAGTTCAAGTACTGCGCGGTGAAGATCATGCGCGGCGGCGAGTTGACGCCGCGCTCGAGTTACGGCGGCGGCCAGGCGCTGGCGGCGCTGGCCACGGTTTAGAGCGCGAAATGAGAGTAGAGCAGGCGTCTCGCCTGCTCTACAAAAAGCGTATCTATTGCACCGGGTAGCGGCTTGTTTTGATACGCGCGCTTAGTTCAAATCAAACTCTTTCGGGGAAATGAGCGATGGAACTATTGACCGACCCTCAAGCATGGATCGCACTCGCCACACTCACAGCGCTCGAAATCGTGCTGGGCGTGGACAACATCATATTCATCTCGATTCTGGCCGGACGCCTGCCGGAGCGCCAACGCCAGCGGGCGCGAATTCTGGGCCTCGCGCTGGCGATGGGCACCCGCATCGCGCTGTTGGTATCGCTCGCCTGGATCATGACGCTGACCGATCCGCTGTTTTCGGTACTGGGCAAGGACGTATCGGGCCGCCACCTCATTCTGATCGGCGGCGGGCTTTTCCTGCTCTGGAAGAGCGTGCACGAGATACACAACTCGCTCGAGGGCGCCGACGATGATGTGCCGGCAGTGCGCGCATTCGCGAGCCTCGGTGCGACGCTGGTTCAGATTGCGATCATCGACATCGTTTTCTCACTCGATTCCGTGATCACCGCGGTCGGCATGGTCACCCAGGTGCCGATCATGGTGACTGCAATCGTGATCGCGGTGCTGATCATGATGTTCGCCGCCAAGGCGATCGGTGACTTCGTCGACCGCCATCCGACGATCAAGATGCTGGCGCTGTCGTTTTTGATCATGGTGGGCATGGCCCTGATCGCCGAGGGCTTCGAGTTCCACGTGCCGAAAGGCTATATCTACTTTGCGATGGCGTTCTCCGTCGCGGTGGAAATGCTCAACCTGAGGGTGCGTAAGCGCCAGGAGCCGCGCCGATTGCACAAAGCAATGAGCGAAGGCGACCTCACATGAAGTGTCGTGTTCGTGCCTGCACGTTTCAATCAGGACCGGCATCGCCACTGCCCGCAGCCGTCGCTCCCCGCGGCAGAAAAATCGTAAAATTGACCGCGGTCAAGGCCGAAGCCTGGACTGCGGCCTATATTTCGTAGCCCGCATATACCTGGATCGGGCAAACAAGAAAATGCCCTGTAATTCCCCCACAATCTGGTTAAGGATGAAACGTCATGGCGCTCTCGGACATTGAAATCGCACAAGCTGCGAAGCTGCAACGCGTCACGAAGATCGCCGAAAAACTCGGGATTCCGGAAGAGCATCTCGTGCCGTATGGCCATTACAAAGCCAAAGTGGCGCTTGACTACGTCGATAGCCTGGCCAAGCAGAAAGACGGCAAACTGATCCTGGTGACGGCGATCACGCCGACGCCGGCAGGCGAGGGCAAGACCACGACCACGGTTGGCCTGGGGGACGCGCTCAACAGGATCGGCAAGAAAGCGATCATCTGCCTGCGCGAGCCGAGCCTCGGGCCGGTGTTCGGCATGAAGGGGGGCGCTGCCGGCGGCGGCTACGCGCAGGTGGTGCCGATGGAAGACATCAACCTGCATTTCACCGGCGACTTCAGCGCGATCGGCCTCGCCAACAATCTGCTCGCGGCGGCAATCGACAATCACATCCATCATGGCAACGCGCTCGGCATCGACGTGCGGCGCATCGCCTGGAAGCGCGTGGTCGACATGAACGACCGCGCGCTGCGCGATATCACGGTGGCGCTCGGCGGCCCCGGCAACGGCTACCCGCGCCAGGACGGTTTCGATATCGTGGTTGCCTCCGAAGTGATGGCGATTTTCTGCCTCGCGACTTCGCTCAAGGACCTCAAGAACCGCCTCGGCAACATCGTCGTCGGCTACACGCGCGACCAGAAGCCGGTGCGCGCGCTCGACCTCAAGGTGCACGGCGCGATGACGGTACTGCTCAAGGACGCGCTCGCCCCGAACCTGGTGCAGACGCTCGAGAACAACCCGGCGTTCATTCACGGCGGGCCGTTTGCCAACATCGCGCACGGCTGCAACTCGGTGATCGCGACCCAAACCGCGCTCAAACTCGCCGATTACGTGGTGACCGAGGCCGGCTTCGGCGCCGATCTCGGCGCCGAGAAATTCATCGACATCAAGTGCCGCAAGTCGGGACTGCGGCCGTCCGCCGTGGTGATCGTGGCGACGGGGCGTGCGCTTAAATACCACGGTGGGGTCGACCTCAAGGAAGTCAACAAGGAGAATCTCGCGGCGTTGGAAAAGGGCATCGCCAACCTCGAGCGTCACGTCAACAATATCCGCAACCACTACGGACTGCCGTGCGTGGTGTCGATCAACAATTTCACGTTCGACACGCCGGCCGAGATCGAGTTGCTGAAGAACAAAATGGCGCATCACGAGGCGCCGGTGATCCTCGCGCGCCACTGGGCCGAGGGCAGCGCGGGCGCCGTCGAAGTCGCGCGCACCGTGGTCGATCTGATCGAGAAAGTGCCGGCTAACTTCAAGTTCGTCTACGAAGACGCCATGCCGCTGTGGGACAAGATCAAGGCGATCGCGACCAAGATCTACGGCGCGGGCGAAGTCACCGCGGACGCCAAGGTGCGGGCGCAGATCAGGAAGCTGCAGGAGGACGGCTACGGACATTACCCGGTGTGCGTCGCCAAGACGCAGTATTCATTCTCGACGGATGCGCAATTGCGCGGCGCGCCTTCCGGCCACGTGATCAACGTGCGCGAAGTGCGGCTGGCAGCCGGCGCGGAATTCGTGGTCATGGTGTGCGGCGACATCATGACCATGCCGGGTCTGCCCAAGGTGCCTTCAGCCGAGAAAATAGACTTGACGGATGAAGGCAAGGTCGTAGGTTTGTTCTAACAGCTTTTCACGCGAGTGTATGTGACCGCTGAAAATGGCCGACACTCAGATACCGGACGATATTCGAGAATTTATCGTCAACCGTGTTGATTCCATCGCGCATATCGAAGCGCTGATGTTGTTAAGACACGACCCTGAGATTTCATGGGACGCCGCCAGTCTTGCGGCCCGCCTTTACATAAGCGTTGATGAAGCGAAGCGCGTACTGGATGAACTCGGCGCGCGTAGTCTGCTCATGGTTGACAGTGGAGTTTATCGTTACGGCTGCGCGTCGCCGGAACTGAAAGTCTTGGTCGATCGCTTGGCGCGGATTTATGCGACCCAGCTCATCGCTGTCACAAACCTGGTTCATGCGAAGACCTCAAGCCGGATCAAGCAATTTGCGGATGCTTTTCGTTTGAGGAAGGACAAATAATTATGGCTCACTTCGTTTATGGATTGTGTGCGCTCACCGCACTTATGTGCGCGTTCTTGTTGCTCCGCGCCTATGGCAGACAACGTTACCGGCTGCTGCTATGGAGTGGGCTGTGTTTTTCAATCCTGGCATTGAACAATTTCCTGCTGGTTGTCGATAAGCTGATCTTGCCGGCAGAAGACCTTTCCTTGCTGAGAACGGGCACGGCGCTGATTGCGATGATGGTACTGCTGTATGGCTTGATCTGGGACGCCGAATGAGCACGATAAATGCTTTTCTGCTCGGCGCCGTTGCGGCAGGATCGCTGACGGCCGCATTGTTCTTCCTGCGCTTTTGGCGACTGACGCGCGACCGCTTCTTTCTGCTTTTTTCGATCGCCTTTGCCATCGACGCCGCGGATCGCGCCGCGCTGGTTTCCATTGCGTTCTCGAGCGAACACGAACCATTCTTTTATCTGATACGTTTGCTCGTCTACACTCTCATATTGGTCGCGATAATTGATAAGAATCGGGCGAACCGCAGAGACCGGTAGAGCCTCTGGCCCACAAATAGGACATGTGAATTCATTGACCTCGACCAATATCAACGGCAAGGCGGTAGGGCAGTCTTGAACCTGATAGGACGGCGCCGCCGCGGACGCCGTTTTTTCAATGGTGTGTCCGGGCGCGGTCGGGTATCATTAAGTCCCTTTTGACGGTACGGGAAAGCCGGCCGGGGTACGGACAGGGAGGACAAGCTTCATGGATTTCATGGCAGAGCTACAGACGCCGTTGTTCTGGACCGGGTTGCTGACCATCATCTGGGTCAACATCATCCTGTCCGGCGACAACGCGGTCGTGATCGCGCTCGCGGCGCGTTCGTTGCCCAAGCACCAGCAAAACAAGGCGGTGTTCTGGGGCGCGGGCGCAGCGGTGATCATGCGGATCATTCTGACCATTGTCGCGGTCGAGCTGCTGAAGTGGCCCTATCTCAAGATCATCGGCGGGCTGCTGCTGTTCTGGATTGCGGTCAAGCTGCTGTTGCCCGAGGACGGCGGCGAAGACGTCGAAAGCTCCGACAACCTGATCCAGGCAATCAAGACCATCCTGATCGCGGACCTGGTGATGAGCCTGGACAACGTGATTGCGGTGGCGGCAGCCGCCAAAGGCAGCATTACGCTGCTGGTGCTGGGCCTGTTGATCAGTATTCCGCTGGTGATCTTCGGCGCGACGCTGCTGATGAAGCTGATGGAGCGTTATCCGGTTATCATCACGATCGGCGCCGGTATCCTCGGCTGGGTGGCGGGGGAGATGCTGGTCACCGACCCGGTGCTGATCGACTGGATCAGCGCCAACATACCGTGGATGCACATACACCTTCCGGCGGGACTGGGCGAGGTGACGTGGGCGCAGATCGTGGGCGTGGCGCTGGTGGTGATTCTCGGCAAATGGCTCGCCGCACGCGCCGAGCAGGCGGAAACCGAAGTGGTCGACCTCGCTGCCGGGGATCAGCAGTCTAAATAATTCGATCTAGATCGGAGATTCAGTCCATGTTGCGAGTCTTGATACCCATTGACGGTTCGGAGAATTCGCTGCGCGCGGTCGGGTTCGTGATCAGGAAGGTGTCCCTGTACAAGGACCCGCTGGAACTGCATCTGCTCAATGTGCAGCACTCGTTTCCTGGCACGATCCGGGGCGTGCACAAGGAGGCGGAGCAATTTCACCATGAGGAAGGACTCAAGGCGCTGGCCGCCGCGCGCCACCTGCTCGATGACGCCGGCGTGAAGTACGTCTTCCACGTCAGCGTCGGGGACGCGGCAGAAGTGATTGCCCATTTCACGCGCGACAAGCACATCGAGCAGCTCGTGATGAGCACGCGCGGCGCGGGGGTGGTCGCGAATATGCTGCTCGGATCGGTGGCGACCAAGGTGCTGCACCTCGTGGACGTGCCGGTATTGCTGGTGAAATAGCCGGGCAGGTCCGCGAGGTATCCGAAGGCCGCGTCAGTCGACAGCCGCCAGCAGCAGCGCCAGCGCGGCGCCGAGGGCAGCCGGAATGCCGTAACGCTCGAATTTTGACACGGAGTCGCCGGCAATGATTTCGACCGGAACATCCGTCAACTGCAGCACCTTGTTGGTGACCGAATTCTCGACCCACCGGGTCAGGGAGTTCTTGCGCGCGGTGCTTATTACGATGTGATCGCAGCGCAGGCGGCGGGCCGCATCCGCAATGGTTTTCGCCCTCTCACCCACCTCGGCGTGCGCCGAGTAGGGAATGCTGAAGCCGTCGAGCATCTGCTTGATCGGGCCCAGCGCCTTTTCGGCCTCATCGCGGTGGTAGTCGTGAAGGCTCTTCCTGCTGACAAAACGCGAGATGTCCCTGTTGAACGGCGGCTGAACATTCAGCAGATGAATCTCCATTGCCTTGTTGTTCATGAACTCCTTGATGACATGCCTCACCGCGAACTGGCAATTGAGGGAGCCGTCGACCGGGATAAGTATTCTCAGCATGGTGTTCCCTCCTGCGAATTGCTGCGGGATCGATCCAGGACTTGCGCCCTGCTTCGCAGTGCCGTCGACGGGTGCGCCAAACGCCTGGGCCCGAGCCGTTTCCGCCGTGCTTACCGCCCGTGTCCGGAAGTACAACTTGACGAGTTCCATGGCAACCGGCGAAGCAAAGAAGAACGGCAGCATGAACAGCCAGTCACCCGCAGTCAGCGGCACGGTATCGAAGAACGGCTGCAGGAACGGCACGTACACCACCATGAGGACCAGCAGGAACGACACCCCGACGGCCCAGACCATCCAGCGGTTGGAAAATACGCCGATGGAAAACACGCTGTGGTATTCGGAGCGGGCGGTGAATGCGCGGATGAGCTCTGAAGTACACAGGGCGACGAATGCCATGCACTGCGCCGCCTCCAGATGGCCGGGGTAGCGCTGTATGGCCAGGTAGAAGACGGTGAGGATGGCAATCGCATCGACGACCCCGACGACCCCGATTCCGATCGCCATGTCCCTGTTGATGACAGGCTCCGCCGGGGAACGGGGCGGGTGCTTCATGATGTCCGGATCCCCCTTCTCCAGCCCCAGGGCAAGGGCCGGCGCACCGTCGCTGACCAGATTCAGCCAGAGCAGCTGAACCGGCCTCAGGGGGATGGGCAGGCCCACCAGCATGGCACCGAAAATGATGAGGATTTCCCCAACGTTGCAGGCAAGCAGGAAGTACACAAACTTGCGGATGTTGGAATAGATGATGCGCCCCTGCTCGATGGCAGCGACGATGCTGGCGAAATTGTCATCGGTGAGGACCATGTCCGCCGTCTGCTTGGCCACGTCCGTG
>Ga0209514_10001284_pt1 | contig 44451 bp, 47 predicted proteins | sample Subgrocontami58m_FD_187452 | JGI IMG/M metagenome (GOLD analysis project Ga0209514, IMG submission 187452) | Subsurface groundwater microbial communities from S. Glens Falls, New York, USA - GMW37 contaminated, 5.8 m (SPAdes) (version 3) | ecosystem: Environmental > Aquatic > Deep subsurface >... | reverse complement strand
AGGTCATCGGCCGGATTAACCAGGACGCAGAAGTCAGCCGGCAGGTCTCTTTATGGGATCAGCGCGGCTCCCAAGTCATTCAAGGATCTCTTCTGGCCATCCCGATTGAGGAATCTCTTCTTTATGTCCGGCCTCTCTATCTTAAGGCGGATGCGGGCAAAATTCCGGAGCTTAAGCGGGTAATTGTCGCCTACGAGAATAAAATTGCGATGGAAGAAACATTGGAGGAGGGACTGGCTAAAATTTTCGGCATTACCACGGGCAGGACAAGATTACCAATCCTTACCACGCCCGTCGATGCCAGCGCCCTGGATGCATACGATGCCGCCATCCGCGCCCAAAGAGAGGGAGACTGGGGCAGATACGGAGAGGAAATTAGAAAATTGGGGGAAATCCTGAATAAACTCCGACCATGAATCTTAAAAAGTGGCTGATTATCATTATCGTCACCCTGGTGTTGTTAAGCTTTTTGCCTTCCCTATTTATGGCATACTAGGAGGAAGAATGATCGCATTTGCCCTCATCAGAAAGATTCTGGCATATATTGCGCCGCTGGCGCTTTTTTTCATTTTGAGAAATGTTGCCAAGGGACAACATTTGCCAAAAAGAAAATCTCACTCGTCTGACTTCGATAAAAGCCAGGTCGTGGAGGGAGAAATTGTGGAGGAGAAGAAATGAAATCTGTACTTATTGCGGGGACAACGCTTTCAGTTGTGCTTGGACTATTATTTCTCCTTTTTCGCATACTCCAGCCATTCCTCTTTATATTTCTCGCCGCTTTTATCTTAAGCGTATTCTTGGACCCGCTATTTACGTATTTGCACCAAAGATTGCGACTGTCCAAAACAATCTCTGCTACCATCGCGATATTTATATCTATTCTCGTTATATCCATCCCGCTTTCTATTATTGCGACACTTCTTATCCGCGAGACGGGTGATGTGCTTGCCTTTATTCAGGCTAATGCCGGAACAAGGAATGAATTGGCACAAGCCGTCTACGGCTACCTTAATCAATGGGGAATTTCCACCCAAAACTTTGAGTTTGAAGTCAATAAATATATCGTCATTTTTCTTCGCTTTCTATCCACCAGTCTGACCGCGGTAGTCTCCCAAACTTTTGGACTTATTTTCAATGGCCTGCTTACGCTTCTGGTGACTTTTTACTTCCTGACGCAAAAAGAGGCTATGTTACGTTATATCTATAGTGTAAACCCGCTGCGTCAAACCGATACGGATCGCCTGGTTTCCCGAGCTACCGAAGTGATGAGCGCGACTGTTCGCGGCAATCTCCTCATAGTGGCAGTTCAGGCGGTTTTAGGAGGAGTGGGATTTGCTATTTTTGGTCTTTCTTCTCCTGTACTTTTGGGAGCTTTGTATGGTTTGGCTTCGCTTATACCTGTAGTCGGAATTACCCTTGTTTGGCTTCCGGCAGCTGCTTATCTCATAGTAACTGGCAATCTCGTAAGCGGTATCGGGATAGCCGCGTGGTGCATTATATCCAACCTGCTTATGGATAACGTCATAAGTCCTAAAATTGTGGCTGGGGAAACCCGTCTTCACCCTTTGTTTATATTATTCGGTGTTTTAGGCGGAGTCCAACTCTTTGGGCTTTTTGGCATTATCCTCGGACCTACCATCATCGCACTTTCATTTATTGCTCTTGAAATGTACCGCCAGTTACTACATGAGTAAAATCATATGCCGTCATTGCGACCGCTTAGTAATTTTTGGTAAAATAAGCCTGCCTGGCGGCAGACAGGTTCGAGCAAAGCGGGTGTAATTCAATGGTAGGGCGCCAGTTTTCTCCGCCTAAAGCTGTTGCATTTTCTATATTGGATATAGCAAAGACTTAAAAAAGCGATTGAATAAACATCTTCAACACAAGGTTACTACCACACAAAAATTTGATAAAATAACACTAGTCTATAGCGATTAAAAATTTTTTTAATTTGCGGGTATAGTACAATGGTAGTACGTCAGTTTTCCAAACTGAATACAGGGGTCCGATTCCCCTTACCCGCTCACAAGGGTAATAATAGAACTTGAAGTTGATACGAATTTCGAATACCATAAGATATGCGAGTCTGCTCTTTATGTAAGAGAGAAAAATTAGACGAGGATTTTAATTTTAAGTATAAATCTAGGGGGATTAGACAACGTCATTGCCGAAAATGCACAAGATTTGAAATTAGACGTCATTATCTAGCTAATAAAGAATATTATTTAAGAAAAGCCAGGATTAGAAACGAATGGTATAGAAAAATGATGAGTGATTACGTTTTGAAATTTCTAAAAATTCACCCATGTGTGGACTGTGGTGAAAAGGATCCTTTAGTGCTTGAATTCGACCATATGAGAGATAAATTCAAGGCAATTTCAAGAATGAGGAGCGATAATTCATTTGAAAAATTGAAAACAGAGGTTTCCAAGTGTCAGGTTCGTTGTGCCAACTGCCATAGGCGAAAAACTTTTTCCACGATGGGTGATAAAATGTATAAGATGCCTCCGTAGCTCAATGGATAGAGCGCCTCGCTTCGGACGAGTAGGTTGGGGGTTCGATTCCCTCCGGAGGCACTAGTTTGGCTAGACTTTCCGGGTCGTAAATTGAGACTGGGACAATGGGATGTTTGAATTTCTTTAGATTTTTGATGTGTTTTTGCAGAGTTTTGCTATCTACAAGATCGGTTTTGGTTAAAACTATGATTTGGGGTTTTTTGATGAGCATTGGATCAAATTTTTCCAGTTCGACACTGATGACGTGATAATCTTTGACCGTATCCGGGGAATCCGCGGCGATGCAGTGAAAGAGCAGACTGACTTTTTCGATATGTTTTAAAAATTTGATTCCCAATCCCCGCCCTCCGGAGGCTCCTTCAATCAGGCCCGGAATATCGGCAATAACCTGGCCGTTTATGACCCCGAGATTTGCTTCTAGAGTTGTGAAAGGATAATTACCTACCTCGGCATGGGCGTTGGTCAGCGCATTTAATAAACTGCTTTTCCCGGCATTAGGCAGGCCGATGAGGCCGTACTTGGCTAAATATTTGAGGACCAGTCTGGCCGGCATCGACTTTCCGGACAGACCCGGACCGTTCCGGCCCCCTAAACCTCCTTTGCACAGTAAAATTCTTTGGTCCAGACGGGTTAACTCGACGGTGTCTTTGGTTTCCAGATTAATGATTGAAGTGCCGATAGGTAATTGGACCTCCATGTCTTGGCCGTCTTTTCCCGACCGGTTGTTGCTCCCCCCGGGATGGCCGTCTTCGGCCTTGATTTCTTTCAGGCCGGAAAATCTGTTTAAAGCCAACAAATCAGACGTTACCGTAACCCAGACATCTCCTCCCCGGCCGCCTTTGCCGCCGATGGGTCTAAATTTAAACTGATTGGTGGTAAAAACCTTTCCAGAACCGCCTTTGCCGGCCGTTAGTACAATACTTATATCATCAACGAGCATGGGTGAAGTATACACTTGTCAATGGTAAAATGGATTTGGATTTATGGTGGTGTGTGCCGAACGGTTTAGGCGCTGCCCTGTGAAGGCAGAATCAGCGGGTTCGATTCCCGTACACCACCCCAAAAATCGAGTGTATAATCCGTGGGTATGCATCCGGCGGTAAAGATTTTTTTGGAGCAGTTAAGTTACGGGGGCAAGGTTGATGGCGGAGCCAGAGATGACGACCGCAGCGTGGTGAGCGTGCTGGCCCGGGTGTATGAAAAAGCCCGCAATGCCCTGGAATACCGGGCCGATCATTTGGTACGGCGGGCGGCGATTGAAAGAATTTTAAAAAGGCTGATGGTCTACGAAAAAGATCCGGCGGGACTTGCCAGACTGCTGCTGACCGAGCTGAAATGGGCCAGATATGTCTCAATCGCGGAATTGGAACAGGTGGACGAAATAAAATTAAAGCAAACTTTAGAGCGCTATATCAATGTATTTGAGTCCGGCGGGTCCAGAGAGTGGCTGGTGGGGGTGGCCTCGGCGCAAATCGAGGAGATGTTTAATTTGAATCAAGACTTCGGCAAGTTTACGTATTTCGCTTTTCAAGTGATTAAGCAAAAAGTAAAAGTGGAGGATCCAAATTTGGACCTGTTGATATTTATGGCGGTGGATAGAATTTATTCCCAGTCGGATGATGAACAGCTGGCGTACCATGTATTGCAACTGGCGAACGGGAATGTAAACGAAACTTGGAGGCTGGTTAACCTGGCTAATAGTCATCCTTTATTAAACAGACTGCAAAAGTTTGTGAGTGGCCAAATGGGGGCACTGCTTTTACTTCGCGATATTTATTTTGCTAATCCCGGCGAATTTAGACAGTTGTTGACAGATGGTGAGGGATTTAAGCAAACAGCAGGAAGGGTGCTGGATAAGCAGCTAAGGCTAATGGGGGAGCGGATTTCTACGGCGGCAGTCAGAAGCGTGGTTTACGTGTTTTTGACTAAAATGGTGGTGGCAGTGGCAGTGGAAATGCCGGTGGAAGTGTGGCTGTTTGGCAGTGTGGCCAAATGGCCGCTGGTAGCCAATTTGCTGTTTCCGCCGGTTTTGATGTGGGGAGTGACTAGACAAATTAGCCTGCCTAAGGGCCGGGAAAAAGAGGAAATTGTGAATAAAGCCTGGGCTGTGGTAAGCAATTTTGAATCGTTGGCTAAGGACGAGGATGGCCTGTATGAAAAACCGGTTCGGAAAAAGAGCCTGTGGTACATGATTTTTTCCGGATTGTACGCGGTGGTGTTTGTGGCTACATTTGGATTGATTTTTTACGGACTGCATAAGGCCAGGTTTAACTTCGCGGCCCAGCTGGTGTTTGTGTTCTTTTTGTCGGTGATTGCTTTCTTTGCCCATCGCATCCGGCAAACGGCGGGAATTTACCGGGTGAGGCGGCCGGGGAAACTGCGGTCTTCGCTGTGGGATATGGTGTGGCTGCCGATTTTGACAGCCGGAAGTATGTTGAGTCAAGGGTTGTCTAAATTAAACTTTTTGGCCTTTGCCTTGGATTTTATATTGGAGGCGCCGTTTAAGGTGATTTTGGGCTTTCTGGACAGCTGGGTGCAGTTTTTGGGAGCCAAAAAAGAGGAAGTCGTAGGATAAGTGTAGTAAAATTGAGCTTGGTTTGCTCCCATAGCTCAACGGATAGAGCAACTCTCTTCTAAGGAGAAGATGGTAGTTCGATTCTACCTGGGAGCACAAAAATCTGGGTCCGTAGCTCAACGGTAGAGCAATTCCCTCTTAAGGAAGCGGTTGTGGGTTCGATTCCCACCGGGCCCACACACTGCGGGATCGGCTAAGGGTAGGCCAACAGACTTTGAATCTGTTTATCTAGGTCCGAATCCTAGTCCCGCAGCTGATTCGACTCGCTGCGCTCGCTCACAGCTATAGCAGCGACCAAGAATCATCCTGAGCGAATGGTGAGCAGAGTCGAACCATGAGTCGAAGGGCAATATGTATTACGTTTATATTCTCCGTACTTCTACAAATACCTTATATACAGGGCAAACCAATGACATCAAAAGGCGATTGAAAGAGCACCAGGACAAAACCAGTAAATCCGCAAGATATGTTCGCTATTTTGATTTGTTTAAATTGGTGTATCAAGAAACATTTGAAACCAGATCGGAAGCAATGAAAAGGGAATGGCAATTAAAACACTGGTCGAGAGCCAAAAAAGAGGCATTGATCAACGGTGATATACAATTACTGAAAAAATTATAATCTTTCGACTCCGCTCAAGATTATAATCCTGAGCGAACAGAGAGAGTCGAGGGACGCAAAAATTTTAAAGAACTTTTTATTAACTTAAATGGCGCAACCGGTGGACTCAACAAGAAATTGCTTTCTGTTGTCCGATTACTCTATATAAAAAAGATAATTCGTCAATTATTGAATTCAAATTATTAATCGGAGTTATTCGTGTTATTTAACCTAGGTTTCGATATTTCTCAATTGCCTTTAGTCCGTCGTGTAAATCTTCTGCACCCCTTTGGACACCGAATCCTCCAAGTAATATCCCTGTAGCTCCCATAATTGGCGCTCCAATGATTAATCCGGCTGTAGACATAAAACCGCCTGCCAAAACATCGCAACCGGCAAGTAAAAGTTTTTTGATTGCCTCCCTTTTCAGTTGTTCCCGAATGTCTAGTCCATTATTTTCAATCATTCAGCTATTTTAGCTGATTGTTTGTGCAAGTCAACTACTTGTGAAGCGAACGCAAAATCGCGCGCGCCCTTCAATAAATTCAGGATAAACGGAGGGGGCGCCGGGTTGGCCTGGTTTGAAAGGCGTGGCCTTTTAAACTTTTACATGCGGGAGATGAAGTAGGTGGTGGGGTGGTAGAGAAAGATGACGGGCAGTTCTTCGCTGATGAATTTTTGAAATTCCAGATAAATATCTTTGCGCTTTTGGGAGTCGAGAGTTTTACGGCCGTCTTCCAGCAGTTTGTCCGCCCGGGGGTGGCTAAAACGGGATAAATTGGTACCTTGAGTGGAATGCCAGAGGCTGTATTGGTCCGGATCGATAGGAATCTTTTGGCCGATGATGAGGGCGGTAAAATCTGCAGGGAGTTCGGGGACGACTTGGATCTCGGTAGGAATCCCCAAGGCTTGCCAGTCGGCTTTTACCGCCTCGGCCGTGGGTAAGTAGACAGACAGGGTAGTCAAAATGATTTTGTCGGGTTTTTTGCCAATTTTTGTCAGCAGTTGTTTAGCCCGGGCCAGATCCAAGTCGTAGGGCTTGACATCGGGATTGTAGGCCCAGGAAGTAGGGGCCAGGGGGCCGTAGGCCCTATTTGGCCAGCGGGACTTGTCGATAGCGTAAGCCAGAGCCTGGCGCAGACTTTTTTCAAGTTGCAGAGTGTTAAAAAAGATACCAATATAGCGGTCTTTTTGCACCAAAGAGGAAACGCGGACCGCGGGCCATTCAGCCAGATCGGCCGGATCCTGGATATCTTCCAAATAGTTAACCGTACCTAACTTAAAAGCCAGGCGGGCTTGTTGTTCGGAGGGATAAAAATAATAACGCAGGCGGGGCAGGCGGGATGTAGCGTCCGCGGGAACGAGGGTCAGGGAGTCGATGCTTTGGCCGGTGGTTTTGAGGCGGGAAACTGCGTATGATCCGGCACCGAGCAGTCCGGCTTTAAAGACGGGACGGGATAAAACTACGGGGAGAGGAGTAAAAGGTTCTTTGAGGTTGACTACAATTTGGCTGTCGGACGGATAAACGAAATCTGTATCTTTAAAGTGGTAGTTGATGTCCCGGCTTTTGATGGCAGATCCATTTTGCCATTTGCCAGAGGGGGTAAGGTTGAAGGTGTAACTGCGGCCGGTGGCGTCTACGGTCCAGGAAGCTGCCAACCCGGCAACCGGCTGGCCGGAGGGGGAAATAGTAGTCAGGCCGAGACTGATTTTTTGCTGGATAGATAAGGGAATTTCAGTAGAAGTGTAGCGGCCGACGACGGCAATGGTTTGGGTGGGGCGGTAGCTGGGCAAGTAGGGTAGAAGGCGGGGTGAGAAAATTAAAGCCACCGCGCCCAAAACGCCGCCGAGGCAGACCGCCAGGTAGTATTTGCTAAAGAAAGCTACCAGCAGACGCAATCCGAAACGCAGCTGTTTAAAAGGTGAGGACATTGAATACAGATAGAATGACGAATATGACGGCAATAATAATGGTTAAGCGGAAAACCAGGTTTTCTACTCCCCTCTTGGAGTGGTAAGCGATAGAACCGAAAGCCCGGCCCAGTCCGGTGCCTTTGGCTTGCAGAAGAACTAAACTGGTGAGAACGATGCCGGTGACAATTTGAGCCAGTGTCAGCCAGGTTTTCATTAATCTTGCAGGAGCCAGTAAATAAAATGGAAAGTGAAAGTCAGGGTGATAGTGGCTACTACGAAGGCGCCGAAAGCGGTAAAATGCATGGAGGGAATGATAACATATTTGAGGTCCAGTCCGGGAAAGGTAAAGGCGTGGATTTGCAAATTGGGGACCATGAGGGTGACTAGGTAAAGGGTGACTAAATTGGCTACCCAGCGGAAAACGCCCAGAGTGACCAGATGAATGGGTAAAAGAAGCAAATTAATGACCGGGCGGACGAAGAGATTAACCAGGGCGATGGCCAGTGAGGCCAAGAGTAATGTTTGGTAACCGCCGATGTAGGTGATGACTCCGGCCAGAATTTGGGCGGCCAGATAAATGCTGGCCAGGTTAATAGCGATGGAACGCAGAAGAAGTCTCAACATCACTTGATTATTAAACTTCTGTGGCGGTGATGCAAGCGACGGGAAAAGCGGTGAGCCGCGTCGCGCAGGCGCTGCAAGAGCTGCAGGCCCGGGTGACGACGATCTAACTTGATTTTTTGGCCGCTTTGCAAGTAAATAGTTTCTTCTCTTTTAGCTAAGGCGATGATCGCACAAGGTTGCACCTTGTGCGCCAGGGAAAGTTGGGGCAATCCCCCATCTAAAACAATGAGATCTGGCTTTGGCCAGTTGGTTTTAAAACGGCGGGTGAGCATTTCTCTAAGCCATGCGACGTCATCATTGCCGGAATGGATAGTGAAATGCCGGTAGTGCCGGGGTGAGAGCTGGCCGTCTATAGCCACCGTCATAGCTCCGGTGACGGCACTGCCGGCCAGATGGGCAATGTCATACATTTCAATTCTGTGAAGGGGGTCCCCTTTCAAAAAGGGGATCCCTTTTAGGCTCTCTATGGCCTCCAATCTTTTATCCTCCATCAAATTTGGGTTGACGACGTATTCTTCCGGGGAAAGAGGTTGATATAGCAGATCCCGTAGGGCGGCGGCGGTTTCGAAGTCCAGAGATTTAACAGCTTGGCGCATGACCAGCTTAAACTGCCCGCGGAGAAGTTTTTTTAAGCGGGTAATATTTTTTTGATAATCGGCAGGTGTGGTATGGGGATCGTCCGGGCAGGGATTGCAAAGCCCCAGATGGCGGTAAAAACAGGGACTCTCGGTATGATAAGGAACTATGCGGCGAAAGGTATTTAAAATGCGGCGAGGTACTAAACCAGTGAGGAAAGGACCGGCTAACGACCCGTGGGGTTGGTGATTAACTACTGGTTTGGGGAATTTTTCCGATGTTATATGGATATAGAAAGGTGATTTATCGTCTCGCGAAGTAATATTGTACGGAGGCAGAAATTTTTTAATAAGTTTGCTTTCTAAAAGTAAGGCTTCGATTTCTGAGAGCACTTCTATGTGGTCGATAGCGGAAATTTGACTTACCAGGGCAGCCGTTTTGGGTCCAAGTTTAACTGGCGGTTGAAAATATGAGCGGACACGCTGACGCAGCCGGTTGGCTTTACCGACGTATAGAACTTGGCCGGAAGCGTTTTTGAAGATATAGACTCCCGGCGATAATGGTAAGTGAGATAAGGACAGCAAAACCGATTTGCCAAGGAAGAAATAACGACTGGGGAATATTATAAGTCATGGGAGTGGAACCGGCGAGTAGAGTGACAGATTGGGGATCGAAATTTAAGGGATGAGTTAGTGTGTAGTGGGTAGTGAGGACGATAGAACCATACGGCGGAAGAGTGACAGGATTGGAGTAAATAGCTTGGGAGTTAGGGTTGGTAATTTGCAAACGGAAAGAGCTGGGAATAAATGGCAGAATAAATAAAGGGGGTTGCCATGTGCTAACTAAAGGTTGGGTGGGATACTCGCGGTAAGATCCGTAACTAACCTGAATATCGGAAATAGACACATCATCATATTCAATGTTTTTTGTGGCAAGCAAACGCGCTTGACCGGAGACCGTAATTTCCCCCGCATTAAAGCTGGCCAACCAACGGCCGTTAGCGTCTGTGGTCACAGAATTGGGCAGAGGAGAGACTTCATCAAAGAAAATTCTTTGGTAGGCGGTGTCGGAGGGTAACGCGATTTGAGACGGAGCGTCGATTTTGTATTTCAGGCGGAAGGAAAAGGTTTGAAAATTACCGAATGTGGCAGAGACGCCGGTTTGGGAGAGCTCATTTTTGGTGAAAACGTAAGTATTCCCTTCAGATGATGCGGGGGGAGGAGACAAATAGGCCGGCTGGCCAAAAATGGGCGGGACAATTAAATTCAGGGTATATTCATCGACAGCCGCAGGATTGGCCAATTTGGGCAGGCTAATTTCCCAAATTTGACCGTTGCGGACGGCCGGTGGGCCTTGATATTTAAGAGAAAACTCGGTTACTTTGTCTTTGCCAATGGCCGGTTTGTCGATGCTGACAGTGACTAAAGTTGAATCCGGACCTTGAGACTTGGTAGTAACGGGAAGTGTCCCGGAAACATTTTGCGGGTTTTCCCCTACCAATTCCAATTCATATCTGGAAGCGTAGTAATCGGCAGTGGTGTTGGTCAGAGAAATATGCAGCGTAATGTTGGAGCGGCCGGCCGAATCAAATTTATAGTCTACATTTTGTTTAACGAAAAACTTGCCCATTTTGTGTTATTATAGCGGGAGTGAGCGTAATCCGACAGAGTTATATTGTCCATGCTGCCGTGGGGAAGGTGTGGGACGCGATGATGGATTCCGACGGTCCTACAAAAATGTTGAGAGAAATGCTGCGGTTTAAAAATTTGGAGATTAAGCCCAAAAAATCGCTGGTTGCTCACTGTTGGAGTGGAAAACAAAGAAAGCCTTCCCGGGTGCAGATATCTCTGACTTATGAAAACCAAAGAACTTATATAGATTTGCTGCATGAAGACGTACCGGATAAAGATAAAGACAAAATAAATAAAAATTGGAAAGAATTTTATTTCGAGCCTTTAAAGTACTTTGTGGAGAAATTGGCCGGTGTATGAGGATTTGACTTGGGAAATTTGCCGGGGTGTACCAGCTGCCACTAACCTGCCTCCTGCGTCTCCCCCTTCGGGGCCTAAATCAATGATCCAGTCGGAGTTTTTGATGACTTCAGAATTGTGTTCGATAATCACAACCGTGTTCCCGGTTGTGACAAGCCGTTTGAGAACTATTAATAGTTTCTCCAAATCGGCGAAATGCAAACCGGTAGTAGGTTCATCCAGAATATAAAAAGTTTTACCCGTGGCCCGCTTGGACAATTCCGCAGATAGCTTGACCCGCTGGGCCTCTCCGCCGGAAAGAGTGGGCGCGGGTTGACCCAAATGAATATAGTTAAGACCCACGTCTGTGAGAGTTTGCAGTTTGGCGTTAGCCGCGGGAATAGCTGAAAAGAACCGCAGGGCTTCTTCTACGGTCATGTTTAAAACTTCGGCTATATTTTTGCCCTTATAATGGACTTCCAGAGTTTCGGAATTGTACCGCAGACCCCGGCAGACTTCACAATTCACGTAAACGTCGGGGAGAAACTGCATGGAAATTTTGATTTGCCCGTCACCTTCGCAGGCTTCGCACCGGCCACCCTTAACGTTAAAAGAAAAACGGCCGGGTTGATATCCTCTGACCCGGGCTTCCGGAGTGAGAGCAAAGATATCGCGGACGCAAGTAAATAAGCCGGTATAGGTAGCGGGATTACTTCTGGGGGTGCGGCCGATAGGGGCTTGATCTACTAAAACAACCTTGTTTATGTTTTCAACTCCCTCGAGAGCTTGATGGGTTCCTGGTTTTTCTTTGTGTCCGGGAACAAGTTTACCGGCCAGGGCATGATATAAAATGTCGTTGACGAGAGTGGATTTGCCGGAGCCGGAAACTCCGGTAACGCAGATAAGTTTTCCTAAGGGGAATTCCACATCGATATTTTTAAGATTGTGTTCGGAGGCGCCCCTGATGACAAGTTTTTTGTCATTCATAGTCATACGATAGTCATTTATGGTCATAATTTGTTTTTTGCCTGATAAATATTTACCGGTTAAGGATTTGGGATTGGCCATGATTTGTTGTGGAGTTCCGATAGCGATAACATGCCCGCCATGTTCGCCCGCCCCGGGGCCGAAATCCACAATCCAGTCGGACTGGCGCATTATGTCCGCGTCATGTTCGACTACTATCACCGAATTGCCCAGGTCACGCAAGCGCTTGAGAGTGTCGATCAGGCGCTGATTGTCCCGCTGGTGCAGGCCGATTGATGGTTCGTCGAGAACGTAGAGGACACCGGACAAGCCGGATCCGATTTGCGATGCCAATCTGATGCGTTGGGCTTCGCCGCCGGCTAAAGTAGCGGCCGATCTGTCCAGAGTTAAATAATCCAGACCCACGGAAAATAAAAAGCTTAATCGGGCTTTAACCTCCTTAAGAATAGGTGTAGAAACTGGATTTTTTTCAATATCCTCTACGAATTTAAGTGTTTCTGTGATGGATTTACCGGTGGCATCAACGATAGATTTACCGGCAATGGTGATGCCCAGTGATTCTGGTTTTAGGCGCTGGCCCTGACAAATCGGGCAGATCTCCCGGCGCATGTAGCGCTCGATTTCGGTTCTAATAAAATCGGATTGAGTCTCTCGGTAGCGGCGTTCCAGATTGGATATGATGTATGATAGCAACTCCTGCTTTTGGGATTTAGAATATTCAGATAATAGAGTACGCATGGGAAATCCCAAGGCCGCCACTTTTCTGGAAAACCAGGAATCGTATAAAAAAGTCCTGGCATAGGGCAAAATTCCACCTTCAGATATGGTGAGGCGGGGATTTAAGACTAAATCCGCATCAATTTTTTGCTGGAAACCTAAACCGGTGCAGGCAGGGCAGGCTCCGTGGGGAGAATTAAAGGAAAAAATACGCGGTTCGATTTCCGGCAAGGAGATGTTATCTATGGGACAGGCAAAGCGCTCGGAAAATAAGTGATCTTCCATAATTTTGGGTTTATCGGGGATATCAAAGGCTTTATCTTTGACGACTGCGGCAATGCATAAACCCTCGGAGAGTTTAAGGGCGGATTCGACAGAATCAAAAAGACGAGTCCGGTCAACAGTTTTTTTGTCAATTACCACCCGGTCAACAACCACGTCAATATCATGTTTGTTATTTTTGAGAAGAAGAATATCTTCATTCAAACCAATAATCTTACCGTCGACCCGGACCTTGGAATAGCCTTTTTGACGCAAGCCAGAGAAAAGTTCTGTATACTCTCCTTTCCGCCCCCGGACGACCGGTGACAAGATAAGAAGCTTGGTGTATTTATCCATGGCAATTATGTGGTCGATGATTTGTTGGGTTGACATTTGGGCAATTTCCCGGCCGCATTTGGGACAGTGGGGATGGCCGATGCGGGCGAACAATAATCTTAAATAGTCATAAATTTCTGTCACCGTGCCCACGGTCGAACGGGGGTTATGAGACGTCGATCTTTGATCAATAGATATGGCTGGAGACAAGCCCTCAATTTGGTCTACATCTGGCTTGTCCATAATTCCCAAAAATTGTCTGGCATAGCTGGATAAACTCTCGACGTAGCGGCGCTGGCCTTCGGCGTAGATAGTGTCAAAGGCCAGTGATGATTTTCCGGAGCCGGACAGGCCGGTAAAAACTACCAACTTATTTTTGGGAATTTCCAAATCGATGTTTTTGAGATTATGTTCCCGGGCCCCGCGAATTTTGATGAAGTCGGTCATACGTAAATATCACCCTCTGCCCCTTCGGGGCATCTCCCTCTTAATCTAAGCGGGAGAAACGGGATGAAAATTTATTATATGGGCGTTTCGGGTTTTGTTCAAGGTTGACTTTTGATTAATGATTGGTATAATCACCCCATGACTTTGAAGGTAGAAGCGATTGTGGGTAGTGCTTATGTGAACGGTGATTTGGGGAAGTTTCCAGTGATTGTGAATGATGGAGATGAAGTTATAGTTAGTGCATATTCTCAAGATGATCGCCCTTCTTTTCTTTATTACACTCTTGTTGGCCAAGCATTAGGAGGATATATAAAAGGAAATGGTCTTTATCCAAAGAAAGATTTTATGATAAAAGAAGGGCAATCAACACAACATGATATTTTTAAAATCGTCGGAAGTTAAGAATAAGAACGGATCTGAATAATATTAACACAACTTTTCTACGACCGTGAGAAAATTGTGTTAATTGAATATTGTTGAGTGTTAAAGTTCTAAAATTAATTTGATTCTATCTCTAATTTTGGCCGCTAGCTCGAATTCCAGAATTTTGTGTTTGAAAGGGGTCCCCTTTCATACATTTGACAATATATTCAAACATGATAGTATGAAAATACTGTGAGAGGAGATTGGGTAGTAGTATGTTTGACTTGCCGGGTTATGCAGGAATTAGAAGATTTAGAAACGGGAGTAGAAATAGTGAGAGGGCATGAAAACCTAAAGGGTCATAAAGTCTGGAATTATTCAACAGAGGCGCCAGGACCGCTTTTTAAGAGTATTAAAGAACAAGCTATACAAAGGGCAACAACAAGTCAGGTTCATCTTGAAATTGGAATTCTAGAAGTTTAAAGCAATTTTTGAATTTCGCGGATGCGGTCGTGCAGGCAGGCGGCACTTTGAATAATATTAACATGACTTTCTCACGGTCGTAAAAAAGTTATGTTAATAATTTATATATTGCTGGAATCAAAGCTTAGAAATTGATTTGATGCGGTCGCGCAGGCGGGCGGCTAGTTCAAAATCTAAATCTTTGGCGGCGGCATTCATTTGTTTGGTCATAAGTCTAATAAGTCGAGATAGGTCAGATGGGACTAATTGAGAAATTGCAATTTGGGCAGGCTCGGTCTCTTTTTCCACGATGCGCTGGCGGATAGCTTTGATTATAGATTTAGGGGTGATGCCGTGTTTGGCGTTGTAGTCTAGCTGGAAAAGCCTGCGGCGGGTAACTTCGTCTATGGCTGCCCGCATAGAGTCGGTAATTTTGTCGGCATACATGATGACAGTCCCCTGTTCATGCCGGGAAGCGCGGCCCATGGTTTGAATAAGAGAAGTTTTGGAGCGCAAAAATCCTTCTTTGTCCGCATCCAGAATGGCCACTAATGACACTTCCGGCAGGTCTAAACCTTCACGCAACAAATTAATACCCACAATTACATCGTAAGCCCCCTTGCGCAAGTCGTCTAAAATATCCAGGCGTTCCAGAGTATCTACGTCTGAATGCAAATAATGGACTTTGTAGCCTTGCTCTGCCAGATAAGCAGATAAATCTTCGGCCATGCGTTTAGTAAGAGTAGTTATGAGAGCCCTTTGCCCTTTTGAAATTAGAGATTGGAGATTAGAAATTAGATTTTGAATTTGACCGGAAGTTGGACGGATAGAGACGGCGGGGTCGACGAGACCGGTGGGACGGATAAGCTGCTCAACTACATGATTTCCGGACTGGGAAACTTCCCATTCATCCGGAGTGGCTGACACATAAATCGTTTGTCCGGCGCGGCGCATGAACTCATCAAATTTGAGCGGCCGGTTGTCTAATGCCGCGGGCAACCTAAAACCATAATCGATGAGGGTTTGTTTTCTGGAGCGGTCGCCAGCGTACATGCCGCGGATCTGGGGAATAGACATGTGCGACTCATCAACTATTAATAGATAATCCTTGGGGAAATAATCCATTAGAGAATAAGGCGGGTCGCCTACTTCCCGTCCATCGAAATAGCGGGAATAATTTTCAATGCCGTTGACGTAACCCAGTTCGGCCATCATTTCCAGGTCATAATTAACCCGTTGATTAATTCTGTGAGCTTCCAGCATTTTGCCTTCCGATTTAAATTTGGCTACTTGCAGTTCTAAATCGTGACGGATTTGTTTGAAAACCTGTGTTTGATTGTCTTTGGAGGCTAAATAATGTTTAGCCGGATAAATAGTGTACCGGTATTCAGTATTCGGTATTCGGTCTCCTGATACTGGATTAATTTTTTGTAATTTAGTGATTTTTTGGCCGTCGTGGGTAATTCTGACGGCAATATCTTCGTAAGCCGGAAAAATATCGATGGTTTCTCCTCGGACGCGGTATGTGCCGCGGTGAAAGCCATAATCGGAACGGGAGTATTGGAGGTCGTTTAAGCGCATAAAAATTTGCTTCCGGGTAACTTTAAGACCGGGGACCAGCTCTAATATGGTCTTGCCGTACTCGGCCGGAGAACCGAGATTATATATGCAGGAAACGGAGGCCACCACGATGACGTCTTTTCTGGTCAATAAATTGGTGGTAGCAGCCAGACGCAATTTATCAATTGCATCGTTAATATTGGTTTCTTTTTCGATATAAGTATCGGTTTGGGGAATATAAGCTTCAGGTTGGTAATAATCGTAATACGAAACGAAATAGGACACGGCGTTATCCGGAAAATAATCCCTGAATTCCTGATACAGCTGGGCGGCCAGAGTTTTGTTATGTGAGATAACTAATGTTGGTTTCTGAACTTTTTGTATGACATTAGCTATAGTAAATGTTTTCCCACTGCCAGTTACTCCCAGTAAAACTTGCTGGTCCGGCCCGGCTATTAATTTTCTAATCGCATCCGGTTGATCACCTGTTGGTTTATAGGGCGCTTTGAGTTTAAATTTGGTACTTGACATTTGGTTTTTGTTCGGGTTAAATTATATCTATGCCGGTGACGCTATACAAGAGGCAAAGACAAATTTTAGATTTCATCTCTCAATATATCCAAAGGAACGGCTATTCTCCAACTTTAGCAGAGATTGCTCAAGCCTTGGGTGTATCCAGCCTGGCTACAGTCCATGAACATCTGGAAACGATGGAGAAAAAGGGAGTGATCAAGCGCCGGGGAGGAACGGTGCGGGCGATTGAAATTACGGAAAAAGATATGGCCCGCAGATCACAGACTCCGGCTTCAGTAGAATTGCCGGTATTGGGGTTTATCGCGGCCGGCGCGCCAATTGAGCCATATACGGACCCCAGCGCCGTCTTAGGAATTCCTCCGACCATGGTTTCGTCCAAGAAACGGGCTTTTGTGCTGCAGGTTAAAGGCGATTCGATGATTGACGCCGGAATTTTGGACCGGGATTTTGTGGTTATTGAGCAGACGGAAGAAGCTAAAAACGGCGAAGTGGTAGTGGCTCTTCTGGACAACGGCTTTGCTACCCTGAAGCGCTATTTTAAGGAAGCTACCCGCATCCGCCTGGAACCGGCAAATTCTTCTATGTCCCCCATTTTCACCACCAAAGTCAGAATTCAGGGCAAATGCGTGGGGGTCATTAGACAATACGCTTTGGCCGCTTGAGATCTTTGAGGAAGTGGAAGGCGACGGGGACGAGGGAGGCGAAGATAATAATTAAAATAATTGTTTCGTAGTTGGAGTGGACAAAAGGAAGGTTGCCTAAAAAGTAACCAAGTGATGAGAGGCCAACTGTCCAGAGAAAACCTCCCAGAAAATTGTAGATCACAAAAGTGGAATAATGCATTTGGGCGGCGCCGGCGACAATGGGAGCAAATGTGCGGATGAATGGGACAAAGCGGGCCAGAACTATGGTTTTAGCTCCGTTTTTTTCATAAAACTTTTGGGCGGCGATCAGATGATGCTTCTTAAAAAGAAGGGAGTCTTCGCGGGCGAAGATTTTGGGGCCGACTTGGTGTCCGAACCAATAGCCGACGTTGTCTCCCAGTACTGCGGCCGTAAAAGTAAATATTAGAAGTAGCGGGAAATTAAAGTAGCCTTGGGAGGCGAGCAGACCGGCAGTAAAAAGTAAGGAATCTCCGGGAAGAAAGAAACCGAAAAATAGACCGGATTCGGCAAAAATAATGGCCGTGATGCCGGCCAGGGCCCAGGGACCTAAGGAAGTGATGAAAACTTCGGGTTTGAGGAGAGTTAAGATATAATCAGGCACAATGGGGACATTATATGTGGTAGCGACTCCTATTGGCAACCTGGAGGATATTACGATCAGGGCAAAGCGAATTTTGTTAAACACTCCGGTAATTGCCTGTGAGGATACGCGGAGAACGGGGCAATTGATTAAGATTCTGGGGCGCACAAGGAGAGACCTTGTGCGTTTAGTCTCTGTTCGGGACTGGAATGAAGCTAAAACAGTAGAAACACTGATTAAAGAACTGCAAAAAGGTGACGTGGCGCTGGTGTCTGACGCGGGGACGCCGTTGATATCCGATCCGGGATATAAGGTGGTGAGTGTGGTGAGGACGGCAGGATTTCCAGTAGTGCCCGTTCCGGGGCCCAGCGCGCTGACGGCGGCCCTCTCGGTGGCCGGTTTGCCAACCGATAGATTTATGTTTTTGGGATTTTGGAATGATAAATATGGGATTTTGCCTAATATGACGACAATTATTTATGAATCCCCCATTAGGGTACCTAAGACACTTAAGTTACTTAGGGAAAAATATCCCGCCGCCGATATTGTAGTGGCCCGGGAATTGACTAAAATTCACGAGTATATTGGGCCGGATGATGGAGTGTACCGGGGAGAAATTACTATCGTAGTAAATTACGCCCCGTCATCGAAGAAGGAGCCGAAATTTTAAGCACAGACAGAATAGACGGCGCGACATCGGCTAAGATGCCTTGGGAAATTTGGGAGGCGGTACGAAAGTCGTTGCCCACTAAAATAAAAGGCACGGGGTTGGCGTTGTGTTCGGTATCGGTGCCGTGAGTGGCCGGATTGATCATTTCTTCGGCGTTACCATGATCGGCGGTAATAATCAAGACCCCGCCGACGGCTAAAACTGCCCGGGACAGATCTCCTATACATGTGTCCACGATTTCACAGCCTTTAATTGTAGCTTTGAGATTTCCGGTATGGCCCACCATGTCCGGAGGCGCATAGTTGATGATAATCAGATCGTAAGTGCCGGATTGGATTTTGGCCATAGCGGCTTGGGTAATTTCCACAGCAGACATCTCCGGTTTTTTGTCGTAGGTGGGAACTTTGGGCGAGGGCACGATGAGCCGGTCTTCTCCGGGAAAAGCCTGTTCCCGCTGGCCGTTAAAATAATAGGTGACGAAGCGCTCTTTTTCGGATTCGGCCAAGCGGAGTTGACGCAGGTTAGCGTCGGATACGATCCGGCCCAGAGGATATTCAACAACTTGAGGCGGAAAGGCTATTTGCACCGGCAGGTTTTGCTCGTATTCGGTCATGGTCACGAAATATAAATTAGGGATTTGCGGCCCGCGGGTAAAAGGCTGGGGCTTGCCGGTCACATCTTCGATGTGCTTGGCTGTATATTTAACGGTGTATGGGTCGAAACCGACGTGATTGGCGGTTTCCTCAAAGTTTGGGAGGACAAAGGCCTTGGTTAATTGGCGGGGGCGGTCGATGCGGAAGTTGTAAAAAATGACGGCATCGCCGGATTCAATAATTCCTGCAGGATCGATAAGGGTGGGCTCAATAAATTCGTCAGTTTTGTTATCCGCATAAGATTGGCTGATGGCAATATTGATGGAAGCGGCCTTTTTTCCTTCGCCCCGCGTCAAACAAAAATATGCTTTGGCAGTTCTGTCCCAGCGGAAGTCCCGGTCCATAGCGTAATAACGGCCCATGACAGTGGCAATTTTACCTACAGATTCCCGGGCCATAACTTCCTGAACCTGATTAATATAGGTCATGGCCGCCGAGGGGGGTGAATCCCGGCCGTCGGTAAAAAGGTGCAGGTAGACTTGGGTGAGATGCTGTTCGTGGCACAGACGCAGCAGAGCAAACAAATGGGTTAAATCGGAATGGACTCCCCCGCCACCGACCAGGCCTAGCAGATGCAGGCGGGGCGAATGCATAGCACCCAAAAGCTGGGGATTTTGAAAAAAGGTGCCGTCGGCGATACTCATGTTGATGCGGGGCAGGTCCTGATAGACAATGCGGCCGGCGCCTAAATTTAAATGGCCGGTTTCGGTATTTCCTGGTTCGGATTTAGGCAGGCCCACCGATTCGCCGTGGGCAATGAGTTGGGTATGAGTATAAGAGTTCCACAGGGAGGTAATATTCGGAGTCTTGGCAGCCGTAACGGCGTTGCCGGGACCGGCAGGAGCCAATCCCCACCCGTCCAAAATTGCCAGGACGATGGGCTTGGGAGCAGAAGAGGACATGAAGTTATTGTAACTTAAAATATCACCCCTGTAATCCCCTCTTACTTTAAGAGGGGATATTTTGGAGTATTTATCAAAAGGGCGTGGCCTTTCAAGGCTAACGCATTAACGTATTATGCCAACGATCCCCTCATTTATACTTACTTTCCCTTCCGGATTTGTAGTCATAAATTTAATTTCACCGGTTGTGAGGTCCATTTTTCCTGGTTCACCGTAAACATTTTTTTCAATAAACTCGTCGATTCTAGGTTTACATTCCCCATCGTGATATTTGGTACTGCAACGTCTCCCAAAAACACACAAACCCCAACAAGGCAACTTAAAAGAAATATTTGTTGCCACCAATCTTCCTTCTACTGGGCTTTCCACCATTTGGCGGAAGTATACTACGTGTGGAATCGGTGTCAAGTACAAATATCACCCCTGTAATCCCCTTCTAAAATAACAACATAATATTGTTACGACCGTGAGAAAGTTATGTTGTTATTTTATTTTCCTTAGAGGGTGATATTAAGTGGTCGTTTTCAGTTCCACTTCGATGGACAGGAGGCGGTTGTATTTGGCTACCCGTTCGCCGCGGTCGGGAGCGCCGAATTTGGCATATTCGGCCCCGATGCCGACGGCAAAATCGGCGATGAAGGCGTCATTGGTATCTCCGGAGCGGTGGGAAACGACAATTTTCCAGCCGGCGGCCCGGGACTGGTTGGTAACGGCGATAGTTTCACTGATGGTCCCTATTTGATTGGGTTTAATAAGAATGGAATTACAGGCTTTTTCGGCGATGCCCTTTTTGACCCGTTCGGGGTTGGTGACCAGAAGATCGTCTCCTACAACAGTCAGCGAAGTGCCTAAAGTGGAAGTAATAGTGGTCCAGCCTTTCCAATCATCTTCGGCCAAGGGGTCTTCGAGAATACGTAAGTGGTATTGGTTATTCAGATCTTTGAGATAGTCAATAAATTCCATTGTTTCTAAAGGCGAGCTTCTGTCTTTGATGACGTAGCGGCCATCTTTGTAAATAGAATTGGCGGCTACGTCCAGGCCCAGCTCAACATCGGAACCGACTTTGTGGTTCAGCTCGGTAATAGCTTCGGAAAGCACTTCCAGGGCGTCTAAATTAGTGAACAGATTGGGGGCAAATCCGCCTTCGTCGCCGACGCTATGAATAGCTCCGCGGCGGATGAGGATTTTTTTGATAGTCTGATAGATGGTGGATCCGGTTTCCAGAGCCGCGGCGTAAGAATGGCGCATATTGGGAATGACGTGGAATTCCTGAAAATCCAGATTGCCGGCGCCGTGTTTGCCGCCGTTGATCATGTTGAAAAGCGGGGCGGGAATAAAGAGCGGTTGGTTATTTTGGGCGATGGCGGCAATGTAGCGGTAAAGCGGCATTTTGGAACTGGCGGCAATAGCCTTGGCCATGCTCATAGAAACGGCGATGACGGCGTTGGCTCCCAGACGCGATTTATTGGGCGTGCCGTCGAGTTTAATGAGAGTTTCGTCTATTTCGGCCAGGCTGCCGAAAGGCACGCCAATTAACTTTTGAGCGATTTCGCCGTTGATATGGCCCACGGCGGTCAAAACTCCTTTACCCAAATAACGAGAGGGATCGTTGTCTACCAGTTCCAGGGCTTCGTAAGTGCCCACAGAGGCGCCGGAAGGAACGGAGGAAACGCCTATGGATCCGTCTTCCAAAATGGCTACCGCTTCGACGGTGGGAATGGCCCGGGAGTTAATAATTTCCCGGGCGTATAAAGTTTTAAGCTTGGCGGACATATCTTAATTCACTATTGTAGATAAGTTCCCGGGTGCGGGCAATAGCATCGGGGTTGACAGAGATGCTGGTAATGCCCCAGGCCACTAGTTTTTCCACCAAATCCGGGTGTTGGGAAGGGGCTTGGCCGCAAATGCTGCAGGTGATACCGCGCTTCAGGCAAGTTTTGATGATTTTTTCCAGGGCCCACATGACGGCGGGATGGCGTTCGTCAAAAACTGAAGCGACTTCGGAATTGTCCCGGTCTACGCCTAAGATAAGCATAGTTAGATCGTTACTGCCAATAGACACGCCGTCCAGGCCCACGTCTATAAATTCGTCCAGAAGAATGACGTTACTAGGAATTTCCACCATCATCCACAATTTAAATGAAGTGCTGCGTACCAATCCTGAAGCCGTAACTTGTTTTTTGATCTCCAGCATTTCCTGTGGTGTATGCACAAAAGGAATCATCAGGTGTAAATTAGTCAGTTTGTGACGGTTGCGGACACGTTTAATAGCTTCCAGCTCTAACTCAAAGACTTCGGGATGGGTAATATAACGGTAGGCGCCCCTAAACCCCAGCATGGGATTAGATTCTTCAGGTTCATAGAGTTGGCCGCCTTTGAGGGAGCGGTATTCGTTGGTTTTGAAATCAGTAGCCCGGTACACCACGGGGCGGGGGGAGAAACTGCGGCAAAAAGTGACCAATCCTTCTGTTAATTTGGAAATAAATTCTTCCTGTTTTTTTTCAGCAATAAGCTTCTTAGGGTGAGTGCCGATACCGGCGATCATAAATTCGGCCCGCAGGAGACCCACGCCGTCTACGGGTTCGGCGGCGATTTTTTCAGCCAGTTCTGTTTCGGCGAGGTTGACGTATAACTTGGTAGCAGTTTTAATATCGGAAGGCAGAGGTTGGACGTTGGAAGTTAGATCTTGAAGTTGGACGGACGGAAGATGGAGAGCCCCCTTAAAGATTTCGCCGGTGGAGCCGTTGAGAGTGACGATCTGGCCGTCTTTGAGGGTATGAGTGGCTACGGTAGTGCCGACGATACAAGGCACGCCCAGCTCGCGGGAGACGATGGCAGCGTGGGATGTTAATCCGCCGCGGTTGGTGATGATGCCGGCGGCCCGTTTCATGGCCGGGACGAAATCCGGGGTGGTCATATCCGTGACCATAATGTCGCCTTTTTTGACCTGACCGATTTTTTTGATATTTAAAATAATTTTCACCGGACCGAAAATTATTCCGGGGGAAGCGGGAGCACCCTTAAGAATCGGCGGTGAAGAGGGTCTCAGAGACTCTGTGCGTTCCTGTGCAAGGGTGGTAATAGGCCTAGATTGAGTGAAGTAGATTTTACCTTTGGCTATGGCCCATTCAATGTCCTGGGGAAAGAAATAGTGCTGGTGAATTTTTTGGCCGTATTCAGCCAATTTAAGAACTAATGCATCGGAGATTTTTTGAACGGAGCGCAAGCGGGACGGGACTTTGACTTGTTTGACCCCCTGGCGGTTTCTGATTTCCATGATTTCCTGGGTAGAGATGCTTTTGTCCACGATTTGGTTGGTAGCCCGGGAAACGGAGAAATGATCGGGGGTGACTACGCCCTGAACGATATAATCTCCCAATCCCCAGATAGCTTCGATGACAAGTTTGTCCCGGTCGCCAGATAGCGGATCAACGGTAAAAATGATGCCGGAGATTTCGGATTGGACCATGGTTTGAATAGGCACGGCGATACCGACTTTAAAGTGATCGAATTTTTGCTGCTCTCTGTAAAAAATACTGCGGGCGCCGAAGAGGGAAATCCAACATTGTTTAACTTTAGCTACCACATTGGCGTCCCCAATAATATTTAGATAGGATTCCTGCTGGCCGGCGAAAGAAGCTTCCGGCAGATCCTCGGCGGTAGCGGAAGAGCGGACCGCCACGGCGGTTTTGGGGCCAAGTTTGGCATAGGAAGTAAATATCTCCCGAGCGACCTCGGCGGGTACTGGTGCGGCGGCCATGAGCTTTTGGATCTTTTTGGCAGCCGGGTCTAACTGGGCCGGATCTAAAACGTCGCAGGTGGCTAAAATGCGGTGAATTTGCGGACGCAGTTTGTTGTCTTCCAAAAATTTATAGTAAGCGGAAGACAGAACGACGAAACCCGGAGGGACGGGAATGCCAGCCTGGGTCAGCTCCCCCAAATTGGCTCCTTTGCCGCCGGCGATAGCGATATCCTCTTTTGAAATTTCCTTGAACCACTTAATGTAATTCATCTTTAAACCAGTCTACCCAAGGAATGGGGCCGGGGTCAAGGCCGTATTCTTGGGATAAATAATAGGCCAGGTACGCGCCGGATTGAATGACGTCTAAAGCCTCGAATACGGGATTGGGGCCGGCCAGGGGGAAATCAAAAACCGGTATGTGGTGTTTGGTGATAATTTGCCGGGTGAGCGGATAGCGCCGGCGGACTTCGGGATGATAGTGGGGCGAATCAACCATAACCACCGCTAAATTTTCGGGATTAGTGGAAGGATGGGCCAGACCTTCCATGAGGTGATGATTGGCTTCGGGTAAATCAAAGACTACGGCAAAAGTTTTGGCGTTTTCATTGAGCTGATTTTTTATGGCATGAACTGCACCTTTGAGGTGTTCGCTCGCTAAAAAAACCGGAATTCGACCCGCTAAGTTCTTCGCCAGAAGTTGTATGCTCTCATTAGATTGACGACTACGTAAAAACTCGGGCAGGCGGGATAATTCTTTGAGAGGATGAATGAGCTGGCAGCGGGCTAGAAGGGCCAGCATAGCCGTTACTTCGTAGCCCAAGCTCATACGCGGCTGATGTGAAGGATTGAATTTAGGTTGAAAGATATAATGCGGAAGCCGGAATTGCCGAGCCAGTTCAGCCAATTTACCGCCGGTAGTGAGAACGAAAATCTGACAGCCGCGGGAACGGGCTTCTGCCAACGCACACAGGGTTTCTTCGGTCTCTCCGGAGTAGCTGGAAATAACCACCAAAGTCTTGGCGTTGGCAAAATTGGGTAAATGATATTCAGTGGAAACAACAATGGGGACACGCATAGTTTGGCGTTCCAGGCTGGCAATGACCCGGCCGCCCAGGGCCGACCCCCCCATGCCGGAAATGACGATGTTATCGATCAAATTGCAGTTGGGGGGAATAGTTTGTTGGGCCACTTCGGAGATAACTTGGGCGCATTGGTAGGGAAGAGACTGAATTGAACCTAGAATATTGAGACTGTCTGTGCTTGGCGCACAAGGTGCAACCTTGTGCGTTAGCAGGGATTTGACAAAGTCGAGGCTGGCAGCCCCAAGTTTTTGGGAGCGCTTGGCATCCGGACTTTGGACAAAAACCCGGAATTCGGGGGCGTTTCCGGAGCCTCTAAATAATATCCACTCACCGGATTCTAAATCAATTTTTAATCCGTCCAGATCATTGATATTATGGCCGGAATATTTTTCTCGAACCGCGTCTAGAATTTGCGGGTATTTAGCGAAAGGGCAATCTGTTTTATCCCGAAATAAATAATATTTGGGCAAAGAATCATACAATTCGGCCAGCGATTTTTTGTTCTTCTTCAGTAAGTTGAGCATTTTGATTAAAGTCGTGCCGCCGTCGCGGCCGTAAAAAATTTCTCCACTGATACCGCCGCCGTTAGGCTCGAATCCGTAGGTAGCTCCAACTTCTTTCATCTTAGCGATGACATAAGTTGCTCCGACGGGGGTGCGGTGAACGGTTTTATTAATTGAATCGATCACTGAACTGGTGCTGATGGGAGTAACGATATCGGTAGAGTCTTCACTTTGGGCAATTAAAGTACACGAATAATCACCGGGGAGGTACCGGCCCTGGTCATCAATAAAGATAATCCGGTCTCCGTCGACGTCGAAACCGAAACCCAGGTCGGCTTTTTGCAAAAGAACTTGCCGGGACAGTTCGGCAAAGGCTCCTGGGGCTTCAGTATCCCGGGGAATAAAATCGGGAGACTGAATATCACAATCGCCAACGCAAATAAAATCCAATTTTAGGTCCCGCAGTAAATCTCTGATAATTTGAGTTTGAGTACCATTGGCGGTGTCGGTGATGATTTTCCACTTTGGATATGGAGTGTTCGCCAATTTTTTTAATATCTCTATATACAGTTCTTTAGCCGCGTTTTCGTGTTTAATTATTGGACTAACTGGCGGCGTTGAATAGTTGCTCGATTTCCAGTTCATGAGCTTTGGTGACCTCCTCACCATCAATAAATAACTTGACGCCGTTTAAGCTTTCGGCAATATGAGAGCCGGTAATCATAACTCCCCCACCGACGGCGGGGGACTGTTTGACAAAATAGGTCAGGGCCGGAGTGGGAATGACGCCTTCGTCTAAAATTTCCCAGCCGTGCGAGGCCAATCCCTGAATGATGTGGCGTTTAATAAATGGACTGGACTCTCGCGGATCCATGGCGATAGCTACATAGCCTTCTTTATCTTTAGACTTGAGCCAAGAGCCGAAAACAGCTCCCAGTTTTACGCAAAATTGCTTGGTGAATAAAGTATCGGCCGGACCGCGGATACCGTTGGTCCCGAAGAGTTTAGGCATTAACTAAAGTTTAGCACACCACAGTTCCAGCGCAGTGGCCAGATCGTAAGGCAGGACACCGGTCTTGATCTTGTAGTCGATGGTCAATAGCTCTTGCAGCCATTTGGTATGGGCGCGTTTATATGCCCGGGTGGCTAAACTGGCAAACACCACTTCCGGTGGTGTAGCGCTCAGCGCTAAGCGCAAAGTGCTCAAGGACGGAGCATCTAAAAATTTAAAAATATATTTGGGTAGATCAAACTTCTGAACATTTTTAAAATCCTTAACTTTGGCAGAGACGTCTTTGGGTTCCCAAATAATTATATCTTTATCTTGGTTTTTGGCTAAATATTCAGCTATTTCTTTTTTGGTAAAAGCTCTCTCGATAACTACGGTGTTAGCTTGGCCAAAAAGGGAGTTGGTTTCAACTGCGTTGACCAGCTGGTTTAGAGATAGATCTGACCCCATAAATTCTAAAATCGATTTCCCTTCTTTAGCTGCCAAAAGCGCAGACCTGGAGGCCACCTGATTATCGCCGTGAAGAACGATCATTTTTTAACATTTGGAATAACGTTTCTACTTTATCATGATAGTGGCGGAATGAGCGGTGCTTGTGGTTGCGGTGGGGAACTAAAGCACCGGAGAAGTTTTTGGGGATGTGCAGAAGTTCATGAATTAAAGTCCGTTCCTGGTCGTCGGGGGATAAATTATCGAATTTTTCGGAAATAACCTCGATGCAATAATGAGCTTCGACAGACAGGGCCATTTGCCAGATTTTAGGCAGGCTCCAGATGCGGGCCCGGGCCCGACCGGTAGAACCGGTGCTTCTAAAACAGACCAAATTTTGGGCCTTAATATGGGGTAAATCCAAACTTTTGACCAGACGGGACATCCGCCGACTAATATCGGGGGCCAGGGACAAGTCCATAGTTTACGCGGCTTTGAGAACCGCATCTCCGGGCTTGACTGCCTGGTCTGTTTTCAATCCCACGGTGTCCCCTTTCTTGGCCGATGCGATCTTTTCGTGCTCGACTTGGAGAGAGGTCACTTCCTGGGAAAAATCGATGGAACCGGAAAATTTCACGATATCGCCGGTGTGGAGTGCAGATGTTAAATCGATTACGGCCACGCCGATCTTGTCGTAATAATGAGTGACGACGCCGACTTTGAGATTAGATATACGCCTCACCTCCTCCGGACTTCATCACCTACTTTTATACCATTTTTGTCTATAAATCCAGCGGGAATTTCCAAAACCTGGTCCACCAAGCTGTCTGGGGTGAGTGTTACCGCAGGCTGGGTGGCCGGAACGTTGGTTGAAATCTGAACTACCCGGCCACTTCTGATCCAGATGAAATCCAGGGGGAAATTCATGTCTTTCATCCAAAAACTATGGCGTCCGGGTTGGGGGAAGATAAACAGCATACCGGACTGGTCAGCCAAACTAGTGCGGTTTGATAAGCCTTGAATACGTTTGGCTGCGGTATCGACGATTTCAATATCAATTATTACCGGTCCGACGGAAAGCTGGTGAGGCCGATTAAACCATCCGACGGCACTGGCGCTAACTATGAGAAACAGCAGAAGTTTTTTTAGCATGACAGATGGCGATGGCCAGAGCGTCGGCGGAATTATCAAAATGAGTTTTTTGGCCTTTTTTCTCCCTGATTTTAAACATTTTTTTTATAATGGCTTTAATTTTTTTCTTGTCTGCTTTACCGGAACCGCCAATAACTAACTTGACCTGCATTGGAGCGTAATCGAAAATAGGCAGACCGGCGTGATGGACGGCCAATTTGATGACCCCAATGGCCTGGCCCACGGCAATGGCGGTCAGGGCGTTGGTAGCAAAAAATAGGCGTTCGATGGCTACTACCTGTGGCGAGTGTTTGGCGATGACTTCGGAAATGCCTTTATAAATAAGATCGAGGCGTAATCCATGGGCCTGCTTTTTATCGGTGCACACCAGGCCGTAATCCAGAAGAGTAAAACTATCTTTACTGGTTTCAATCACCCCAAATCCAGTGGTGGCCGTTCCCGGGTCAATGCCCAAAATTCTCATGTGAGGCGGGTGGGACTCGAACCCACGACCCTTAGCTTAAAAGGCTAGTGCTCTACCAACTGAGCTACCGCCCCTCAGGCCCAATTATATCCAATTTCTGGTAAAATTAACATATTGGCTCGATCGTCTAACGGCTAGGACGCAGGGCTTTCATCCCTGCAATCGGGGTCCGATTCCCCGTCGAGTCACAATAATCAAACCTTCTGGTCCCAAAACTTTTACATCATCGTACACGATCGTTACCGTCAGTGTAAATCTACTTTACCTTAAGTCTTGAACTGAAAAACGCCTTACCAAATTGTCGCAAATGTTCTGTTAGAATAAGCCTGCCGTTTGACTTTTGGCCTCGCAAAAAAGCTTGCCTTGAGCGTAGTCGAATGGGTCGGCTCGAATAATTCTGAGCGAACTTGTGGTGAGCCTTATCGAACCAGTCGAAGGACGGTGAAATTGATTTTACTTTGGTAATTTAGTAAAATTACTCTTGTTGTTAAACAAGAAAGGTAAATATGAAACGTCATGTTGAAAACGAAAACCAAGCAGAAACAGTTGAAATCTCTATGGGCACTCTTTTTACGGTTCGGTCTTTTGGGAAAGTAACAAAAAGAGTGGATGTAATAACAGACATTGCCGAGAGCAACTATTTTTACTCAGCACAGTTGCAAAAGGATAGTGATGGCGTCTATTTTGGAATTGGAGGAACTGGAGGGCCTGAAGTTTTTGGTAGAGTGGTTGGGCAAATGTCACCGGAAGAAGTAATTGAGGCGGCAAAGTTAGGTGCGCGTAAATTAGGTTACGAGTATACCCAAGGGCAAATAGATTATCTTTTGACTTCGGCACAAAAAGGAACACGATCTCTATCTCTAAACCGTTGATGCATGCTGGGGGCGAGTAAAAATCGCCCGAAGGGAGAGAAAATCGCGCGCGAAAAAAATAACGGAGGCGCGAAGGCGTGGCCTTTCAAATCCTTAGGGCGAGGATTTTTCGAAAGTATAGAAGGCGGGGAGAGAGTCGGGGTAATTGATACGGGTGGAACCGGGAAGGCGGTCCAGGAGCGATTGGTCGGCAGAAGCCAGAATCAGGTTGCGGCCGGGAAGAGAGATATTGGTCCAGTTGCGGCCGCCGGGCTGAAGCAGCCAGATTTTACCAAAGACTAAGGCCCGGTTGTCCCCCACCAAAATTTGCTCCTTGAGCGGGTACATAGCTTGCAGTTCACCGGGGGGAAACTTGGTGGTGAATAAATAGGCCATGAGGGGTGAGTCGCGGGCCACGTCGATAATCACCCGGTCATATTGATCCTGACGGGCCAAAGCGGTTTTGACCAGATCGGAATAACCCCATTGATACGGTTTGGCGCTTTCGAAACGGTAGTGGCTGAAGTAATAACCGTAGATATAGAAACTGGAAATTAGAAATAAAGGGATATAAATTTTTAGAGGCAGGCGGCGCAGGCCTAAAGAGATAGCCCAGGCCAGGGCGGGAAGGAGAATGAGCAGGCGGGCGGCGTGCACACCTCCGTCGCGAGTCAAAGCTGCCGGTATTGGAGCTAACAATAACCAAGAAGCCAAGACCCAGTGCTTTTTGCGGACAATTAAATATATCCCGATGAGGAAGGGAATGATTTCGATCGGGTGCAGCATGCCGATGGAATCGGGTGAGGGGGAATGCCGGGGTTCGGGATCGCCTTTAATGAAGAGAAAATCGGTACCCCAAGTGCGCAGGTAATTAGTAAGGAAAGTGGTGATCCAGACCTGGGGTTTGTTGTGCAGTAATTTATCAAACAGGCCGGGGCTCATGCCCACCGTCCGCGGCCGGCCGGAAGATTCGGCGGAGAGCTGGCGCTGGTAGTTGATTTCGGTGGCGATAGTGGGATCGGTAAATATAGCGATATCGTGGAAACGCGTGCCGGACTTGCCAAAAAGAGTGTCGCCAAAGACGGCCGCTCCAAAAAGAGTCAGGACCAAAGCCGACGTCAGTAAATATTTCCGCTGAATCAGAAATAATGCTTTACGGTTTATAAAGATCAGGGCCAATAAAAACAGGGGGACGAAGAGTTTGCCGGGAGAATAGGCAGCCATGGCCAGACCGAAACCAATGGCAGAGAGGATTAACCACCTGGGCTGGCGCAGTCCCCTCTGGAAACAAACTAAGCCCAGTAGAAAGGTTGTGATGAGGACAATCGTTTCTACCGATTTGCGGGAATATTGGAGGTGCCATTGGGAAAAAGTCATGACGGCCGGGGCCAGCCAGTCGCGGACCAAAAGATAAATTAAAATGATGCTTAACAGGCTCCAGACGACGGCAACCAGGCGGACGGAGGTGGCAGATAAACCTAAGGAGGCCACAAAGGGAACGGCGGAATATATAAAAACCGGAGTACGGTAGTCAGCGAAGGAATGGGGAAAGAAGGGCAGGAGATTTCCGAAGTAATCACGGCCGGTAGTCAACAGGGAATATGCCTGGTAGCCGGTATCCATTTCATCCCAATGCAGGCCGTTGGGAAGAAGGCCTAAATCCCAGAGCCTAAGCAGGCCGGCCAGTAGCAGTAATACGGCTAACTTGACGGGAAGATTGATCACGGACAAAGTAAAGTTTAGCACGGCGGACTTGCCCCTTCTTTTTAACCTCGACTTTGACGATCCAGGGAGAAATCAAAGGGAAAATACGTTCTACGCCGATGTTGCCGGAAGAAATTTTGCGGATGGTAAAGGTGCGGTTATCGCCCCGGCCGCGGATGCTTAAAACCATGCCTTCAAAAATCTGAATGCGCTCTTTTTCACCCTCTATGATTTTGGTGTGTACCCGAACGATATCGCCGACGTGAACTTGAACTTCTTTGATTAATGCTGAAATGGCCATTGCACCGCCTATTTTACAGTCAAATTAACTTTTTAACAACTCGCGGATTTGGTCACCAAGCTCCGGGGTCCAATCCAGGCCGTAGGGCAGGGGCAGAGTTTTGGAAGGAAAAACCAGATCGGCCGGGGTGGAACCTGGGTGAGATTGGAGCAGAGAATTCAGGGCCACCAGTTTGGACTGGGGCAAACCGGACGGGATATCAATGGCGATGGGAGATTCGCCGCTGAAAATGGAGGCAGAATCAACAATAATAGTCACGTCGGGCAGGGCTCCATCAGAAGTTTCCTCGGCAGAAGTATCGCGCATTTCCACCCGGCCGGTGAGCAGTACCAGATTGTCTGCCTGCCAAACGCCGGGGGTGGCGGCGTAGATTTTGGGGAAAACCACGGCCTCGACGCTTTTACCCAAATCCGAGACTTTACAAAAACACATGGGCTGGTTGCCATTTTTAGTAATGACGTTGCGGCAAGATTCGATGATGCCGCCGATAGTGACCCGCATCCCGGACAGATTGCCGGATGGCAATTCACTGATGCGGTGGGTGATGAGCTGGCCGAGCCGGGCTAGTTTTTCCGCGTGGGGATGCTCGGTCAAATAAAAGCCCAACAATTCTTTTTCCATAGCCAGCAGGACCGGTTTGGCGAATTCGGAAATTTCCGGAAGATGATCGGACCGGTCGGATTGTTCAGAAGAAGCAAAGAAGGTGGTTTGGCCGCTGGATTTGAGCTTGCTGATGCTGGTTCCCAGCTGGCGGATTTTGTCCAGGGCCGTAAGCAGGGCGGCCCGTTTACCAAACTGGTCCATAGCTCCGGCTTTAATCAAACTTTCTAAAACCTTTTTATTGACCTTTTGGCTGTCTACCCGCAGGCAAAAATCGGTAAAAGAAGTGAAAAGTCCGTCTTGTCTGGCTTTGAGAATAACATCAATGGCCACAACACCTACATTTTTGATAGCGGATAAACCAAAGCGGATGGACCCGGAATCTATAGAAAAGGCGGTTTTAGACAGATTGATATCCGGCGGTAGAACCGGAATTTTAATCCGCCGGCATTCCTCAATGGCTTCCACAATTTTCTCGGTATCGCCGGATTCAGCCGTTAAGAGTGCAGTCATGTATTCTACGGGGTAGTGGGCTTTTAAATATGCCGTTTGGTAAGCCACTATGCCGTAAGAAGCGGCGTGGGCTTTGTTAAATCCGTAGCCTTGAAAAGGCACGAATAGCTCCCAGATTTTTTCGGCTTCTTCTTTGGACATGCCAGATGCTTTAATACAACCTTCTACAAAAACTTCGTGCTGTTGGGCCATTTCCTTGGGGAGTTTTTTACCAATGGCTTTGCGCAATTTGTCAATGGTTTCCCAGGTGTAGCCGGCCAGAGCCAGCCCGGTAAACATGATGTCTTCCTGGTAGACTAGGATGCCGTAAGATTTATCCAGATAGTCAGCCATTTTGGGGTGCAAATATGTGACCGGAGATTTCTTGTTTTTGCGGGCGATGTATTCGGGAATGTTGGCCATGGGGCCGGGGCGGAAAAGAGCGATCATGACCATAATATCTTCCAAGCGGTTGGGTTTAAGTTCCTTGAGCCATTTGGTCATGCCGGAGCCGCCCAATTGAAAAACTCCCATGGTTTCACCGCGGGCCAGCATGGCAAAAGTGGCTTTATCGTTCATAGGCAGATGATTAAGATCAATTTTAATGTTCCGGGCTGCGGCGCCTAAAATAGACAGGTTGCGGATACCCAAAATATCAAATTTGACCAGGCCGATTTCTTCACAGGCGTGAAATTCATATTGGGTGATGATTTTGCTGCCTTTAGGCTCTAATTGTAAGGGTGAGTAATTAGTCATGGGTTGGGGGGAGACGACTATGCCGGCGGCGTGGACCGACACGTGCCGGGCGTTGCCCTCAATCTGGCGGGCCAAGTCCACGGTTTGTTTCACTTGCGGGTCTGAATCATACATGGTTTTTAATTCCGGAGATTCTTTGAGAGCCCGCTCGATGGACATGGGGAAACCTTGGGAACCCAGGGGGATAATCTTGGCAATGCGGTCGCCGAAGACGTAAGGATGGCCCAGAACCCGGGCCACATCACGGACGGCGGCCCGGGCCAGCATGCGGCCAAAAGTGCAAATCTGGGCGACTTTGTCCGGCCCATATTTTTGAGTAATATACGAAATAACTTCTTCGCGCCGGTCGTCGGCGACATCCAGATCGATATCCGGAGGCGATGGGCGGAAGGGGTTAAGAAAACGTTCGAAAGGCAGGTCGTAAAGAATAGGATCCACTGTGGTAATACCGGTGACATAGGATACTAACGAGCCGGCGGCTGATCCTCTGGTATTGGTAATAATGCCGTGGTCAGTACACCAATTGACCAGATCCGCCATCATCAGAAAATAGGGAGCGTAACCTTTAGAACAAATGACTTCCAACTCATATTCCAGGCGTTTGGCGTGCAGGCGGTCGGTCTTGGTGCGGGCCAGATCTTGTAATGCCTGGGTGGCTGTTTGGTCAGCGGGGAGATCGATATTGGGGAAATACCATTTGCCCAGCTCGATTTTGACGTCGCATCCTTCAGCTACACCCAAGGTATTTTTCAAAGCATCGGGAAAATCCGGAAAAATATTTTTCATCTCTTCCGGCGAACGTAAGTGGAAAGTGGGAGCGTCAATGTAGCGCAGGCGGTCGATGTCTGATGTGTTTTTGCCGGTAGAAATACACACCAGGGCATCTTGGGCGGTAGCGTCCGCTTGATCGATGTAATGGGCGTCGTTAGTGGCTACCAACCTTATCCCTAAATCCCGGCTTAATTTGACCATGCCTTCCACCCAAGTTTTTTCGCTTTTAGCCAGGCTTTTGAGCTTATCTAAGAGACGGAAATTGTCTTTAACGGAGTCGAAATAATCTGCATACTGGTGGCGTTGAATTTCCAGAAAGTATCTGTCGCCAAAAAGATGTTGATACCACTCTACGGCTTCTCTGGCTTTATGATATGAATTGTCAGACAGGAGTTGGGCGATCTCGCCCTTGGGGCAGGCGGAAGTACAAATAAGACCTGGGTGATATTTGGCCAAAGTTTCTTTGTCGAAGCGGGGTTTGTAATAAAAGCCCTCTAAATGGGCGATAGTGGAAAGTTTCATGAGGTTTTGGTAGCCTTCGTGGTCGGCTGCCAAAAGAAGGAGGTGATTATTTTCTCTGTTGTTTTTATCGGCGACATAAGCTTCCATGCCAATTAAAGGTTTGATTCCTTCTTTAGTGCATTCTTTATAAAAATCAATGGCTCCGTACATTACTCCATGATCAGTGAGAGCTACGGCGGGCATGTCCAGTTCTTTGGCCCGGCGGACCAGCCTGGAGATTTTGGGCAGGCCATCCAAAAGCGAATATTCGCTGTGAACATGGAGGTGAACGAATTTAGCGGACATATTCATTAATTATTCTTTGTGTCAATGACACATCAATGTTCCCAAGCTCTTTTTTAACCTGGCCGATGAGAAAGAAGAGGGCCTGCTGTTTTCCGGCTTTAAAATCTGCCACAGCTTTGGGATTGGCGGCCAGTATTTTATTTACTACTTCCGAGTCGACTTTGGCTGTTGTTTGGTTTTGTAATGGCCGCTTATTGACCAATGCATCGACTGTAGTTTTGGATGGATTTTTTAGAAATTCGGAATACATGACCTGATCGCTGCTTATTATCACGGCGTATTGGGGAGACAGATGATATTTAGTAATAAGTTCTTGCCGGACTTGAGCCGGAAGCTCGGGAAGTTCGGAACGCCAGGTGTCAATTTGCGCTTTAGTGAATTGAAGTGGAGGAATATCCGGTTCGGGAAAATATCTATAATCATGAGCCTCCTCTTTAATTCTTTGAGAAACAGTTTCTTGTTTAATTTCAGACCATCCCCGTGTCTCTTGCGCCGGATTAGCGCCTGATTCCAAAATTTTGATTTGACGTGAGACTTCAAAATCAACGGCCCGCTTAATAAATCTAAAAGAGTTCACATTTTTTACTTCGATCTTATAATTCGGCAAATTGGGCGAATTGGCCGGGCGGACAGAAATATTAGCCTCCAAGCGCATCGAGCCTTTTTCCATATCCGCACCGGATATGCCCAAAGTCCGGATTATTTGTTGCAATTCTTTCAAAAACACATCGCTGTCATCACTATTTTTAAAATCAGCTGCGGTCACTACTTCTACTAATGGCACTCCGCTGCGATTAAAATCGATCAATGTCACATCACCTTGATGCTGGAGTTTGCCGGTGTCTTCTTCCATGTGCACCCGGGTAATTTTGTGACCCAGTAACTGCCCGTTTTTACAGAAAGGGATATCGTATTGGCTGATCTGATAGCCTTTGGGCAGATCAGGGTAAAAATAGTTTTTGCGGTCGAATTTGGAGAAGAGATTAATGTCACAGCCCAGAGCCAGACCTAATTTGATACACCATTCGATGGCCTTGGCATTGGGAACCGGCAAGGCGCCAGGCAATCCCAGGCATACCGGACAAACTTGGGTATTAGGAGATACGCCAAAATGATCGGCCGGACAACCACAAAACATTTTTGATTTTGTGCCCAGCTCGATGTGGACTTCAAATCCCAAAACTGGTCTAAAGTTGCGGTTTGCGAACATGCCAGTCGGTAGTCTGTTGATAATTGTGAGCGGCTTGTAAAACTAAACTTTCGGTAAATTGGGGACCAGTGATTTGTAAACCGATGGGGAGTCCGTCGACAAAACCGCAAGGGACACTAATACTGGTCAGTCCGGCAATGGAGCTAGGTTCAAGAAGCATGTCCTCCAGCTCGCCAAACATAGGGGAGTTGACACTGGCTCCGACTTTAAGAGCCGGACCGGGAGAAGTGGGTCCAATGATCAGATCAAATTTTTTGAAGGCTTGCTCAAAGTCTTTGATGATTAATGTGCGGACTTTTTGGGCTTTGGTGTAATACTGGTCATAATAACCTGATGACAGGGCATAAGTTCCGAGCATGATCCGACGTTTGGCTTCGTCGCCAAAAAAAGATCTATCCCGTCCATAACGGATACCGTCGTATCTGGCCAAGTTTGAGGAAACTTCAGATCTTTGCACAATAGTGTAGACACTAATTGAGTATTTAGGATCTAATAACGATATTTCACTTACTTTGTGCCCTAGCTCTTTAAATTTTTCGGCAGCTTCCAAAACGACAGATTTAGACTGACCGACTAAATATTCTTTCGCCAGGCCTATTTTGAGAGTTGAGCGTTGAGCGTTGAGATTTGAGACAAAATCCGGTACGGATTTTGGCGACGACGTGGCGTCGTAGGGATCATGGCCGGCGATGATTTGAGCGATGAGAGCCGAATCCCCTACCGTTTTGGTCAGGGGACCGGGGGAGTCGGTAGAACTGGCCATTGCGATGACACCGTAACGGCTGACCCGGCCATAAGTGGGTTTAAAACCGGTGATTCCGCACCAAGCTGCGGGTTGTCTGATAGATCCGGCAGTTTCGCTACCGATAGCAGCGATACACATATCAGCCGCAACTGCGGCTGCCGATCCGCCGGATGAGCCTCCGGGAAGATGACCGGTATTCCAGGGATTTAAAGTGAGACCGAAATCGGAGGTTTCGGTGGAGCTGCCATGAGCCCAAGCATCCATATTTGTTTTACCCAAAATAATCGCCCCTGCTTCTTTTAGTTTTTTTGTTACAGTAGACTCATATTGAGGCATATATTCTTCGAGGACTCTTGAAGACGCGGTAGTGAGCAAGCCTACTGTCAAAAAATTGTCTTTAACAGCGATTGGAATTCCTCCAAAAGGTTTAGATATATCGGCTTTTTTGGCTTCATCAAGGGCGTTTTCGTTAATTGTTAAAAACGCATTTAATTTTTTATTATGCTTTTTAATCTGGTCCAGACATGATTGCACCAGTTCTGCACTGGTAAATTTTTTGGCGCGCAAGCCAGCTATGGCTTCTGTGAGAGAAAGTTTATTGAGCATTAAAAATGGCGGGCACTTTAAAATAATCCCCAATTTTGATAATTCTCGATGCATCGATTTTGTCTAACCGGGTGACATTGGTTAAACCTGTAACTTGGGATGTAGGAGCAATATCTGAAGTGTCTAATTCGTTAATGACGTCGATAGTTTTTAAAGTTTCGGCAAATTGCTTCTTAAACTTTTCTTCCTCGTTGGGTTTGAGGGTCAAATTGGCCAACTTGGCCACATGCTTTACATCCATGTTCCAAGTTTATCATAAAAATTAACTGTATCTTCGGGAAAACTTTGAAGGGGGTCCCCTTTCAAACTACTATCTGCTAGAATAAATTAGATATGCCTGCCAAAAATTCAGTAAAGCAATTTGTAGAGAATTCTTACTATCATATTTACAACCGGGGGGTCGAAAAGCGACTGATATTCATAGATGACCAAGACTACGGCGTTTTTCTTTCCTACCTAAAGGATTACCTCCTCCCCAAAAACGAGCTAAATCTTCGTTCGGTCTTAACTGGTGTCAACTCAAATCCAAAAGAAAAAGCAGATGCGCTGAGAATGCTGAAATTAAATAATTTTACCGACACTATCCAATTGCTTACTTATTGTCTCATGCCAAATCATTTTCACTTACTTGTAAAACAGACTGACGCTTACAGTATAGATACATTTATGAATTCACTGTCTACTAGATATAGTATGTATTTTAATAAAAGGTACAAACGGGTTGGACATCTATTCCAAGGAACATACAAGGCGGTTTTAATTGAGTCAGAAGCCCAATTGCTTCATCTTTCAAGATATATTCATAAGAATCCTTTCGTGAAGGGGGTCCCCCTTCAAAGTTATCCACATTCCTCTTACCAAAATTATTTAGGCTTAAAAAGAACTGAATGGATTAATTTTACAGATATCATTAATTACTTTTCTAAATCCGGATTTAACTCTTATGAAAACTTTGTAGAAAGTAATCTCGATTACGACTCTATCGACTTTGTAAAAGAATTAATACTAGATGAAGTTTGAAGGGGGTCCCCCTTTAAAGCATTGACTCCAGTATTTTTATTCGATCAGCTAGGGGCGGGTGAGTGTTGAAGAGGGAGGCAAACCAACCGATGGCGTCGTGGCGGTTTTTGAGCGGATTGACTATGTACAAGTGGGCGGTGGCTTTGTTGGCTGCTTCCAAAGGCTCACGGTCAGCGCCTAATTTCTTGAGAGCTGAAATCAGTCCCGATGGCTGACGGGTCAACTTGACACTGGAAGCGTCGGCCAAAAACTCACGCTGTCTGGAGATAGCTAGTTGAATTATTTGGGCTATGACAGGTGATAAAATTGCCATAGCAAAACCCAAAATCAGAAATATTACTCCTGTATTTCCCTCTTCCCGGTCTCGTGACCTGCCACCAAAAAAACTGGCCCGCAGCAACCAGTCTCCCAAAAGAATAATCAGTCCAACTAAAATAGTCACAATAGACATCAGCCGGGTATCGTAATTACCGACGTGCGACAATTCATGTCCTATTACTCCTTCTAATTCCGTACGGGTAAGAGTTGATAATATGCCGGTAGTAGCGCAAATTGTGGCGTGGGCCGGATCACGGCCGGTGGCAAAAGCGTTCATGGCTGTGTCGTCAATGACAAATAATTTCGGCATGGGCAAGCCGGCGGCCAGGCACAGGTTTTCGGCCACAGTATAAAACATAAAATCCCGTTTTTTATCCGCCGGTCTGGCCCCGGAAATTCCCAAAACAATCCGGTCACTCCAATAATAAGAGGCAAAGCTCATGACACCTGAAATAATCAAGGCCAGGGCAAACATTTCCGGCCCGCCCCAGGCGCGGGAAATAAAATAAGCGGCTAAAGCCACAAAGGCCGTAAAGCCGGCAACAACCAGCCAGCTCCTGCGCTTGTTGGCGTCAACTGACTCGTAGACATTAATCATATCGAAATTTTCGGCGTTTTGGTTTCTTCGGGGGCAGTTTCAAACCCCTTTTCGGTCTGAAAACCAAAAGCATTGGCAATCAATCTGCTAGGAAAAGTCACCAGTTTAATATTGTAGTCGGCGGACAGATCGATCATGGTACGGCGGGAATACATAATTTTGTCCGATGTATCGCGCAGCTCATCCATTAATTTGCCAATCACATCGGCCCCTTTCATTTGGGGGTTGCTTTCGACAATTACTTGCAACTTTGGCAGTAATTCAGCGACCTTCGCGGATGGATCACTCATTTTTCTGGCATCGGCTAACATTTTCAAGATATCTTTCTCATGTTTTAAATATGCTTTGGCCGATGTTTCAAGATTTGGGATCAGCTCGAATTGACGTTTTAATTGATTGCCGATTTCCTGAATGGAGGCGGCGATGCGGGTGCGCATGGAAGCCAAATCGTTATAAACACCAACAACGTACAGGGTTACGCCAACGGCTACTAGTCCTAAAATTAAAGTTAAATTCATTTATCTATCACCTCCTTAAGGCTTGCGGTGTTAATGATATCACGTTTGCTAGCCCAGCCGCGGCGGGCCACGGAAACGCCGTAGCGCATCAATTCCAATTGACCGGCAGCATGGCTATCGGTATCAATAATTATTTTGACTCCATATTTAATGGCTTCCCGGACTTGGATATCAGGCAAGTCGAGGCGGGTGGGCCAGCCGTCTATTTCCAGCCACTTGTGATTTCTAACGCAAAAATCAAAGATCCGCTCCCAGTCCAGTTCCACTCCTTCCCGCTGCTGCAATAACCTGGCGGTGGGGTGAGCCAAAAACTTAATTTTGGGATGATCCAGGGCTCTTAAGACTCTGTCGGTCATGGCTTTGCGCGAACCGGCAAAACTGGAATGAATGGCTACGCAAGCATAATCAAGCATATCCAGGCAGGAATCAGGCAAGGCCCGCATGCCGTTGGGTTGAATATCAATTTCCAGGCCATTGAACACACGAATTGCTCGTTTTTGATTATGAATAACTTTTGTCCTCATTTGAATTAAATCCATGATTTGTTTTTCACTATGGTTTGACACGCTGGGGTTATGGTCAGTAAGACCTATATATTCATATCCTAACTCCTTAGCCTTATCACATAACTCACTCACACTACTCATTCCCAAATCATGACTGGGCTGAATATCAATATTGCTGTGAATTTGTAAATCCCCTTTGATATCAGATAATTGCACCAGTTTAGGGAGTTGATGATTTTTAGCTAATTCGATCTCGTTTCCGCCTTCGCGCAATTCCGGAGGAATCCAGTCCAGGCCCAAGAAGTTATAAAAAGATTTTTCATCAGGGAACTGACGCAATTTATCTTTAACCTTGATTCCATATTCGGATAAACTAAGCCCCTTTTTGAGGGCGTATTCGCGAAGTTTGATGTTATGGTGCTTGGAGCCTGTAAAGTGCTGCAGAAGAGCCCCATAGGCGGCCGGGGGCTGAACCATGAGATCAACCTGATATTCATTGGGGAGAATTAATGAAGCTGTCCGGTCGCCGGCTTCCAGCACCCGGGATTTTTTGAGATATTTGGTAAAGTGCCCGATGACTTCTTTGGGGTGATCAGAAGCCACAGCAATATCAATATCTCCTACAGTGGACGTCTGGCGGCGCAGGCTGCCCAAAGTATCAATTTGTTTTACATAGGGATTTTTGCACATCCAATCCACGATTGAATCGGAGATGGTTTGGGCCACGTCCAAGAGCAGACGCCTTGACCGGCCTCGATATTCATTAATAGCCTTGATAAAACGCTCGTCAATGCGGCCTTTTTTAGCCGCTTTGAGCAGCTCGGAGATAGCGGAATGCGCTTTGGTGATACCTAACTCTTTGCAGAATTTAAGGGCGGTTTTGGGGCCGATGCCCGGAACTTCCATGAGTTCAAAAATGGCCAGAGGAAAGGGCTTAAAAATGATTTCAAAATGTTTGACTTTGCCGGTTCTAAATAGTTCGTCCAGGTGTCCGGCAATGGCCTCACCTATGCCAGCTAATTCTTTTAATTTTGAATCATCCCACAAGTCTTTGACTTCGGAGCTTGCGTGCTCAATGGCATCTGCAGCTCTCTGATAAGCAATTATTCTGAAACGATTGTCCCCGTCCGATAACTCTAAAGCCGCAGCCACCGCACGCAGCAGCTTGGCAATCTGTAAATTCGTGATGCTCCTACCCACGCCTTGATTGTAACAAATGTTAGGGAACCAGGGTGAGGGCGATGCCGGTTTTGTGGGCCCGGCCGGTTCTGCCGATACGGTGAATATAGTCTTCGTAGGATTCTGGTAAATCGAAGTTGATGACGTGGGTGACATCGTCAATATCCAAACCCCGGGAAGCCACGTCGGTGGCCAGCAGGACCTTGACCCTATTATTTTTAAATTCCGCCAAAGAGCGTTGACGCTGGCCCTGGCTCTTGTTTCCATGGATGGCGGCTACCGCAAATCCTCGTTTGCCTAAATCTATAGCCAGTCTCTCCAGGCCCCATTTGGTTCTACCAAAGACCAGTACCTTGTCAAATCCGTCCTGAATCAGCAGATCGTGTAAGACATCTAATTTGGGTTTGCCGTTCATTTTGATAATGTCCTGGGCAATATTTTTCAGCACTGTGTGGGTTTTTACAGAAATAGTGACAGGGTTTTTGAGAAACGTATTCATCACCTTTTGTACCGGCGGGGTCATGGTAGCGGAAAAAAAGGCCATTTGCCGCTCTTTGGGCAGGGCAGCCAAAATCTCGGTCATATTGTGGATAAATCCCATGTCCAGCATGCGGTCCACTTCATCCAGAACTACGGTATTGAAAGAGGAAAAGACAATTTTGTGACGTGTAGCCAAGTCTTTTAAACGACCGGGTGTGCCGATGACAAAGCTGGGATTAGGGTACAGGCTGCGGATTTGCCCCTGCATACTCACTCCGCCGATACACAAAGCGCTGAATATTCTCATTTGGCGGGAGAAATTTTTAAGCTCTTCTTCTATTTGCACAGCCAGTTCCCGGGTGGGAGCCATAATCAACACTTTTTGAGAGCGGTCTAGGGCGATCTTTTTAATAAAAGGAAGCAGAAAGGCGGCTGTCTTTCCGGTTCCGGTGTTGGCCAGGCCGACCACGTCTCTGCCTGCTAAAAGTTGCGGAATTACTTGGTCCTGAATTGGGGTGAGGGCGGGATAGTTACGCTGGCTGATGTTTTCTAAAAGCTCTCTGGGAAATCCAAAATCCGAAAAAGCGTGCTGGGGAGTGTATATTTCCTGAATTTGAGCCGGTTGAGCGGGAGTATTTCTCACCAGAAGCGAAGGGTCGAAAGATTTGATCCTATGTCGTGTTTTGAACATACAAAACTGCCTAAATAAGAGCGTGTATCAAAACCAGAAGAAAAAACTATCTTGCCTGCTTTAAATACAAATCAGATTTAAACAGATCTGTTTGTTCAAACCTGTGCATGCATTATACCACATTTGCGGGACCGACGGGATTCGAACCCGTGACCCTCTCCTTGACAAGGAGATGCGATAACCGCTACGCTACGGTCCCAATGAGTGAATTATACCGTACCTATTGCAAATTTAACATTTGGCGGATATATTGCACTCATCAAATCTCTGCCTGGGAAGGAGGAATTATGAAAGATTTACTAAAGAGAATCAAATTAAACGAGCAAAATATCAGCATGGGATTGGGATTGGTAGTTGTTCTTTTGGTCGTGGGACTCCTATACAACTACTTTAAATCGGTAAACAAAAAGGGCGAAGTGACATCCACTTCAACAATCGCCAAGGTTGAGGAACCGACGGCGGGAAATGAATACGTGGTCGTAGCTGAAGATAGTTTGTGGAAGATTGCCGAAAAGGCTTACGGATCCGGATACAACTGGGCAGATATCTACGTCGCAAATAAGGCGACGTTAGATGCTCATCCGGACTTGCTGTATGTGGGCACCAAGCTGACTTTGCCCAAAATCGAAGTCAAACAACCGGTCAGCTACACCGTCAGCCCCGGCGACAACCTATGGAACATCGCGGTGAAAACCTGCAACAATGGTTATGCTTGGGTGAAAACGGCCAATGAAAATAAACTGGCCAACCCCAATCTGCTGTTGCCTGGCCAAATGCTGAAGATTACCTGTAACTAGGTTAAAATTATCTAGTTGCGGGATTAGTTAAACGGCCTAACGCTACCTTCCCAAGGTAGAGAAAGGGATTCGACTTCCCTATCCCGCTCACACGAGGTGACGTGGTTTATCTATTTTTGTGTCAGTGTTGGTAATAGTTATCAGATAGCCTTTTGATTCACTTGGTTTCAAGTGTTTTAAAGCTCTGCATAGTTTGAGATCGACTTGCTCATCTGTCAGGTTGGTTGAAAGTGATATCACTGATACGGATTCTGGTGATATCAATGGACTGAAGTCCTTGGTGTTAAAAACAACCATAAGTCTCTTTTCCTTGTTCGCTAAAGCGTAAACTATTTTATCTTTAGCTCCGCCTTCACCTACGTCGTGGACGATATGTTTGAGGCCGTGGTAATTATTGGCTTGGGGATAAGCCTCCCTGCGGGGCAACCCTTCATCTAGAAGAAGTTTATGTCTTGTACGTGCTCGTATAGTCATCCAGCCCCGCTTGCATAAGATGCGCAATTACGTTTTGGATTTTCTGGGGATTTACTTGGGGGTAGGTGTCTCCCAATGTCTGGGTCGAATAACCCTGTTTCACCAGCTGATAGACCCTTTCGACGGGGATTCTGGTACCGGAAATCACGGGCGTTCCGCCGAGGATTTGGGGATCTATAGATATATATCTCTTAAGTATCTTCGGCATTGTAGAACCTGACTCTATTTTTACAAGATCCTTAAAGAATGTCAAGAGATGACCTGTGACTTGAAAGGCGTGGCCTTTCGAGGCTATAATGCAGTCATGAGAACGATTCACGAAGCAGAACCACGCATCAGGTCGGAGCGGACCGCCGCGGCGGACAGGTTGATTCAGTTGTTAGTTGAACACGGTTATCCGGAGGAAGATATGCGCCGGCTGGTCCAGTCAGCGGACGCGGCTGGAATTTTGGGCAGTCCCACCATCCCCGATTGCGCTGACACCCTGGCAGCCAGGTTTGCAAAAGAAAAGGCGCAAAGCTAACCCACCCGTCAGGCGGTAGATACCTACTTCTAATGAACTCTATCTATTGGCGGATGTGGATCGTTTCCGGGAGGAACAGTATCACTGTCACGAATTTTTCCGTCAAGGCCGTGGATCTTTACCTCACCGCCTCCAGAATTTGAGGCTAATTCCTTGGCTCTAATCTCTGCTTCTCTTTGGGTGACCCCATAGTCACTTACCCTATCTGAATT